>Ga0136611_10003642_pt1 | contig 10771 bp, 12 predicted proteins | sample AntDrymUQ2232306_2_FD_106645 | JGI IMG/M metagenome (GOLD analysis project Ga0136611, IMG submission 106645) | Polar desert sand microbial communities from Dry Valleys, Antarctica - metaG UQ223 (23.06) | ecosystem: Environmental > Terrestrial > Soil > Desert | place: Antarctica: Dry Valley... | reverse complement strand
TCATTGAAATCGACAGTGAAAGCTACAGGAGGAAAAACCAGAAAAAATCATGATGCAATAAACAAACTCAACCGGCCATCATAATTGTCGTCAAATCGGCCATGATAATTGACGTGAGACAACGATGTCTGAAATTATCAATCATATGATACAGTAGTGCGTAACGCTTCGCGCGTCAACTATACTTAATCGTATGACGGCTCTTAAAGAGCATTGCCCAGATTAATATTTTTGTGTCGTTCAGGTTCTGAGCCCAAACCCTCGGAATTTTTGGAATGACTAAGAGTCAATAAGCTGGTTGGTTTTATTACTTTGGCGGTATGATCTTGCTGCTCAGTAGTGTCAATCAGCGTTGAAAACTTTCCAGGCATCAGCGTCTAAAAATTCCCACTTGATTTATTTTGGCGTACCATTTTTAACGAATTGGCTAAAATTCCGTGAAACTCTCGAGTTTTTAGTTGATTAGTGCCAGAGATCAGTCTTCCATAGAAGTCCCATTTACGAAGGAATCTTACGGTCACTCATACCTCCCGTGCTCACTTTATTCTGAAGTGGTTTCTTAACGCTAGTAATGACAAAAAGATTAGTATCGTTGACAGCATTAATTGAGCAATATTAAAGAATATCGCTACGTTCGGTATGTTCTCTTTTCCATCACTGTTTTTCCCATAGAGACAGGCATAGTTTCGCTTTATATTTTCTGAATAACCGGCTGCTGATAGAAAAGGTAAAGCACTTTGAGCAGAAAGGTATATCGCTGCCTCTGAACGCTCACATGAAATTGTTTCCTGAGTTATAGGATTATCTTGTGTAGATTTATTTTCTATGGGGTATTTCATATAAAAAATATAAAACAGGACACCTAAAAACAGTAACCAGAAAAGTGGCCGTATTACTGAACGGCCAAAATCTGAAAACCACTGATAAAAAAGACCAAACCAGTAACGTGTGCCTCCTTGCCATACCGGTTTATTATTTAAATAATTTAATGGACAAGGCAATGCCTTATGTTGTACTCCACGTTGTGATTTAATTTCTTCAGCAAAAAAGAACAGTTCACGTTCGTGGTCGTGGCCTTGAATGGCCAGTCGTTTTAATGACCGCCACTTGGAAGATATATTATTGACGTCATTGATATCATTGCCCTGCTTATACTTTATAGCCCTGCTAAAATCTGAATCGTCAAGTTGCGGGGCTTCTATGAAATGCGCCTGATTAAAATCAGGGACGAGGTGAAATTCAGCTTTTTTAAATGAAAAAAAGCCATATGCTTGTATAGCAATGAAAGAAATTTTCTTTTCAAAGATTGTGTAGCTAAAGTCTGCAAAGCCTTTAAATAAAATTTGATCAAACAACACATCACCACTGAATATTGCACCAAGGAACCTCGCATAACCACTGAATTCTGTTCTGTCGAACACCGCATTATTTCTGAATTCTGCTCTTTTTAACCAAGCATTAGCACAAAATTGCGCACGATTAAACAGCACGTTGCCTCTGAAGGTTGCGTTCTCAAAATTTGCATCATTCCTGAATTTTGCCTCAACGAATTGCGCTTCATCTGGAAAAATGAAACCAGAAAAATTCACGTTTTCTTTAAAAGTATGCGAATTAAAATTAACTTTTGCTTCTGATTTCCAGTCATTAGTCGCGTGATTGATACCACTTTCTCGCACGTCATCTATTTGCCAGGATCCATTTTCTTCAAGCTTCGATTTTTTGGCTAACATATTATTAGCCCAGGCATTCCAAGCTACAACTCCTTTTTTGTAAAGGCAGAGGCTTTCTTCTTGAATCATTTTTTTTATTCAGGTAAATGGAGTCTAAGAGATAATTTCAACAAAAAATTTCATTGGATCGCGCCTGCTTTTCGAGCTTTGTAGGATTTAACCCAATATTAATAGCTTTTATGAATCTGCCTGAACCAACTACGATGCATTTTTTTGTGTAATTTGCTTTTTCCTGTTTTTCAAATTATTTATTTTCTGCTCATTAGTTTTTCAAGCCTATTTTGTGTTTTCATAATTTAATTAGCGTTTTTGAGTAAAAAACCGATTGCATCAATTAGACTGACCCTGTCAAAAATTGATAAAAATATATAAAACAACAACGGCTGATAATGAAGTAATTATTGAAGCAATAATGTTTAATATAGCTGCCTGTCTTGATGACTGCATTGTTTCATGAACCTGGCTGAATCCTGTACTTAATTCATTTTTCCATTGCTCAATGATAACGCTGGATTGTTCTTCCATAATCCTTGCAACTTCAGCTTTACTGGAGACAATCGAAGAATTTAAAATTCTATCGGAATGGTTCTTTGCCTCAGTAGCCCCTTTATCAGAGATAACTTCCATCTGATTCCTGAAATTATCTAACAATTTGTTCTGTGCATCCTTGCTATCATTAATAAGACGCTCATTCAAGGTATGCAGTACCATAACGGGATCATTTTTTGTTAGTGCTATACCATGGATGGATGCAATTTCCTGGATTGCATCATCCATTTTTTTGTCGAGGGCACTCATGCTAATACGGCTTCGATACTTTCTAATTGCTTAAATAGATCGTCTCTGATTATCTTAAGACGTTGGCGAACCATAATCAGTATTTCCGGTTTTGCTATCGCTTCATCAAAAGTCAATTTATCTTGTAACATTTCTCTTAAATCCCGACCAAAAGTCTCTGGCTTATATTCAGGAATTCGGAGTAGGGCAGATACACGACTTTTATTATCCACATAGGCTTTCATCGATTCAAAATCTTTTCCATTCATTTCAACTTTTCCCCAGAAAAGATTAAGCCAAACAATAAATGAAACGTCACCCGGGAATTGCTTCATAATTTTATTAAACCCATTGAGCGTATCTGAAAGTGCTTGCCCTCCGGTTACCACCGTGTGGATCACTAATTCATGGCCATTTTCTTTAAGCATTGTTGAAACACGATTGCTGATTAAATAATGCGATAAACCCACAAAGGTACTCGCCCCACTATCAATAATGACATCAGTTTTGCTTTTTGATATTAACTCAACCAAATTATCAAATTTACGTGGATCGACATTATCCCCCTCCATTAAATCTAACTTCTTAACATTTAATTATGAAAACCCGTGTAATGATGCATTTACTGGATCGGTATCGATACAAAGGACATCTTTTTTCTTGGCGTAATAATATTGTGCCAGTATTGCAGCGATTAAAGATTTACCAACACCCCCTTTACCTTGTAATAACATATGTATTTTTGCCATTTGAAAGACTCCTTACTGTTAAATGAAGATTTATACTAAACATATCGCGTCAAGGGGCTAATATTTTTTTGTAATGCAATAACAACAGATAAATAAATACAGTTCGCGTCTTTTATACTAAATCATCAATATCATATTCGTTGCTCCACTCGAAGCCTTTCGGGTTCCCCGTATCAGGGTTTTCAGATGAACCAGAAGTTTTATTTATTTGATCTTGTGTTTTGTCTGATTCCTTTTCTAATCTAGAACCCTGTTCCGGCCCTGGTAATGATTTTTCTTCTTTTGATTTCTTTTCTTTTCGAGCCCTCTTTTTTGATTCGTAGTCCGTGTGTCTTTTAACTAATCTTAAAAACACTTGATAGCTAATCTTGATCTTTTTTTCATCATGAAATAACTGCCAAATATCTTTAACCGGCCAACCATTATTAATGGCTAAGTCAATCTGATCGCGCAGCGCTAAGAAAACCCCAAGGTTCTGTTTAGCGTGTGTAGAACCGCTTTTGGCGGTGCTTTCTGCAAGTCTTTCTAAAATATTCTTTTCCATATCGAAAGATATAAGAATTAATTACAACCAATATTAGATTAATAATCTATTGATTATATCGATAAAACAATGATATTACTTAACATCTACTTAATAATACTAATCAAACCAAATAATACACTAATATTAGACTATATTCTATTATAGAATCAATTGGTAATATTGTTTACTTTAACAGCAATTAAAGTACAATTACTATAAACCTGGGCAGGATATGTGTTGTTAGCTAACACATAAATGTATTATCTAAAACCACTCAAATCTTATTCGCACGATGTGCTCAACGAATCCTGCTCTGCGAGGCTAGAACCATTAATCAGATGCAATCGACATGAAGAAAGAAAAAATCCAACCCCCAGAAAACCTCGCACAGAAACCCAGTGAAGTAGATAAAAAAAAGAAAAAAGTAACTCGCAAATACAAACTACATCTGCGCGTCCCCGTAGACGCAGAAGAAGATAAATTAATTAAAGAGGGGGCTTCCGAATGCGGAATCAGCGTTTCACATTATCTAAAAATGCTGGGCATTGGCTACCAGCCAAAAAGCATCGTTGATAATCAGCAAGTCAAAGAACTGGCAAAAATAAATGGCGATTTAGGACGGCTTGGCGGTCTATTAAAACTCTGGTTAAGTGACGATAAAAAGGCGGTGGGTTTCGATCGAAAAATGATTGTCGGGCTTTTGCGGGACATGGAAAAAACGCGGGTAGAAATGAACGAAGTCATGATGAAAATCATTAAGTCTGGTTACTAGATAATATCAATGATTGCAAAACACATCCCCATTAATACCCTGAAGAAAAGTAACTATTCAAATTTAGTTAACTATCTTGTGGACACACAAAATAAAGAACATCGTGTTGGAACCATCAGAGTCTCCAATTGTTATTCAGACTTACCTGATTCTGCGGTTGTAGAAGTATTGAATATTCAGCAAATGAATAAAACGGCGGCCTCGGACAAAACCTATCATCTGGTTGTGAGTTTTCGTGATGAAATCCTACCCGAAGACACATTACAGGAAATTGAAAATGTAATCTGTGCGGGCCTTGGATTTAGTGAGCATCAACGCATCAGCGTCATGCATATGGATACGGATCATCCTCACATGCATATAGCTATAAATAAGATTCATCCGGACACTTTAAGAATTCATAACCCCCATTATGATTACAAAACCATCGGTGAGCTATGCGAAGCGATAGAAAAAAAATACGGTTTATCGATCGATAATCATGATGTGAAGCAGCGGGGCGCACAGAATCGTTCGACCAATATTGAGTTTAAAGCCGGTTCAGAAAGTCTGATTGGCTGGATAAAGCAAGAATGCTTTACTGGATTAGAAGAAGCGCAACACTGGAATGAATTTAACCAAATACTCAAAGATCACGGTCTTGAATTAAAAGAGCGGGGCAATGGTTTTGTTTTTGTTTCAAACAATGGTATTGGCGTTAAAGCCAGCTCAGTTGATCGATCACTGTCCAAGAAAAACCTGGTTGCTCGATTCGGTGAATTCATTCCATCGCATCAAGACAGTGACATTGGAAACACTACTAAAAAACACTATGAAAAAACCCCCAAGAAGCTTCTTGACGCCAGAATCGATACCACTGAATTATATTCACAATACAAACCACAAAAAGACCGATCATCGATCGAGTATAATCAGCGGTGGGCTATTGCGCGCAGCAAGCGGGATCAATTAATTGAAGATGCCAAAAAAAGCGCTAATAACAAGCGAATTTTAATTAAAGCCCTGACCGCCACAGGGCTTGGGAAAAGGATCATGTATAAGGCGGTGCATCGTTCTTTTTTAAAAAAGGTTGACGCCATAAAAAATGAATATAAGCAAGAATCAGCAGTTTTTAAAGCCAGTAATCAAAAATTAACCTGGTTGGACTTTTTAAGTAAAGAAGCGCGATGGGGCAACCGTCAGGCATTGGACATATTACGCGCCCGATCAAACCAAGAACATTATCGCAATTCCATTCATGGTATGAGCGGTCATGAACAAGACAGCCCCTCAAAATCGTATGAATCCGTCACCAAAAACGGTACGACCATCCAAGGTGGGGGCTCATCGGGAATACGAGAGGATGAAAAAAGGATTGTTATCCTTGAGCATGTTCCTGAAAATGAATTATTAGACATTCTGCGTTATGCGAAAAACAAATACGGGAATAAGATCATTGTTAATGGAACCGACTCATTTAAGGATCGCGTACTAAAAGTAGTGATAGCTAACAAACTGGATGTGACATTCGACGCCCCGGAAATAGAGACAATAAAGCAGAAATTAGCCTCAGCGAAGACAGCCAATAAATCCCCACGAAAAGGACGGTCCAGATGACACCCTCCAGCCCAGGTCTCAGAAGTGTTGTCGCCGGTCATGAATATCGCAAAAAGGCCAGATTGGTTCAGATGATGACACTATTCTTCATGCTGGGCGGGGTTCAGATAGCTACCCAGTACTTTGCCTATATCTTCCAATATCAACCCCAGCTTGGCGCACACTTTAATCAGGTATACCCGCCGTGGGCGATCATAGCGTGGGGTAATCAATGGTATGCCCAGTATCCGCAACTGTTCCAACTCTCTGTGAGCATGGGCGTTGTGTTTTCAGGGGCGGGATTGATTTTAACGCTGATCCTGAAAATGGTATCAAGCAATTCATCACGTCCGAACATCAACTTGCATGGCTCGGCGCGTTGGGCAAACATAGTCGATATACGGGCAGCCAGGCTGCTACCTGCTGCGCAATCCTTGTTTAAGAAATATACGACGAAAAAAACACATCAAAACGATTATGTTTATGTGGGTGCCTGGCAGGATGCCCAAGGCACCACGCATTACCTGAAACATAACGGTGCCGAGCATGTTTTATGTTACGCGCCCACCCGTTCGGGCAAAGGCGTGGGTTTGGTTATTCCGACTTTGCTTTCATGGGCACACAGTGCGGTTATTACTGATCTGAAGGGGGAATTGTGGTCTGTGACAGCCGGTTGGAGAAAGCAGCATGCCGGTAATAAGGTAATTCGTTTTGATCCGGCATCCCCCAAAAACAGCGCTTGCTGGAATCCGTTGAATGAAATCAGGATGAATGACGGGTTGGAAGTGGGTGATGTGCAAAATCTCGCGACTTTGATTGTTGATCCGGATGGCCGGGGATTGAATGATCACTGGCAAAAGACCAGCCAGGCATTATTGGTGGGTGTGATTTTACATGCTCTATACAAGGCCATGAATGAAGGCGGGGAAGCAACCTTGCCCTCGGTTGATTCAATGCTCTCTGATCCTGAGCGCGATATTGGCGAATTATGGATTGAAATGCTGACCTATCCGCATGTGAATGGGAAAAATCATCCGGTGATTGGTTCGAGCGCACGGGATATGCAGGAACGCCCGGTTGAGGAAGCCGGTTCTGTATTATCAACCGCAAAATCCTATTTGTCGTTGTATCGTGATCCACTGGTTGCGAAGAATATCAGCTCCTCAGATTTCAGCATCAAAGATTTGATGCACCATGCAACCCCGGTCAGTTTATACATTGTGACGCAACCCAATGATAAAACCCGGCTACGGCCCCTGGTGCGTATCATGGCCAATATGATTGTGCGATTACTGGCCGACGGGCTGGAATTTAAGAACGGGCAGCCGGTGGCGAATTACAAACACCGGCTTCTTTTAATGCTGGATGAATTTCCCAGTCTTGGGCGGCTTGAAATCTTTCAGGAATCTTTGGCTTATATTGCCGGTTACGGCATCAAAGCCTATTTGATCTGTCAGGACATCAATCAACTGAAAAGCCGTGAAACCGGCTATGGGCATGATGAAGCGATCACGTCCAATTGTCATATTCAGAATGCGTTTCCGCCTAATCGGATTGAGACAGCAGAGCATCTATCCAAACTCACCGGGCAGACCACCGTCATCAAGGAGCAGATTGCCACCAGTGGCAAAAGGGCAGGGATGATGCATGGCAATGTGACGCGCACCATGCAGGAAACGCAGCGTGCGTTACTGACGCCGGATGAATGTTTACGTATGACTGGGCCGGAAAAAGATGCTGAAGGCAATATTACTAAGCCAGGTGACATGATTATTTATGTAGCCGGTTATCCGGCTATATATGGCGTTCAACCTTTGTACTTTCAGGATGAGACCTTTGCGGCACGGGCGGCGGTTGCTGCGCCGGCGGTTAGTGACAAAATCATCAAATCTTCATGAAGATAATTAAAATCCTGGCGGGAATTGTTTTGTTTGTCAGCGCTGGTTTATTCCTGTCGGCTGTTGTTTTTCGTGTCAGCGGTATTTATTACAATAATACGCCGAGCTTTCCGGTGGGGTTTTACAAGATTGTTGATAAACCGGTAGGGCAGGGCGCTTATGTTTCTTTCTGTCCGTCTCAAAGTAGCGTATTTGATAGGGCAATGGCGCAGCACACCATCGCCGCAGGGAATTGTGCTGGTGGTTACGGGATGCTGTTGAAGCGTGTTTTTGCAGTGGCCGGGGACATCGTTTCTATCGATGCGGCAGGGATTGTAGTTAATGGTGAGTTGTTGTCTAATACTGCCCAGATAAGCGCGGATGGTGATGGATTTGAACTGCCGCAATACCGTATGGAACGATCCGTGCTTAACGATTCAGAATTCCTGCTGGTATCTGATCTTAATCCCAATTCATTTGATGCACGGTATTTTGGGTTGATTGCGGGTTTGCAGATTCGACATGTGGTGGAGCCGGTGTTTACTTGGGGTGCTAAGAAGGAAATTTTCCAATAAATCCTGTGAAACTTTAGAGCCTTTTGTTGATTAACACACACTACTCTCTAAATGTACACTTAATGATAGATATATATAGCGCGATTCGATTATAATAAACGATTCGATCGATAATAAGGGATCAATAATGGATGCACTTTCTGCCAATGAGGCCAAAACTCAGTTTGGCGACATGCTGCTAAAAGCACAGCGTGCCCCAATTCAAATTAACAAAAACGGGAAGCCGGTTGCCGTTGTTATCTCGATGGATGAATATGAAAACATTGAGGCGCTCAAGCTTCGACTTTTGCAATCGAGAGCTGCCCAGGCCAAAGTGGACATTAAAGCTGGCAAAACCGCTGATGGCGATTCTTTTTTTGGTGCATTAGAAACCGGCCAGCATGACTAATGCCTGGTTTTCGCTTAACCTCAGATGCCCAGTCTGATCTTATTGAAATACGCCATTTTACGATCAAACAATGGAGCAGAGCACAATCGCAAAAATATTTATCAGAACTCCAGCAAACGATTCGATTGCTGGCTGAAACGCCTTCCCTTGGTAAATCAAGATCAGACGTTGGGTCGAATGTATTGAGCTTTCCCTGCTCAAGTCATATTATTTACTACGTTGTGCATGAGCAACAACTAGTCGTATTCGGCGTATTGCACAAACGCATGGTGCCGTTTAATCATCTGGCTGAGCGAAAGGGATTTTAATATCGGATACAACCCAAAATGGCATATTATCGCCAATTGGAGGAGTCAGATGAGGCAACTTGACTCAGACTAAAAAGTCTCCAGAAAAACCGGGGCGATTCAATGCCTAGAGGTACAATAATATGATCACATCAGAGCGTGAGGCGGAATTGTTTAATGATAGTCTGGAGCGCTGCACGGCCAGCTCTGAGTTCTTGGATCGATTCTACGACCTCTTTTTGGCTTCCTCACGAGAAGTCGCCGAGAAATTCCGCCACACGGACTTTCCCAAGCAAAAGAGAATGCTCAAGGCCTCTTTATACATGATGGTTTTAGTGGCCGATGGAAAGACAGAAGTCCAGGAAAATTTGCAGCGTATTGCCAAGCGCCATAGTCGCACCGATCTGGATATCAGGCCGGAACTGTACATGCTGTGGTTGGACTGTTTGATTCAAGCCGTGAGGGAGTGCGATCCTCGGTTTACCCCAGAAACCGAGACGGCATGGCGCAAGATCATGGAGTGTGGGATTACGTTTATGCAATCCCACTACTAATTCAGGGAGAGCATAAAAAAGGGTGCGTTTAAACAAACGACAGAAATGTTTCACATGATTTCGATTAACGCCTTACCTAGTGGGTGAGTTTAAACAAACGACACTAAAGTCCCATAGGATTTCGAGTACCTTTTATCGCCTGTTGTCAGAAAAAGCGCTCACGGCAGATAGGGAATCAACCCGTGTCGAAAAGCTTCCTCTTGGATCTCTCGCGGCGCATGCCGGGCATCAACGATAAGACCGTTCACCTGAATTAGCCAAGCTATTGGATTGTCCGCCATTCGGCTTGGGAGTGTCCAATTTGGATCAGCCTGCCCGAACTTCAATAATTCCATAATCGCCGTCGATTTCGCGGAGCCTGTTTTCGGGCTGAGACCAAAGTGCCGACACAGCTCATCTGCCCGCATGTGTGGCGTTTGACTCTTGTCGAACAGGAAGTTGACCCGCCCCACCGAGTAAACAATACCACAGGCCCAAGTATTGATTTTTCCGGTAGCAAGCGGCGACGGACGCTTGCGGCAAAGTTTAGCAACCATACGTCGACAGAGGTTCCGGTATTCCTCGTTTAAATGCTGCTGGCAGAATTGATCTGTAAGTGTGGAAATTTCGTCGTATTTTCCCTGCAGCACAACTGGCACTCGCTCTGTTTCACTCATGATGTATCCTCTGATTTTTACAAAGTGGTACTGGCTTTGATTGCCTTTATCCCGTTTTTCTTAAGCCAATTATGCAGATTTGCTTCAGTCGTATGATAGCGCTTGGCAATAAACTTCTGCGTCGAACGGCGTTGTTGAATAAATCGATCTTTCAGTTAAAAGATGGCGCATCTGGCACAATTCTGTAAAACAGCGTGCAAAAATGACCAGGGAATTGGGGAAAACAGCGTCGAAAACTGTCCACCCCGGTATGTGTCATGATCCGGCGTTTTGCCGGAGAAACCTGGAGTGTTATTTATGGATTT
>Ga0136611_10003641_pt1 | contig 10773 bp, 7 predicted proteins | sample AntDrymUQ2232306_2_FD_106645 | JGI IMG/M metagenome (GOLD analysis project Ga0136611, IMG submission 106645) | Polar desert sand microbial communities from Dry Valleys, Antarctica - metaG UQ223 (23.06) | ecosystem: Environmental > Terrestrial > Soil > Desert | place: Antarctica: Dry Valley... | reverse complement strand
TCTATGTCTCGGTCGATATCGAGGGGATCACGGGGGTGGTCCACGGGGACATGATGATGGCGGGGCAGCCGGAGTATGGGCGGGGGCGGAGCCTGATGATGGGGGACGCCAACGCGGCGGTCGAGGGGCTGGTCCGGGCGGGGGCGGAGCTGGTGCTGGTCGGGGACGGGCACGGGCCGATGCGGAACCTGCTCATTGAGGACCTGCACCCGGGGGCGCAGTTGGTGTCCGGGAGCGGGGACGCGAAGGATTTTTGCCAGCTGGAGGGGGCCGACAGCGTCCGGTTCGACGCGGCGGTGTTCGTCGGGTACCACGCGATGGCGAAGACGTTCAAGGCGATCCACCCGCACACGATCGCGGGGATCGCGGTGAGCGAACTGCGGATCAATGGGCGGCCGCATGGGGAGACGGGGCTCAACGCGGCGGTGCTGGCGTCGTTGGGCATCCCGACCGTGATGGTGACGGGGGACGCGACGACGGTCGAGGAGGCCAGGACGTTCCTGGGACCGGAGATCGAGACGGTGGCGGTGAAGCGGGCGGTCGGGCGAAACGCGGCGATCTGCCGGCCGCCGGCGGTGACGCGGCCGGAGATCACGGCGGCGGCGGAGCGGGCGCTGGGGCGGCTCGGGGCGGTGTCGCCGTACCGGCCGGAGGCGCCGTGGCGGTTGGAGGTGGACTTCACCACGATGCCGCAGTGTGACCGGGCGGCGCGGACGGCGGGGATCGAGCGGACGGGGGCGCTGAGCATCACCGTCCACGGGGAGTCGCCCTGGGAGCAGTACCGGACGCTGTGGGCGGGATTAAGGTCGGCGCTGTACGAGCCGGCGAGCTGGCTGGGGTAGGGCCCGGCGATCCGGATGGGGCGCTTGGCGAGATGACGCGGGGGACCACGGGACGCCAGTTCTCCCGGTGGGACTGCCGCGGCCGACCCATCCCGCCAGCGCCCGGATGCCGGCTTCGGGTGGCAGCGTTGCGGACCTCGGGTCCGACTTCATGAAACGGCTCGAGCCGCCGGCGTCGTAGCGACCGGAGGTCACGGGGCGCCGGTGTGGTCGGGTCCGTTCGCGTGGTCGCGGTTAGCCCTTCCCTTCGACCAGCTTCTGGTCGGGCTCGACGGAGACGGTGAAATCGACCTCGATGTCGTCAGCGAAACGGTTGCCGTTCTCGTGGTCATGGCGCATGAAGGTGGGGGCGGCGATGTGGACGTGGACGCCGTAGTCGCCGGGGCCGGGGACGGTCCAGTTGCGGCCGTAGTGATAGAGCCAGGGGTGCCACATGAACGTTTGGGGGTGGGTGCCGACGTCTGAACCGTCGGGGGCGGTGAGGGTGACGGTGATGTCGAGGGCGGGGATGAAGCGGCCGTCGGCGGCGTCGCGGACGGCGACCTCGACGTGGGCGTTCTCCTCGGTGGGTTCTTGCCAGGCGAGTTTGCCGGAGTCGTCCGGCATCCACATGCCCTCCGCCTCCTCGATGACGACGATGACCTCGTAGTCGCCGGCGCGCTTGGACTTGGCGCCGGACTCCTCGTCCATGGCCGCGAGGGCGGCGGCGTAGGCGGCACCCTGGGCGGTGGCGAGAGTGAGTTGGGCCTTGGTCGATTCTTCGCTGGTCTTCATGGGCGGCTTGCGGGTGGCCATGGGTGAGGTTCTCCTGGTTGCTAGGCTGGGGGCCGGACAACGGTCTTCCGGGCGGGCCGGGAACGATGGGGATCCGGTCGCAGGGACGTTGCCACGGGTCTGGTGCGGGACCACCGGTGGAACAGTTGGGCGGTGGGTGTCCTACTCCGGTGGACCGCCCGGTGCAGGTCGTGAGTGCTGCCCGGTCCTAGACCGGCGAGGACGGCTCCCCAGTGCGGGGAATGACCTGGCTGGTGTGCCATGAGGATCGTGGGGCGCGATGCCCCCACTGGCGTGGGTGGGACAAGCGAGGGTCCGTCGTGGTCCGTGGCGGCGGAGGCCGCCGTGGTCGGGAAGGGGCTGGCGTGAGTCTTTTCCGGGACATGAGGGGATGGCCAGGTGGGCGAGCGGAGCGGCCATCCTCAGCGTAAATGGTGATATACATCGTGAAATCGCGAACGAATGAATCCAAGCGCCATTATGGTAGTTCGGTAGAACGGAGTCGGTACGGTTGCACCTAGGAGCCGTTGACACGCTCCAGGGGCGGTGATAGCGTGACGTCGTAGCGGGCCGGTGGCGGTCTCTCAGGCCGTCGGTCGCTCGTCGTTTGGTAGGGGAGGTGACGCGAGGCGAGTCGCGGGTTCGTCACGTTGATGGGGTCACGAACGTTGGGGCCGGCAGCGTCGCCGCTCGGATGGAAGTACCTCGGAGGTATGGACCGTGAAGACACGACAGGATGCGTTTCGTCTCAATCGCCGGTCGTTGGTCGCCGGCAGCGCCGCCGCCGCCGGGGCCGCTGCCATGTCGCGGGGCCCGCGGGTGCGGGCCCAGGACGCGCCGGTCGAACTCCGGTGGTCGATGTGGGCGGCGACCGAGGAGGAGATCGCGGTCTGGGAGGACCTCGCCGCGGACGTGACCATCGCCCACCCGAACATCACCGTGACCCTGGAGACGACCTCGTTCGCGGACTACTGGGACAAGTTGCAGACGCAGTTGGCCAGCGGGACCGAGGCCGACATCGTGGCGATGCAGAGCCTGCGGATGCCGGTCTTCGCGGCGCGCGACGCGCTGCGGCCCCTGGGACCATTCGTCGAGGCGGACCCGGACGTGAATCCGGACGACTTCTTCGAGCCGATCCGCAACGGGCTCTCGTTCAAGGACGAGATGTACGCCTTCGGCTACGACCTCGGCCCGATCATGCTCTTCTATAACAAGGACCTGTTCGAGGCGAAGGGAGTCGAGCCGCCGTCCGCGACCGAGCCGATGACCTGGGAGGTCTTCAAGGAGAAGGCGACGGCCCTGACCGACGCCGCGGCCGGCGAGTACGGCTACGTGATCCAGCCGGGGTTCACGGGCACGATCCCCTGGATCTGGTCGGGCGGCGGGGAGTACCTCAACGCGGAGGAGACCGAGAGCCCGATCGACTCGCCCGAGGCGCTGGCGGCGTTGAACTTCGTGGTCGGGATGATCACGGAGGAGAAGATCGCGGCGCCGATCACCGACCTGGCGAACGCGCAGTTCGCCAGCGAGGCGTTCTACAGCGGCAAGGTGGGGATGGCCCAGAACGGCCCGTGGGAGTTCGTGAACATGCGCTCGAAGGCCCCGTTCGCCTTCGACGTGGTGCCGTTGCCGGCCGGGCCGGGGGGCAGCGTGACGTGGGTCGCGGGGTCGGGGTTCGGGATCTCGAACACCACGCCGAACGCCGATGCGGCCTGGTTGGCCCTGAAGGTGATCACCAGCACCGAATCGCTGATGAAGACGGCGGCGGCCGGGCGCGGCTACCCGGCGCGGCAGTCGGCGGTGCCGTCGTTCATCGATCCGGCGGCACCGCCGGAGAACGTGGCCGTGGTCGAGGGCATCCTGGCCAACGAGATGGCGCAGTCCCGGTTCCTCCAGACCACGACGACGTGGCAGGAGACCGAGGTCATGCTGACCCAGGACTTCAATCCGATCTTCCTCGGCGAGCAGACGGTCGAGGAGGTGGTCGCGAACGTCAAGCCGAAGTTCGACGACCTGCTGGAGCGCCACCAGGAGCTGCTGAACCGGTGACCCGGTAGGGGTCGGGCCCGCGCGGTCACCCCCGGGGGTGACCGCGCGGGCCCGGACGATCGCGGGGGGTACGAGATGGCCAGCAGGGCGACGGTGCCCCGGCCGGCGGAGACGCCACGGACGGAGTTGGCCCCACGGTCGTGGCGGCAGCGCGACCACGAGACGTTGGCCGCCTACCTGTTCCTGGGGCCGAACATCATCGGGTTCCTGATCTTCACGGCCATCCCGGTCGTGGCGGCGCTGGTGATCGCCTTCTACGATTGGGACCTGCTGCTGGGGGCGAAGTTCATCGGGCTGGAGAACTTCCGGGAGCTGCTGTTCGACGACGAGAACTTCCGGGCGGCCTTCGTCAACACGATGGTCTTCACGGTGGCGAACGTGGCGTTGTCGGTGGCGATCGGGCTGGCGATCGCGCTGCTGGTCAACCTGTCGCTGCGGGGGATGGTGCTGTTCCGCTCGATCTTCCTGCTGCCATACGTGACGGTGACGGTGGCGCTGTCGCTCGTCTGGAAGTGGCTCTACCTGCCGGAGGTCGGGCTGATCAACCAGACGTTGGGGTTAGTCGGGATCGACGGGCCGCGGTGGCTGACGGATTCGACCTGGGCGATGCCGGCGCTGATCTTCCTCAGCGTCTGGAAGACGTTCGGCTACAACATGGTGTTGTTCCTGGCGGGGTTGCAGAACATCCCGGAGCACCTCTACGACGCGGCGAAGGTGGACGGGGCGAGCGCGGCCCAGCGATTCCGGGATATCACGCTGCCGATGCTCTCGCCGACGATGTTCTTCGTGGTGGTGATCTCGATCATCGGCTCGTTCCAGGTCTTCGACCAGGCGCTGGTGATGACGGCCGGGGGGCCGGGGACCGCGACGACGACGCTGGTGCTCTACATCTACCAGCGGGGGTTCCAGTCCGGGTACATGGGATATGCGTCCTCGATCGCCTGGGCCCTGTTCGCGGTGGTGTTCGTGTTCACGGTGATCCAGTTCCGGATCCAGCGGCGGTGGGTGTCCTATGACTGACCCGCGGCTGCCGACCGGTCGCCTGGGCGCGACGATGCGCGCGGACGTGACGGCGCGGGACCGAACGAAGCCGCTGATGGCGACGGTCTGGCCGTACATCGCCTACGCGGCGCTGATCGGGCTGGCGTTCCTGACGCTGATCCCGATCATCTGGATGGTGTTGACGTCGTTCAAGTCGTCGGCGGAGGTGTCCGCCAGCCCGCCGACGTGGCTCCCGGCGACGTGGCACCCGGGCAACTACCGCGACGCCTGGAACGCGGCGCCGTTCGGCCGCTACCTGGCCAACACGGTGATCGTGGCCGGCAGCGTGATGATCCTGGAGACGATCACGTCGGCGTTGGCGGCCTATTCCTTCGCGCGGCTACGATTCCCGGGGCGGGACATCCTGTTCCTGGCCTACCTGGGAACGCTGATGATCCCGAGGCAGGTGACGCTGATCCCCCAGTTCATCCTGATGCGGGAGCTGGGCTGGATCGACACCTACCAGGGCTTGATCATCCCGCAGGCGTTTAGCGCCTTCGGGACATTCCTGCTGCGGCAGTATTTCCTCGGCATCCCGCGGGAACTGGAGGACGCGGCCCGGATCGACGGGGCCTCTCGGTGGGAGATCTTCCGACGGATCATCCTGCCGCTGTCGGGGCCGGCGCTGGCGACGCTGGCGGTGTTCATCTTCCTCTTCCAATGGAATAACCTGCTCTGGCCGCTGGTGATGTCGAACAGCGAGGGGACGCGGCCGGTGGCCGTCGGGCTGCGGGCGTTCCAGGGGCAGTACGCGACCGACTGGAACCTGCTGATGGCGGCGGCGGGGCTGGCGACCTTGCCGGTGGTGGCGATGTACCTCGTCGCGCAGCGGTGGTTCGTGCGGGGGATCACGCTGTCCGGGTTCGGCGGGCGGTAGGGGCGGACGGGGCGGTGGTCGACCGCCGGCAAGGGACGGAGGACACACGGGCGGAGATGGCGGAGATGCCGGAGATGCCGGAGTTGCGGGGAGACGGGGGGAACGGGTGATGTCCGAGGACGCGATCCGAACGGGGTACGAGCAGCGGTCGGACGCGCGGGCGAACGCGCGGTTGGGGTGGTGGCGAGAAGCCCGGTTCGGGATGTTCATCCACTGGGGGTTGTACGCCATCCCGGCGGGCACCTGGAAGGGTGAGCCGGTGGCGGGGATCGGCGAGTGGATCATGCTGCGGGCGCGGATCCCGGTGGCGGAGTATGAGGCGCTGGCCGGGCAGTTCAACCCGACCGCGTTCGACGCGGACGCCTGGGTCTCGCTGGCGAAACGGGCGGGACAGAAGTACATCACGATCACCGCGAAGCACCACGACGGCTTCTGCATGTACGACTCGGCGGTGACGGACTACGACATCGTCGACGCGACGCCCTTCGGCCCTGACCCGATGAAAGCGTTGGCGCGGGCCTGCCAGGAGCAGGGGATCGCCCTCTGTTTCTACTATTCCCAGACGCAGGACTGGCATCACCCGGACGGGGACGGGAACGACTGGGACTTCGACGAGGCGGAGAAGGATTTCGCCGGGTACATCGAGGACTATGTCAAGCCGCAGGTGCGGGAGCTGTTGACGAACTACGGGCCGATCGGGCTGATCTGGTTCGATACGCCGAAACGGATCACGGATGCGCAGAGCCGGTCGCTGGTCGACCTGGTGCACGAGATCCAACCTGATTGCCTGGTCAACGGGCGGATCGGCAACGACCTGGGCGACTACGCCGAGGCGGGGGACAACGCGATCCCGGCCGGGATGGTGGACGCCGATTGGGAGACGCCGGCGACGATCAACGACACCTGGGCGTTCAAGTCCGACGATGTCAATTGGAAGTCGGCGGAGGACCTGATCCGGAAGCTCGTCGACATCGTCAGCAAGGGCGGCAACTACCTGCTCAACGTCGGGCCGACGGCGGACGGGGTGATCCCGGCGCCGAGCGTGGAGCGCCTCGAGGCGATGGGGCGCTGGCTGGACGCCCACGGCGAGGTGATCTACGGGGCGGGTCCGGGGCCGCTGCAGGGGCTGGGCTGGTGCAGGACCACGGCGAAGGCGGACACCGTCTTCGTCCACGTCTTTGATTGGCCGCGGGATGGCTCGATCGAGGTGCCGCTGGGGAACCAGCGGGTGGTGAGGGCATCGCTGCTCGGCGACCGATCGGTGGCGATACCGTGGACCGAGCGGGATGGCCGCGTGACCTTGCGGGGCCCGACGGAGGCCCCCGACCCCGCGGTCAGCGTGATCGCGTTGGAGCTCGCCGGGTAGTCAGGTGTTCGGGGCTGGGCGATCCGGGACGGTCAACGGTCCCGGGCCGAGGGCCGGCGTGCCGCCCAGCGGAGCGACGATCGACCGGACCCAGAAAGGACGACAGAGGCATGGCAGCGGACGGGCCGGTGCTTCGGCAGCGACAAGTACATCTCGATTTTCACACGCCGGGCGAGATTCCCGACGTTGGGATCGATTTCGACCCGGCGCAGTTCGCCCGGACGGTGGTCGACGCCCATATCGACAGTGTGACGGTGTTCAGCAAGTGCCACCACGGGTATAGCTATCACCCGACCAATGTCGGGACGATGCACCCCAGCCTGACCTTCGACCTGATGGGGGCGCAGGTCGAAGCCCTGCACGGGGCCGGGGTGCGGGCGCCGATCTACGTCAGCGTCGGGTGGGACGAGCTGATGGCGGACGCCCATCCGGAGTGGCGGCAGGTGGACGGGGACGGGCGGTTCGTCGGGCGGGGACCGAGGGAGGTGCCCGGTTGGAGATTGATGGACCTGGCGAGCCCGTACGCCGACTACGTGCTCGCCCAGACGACGGAGGTCCTGGAGCGGTACGGGCCGGTCGACGGCATCTTCTTCGACATCGTCCGCCAGGAGGCGGGGGCCCACTTCAACACGTTCCGACGCGAGCGGATGCGGCGGGACGGCGTCGACCCCGGCGATCGCGACGCGGCGTCGGCCTGGGCGATGGCGGTCGAGCGGGACTTCATGTCGCGGGCCCACGCGCTGGTGACGAGTCACTCCGCGGAGGCGACGGTCTTCTTCAACAGCCGACTCCGGCCCGACCGGACGCCGGGGGCGGGATCGCGGCCCGAGATGGCCTCCTACACGCACGTCGAGATCGAATCGCTGCCCGGGGGCCAGTGGGGGTACAACCACTACCCCCTCTTCGCCAGCTATTTCCAGACGCTGGGGCACCCGCTGCTGGGGATGACCGGGATCTTCCACACCGCCTGGGGCGACTTCGGCAGCCTGAAGACGGAGCCGGCCCTGCAGTACGAGTGCGCCCGGATGGTGGCGTCCGGGGCGGCCTGTTCGATCGGGGACCAGATGCACCCGCGCGGCGTGTTGGACGCGGCGGCCTACCGCCGGATCGGCGAGGTCTTCGCGCGGGTCGAGGCGCTGGAGCCGTGGTCGGTCGGGGTGGAGGCGGTGCGGGAGATCGGGGTCCTGATGGCGGAGACGGGACCGCGCTTCCAGACCGTCGGCAGAGACATCGACGAGGGCGCGATGCGGATGTTGCTGGAACTGCACCGGCCGTTCCAGTTCCTCGACGCGGCGGCCGACCTGTCCCCCTACGCGGCGATCATCGTGCCGGACGACCGGCCGTTCGACTCGGACCTGGCGGCGAAGGTGCGCTCCTACGTGGAGGGGGGCGGGGCACTGCTGCTGACCTACCGGGCGGGGTTGACGCCGGAGGGGGACCGGTTCGCGCTCGATATCGGGGTCGAGTACGTCGGGGAGGCGCCGCATTCGCCCGACTTTCTGGTCGCGGGAGAGGCGTTGGGGGCGCCGCTGACCGATTACCCGCTAGCGCTGTACGGGCGGGGCAGTCGGGTGCGGGCGACGGGGGCCGAGGTGCTGGCGCGGGTCGGGTACCCCTATTTCACGCGGTCGGCGGACGCGCGGATGTCTCACCTGCACACGGCCTACGACCGGGTCAGCGACGACCCGGCGGTGACTCGCCTGGGCAACGTGGTCTATTGCCACAGCCCGCTGTTCGGGGCCTACCGGCAGCACGCGGTGCCGGCGTACCGGCATCTGGTGGCGGCGCTCCTGGATGGGTTGGTGCCCGAGCCAGTGCTGATGGCGCCGGGTCTGCCGACCTCGGCCGAGGCAACGCTGCTGCGCCAACCGGCGGTGGGAGGCAGGACGATCCTGCACCTGCTCAACGTGCTGCCGCAACGGCGAGGGGCGGCGATCGACATCGTCGAGGAGGTGATCCCGCTGCGGGACGTGCGGGTGGGGGTGCGGCTGGATGCCCCGGCGGGCGAGGTGACCCTGGCTCCGGGCGGAGAGCGGCTGGAGACGGAGACCACGGACGGCGTGACCTGGGTAACGGTGCCGGAGGTCGGAGCGCACGCAGTGGTGGTGTTCGGGTAGGTAGGGACGCGAGGGCCGTGGCGGCGCGGACCGTCGTCGCCACGGCCCTCGCGTGGTGAGCTGGGCATCGACGAGTCGGAACGATCCTCAGCCCCGATAGACGAAGGAATGGTCCCATTCTCGGCGCCTATGCCAGGTGCCGACCCATACTTCATCCCGATGATCACCGAACCATTGGAGCACCGGTGATTACCGGAACACCGTACTACCGTGGCCCGGGAGGACACAAGGTCCGCCCTCTGATGGGCATTGGACCTTGATGGCGTGTCCAGATCCCGTCTCAGTCGGCGGCGCCCTGGAGGGGGTAGGCGTGGGCCTTGCGGCCTTCGGTGCCGTCGAAGTCGCGGGTGGATTTGAAGGTCTCGAAGGGGCCGCCGGGGGCGGCGGGGGCGGTGCGGGCGAGGAGGTCGGCCTGCTCGGCGTTGGACATGGGGACGAAGTCGCGGGCGACGGCGAGGTTGGCGCGGAGGATTTCGGGGGAGTCCATCCCGGAGATGACGGTGGCGACGGGCTGGCTCATGGCGAAGCGGAGGGCCTCGGCGGGCTCGACGCCGGTGCCGCTCTTGAGGAGGTGGCCGCCGGCGAGGGACTTCATGGCCAGGACGGCGATGCCCTGTTCCTGGCAGAGGGGAACGATGTCCTTCAGGAAGCTGAGGTAGTGGGGGTCGAGGGGGTTGATCGGCATCTGGGCGGTGTCCCAGGGGAAGCCGTGGCTGAGCATCTGGCGGTGGAGGTCGGGGTGCTTGTGGCCGGTGAAGCCGATGAAGCGGACCTTGCCCTGTTCCTTCGCCTTCAGCATGGCCTCGGCGGAGCCGCCGGGGGCGAAGATCTTCTCTGGGTCGTCGTCCCAGACGACCTCGTGGATCTGCCAGAGGTCGAGGTGGTCGGTTTGGAGGCGGCGGAGGCTCTCCTCCAGGAGGCGGAGGGCGTGGTCGGCGCGGCGGTCGTGGGCGCAGTCCTTGGTCATCACGAAGGCGCGGTCGCGGTAGCCGCCCTGGCCGAGGGCCTTGCCCATCCGGACTTCGGAGGTGCCGTCGTTGTATTCCCAGGCGTTGTCGAGGAAGGTGGCGCCGGCGTCGATGGCCTCGTGGATCATCCGGATGGCGACCGCCTCGTCGGGTTTGCCGAGGTGGGCGCCGCCGACGCCGAGGAGGGAGACGCGCTCGCCGGTGGTGCCGAGGGGGCGGGTGGGGATGACGCCGGACGGATCGGGGGCGGCCGCGGCGTTGGGATCGGTCATGGGATCTCCTCACGAGGGCCGGGATGACGGGGGACCATTAGGGGGATGTTACACCGGCTCGGGGGATGTCCGGTCGGGACGAGGTAGGCCAGGTCACGCTCGGGGGTGGGTCGAGGGGAGCGGAAGCAAACCCCCACGGCAGATGTGACGTAGGGTAAGGGGGCGGGCCGTTCCCCAACCCGTCACCGCGGAGTCGTCCGGTGAGGGCTGGGCTGGCGAGCGGCATGGCGACTCGTCGAGATGCCGCGGGTGGCTCCGGGCCGCTGCCGGACCGCAGCCGGACCGTGGCCGGGACACGATCGGGTCCGGAGGGGATCGCGAGAGGACGGCGGTCGCTGATCGATGTCCGGTGGCCAGGGGATCGCCGATCACCCGTTTCGCGGCGCGGACCGGGCCATGGCGTGGTCGGGAGGACGCCCGTGAACTGGGTGTCCAGCGGGACGGGCGATACGGATGTATCGTGATCG
>Ga0136611_10003640_pt1 | contig 10775 bp, 10 predicted proteins | sample AntDrymUQ2232306_2_FD_106645 | JGI IMG/M metagenome (GOLD analysis project Ga0136611, IMG submission 106645) | Polar desert sand microbial communities from Dry Valleys, Antarctica - metaG UQ223 (23.06) | ecosystem: Environmental > Terrestrial > Soil > Desert | place: Antarctica: Dry Valley... | reverse complement strand
TTGACGATCGAGGCCGGGAGTATGTCGGCGAGCATTTTCGGAGAGCCGGGGTGCTTGTGACGAATCACGATCATGTCGGGATGCATCGCCATCAAATTTCGAGCGGTATCGATGAGGGTCTCGCCCTGCGCGCTCACCGTCGCCCGGTTGATCTCCCAGCGTTGTGGGAGCGTCCAGGACCAAGCCGCGGAGCCGCACGGGTAACCTTCTACCGTTGCGGCAGGCAAATACTCTTTGATGATGTCCAGTGCCCGATCGGTATCTGCACATGCGAGTGTCCGCTTCAGCGGCGCGAGCCGCGCCAGCAGCTCCATCATGTCGATTTCATCCGGGTATTGCGTCATGCGTCGCTTTTGCTTTTCGTGTTCGAAGCGAAAGCCGGGTCGTCTGCGGCGCTTTTCCGAGGCAGGCACTCGGATTCACACCAGCGCATGAGATCTGCCGGCGTGAGCACATCCACAGGGACTGTCACGCCGCCGAGCTCCAGTGCGTGCACGATCCATTCGACGCAGTTCATGTCGTTGGGATCGCTAGAGCGCAACGAGCGCAGTTTCCGCACGTATTCAGGCGCACCTTCGGTGAGGTGCCAGCCTTTGCTCGCTTTTTCCTGTTTGATGATCTCCGGGGTTAAGAGACCAGGCCGCTGCAGGTGCGCGAGCGCTTGCGCCGGTTCCCTCAGCCTGATGTCGAAGAACACTGGTTTACCTTTGGGCAGCGATTGCGCATCCCATGCTATGACGCGTGCGCCACGCAGCGACAGATCGCCCAGTCCGTGGCCAGGAATTGAGAGCGCCGCGTGATTAGCGCGCCCGTCGATCAGAAAAATTACGATCTGCCACTGCCGAAATGTAAGCGAGTGAAGCATCTAGTAGCTTGAATCGATCGCCTGTGACCAGCGCGCGAACTCGAGCTCCGGGAGCACCTGCCGGTTCAACCGAGCATGTCCCACGATAGCGGCTCACCGCGCTTCGCGTCACGCCTGAGCGGGCGTCCGAGAAAGCGATCGATGTGTTTGGGCGGAAGGCCGTGGCCGGGACGCACGGCGCGCACATTTTCCGCGCTGAAGATCTCGCCGGCCGACATGTCACGCACGACGTACAGGGACCGGCGATATGCGAGAGACGATTTTTCGGGTTCGGTAGCGCCGTAGCTTACTTCGCCCAACGCAAGCCATGCGCGCTCGCACTCGATGACGAGCTGCGCCAGCTCTGCCGGCTCCAGTGAAAATGCCGAGTCAACGCCGCCGTCAGCACGGCTCAGCGTGAAGTGTTTCTCTATGACCGTCCCGCCCAGCGCTACGGAGGCGACTGCTGCACCGACGCCGTGGGTGTGGTCGGAAAGGCCGACTTCGCACCCGAAGAGATCCCGCAGGTGTGGGATCGTGCGCACGTTGGAGCACTCAGCCGTCGCCGGATACGTGCTGGTGCATTTGAGCAGAACCAGATCCTGGCAGCCTGCCGCGCGCAGGGCCGTGACGCTCTCGTCGAGCTCGGCAAGGCTGGCCATACCTGTCGACATGATCACGGGCTTTCCTGTTGCTGCAACCTTGCGCAGCAGGGGGATGTCGGTGTTCTCAAAAGAGGCGACCTTGTAACAAGGTACGTTGCAGCTTTCGAGAAAGTCGACGGCACTTGCGTCGAACGGCGTGCTGAAGCCAATCATCCCGTGCTCCCGGCACCGTGTGAAGATAAGCTCGTGCCAGTCCCAGGGTGTATGAGCCTTTTCGTAAAGCTCGTGCAGAGTTCTGCCGGCCCAGAGGCTGTTTGGGTCCTCGATCCGGAAGCCGCCTTCGGCCAGATCGAGCGTCATCGTGTCCGCAGTATAGGTCTGGATCTTGAGCGCGTGCGCGCCGGCCTTGGCTGCGGCATCTACAATTTCGAGCGCTCGTTCCAGGGACTGGTTGTGATTGCCGGACATCTCGGCGATCACGAGAGGCAGATGGTCGCGGCCGATCGAGCGTCCCGAAATGACGAGACCGGCTTCAGTTTGCTTCATCGTCGAGCTTGCGTACGTAGATGTGGGCATGGCCAACAAAGCCGGCATTGGCAAAAGCGCCGAGTGAGGCATGATTGTCCGGGCTGATCTCAGCGACGATACGCTGAATTTCCGGATGCCGCGCGCGCAGCCAGCGCGTGCCTGCCTCTATGAGCTCGCCGCCCAGGCCGTGGCCTGCCCGGCCAGGCACGAGGTAGACCGAGACACGCGCCGTGTCTGCACCCAGATCGTACCTGACTACGCCAAGTGCTGCGTCCTCGCGCTCAGCGATCAGGAGCGCGATCTGCGGATCGGCGAGCGCGTCTCCGAACCACTGAACGTGGCGCTCGAACTCCAGCGGCGCCGGGTCGAACGCATACCGTCGAGTTTCCGCGGTGTTGCGCCATTTGTACATGTGGTGACTATCGCTCGGCGTCGCGCGTCGAAGCTCGATCGTGCTTGATGTAAGCCGGTGTGCTACGCGTTCGGCACCATCGCCGTCAACGAGCGCGCCGACCCGCTCGCCTAAGGCGCGCACGAGCGTGCAAGTTGCCGCCAGTCCGCGTAGGGCGTCGCTGAGTTGCGTCTCCGAGACCTCAGTCGCGCTTCCGAGATACACGCACCGTCCGTCCTGTGCAAGGTCGCGTGCGATCGGCGTTTGGTTCTCCGCCACGGTTACAAGCACGCAGGGTAGGCGCAGGCAGGCCCGCTCCCAATTCATGATGCCGCCGGCGCCGATGGCGAGATCGGCCTGCACCATGAGCAGCGCCATGTCCGGTGAGGCATGCAGCCGCCATCGCTCATGCTTGGCGCACTGCTGCTCGATCGCGGAGAAATCGGGGTTTGAGGGGCTTGTTACCACGTCTACTTCGAGCCGATGGAGCCCGGTACCCTCTATAGCGGCCAACGCTTTACGCGTGAGCCCGAACACGTCGTGCCCACCGAAGGACACGAGCACGCGGCGAATGGCGCCCGGGCGGGTGCCGAGCGCTGCGCGTGCGGCTCGAAACTCCGGGCCCAGCAGGGCGTATTTCGGCCCGAGCAGCGTGCGGCAGGCGCGCGGCACCAGCCCTTGGTAACGTTGCCGCGGATCCAGGAAAAAATTCTGGTCGAGGAGGAGGTCGCAGTCGTGGGCGCGGTTCGCGAGATCATCGATCGCCATGATGCGCTCGGCGATGCTGCGCATCGGGCGTTCCCATGCGGAGTCCAACGCGTATGCGTCGACTGCGAGCCAATCGAAGCGGCCATGGTCGCGCAAGGCGTGCAGGGTCTCTTCGGCCTCATTTTCTTGCGCAGGATGCCGCCACTCCGGAGAAGGCAGGCGTGCGGGCACGAGCGCGCCATCGGGCAGCATAACCACGCGATGGCCTCTGCGAGCCATGACCGCGGCAGCGTCATCCGAATATCGTCCGACGAAACTCACACTGTGCGCGTCCGTGCGCAGACGTTCGGCAAGCGTCACGCAACGCATGAGATGGCCAAGGCCGAGCCCGGGCGTTGCATCTACGCGGAACAATACGTTCATTCAGGGGTCGCGGTCGCGATGCGTTCAGATAGTTCTGCGGAACACGGGCTTGGCTGCCGGACCTACGAGAAGGCCCTCGCACGTGCCGTTTACGATGGCCCTCTTGTAAACAGCGCAGGATTCGTCGAATGCCCGGGTGAGGACGTCAAGCTCGGGCTGCTGGTGCGACCACGTGGGGTAGAAGAGCCCCTGGAAGAGAACGTCGCGCGCGATCATCTCCTGCATCATCAAAGTGCGGTAATGATCGTCGGCGTTTCCCGCCGCATCGCGGCACATCAGCGCGAAGAGGCACGGATAGCCAGAAAGTTGGAGCGCGCCCTCCAGACCATGACGTGCGATCGCCACTTCGAGTTTCTGCTTGAGGGCAAGCCCCCGCTCCCAGTTAGCAGCGATCATGTCATGACGCCTGAACTCCTCCATCGTCTGCAACATGGCGGCTAGCCCTATAGTTTCGGCGCCGTGCGTCGTGGAAATGAGAAACAGTTTCTTCTCACCTTCGCGGCGGATGCCCCCGAGCTCCATGATCTCTGCTTTGCCGGTGAGCGCGCAGGCAGAGAAGCCGTTGGCTATGCCTTTGCCCCAGGTGGTGAGGTCCGCCTTTACACCGAGGTGGCCGGAAGCACCCTGCAGGCTCCACTTGAAACCGCTGATCATTTCGTCGAGGATGAATACAACACCGTGCTCGGCGCACAGTTCGCGAACGCCCTCGAGAAAACCTTCCTTTGGCGGCGCGAACTTGACGGGCTCCATTATGAGACACGCGATATCGTGATCGCGTCGAGTGAACAGCGACTCGACCGACGCTAGATCGTCGTAACTGAAACCGGTGGTAAGAGCGCGCGTGCTGTCCGGAATTCCTACGTCGCATGCCGTCGTCGCGATAAACCAATCATCGTAGCTGAAAAAGTTGTGTTCGCGACACAGTGCGACACGACTCCGCCCCGTGAAGGCGCGCGCGAGCTTCACGGCCGCGGTCGTTACGGTCGAACCGTTCTTGGCGAACTTCACCATGTCGCCGGCTTGAACGGTCTCGAGAAAAGCGCGCGCCGCGTCGAGCTCGATCGCTGCGGGGCGCTGGAAATTGGTTCCTTGCGCGGCGGCTTCGCTGACCGCTCTTACAACGGGTTCGTATCCGTGCCCGATGCTGACCGACGTGAGGCCCATGCTGCAGTCGATGTATTCGTTTCCGTCGACATCCCACACCCGCGCGCCTTTGCCGTGGGTAATCGCCGCCGGCGCGTTGTGCGGGAACTGGTCATCGCCCTTACTGTAAGTGTGTGCGCCACCAGGAATGATGTCGTGCACGGCCCGGGAGAATTCCCGCGATTTCTGGAACGAGGATATGCGCTTCATGACGGATTTCCGGCCGGGCACAGGCCCCCGGCGTTGCGCACGTGGTGGGCGTTCAGCCGGGCAAGCTCGGGCTGACGCTCCAAAAGCGCGAGTACGTCGGCTGTGGAGAACGCGGGATTTGTCGGGTACAACGCTTCGAATATGCGCGTTACGAGTTCGAGATCCTCGGGCTCGTCCACCGTCCACCGGAGGTGCGAGCGGTTCACATCGCTCGTGAAGACGCCAAGCTTGAAACGGTCGGGTTTTTCGTAGATGTAAGGCAGCACATGCTCGCGCTCTGACGGCAGCCATGCTTCGCGCCACGCCTCTTCCACGCACGAGAATCGCACGACTTCCACATCCAACCCATCCGGAAATGTAGGCACAAGCGAACTCGACACATAGTCGAATTCGCCGGCGACGAAAAACTCGATGACTCGATCGATCAGGACAGGATCGGCGAGCGGGCAGTCTGCGGTGAGCCGCATTATCGTGGGGGCACAGGATTGCTTCGCGGCAAGATAGAACCTGTCCAGCACGTCATTCAGGCTGCCGCGAAAGCATACGAGTCCAAGATTCTCTGCAAGCTCAGCCAGCGGGTCATCACTTTTGTCGGTACTCGTCGCGAGCACCAAGGTCTGAATGCGATGCGCACGCCGAAGCCGTTCGACCTGGCGCTCGAGCATTGGCCTGCCGAGGATTGGCATCATGACCTTGCCCGGAAGACGCGTCGAGGAGCATCGCGCCTGCAGTATTGCGACGGCCGACGCGCGTGAGCTTGCGCGTGTCATTCAAGAAACGAAAAGTGCTCTTTTTCGATTGCTCTGATGGCATCGTCGACTTTCTGGGCGAACCCGACCTTCGGTAGACTTTTTATGATGTCGCGCATCGCCTGCGCACCGGGCCACAGCGCGCCCCGACGGACGCAGATTGCCTGGTAGTTGTCATAGAGGCAGGATATGACGGCAGTATTGTCGCGCCGATGCCCGCGCTTGAAGGCATCTCGAAGGATGCCCTCCGTCCGGTAACCGATTGCCTCGAGCAGGCGGTTCCAGGCGGAGAGACCGGGAAAGACCTGACCTGCCCAGATTCTGTTGAGGCCCATCACCTCGAAGCCGTGTCTCGTGACGAGCGCCATGGCCTCCAGAGGCGCCATGCCGCCGGCGAGCCCTTTCAAAGGTTTTCCGACCACGAGCGAAATCTGGGCGCTGCTCTTCCGGAAATCGATCGCGGACAATGAGATAACGCCTATCGCGCGCCCGGTGTCCTTGGCGCATATGAGCAGCGCGAACCTCTCGCGTTTTTGCAGACCTTCGAGGAAGTCGATCTGATTCTCGGCGTGGTTAGGGAAAACGCCATGGTCGAGATACTTGCAGGTCTCCTGGTCGTTCAGCCAGTCAGCCCAGCCGTCTTCCAGCACCGCCCGTTCGGAGGGCACGCACAGGTCAATCGACTCGCCTGCGTAAAAGCGGCTGTAGGTGTGACCCATGACGTCCCTTTCCGTAATTATTGGGATTACTCCGACCAAAGCCGTGGATCAACGAACTCGGGACGATCGAAAGCAAAATCTCCAAAGTCGAACTTCACGACCTTTCGAGCTGCAGCCGTGCATTCTGCAAGCTGCAGAGCCGAGATCACACCGATCACTCCGTAGGTGATGTCTTTGCACTGCTCGACAAAGCCAAGTGCTGCTTCCAGAGGCGTGATTCCCAGCTCACCGAGCCTTGAATGGTACGCGTCGACATGAGCGCGCATGCTCGCGAATCGCGCCGGTATTTCCTCAGCCGACATCAGCAGGAGGCCTTGAAGAAAAATCGATCTTGCATGTATCTCCACGCCGAGCTTGCTAAGCTTCTGAAGATGACCGCTTCTACACAATCTCTGGTCGAACACGTTCAGCGGGAGCTGAACAACATCCGGTACGAAACACCCGAGAACCCGATCGATATCCTCGGCGCAATAAACCGAAACGCCAAGCTTTGAAACAAGACCCTCACGCGCGCACTCGTGCATTCCCTTCAGCATATTATCCCCACCCGGCGCGAACAGGTCCGACGCCCGATGAACGAGCAAGGCGTAGATCGCGGGTTGCCGCAGCCTTGCAAGAGATTTCAGTAGTGAGGCCCGGACCGCCGTCTGCGGATCGAGCGACGACTCGTCGTCGTTAAGCGGAGGCGTCTTCGTGACGAGCCTGAAGCACCGGCGCCCACGTAACGCCGCGCCGAGGCGCGTCTCACTGTCCCCGTATGAGCTCGCAGTGTCGATAGCGTCTATCGCCGACAGTTCGGCAAGATCGAGAATGGAAGCAATCTCCTCGTCCGCTGGAACGTGCTGCTCGTTCGCGATGCCGTACGGCATCCCAAACTGCACCGTGCCCAATGCGAGCTTCACTCGATGAATCGTTTCATGGTCGCAACAACGAAAGCCTGATCTTCGTCAGAAAGCCCGTAATAGAGCGGCAGGCTGAGGGCTCCACGGTAGTAGTGCTCTGTTGTCGGAAACTCCCCCATTTTGAACCCACGGCGCTCGTAGTAGGGATGCAGATGTACCGGAATGTAGTGCACCTGCGTCGTAATACCGGCCTTTCTGAGCTCCGTCATGAATTTATGGCGCGTGGTACCGGCCCTGACGAAATCAATGTGCACGACGTAGAGGTGCAGGGCGTTGCGTTCGCGCGTCCCGGCTTGAAGAGGCTTCACCAGGGGGTGGCCGGCCCAGATCTCGTCGTAACGCCGCGCAAGCTCCTTGCGACGAGCGAGGAAGCGATCGAGCTTCCTGAGTTGCGAGAGGCCGAGCGCCGCCTGGATGTCGGTGATGCGGTAATTGAATCCGATCCCCTGCATCTCGTAATACCACGCGTTCAGCTCCCCATCGGTGTATGCGCCTGACGGATTCTGCATTGGGTCATCGAGCTTGTTGATGCCATGACTTCGAAGGCGCAGCAGGTGACGGTACAGGCTCTCGTCGTTCGTCGTCACCATGCCGCCTTCGCCAGTCGTCATGATCTTGACCGGGTGGAAGGAAAAGGTCGTCATATGAGAGTGGCTGCAATTGCCGACCTTGCCGCCATCTGCGTATATCGCCCCGAGCGCGTGCGCGGCATCTTCGATAACGATTGCGCTATAGCGGTCTGCTACTTCCCGTATGGCTGGCATGTCGCACGGCAGGCCGCCAAAATGCACGGGAATGATGCCGCGCACGTTCGGGAGCTCCGCGCATCGCTGAGCGAGCTTCCGGGGATCCATATTGAGCGTGTGCGGGTCAATGTCGGAAAAATCCGGCTCGGCGCCGACGTAAACCGCGCTGTTCGCGCTTGCCACGAACGTATTCGGCGACGTGACGACTTTATCGCCTGCCTTGAAGCCTGCTGCAGCACTTGCGATGTGCAACGCCGCCGTGCCATTGCTTACTGCAACTGCGTACCTGGCTCCAACATGGTCGGCGATCGCCTGCTCGAACTCGCCGACCTTCGGCCCCTGCGTGATCCAACCGTCTCTCAGGACTTCAGTGACGGCCTGCACATCCTCGTCGTCTATGAATTGCTTGCCGTACGGAATTCTTTTCACTGGTGGCATCGCCGCTAGAAGACGCTCATCAGCGAAGGCTGACAAGGACTGCGCTGCATTCGGAAACGAACATCGCCTACTCGCTAATCGCAGTGAGCAGCTCGTGCCGCCTGCCCGCGCGGTCTTGCTGATGCAGAGTGTCGAAGTGGCCGGCGAGCGTGCCCAGGGAGAGGCCCAGACACTCGCGCGCCTGTCGGTTACTCAGAGACATGTCGCGAGGGCGCCTTGCGGATAATTCTGAGGCGCAAATGTTAGCATGCTCAATAAGTGCCAAAGGCAGCCCAAAGGTCTTCGCGAGCTGCACTCCGAACTCGAATTTTGAAATGCGTTCCTCGCCCGCGATGTTCCAGATACCTCGCTTGCCAGCGTCGAGTAACTGATGCGCGGTCGTCGCAACAACGTCAGCGAGCAACGGGGTAATGAAGACGTCGTCGAACATAGTGATCTTCTCGCCTGCTGTCAGCCGGTAATAGACCCAGTCGCTGAACGACTGCCGATACCGATGGCCCCAGCCGAAGAAGTTGGTGCGAACGATGAGCGCTCCTGGGTAGGTCGTCGCGACTGCCTGCTCAGCGAGGAGTTTGGCGCGTCCATATGCATTAACCGGTTCGGGTGTGTCGTCCTCGGTGTAAAACGAGCGCGTACCCCTGAAAAGGTGATCAGTGGAAATATGGATAAGCTGCGCACCGAAGTGCACGGCCGCTTCGGCGACATTACGCGACAGATCCGCGTAGACGTACCGGGCACGCTCCGGCTCGCGTTCGCATTCATCGACGCTGGTGATTCCAGCAGTGTGAACGATGACGTCCGGTTTGAGCCTTTCGAGCTCGCGCGTGAGGGTCGCACTCGAATCGAGGCTGAGACGTAGAGCCGACGTGCCTGCGAGGCGCACGTCTCGCGTATGTGTTGCGAGCACGACATCGTGGGTGTCGCGCAACGCGCAGGCCCAGTTCAGCGCGAGGAGTCCGGTGCCTCCGGTGATCAGCAGGCGCCGGGAAGCCATTCATGCACGCGTGCTGGACTGCGCGCGGTGCGCGTCCCTCACGCTGGGGGTGGTTCGAACCGGGAGCGAGACCCCGCTCACGCGACGCTGCGCGTCCCGTAGTTCATCGCCACCCACTGACGGTACTCGCCGCTCGTCACCGACTGAACCCAGTCCATATGGTCGAGGTACCAGGCCACGGTCGAGCGGAGGCCCGTTTCGAACCGTTCCTTCGGCGACCACCCAAGCTCGCGAGTGATCTTGGTGGCGTCGATCGCGTATCGGCGATCATGACCCGGCCGGTCCGTGACGTACTCGATGAGGTTCTTGTGGGGCGCGCCTTCGCGGTGGAGCTCGTCGAGGATGGCGCAGATCGACGTCACGACGTCGACATTGGCGCGCTCGGCTGAGCCGCCGATGTTGTAGGTTTCGCCCGGCGTTCCCCGCGCCAGCGCGATCCTGATGGCTTCGCAGTGGTCGTTCACGTATAGCCAGTCACGCACATTGCGGCCGTCGCCGTAGATGGGGAGCGGTTTACCGGCAAGTGCATTCACGATCACGAGTGGAATCAGTTTTTCAGGGAACTGGAAGGGCCCGTAGTTGTTCGAGCAGTTCGTGGTCACCGTCGGCAGGCCGTAGGTGTGATGGTAAGCACGCACGAGGTGATCGGACGCGGCTTTCGAAGCGGCGTAAGGACTGTTAGGTGCGTAAGGGGTAGTTTCGCTGAAAGCCGGGTCCGTGGCCTCGAGCGAGCCGTAAACCTCGTCGGTGGACACGTGCAGGAAACGAAAACCTTCACGCTCAGCTGCCGGCATGCGCGCCCAGTAGGCCCTTGCTGCTTCGAGGAGGCCCAGCGTTCCGACGACGTTCGTCTCTACGAATTCCGCGGGCCCGTGAATGGAACGGTCTACATGGCTTTCGGTGGCGAAGTGAACGATCGCGCGGGGCCGGTGCTCGTTCAGAAGTCTCGCGACGAGCTCGCCATCGCCGATGTCGCCGCGAACGAAGAGGTGGCGCGCATCGGATTCGAGGCTCGCGAGGTTCCGGATGTTGCCGGCATATGTGAGCTTGTCGAGATTTACGATCGGCGTGCCTTCCACCGCGAGCCAATCCAGCACGAAGTTAGACCCGATGAAGCCGGCGCCGCCGGTTACGAGAATCACGTGAATCGAAGCCTGTTTAAAGATGACCGTCGAACGTTCGAAGGCGCGGCGTCACACCACGCGCCTCGTGTTTTGACGCACCGGGTGTTAACCTCCGCGTGCTGCGCTCTTACGTACTTTGCCAATCATAACATACACATAGCAACGGACTCATGGCGCGCGTACTGCTCGTGAAGACGTCCTCGCTGGGCGACGTCGTGCACAATCTTCCGGTCGTCACCGATGTCGCATCA
>Ga0136611_10003639_pt1 | contig 10775 bp, 13 predicted proteins | sample AntDrymUQ2232306_2_FD_106645 | JGI IMG/M metagenome (GOLD analysis project Ga0136611, IMG submission 106645) | Polar desert sand microbial communities from Dry Valleys, Antarctica - metaG UQ223 (23.06) | ecosystem: Environmental > Terrestrial > Soil > Desert | place: Antarctica: Dry Valley... | reverse complement strand
GCAGTCTGCGTCGTCGTGGCCGTTGTCGTCGGCGCGGTCGTGGGCGGGGTTGTCGTCGGCGAAGCCGTTGTCGTCGGTTCGGGTTGGGCGCTGCTCGGGGCCGTCGAGGTCTCGGTGGGCGGCATCGGGCCGGACCCCAGGTAGCTACCCTGCCCGGCGACCGTGCCGCCGCAGCCCGCGGCGGCGCCAGCCAACAGCACCGCGATGAGCGGCACTCGGACCCAACCCATGATCACGCCCCGTCTCGGCTGGCATGGAAGCCGCAGCAATCGAACCGCAGGGAGGCCCGGCCGGTCCACTGCCACGCCGTCTCCATCAGGTGTGAACTCGAAGGCCGGCAACGATGAACCTGCGCACGGCCACGATGCTCGCGGCCATCAGCAGGCTCATCCACGTGGGTTCCGCCGCGAGCCGGATCAGCCCCGCCGCGGTGACGAACTCCAGGAACACCGGCAGGGCCAGCGCCAGGAGGCGGGTGGTGGCCAGGACAACCGTAGCGGCGATGACCGCGGCCGCGGTTACCAGCAGCGACGCCATGTTCAGCAGGTCGGTCACGGCGGCGCGACCTGAGGCACCGTCGGGTCCTCGATCTCGGCTCGCTCCCTGGCTATCTCGCGGGACAGGAAGTAGTTCAATGCCGTCCGGATCGTCGCAATGGCGGCCAGCTGTCCGATCTCCTCGAAGCTCGGCGAGATCGCCGTACGCAGCACGTCCCCGGCCAGCTGAAACTCCAGCCCGAGCACGAGAAACCGACCCAGGCTGAGCCGGATCGTCGCGAACTCTCGGGCCGACCTTTGCATGCCGACCCCGGTGCGCAGGAAGCGGACGAACGCGATGACCGCGCCGGCGAAGATGATGAGCGCGCCCGCCGCCTCGATCAGCTGCACGAGGACATCGACGACGTCACGCAGAGTCGACGCAGGCAGCAGCTCGATGTCGGCAGCCAGCACACGATCCCCCATCTGCCTCAGGCCTCCGTCCCTCGGTGCACTGCGTCCCCCGTCGTTACCCTCCACATATCCGTGCGGGTTGGGGTCGCATCGTGAATGTTGACAGGCGTGGAGGGTTCTCGCTGCCGTGGCCGCGATCTGTCCGCTGTTGGCGTTCGCCGCACCCGCCGATTCGCTGGACGCGTTCGCCGTCGAGAAGTCCGACCTCGTCCATGCGCTGCAGGCCAGGAACGAAAGTCGTGACGGCCGCCGGTACTTCGCGGACATCACTGACTTCTCGACAACGCCCGATTCGAGATCGCCGGCAGCCCCGGCGTACCCCTCACTGACGCCGTCATCGTCGGCCGCGTCGCCGACGTCGAGCGGGGCGCGGGATTCCGCGTCGAGAGGCGAGGACGCACCGGGCAGCATCCAGGTGGCCTTCGACGACGAGCGCGCGCTGTGGCACACGGTGCACGTCCATATCGCGGTGGCTCAGGTGGTGTTCGGCGACCTCAGTACGGGGACAACGGCAGTTGTAGGCTCGTTCTCGGCACCCCAGCGACATTTGAGCGGACTGGCGCCGACTTTCTCGCCATGGGCGACGTGTTGCTTTTCCTGAACGGCGGGTCCCCCGTCTTCGGGTACGACCCGGCGGTCTACGCCACCGTGGAGGACGGTGCGCTGTTCGCTCTTGTCGACGCCGAGGGCCGAATCACGTTGCTGGTGCTGGACACCTTGTCCGCCGAGACGACAGAGCCCGCTCCGACCGTGCAGGACCTGCAGCGGGCCGCCGACGGCCCCGAGCGTCGCCTATCGGCCTACGGCGTAGACCAGCACCTGTTATTTCATGGACATCATGTCGGCGCGGCGATCGGCCCGGGTGGGATCCGCCGTCGCGCTCGTGCCCTCCGTGGTTCCCCCCGCCCCACCCGCATTGCCGATGGATCGGCGTACGGCCCTGCCAGGGCGCGTCCACGCCGCACTGGTGCTCATGTTCCTGACGGTCGGATTGGCTGCGTGCGACGACCAGAGGAGTGGCAGGACCAGCGCGACCGCGGGGCCGCTGACAACAAAGTCGGCCACAAAACCGCAACCGCGACCGGAACATCCCCAACGTCGGCCAGCCCGGCAGATGTGGCGGCTCCTGCCCTCAGGGACGAGTTGCTGGAAATGATGCGCGCCGATCAGGTTGAGAGGACAGGTGAAGGCCTGCCTCCTGGGATCAGCTCCCCCCGATACAGGACGGCGCCAGGGCGACGCGCCTCAAGGAAATCATCTCCGAGTACGGGTGGCCCACTCATGACCTTGTGGGTATCGACGGCGGTACGGCGGCGTGGCTCCAACAGCAAGCAGTCGAACTCATGCAGCCGGCTGTCGAAGTCGGGCAGGCCGACCCCACCGAACTGGCCTACCTGACGGATCGAGTCGCCGTCAACCTCGGCCAACCCCAGACCTACGGCAGTCAGATTCGCTGTCGCGCCGGGGTACCCGCACCAGCCACACCCATCATTGACTCCGAGCGAGTCGACGAGGTTCGCGCGTCCGTAGGGCTCGGAACACTCGATGACTACTACCAGGAACTGGCGATGATGTGTGCCGATGAGGCCGCGGACGGTCAACAACCCATTGACTGAGGCCGCGTCTGAATCGGCCCACATTGTCGGAGCCTGTCGGATTGGCGTGTTGCTGTTCGTCGTACCTTCGTACCGTTTACGCGAAGGAGACACAGGATGAAGTACATGATGTTCGTCGCCACCGACGCCGCCCCCGACACCTCGCCGGAGCCAACCGGCGACATCGAGGCCTGGTTCGCTGACGTCGAGGGCCGCGGCAAGTGGGTCACCGGCGACCGGCTACGTCCGGTGGAGGACGCGACCACGGTCCGGGTGCGCTCCGGCGAGATGTTGGTCACCGACGGCCCGTTCACGGAGTCGAAGGAGTGGATCGTCGGCTTCGACGTACTCGAGTGCGAAGACCTCGATGAGGCGATCGAGATCGCGTCGAAGCACCCGATGGCCCGCTCCGGCCGACTCGAGCTGCGGCCGTTCTGGCCCATCGACGAGGGCTGACCGGTCGGCGGCGCCCACGGCGTTGCGCAGCCGCTCGCCGCGGCGGTCGCCGGCGAGCGGCTGCGGATCGTGGCGGGCCTGATCAGGGTGACCGGTGATTGGGACCTGGCCGAGGACTGCGTGCAGGACGCCGTCGAGCGCGCGCTGGCCCGCTGGCCGCGCGACGGCGTCCCGGACAACCCGGCCGCCTGGCTCACCACGACCGCCCACCGGCGGGCCCTCGACGTGCTGCGCCGTCGCCGGACCGAGGCGGGCAAGCTGCGAGAGCTGACGGCCTTGGCCACGTTCGACGAGCGGTCCGCCGGCACTGGGCCTGGCCCCGACCCGCACGGCGAGGTCTACCGCGACGATCGGCTGCGGCTGCTGTTCACCTGCTGCCACCCCGCTCTACCGCTGGCGGGTGACGATCTTCACAGTGGTGATGCCGACCGCCTTCCTGTTGCTGTTCGTCTAAGTGTTCGGCGGCGCGATCAGCTCCGGTCTCGGGGGCGCCGGCGCTTCGTACGTGGACTACGTCGTCCCCGGAATCCTCATGATGACCGTAGGCAGCGGCTGCGCGGCAACCGCGGTCGGCGTCAACGCGGACATGACCGAAGGCATCGTCGCCCGGTTCCGCACGATGGTGTCGCCCGGATCATCGGCTTTCGAGCCAACACCGGCCCCGCCGAATGGCTCGCGGCGATCGGCGTCATCGCGCTGGCTATCTTCGCGCTCACCTGGCTGGCGGTCGCGCTCGGCCTGGCAGCCAAGTCACCCGAAGGAGCCAACGGCTCGACGCTCTTCCTGCAGTTCGGGCCGTTCATCAGCAGCGCGTTCGTCGATCCGGACACCATGCCGGCCGGCGGGGTGCGCTGGTTCGCCGAGAACCAGCCGTTCACACCCATGATCGAGACGCTGCGGGGACTGCTGCTGGGCACCCCGAGCGGCAACAGCGCGGTCATCGCCGTCGCCTGGTGCGCCGCGATCGCGTTGGTCGGATACCTCTGGGCGCGAGCGGCGTACAACCGTGATCCCTCACGCTGATCATTTGTCGTCGGCATCACGGACCGGGTGCCGGTCGTTCGCAACGAGCTGGCGAGAAATTTGGGCGCCAGGTCGCATCGGACCGGCTTATGGTCGGCCGCGTGGCGGACGACATCTTCGAGCACCCGCGGCTGGTTGCGATCTATGACGCGCTCGACCCCGACCGCAGCGATCTCGATGTGTACGCCGCCATCGCTGACGAGCTCGGCGCCGGCCGCGTGCTGGACGTGGGCTGCGGGACCGGAACGTTCGCGCTGCTGCTCGCCGACCGCGGCCTCGAGGTGACCGGCGTCGACCCGGCTGGCGGCTCGCTCGGTGTCGCCCGTGCCAAGCCCGGCGCCGAGCGGGTGCACTGGATCCACGGCGACGCGACAAGCCTGCCCCCGATGCAGGTCGACCTGGCGACGATGACCGGGAATGTCGTCCAAGCGATCGTCGACCCGCCGGACTGGGAGGCAACGCTGCGCGGCGTGCACGGCGCGTTGCGGCCCGGTGGGCATCTCGTCTTCGAGATCCGTGACCCGGCCTACCGCGGGTGGCAGGAGTGGACCCGCGCGGCGTCGTACAGCAGCATCGAGATCGCGGGCGTCGGCTCGGTCGAGAGCTGGGTTGAGGTGACTGACGTCAGCGGGCCGCTGGTGAGTTTCCGTTGGACGGGGGTGTTCGCCTCCGACGAGGAGGTGTTGACGTCAGACTCGACGTTGCGCTTCCGCGAGCGGGACGAGGTCCAGGCGGAGCTGGCGGCGCACGGCTACGTCGTGGACGAAGTCCGCGGCGCGCCGGACCGGCCCGGCCGAGAGTTCGTGTTCCTAGCGCGTCGTTCGGACTGAGAACGGAGGCGCCCCGGTCGCCGATCCGCTGCTGGTACGCCTCAGCACCCAGACAGCTCAGCGGAATTTGTGGGTGAGCGAGTCCATCGTCCGGCTCGACCCGGCGCGCCCCTGAGCGATCTTGACGATGGACACCGAGCTGTCCGCGCCCGCTTCGAGCACCGCCTCGTGCACCCGACGTAGCAGTGGCCACAGCTCGTCCGGTTCGCCCTCGAACGTCGTACCCAGGGGTCCCACCTCGTAATGCACGGCAGAACCCTGGATCACCGCGATCGCCGCCTCGATGTGCGCGTGCGGGTCCGCGGGTGTCCCGGCGGGACTCGGCAGGCACTGGATCTCGATGATCACGCTGATTCCTCACTCTCTGGGCAGCTGCACCTCGACCCGCATGCCACCGCCCTCGCGCGGCGTCGCGGACACCGAGCCTCTATGAGCAGTCACGACAGCGGAGACGATGGACAGCCCCAAGCCTGCCCCACGACCGCTTGCCCGGGCGGCGCCACCCCGTCGGAACGGATCAAACAACTCACCGGCCCTGGCCGGCTCGACCACCGGCCCACTGTTATCCACGACCAGTTCAGCGCCGGCGCCATCGGTCAGGGTCCGTACGTGCAGCCAGCCGCCCTCGACGTTGTGCCGTACGGCGTTCTCCACCAGGTTGCCTACCATCCGCTCCAGCAGTCTGGGATCACCGGCAGCCAACGCCGGGAGTAGCTCGGTGTCGACGCGCAGCCCGCCCGTGCGGATCTCGCTGTCGAGGGTCCTGAGGACCTCCGGTACGACGCCGGCCAGATCCGTGTGCTCCCCGACATCGAGTTCCGGGTGAGCCTGCGCCTGCGTGCGCGCCAGCAACAGCAGTGAGTCGACCAGATGGTCGGCCCGTTCAGTCGCGGCCCGGACCCGCTCCCCCATCGCCCTCAACTCGGCCGCGTCGGCGTCGGGGTCGGCCAATGCCACGTCGACCTCCGTTCGCATCACCGCCAGCGGCGTGCGCAGCTCGTGGCTGGCATTGGCCACGAACCGTCGCTGGCTGTCGAAGGCCCGGTCCAGCCGGGCGAGCATGTCGTCGAAAGTGGCCGCCAGCTCCCACAGCTCGTCCCGCGGGCCGGGCAACTGGATCCGGGCGGTGAGTGTTTCCGTCGACAGCCTTCGGGCGGTCTCGGTGATCTGCGCCACCGGCCGCAGCGCCCGCGCCGCCACGACGTATCCGATCGCCGCCCCGGCCACCACGATGAGGGCGAAGATCACGCCCCCGGTACGCAACAGCGTGTCGGTGGCCTCATCGCGCAGAGCCGCCAGCAGATCCTCGGCGCGGACGACGACGTCGTCTCCGCTCGACGTCCGGACCCGCACCAGCGTTCCCGGCGCAAAGCCGGCGGTAGCGGCGATGGTGCGGTCGACGAGCCACACCGCCAGCGCCAGAAGCAGTGCGGAGACCACCGCGAGCAGTCCGCCGTACAGCAGCGCGAGCCGCCAGCGCAGCGAGAGCCTGGTCCGCCGCACCGCCGCGCCGCTCAGGCGACCAGCCGGTAGCCCGCGCCTACAACGGTGTGTATCAACGGCGGGTCACCGAGCTTCTTGCGCAGGGTCATCATCGTGACCCGGACCGTCGTGGTGAACGGATCGGCGTTCTCGTCCCACACCCGTTCTAGCAACTCCTCACTGGACACGACCGCGCCGTCCGCACCGATCAGTACCTCCAGCACGCCGAACTCCTTGCGGGTCAGCGCAACCGGCTGGCCGGCGCGCTCGACCACCCGGCGGGCCGGGTCGAGTTCGACGTCTCCGGCGGTGAGCAGCGGCGGGGCCGACGGCGTGGACCGCCGGCCGAGCGCCCGCACCCGAGCCACGAGTTCGGCGAAGGCGAAGGGCTTGGTGAGGTAGTCATCCGCCCCCAGCGACAGCCCGGCGACCCGGTCGGCCACCCCGCCGCTGGCGGTCAGCATGATGACGCGGGTCAGGCCCGCCTCGACGGCGAGCTGACGGCACAGCTCGTCGCCGCTCATGCCGGGCAGGTCTCGGTCCAACACGATCACGTCGTACTGCGTGATGCTCGCCTTTTCGTGACCGGAGGTGCCGTCGTAGGCGACATCGACGGCCATCCCTTCCCGCCGCAGGCCGCGGGCGACGGCGTCGGCGAGCTGGTGCTCGTCCTCAACGATCAGAACCCGCACAGCTCCTCCTCCCGGCTTTGCTGCCCTGGGCGCGCGACACGCCGGCAATGACACGGCCTGTCCTGCTCGCTGGGCCGCAAAGGCGCGGTCACGCCGAGTCGGTGGCGGGATGGTCGGCGTGCTCGACGATCCGCGACGCCCACTCGATCACCCGCCGGGCGACGTCTTGGCTGGTCAGGCCATACTGGGCCAGCACCTGTGGGCGGGTGCCGTGGTCGAGGAAGCGCTGCGGAAGGGCCACGTCCCGGGCCGGGACGTCGATGTCGTGCGCACGCAAGTCCTGCGACAGCGCCGACCCGACTCCGCCGTGCCCTGCCCCGTCCTCGACGGTGACGACGAGTCGGTGCTGGGCGGCGAGATCGCGCAGCGCCGGGTTGACCGGGAACACCCAGCGGGGGTCGACGACGGTGACGTCGATGCCCTGTCCGCTGACCCGCTCGGCCACCTCCAGCGCCATCGCGGCGCAGGCCCCGACGGCAACGAGCAGCACCTCCGGGCGGGCACTCTGGCGGAGGATGTCCATGCCGTCACGGCAATCCACGGCGGGCAGGTCCGGCATCACCGCGCCCTTGGGGAAGCGCACCGCGGTCGGCCCGTCGGCAACTGCCACGGCCTCACGCAGCTGCTCGCGCAGCCGGGTCCCGTCCCGCGGCGCGGCCACCCGGATGCCAGGGACGATGCCGAGCAGGGACAGGTCCCACATCCCGTGGTGCGAGGCCCCGTCCGGGCCGGTGACGCCGGCCCGGTCCAGCACGAAGGTCACCGGCAGCCTGTGCATGGCCACATCGAGCAGCAGCTGGTCGAAAGCCCGGTTGAGGAACGTCGAGTAGATGGCGACCACCGGGTGCATGCCGCCCAGCGCCAGTCCGGCGGCGGAGGTGACCGCGTGCTGCTCGGCGATCCCGACGTCAAAGCAACGATCGGGATAGCGCTCGGCGAACGGCGCCAGGCCGGTCGGGAACAGCATGGCCGCGGTCACCGCGGCGATGTCGGAGCGCTCGCCGCCGAGGCGCACCATCTCCTCGGCGAACACCTCGGTCCAGCCGGTCCCCTTGGTGGCCAGCAGCGAGCCGATGTCGGGATCGAAGGCGTCGGTGGAGTGCCAGCAGTCCTCGAGGTCGGTCTCGGCGGGTGGGTAGCCGAAGCCCTTGCGCGTCACGCAGTGCACGATCACCGGCCCGCCGAACGCACGGGCCCGCCGCAGGGCCTTGTCCAACGCGCCCAGGTCGTGACCGTCGACCGGCCCGACGTACTTCAACCCGAGGTCTTCGAACATGCCCTGCGGCGCGACGACGTCCTTGAGGCCTCGCTTGATGCCGTGCAGCGCGTCGTACAGGGGCGGGCCGACGAGCGGCGTACGGGCCAGGGCGTCCTTGACGACGTCGAGCACCTGCTCGTAACCGGGCCGCAGGCGCAACGTCGCGAGCTGATCGGCCAGGCCGCCGATCGTCGGTGAGTAGGAACGACCGTTGTCGTTGACGACGATGACCACCTGGCGGTCCTTGGCGCCGGCGATGTTGTTCAACGCCTCCCACGCCATCCCGCCGGTCAACGCCCCGTCGCCGACCACCGCGACGACCGGCCGGAGCTTTCCGCGTACGGCGAAGGCCTTGGCCAGTCCGTCGGCGTAGGACAGGGCGGTCGAGGCGTGCGAGTTCTCGACCCAGTCGTGCTCGGATTCGGCGCGATTCGGGTAGCCGGAGAGCCCACCGTTGCGGCGCAGGGTGTCGAAGCGGTCCTGCCGGCCGGTCAGCATCTTGTGGACGTAGGACTGGTGACCGGTGTCGAAGATGATCGGTTCGGTCGGGGAGTCGAAGACGCGGTGCAGCGCGATGGTCAACTCCACGGCCCCCAGATTCGGGCCGAGGTGCCCACCGGTGACGGCAACATTGCGGACGAGGAAGTCCCGGATCTCGGCGGCCAGCTGGGGCAGCTCGGCGGCGGGGAGGGACCGCAGATCACCGGGGCCGCTGAGCGAGGACAGCAGCGTCACGGCGGTACGACGTCCCTTCCGGCCCTGATCGAACGTGCGGCGAGACTTCCACTGTAGTCGCCGGTACCGTCCGGCCCGGCGACTCAGGTGTGCACGCGCGCGAGGAACTCGCGCACCAGAGCCACTATCTCGTCGAGGTTGGTCTCCAGCGCCCAGTGCCCCCCGTCGAGCAGATGCAGCTGCGCATCCGGCAGGTAACGCAGGTAGGCCCGGGCTGCACCTTCGGGCATGTACCCGTCGTTCGGTCCCCAGACGATCAGGGTCGGCGGCTGGTGCTCGCGCAGGTACGCCTGCTGCCTGGAAAACCAGTCCAGGGTGCTGCCCTGGTCTGTCAACAGGCTGATGATGTTGTCGCGCCGCTCCGGCCGCTGCATCAAGGACCAGGACAGCGTCCACAAGTCCGGGCTGACAAGGTCGCCGAGGCGCTCGGGGATCTCGCCGACGAACTCCTCCCGGAAGCCGTGCTCGCTGACCGCCGCTGCGATCGTGTCGCGGCCTTCGGGCGTCGGGTCGGCCCAGTACCGCTTGAGCGGTGCGTACTTCGGCCCGTGCTCGTCCTCGTAGATGTCGCCGTTCTGGATGACGAGGGCTGCGACTCGTTCCGGAGCGCTCATGGCCAGGCGCAGGCCGAACTGGGATCCGTAGTCGTGCAGGTCGATCGCGTAACGCCGTAGGTTCATCAAGGCGACGAACTGCTGCAGGAAACCCCGCGTAGCCCTCGAACGTGTAGCTGAAGTCACGCGGTGCCGCGCTGTACCCGAAGCCTGGGTAGTCCGGCGCGATCAGCCGCCAGCGGTCAGCCATCGCGGGCATGAAGTTGCGGTACTGGAAGGACGACGATGGGTAACCGTGCGGCAGCAGCACCACCGGGGCGTCCCGAGGGCCGGACTCGCGGTAGAAGATGTCGATCCCGTCGATCTCGACGGTGCGATGAGTCACTGGCGCGGGCATCCTGGTGCCTCCTGCTCTCCTTGTGCTTCGGCTGGTCCGCATCCATCTACCCGGCCTGATCCCGGTGTAGTCCGGTGCTCGGCACTGCCGTCGTACTGCACCTGAGCGAGGGCGCCGACGCTGCAAGCAAGGACGAGTGCAACGCCGGTGAGGGTGGCGGCGGTGGCGGACACGCCGGTGGCGAGCAGCAGGACGGTGGACAGCAGCGGAGTGGCGTAGCCGAGCGGGCTGAGCCGCTCGGCCCCGCCGCCGGACATGGCTCGGGTCCAGAGGGCAAAGCCGGCAGCCATCGGCCCGAGGCCGATGTAGGCCGCGGCGAGAACGCCGGTGACCGTCGGCGAGGCGTTGTCGGTGAGCAGCGTGAGCACCGCGGCGAACCCCGTACCGGTGAGAGCGGCAGGGACGAGGAGACCGGTCGAGGTCACGGGCAGCCGGCTGGCGCCGAGGGTGTACATGGCCATGCAGGCAGCCGAGCCAAGCGCCGCGAGGTAGCCCCAGGTCGCACCGCGGCCGTCGCTGGTGGTGTGACCTGAGCCGGTGACGATGAGTACGACGCCTCCGAAGCCGGTGAGGGCGAGACCGGCGCTGCGCAATGCGTGGCGGCTGCGCCGGGTGGCGGCGATCCAGCCGGCGGCGAGCAGCGGCCAGCCGTAGGTGAGCACGTTGGCCGCCACGATGGGCGCGGTGGCAAACGCGAGATACTGCAGGAAGACGGTCCCGGTCAGGCCGACCACCCCCACCAGGAGTGCCATCCGGCCGGCCCCGCCCTGCGCCGACGATGACCCCGTACCGCGGTGGACCCG
>Ga0136611_10003638_pt1 | contig 10776 bp, 12 predicted proteins | sample AntDrymUQ2232306_2_FD_106645 | JGI IMG/M metagenome (GOLD analysis project Ga0136611, IMG submission 106645) | Polar desert sand microbial communities from Dry Valleys, Antarctica - metaG UQ223 (23.06) | ecosystem: Environmental > Terrestrial > Soil > Desert | place: Antarctica: Dry Valley... | reverse complement strand
TAACTGTTCACACTTGGGGGGATTCCAGCCAGTTTCGTGTCCCGCGCCCCGATCGGATCGGCGTCCTGACGCGGAATCGACACAACGCGCGGGAAACTCGTCCCCCCAAGTGTGAACAGTTACATTCCCGCCACAGGTTTGACACCCCCGCCCATCTCGACTACGATTGGTGTACGTACACCCTGTGCCGGGTGATGGGGCCGTCGGTGGGAGACGCCATGCTGCGGGTGCTGATCGTAGAAGACGAGAAGCCGATCCGCGAAATGCTCAATGACTTCCTGACGGACGAGGGATACGACACGCTCATGGCTGAGAACGGCCAGCGTGGCGTGGAGATCGCACGAGTTGAGCGGCCAGATCTGGTGTTGATGGATGTCATGCTGCCATTGCTGAATGGCTTCGCGGCGATGCGTGCCCTGAAGGATGATCCCGAAACGCAGACAATCCCGGTGATCGTTATGTCCGCGAACTCCGCCCTGCTCTATACGCAGGAAGGCAAGCTTGCGGACCAGATGATCCGCAAACCGTTTGACCTCGATGAGTTACTACGCCTTATTCAGTCCAGAATTGGAATCAGCGCTCATGGCGGGTACGCTGCGGCACTGCCGGGCTAAACCGGAATTACCCGCTCGTGAGCGTCAATCAGCGACGAGGCTGTCGCACGATTCGAGCTGGATGTATGCGGGTGATGCGAGCCTGCCCATGACCACCAGATTTTCACGCCGGTTATCGAGTGTATCGTAGTTGCGGTGGAACACCATGTCTTCTGGTCCCGCCTGGGCAATCAAGCGGTGGAGGTAGACGGTCTCGCAAGCACTGCCACGGCCACACTGACTGCCGACTGGATAACGCGAGGCAGTCCGTGATGGCAAAGACCACTCATAGCTCGCTACACGTGACAGGTCATCGCTGTCAACGGTGGCAACCGAACCATCCGAGAGTTCAAGCATAGCGGTCGTATTCATTGTCGGCTCCCGTTCATTCCCGGATGAGAGTGAGCCATTGTCCATCGACCCAAACTACATAATTCGCTGTATGTACTGCAAGATTCGTGCCGATGCCATCAACACCGGAAGATTCTCGCTGTGTGGCTGCTGACAAGGCAACTCGCTCGCCACGCATTGCTGGCAGCGGTGCCATCGTCAGAGGATGCTGCGGATTGCCTATGTATGCCGTATTCTGATCGCTACGCGATATCGCACGAACCGACGCGATTCGGGAAACCACGAGCGAACGCTCGTTTACGTCCGACGGTTGTGCCTCCCCGCTGAACAGCAGGACGAGGATAGAAACAGGACGGCAGGATGCAGACAGAAGTTCTCTACGCTCCAGCCTACGCGCTGGCGCGGCTGACGCTGGCCCCGCGCGAGGCGGCGACAGTCGAGGCTGGCGCGATGGTCAGCATGAGCAGCGATATGGAGATCAAGACCAGCTCGCAGGGCGGCTTTCTGAAGGCGCTCAAGCGCAGCGCGCTCGGTGGCGAGTCGTTCTTCGTCAACACCTTCAGCGCCTCGGACCAGGGCGGAGAGCTGACGGTCGCATCGGCGCTGCCGGGTGACATGCTCGTGCTAGAGCTACAGAACGACGAGTACAAAGTCCAGGCCGGTGGCTTCATCGCCAGCGGTCAGGGCGTCAACGTTGACACGAAGTGGGGCGGCTCACGTTCATTCTTCGGCGGCGATGGCTCGTTCTTCATGCTCTCGTGCAGCGGGACCGGCACGCTTATCCTGGCCAGCTACGGAGCACTGCATAAGGTCACGCTGGCTCCGGGCCAGCGCTATACGGTTGACACCGGCCACGTCGTCGCCTTCTCGCACGACATCGGCTTCAGCACGCGCCGCGTCGGCAACTGGAAATCAACCATCCTCGGCGGTGAAGGCCTGGTCGTCGATCTGACCGGCCCCGGTGACCTCTACATGCAGACCCGCAGCCAACCCGCCTTCATCGGCTGGCTGACCGCGCATCTGCCGTCGAGTCAGGCGAGTTAGCGAGATTCGGGACACGGGATACGTTCCCTATCCCGTGTCCCGTGTCCCGTGTCCCGTCCACTACGATACTATTCCCATCAACAGCCGCCCGAACGACAGGCAGAGCGGGAGAGACACGAGTGGTCGAGCAGGTGCGGGTGACGTTGCGGTTCTTCGCAATCATGCGCGAGCGGATCGGCGAGTCGGAGCGGGAGGTTGCCTTCGTGCACGGCAGCCGCGTTGCCGATGTCGTGACGTATGTTGAGGCGGAGTTTGCTGCAATCGCGCCGCTCTTCCGGGCGTCGATGGTGATGCGCAACCACGAGTACGTCGACCGCGAAGAATTGCTGGCCGACGGCGATGAGATTGCCTTCATCCCACCCGTCAGTGGTGGGGAGCGCGACCACTACCGGGTGACGGACGATGTGCTCGACAGCCAAACAATCGCCGAACGGGTCGAGGACGATGGAGCCGGGGCGGTTGTGACGTTCGTTGGCGTCGTCCGCGACAACGCGCGTGGCCGGGGCGTGCTCTGGCTGGATTACGAAGCCTATGCCGAAGCGGCTGAGGTCCAGCTCCGGCGGATTGGCGACGAGATGCGCGAGCGCTGGCCGGTGCTGGCGGTCGCGATCGAGCACCGCACTGGCAGGCTCGGCATCGGCGAGGCGAGTGTCGTCATCGCCGTCTCCTCCGCCCACCGTGACGCGGCCTTCCAGGCGGCAGCCTACGCGATCGAGCGCATCAAGCAGATCGTCCCGATCTGGAAGAAGGAAGCCTACGACGACGGCGAGAGCTGGATCGGCAGTGAGGCAGATTATCAGGTGGAGATCGGGCGGATTCCGGCGAGCCCCTAACCAGTAGCGTCGAGTAGTGTCGAACTCGCGCCGACTGGAGGGGCCAACGCCAGTGAGAGCCGCACACGACCAATGGTCTAATCGTCGTTCGGTGGCAGGTCCGCTAGCGTCTGGATCTCGTCGGCGCTGACCCCGACGGTGACGGTACTGCCACGGATTGAACGGATCTGCTCGACGGCGATCCGCTTGCGCGTCCCTATTGATGAAGCGATCCGAATAACAAGCGAACTGAGCTGTCCGCGCCGGTCGAGCTCAAACCGTTCGACGGTCCCGATCGGCTCACCGGCGACTCCGACAACGTTCATAGACTGGTTCATTCCCTGCGGCGTCCGCGCTCATCGGTACCCTCGCCGTACCGCGTCGCCGACGCACGCTTCCCGGCGCATCATCGCGCCCGTGCTGCTTTCTCGTCTCGGCGATCCCGCGCATCGCAATGCGCCGAAACGGAAGGCTTCGACGAACATTTGATTGCATTCTACATGCCATCGAGCATTCTCGACAGTCTTGCTGACTGTCGTCAGTGCGGTTACAGTGTCGCCCACGTAGACACCTGGGGAGAGAGAGGATGTGGGCAGATGACGACGCTTGACCAGCTCCTGGCGATGGTGGACGAGGCGCGCGACGAGGTTGTCCAGTTGACGGGCGATCTCGTGAGGGTCGCGTCGGTCAACACGGGCCGCAACGCCGAGCCGCCCTGGCCACCAACCGGCAAGCCAGCCCCCGGCGAGCTGTACCCCGAACCAATCGTGCCGTACGACGCATCCGGGACGGTCCGGACGGGTGACGAGCTACCGGCAGCCGAGCTGCTACGCGAAAAATTGGCGGCAGACGGGATCGACTCGCAGGTCTTCATCCCCGGCGAGAACCGCGGCAGCATCTACGCGAGCCTGGGAGCGCAGGGCTCGCGCCCGAAGCTGCTGATGATGTCGCACATCGATGTCGTTCCGGTCGAGGACGCCAGCCAGTGGACACATGGGCCGTTCTCAGGAGAGGTCGCCGAAGGGCGCCTCTGGGGGCGCGGATCGTCGGACATGAAGTCAACCGTCGCCGCCGAGGCAATGGCGCTGATCATCCTCAAGCGTGCCGGGGTGACATTCAAGGGCGAGCTGGCCTTCGCCGCCTGTGCCGACGAGGAGTCGGGCGGCGCCTACGGCTTCGGCTGGATGACGCAGCACTATCCAGAGCTAATGCGGGCCGAGTTCGCCGTCAACGAGGGCGGCGGCGCGCCAACCCGCAAGGACGGACGGCTGATCTACCAGATCAATACCGCCGAGAAGGGTCGGCTGGAGATCCGCATTCACATCACGGGACGCGGCTTCCATGCGTCGCAGCCGTGGAAGGCGGACAACGCCATCTACAAGGCCGAGGAGGCGATCCGCCGCATCCGCACCTACCAGCCGGAAGTCTCGACCGACGTTGAGATCTTCCGCCACCTCGAAACGCTGGCAGGCGTCACCGAGAACGTTACGCCCGACAACATCGACCGGATCCTGACTGAGATCGGCAAGTCCAACGACAGTCTGGCGTCGTACCTGAAGGCTGCCAGCCGGATGACGCTGGTCGCGACGATGATCCAGGCGGGGGTCAAATCGAACTCGGTCGCCGAGAGCTGCCTGATCACCTGCGACGTGCGCTCACTACCGCACCAAAGCCCGGCCTACGTCAAGCAGCAGCTCGAATCACTGCTGGAAGGCATCCAGGGGTTGACAGTCGAGGTGATTGAGACATCGGTCTCGAATGCCTCAACCTACGACCACGAGCTGACCGACCACGTCATCGTCGCGACCAAAAAGGCGATCGGTCGCGACGACCTGGAGTTCCTGCCGGGCATCACGGTCGGCTTCACCGATTCACGCTTCGTCCGCCCGCTCGGCAACATCGCCTACGGCTTCATGCCAAGCCACCCCGACTCCGACCCATCCAAGTCGGGCGCGCACAACATTAACGAGTCGGTCGATCTCAACACGATCGTCAGTATCACGCGCTTTCTGGTGGCGCTGGCGTGGGAAACCGTCGTCGATCACGGATGACGGGATTCGGGATTCGGGAACCGGGGTTAGATCAGCCCCGGTTCCCGAATCCCGAATCCCGCCTCCCGACGCTCACCCAGACCCCCGCCACAATCAAGGCCATCCCCAGGAAGCCGGTCCAGGCGAGGCGTTCGTCGAGGAAGGCCCAGCCGAGGATGACGCCGACGACCGGGATGATGTAGGTGACGAACGAGGCCGCTGTCGCGCCCATCTCGGCGATCAGCGAGTAGTAGACGACATAGGCCAGGCCGGTGCCGACCGCGCTGAGGATGATCCAGCCGGCGATGTCGGTCGCGGCCAGCCTGTCCGGCTCGATCCAGCCGGTCAGCAGCGCGAGTGGCGTGATGACGATCGCGCCGATGCCGAGCTGGGCGGTGACGTTGGCGAGCGGGTTGCCGCGCACGAAGCGACGGGCGTAGGCAAAGGCAAAGCCGTAGCAGAGGCTTGCGGCCAGCAACGCCAGCTCCCCCAGCCCACCCGAGCTTTGGACATCCAGCACCGAGCGGCCCGTCAGGAACGCGACACCGGCGATGCCGAGCGTGATCCCGGCGACCCGGTTTGGGGTGATTCGTTCCATCCGGAAGGCGACCGCCGCGATCAGCAACGTGAAGAGCGGGATGGCGGCATTGAGGACGGCTGCCAGCGCCGACGTCGTGTACTTCTGGCTCCAGGCGATCAGCCAGAACGGCAGCAGGTTGCCAAGTAGCGACATGATCGCGAGATGGCCCCAGACTGGACCCCAGGCCGGCAACTGTCGACGTTGGGCCAGCAGGATAGCGCCGAGCGTCGCCGCGCCGAGCACCATCCGGAGCGCGATGATCGTCACCGGATCGGCGGCATCGATCAGCAGCTTGATGAACAGATAGGACGATCCCCAGATCGTCCCAAGCGCCAGCATCCACCCAATCTGGCGCAGCGTCACCGCGCCAGCGTTGCTTGTCTGTCCAGCCACCCCGTGTCCCCCTTGCCGTCCTCGATGATACACAGCCGCTGGGCAGTCGCGGTGAACCTGCTACCATCCTGAGACGGCGTGGCACTCGGGCAGGCGAGGAGCAGGCACTATGGCAAACGATTACGATGTCATCGTCGTTGGGCTGGGCGCGATGGGGAGTCCGGCGCTCGCGGACCTCGCACGGCGTGGAATGCGGGTACTTGGCCTCGATATGTTTCCACCCGGTCATGACCAGGGCTCGTCGCACGGACACCACCGAATGATCCGCCGTAGCCACTGGCAGCCTGCGTTCCAGCCGCTGGTTGAGCGCGCCTTCGAACGCTGGCGCGTGTTGGAGGCAGAGACTGGCCACACCATCATGCACCTGATCGGCGAAGTGTCGATGACGCTGCCACGTGATGGTGCGCGCTACCATCGTACCGGCGTTGACGAGTCGTTGGGTGGCTCCCGCGAGCTGCTGGATGCGCAGCAGCTCGCGGAGCGCTACCCCGGCTTCCGGCCAACCGACGGCATGCTGCTCTCCTACGAGCAGGAGGCCGGTTTCCTGCGGCCAGAGCTTGGGATCGCCGCGCATCTGGAGCTGGCCGAGCGGCACGGCGCGACGATCCAGCGACCGGAGGAAGTCACCGGCTGGACAGCGGATGGCGACGGTGTCCGTGTCACGACCAACGCCGGCAACTACCGCACCGACCGGCTCATCCTCAGTGCCGGGCCGTGGTCAGAGGAGTTGCTGGCTGGTCTCAGACTCCCATTGCAGGTGGTCAGGATCGTCAACGTCTACGTCGAGCCGGAGCGGCCCGATCTCTGGACCGCCGAACAAGGCGCGACCGACTTCCTCCTGAGCGTTCCGGAGGGCAACTACTACGGGATGCCCTCGATCGAGAGGCAGGGCGTCAAGATCGGTCGCCACGAGAACGGCGAGCCGACGACGGCCCGCACGATCCGCCGGACGATCGACCGCGACGAGATAGAGGGGTTGCGGACCGTCCTCGATCGCTACATGCCGGGCGCGAGCGGCCCGGTCAGGCACGCGGTCACCTGCATGTATACGATGACGCCTGACGAGAACTACATCATCGAGCAGCACCCCGCGTTCCCGCAGGTCGTCTACGCCTGCGGCTGCTCCGGCACCAGCTACAAGTTCAGCCCGGTCATCGGCGAGATCCTGGCCGGCCTGGCGGTCGACGGCGTCGCGCCGTACGACATCAGCATGTTCGCGTCGGCACGATTTGCGGGTGTCGCGGCGGATTAAGTTGGATGTGACGTAGCACGCGATCTTGGATTATCGTGGCCGGGATCGAGATTGGCTCCTGAAACGATAACCAGTCGTTCGGCAGCGTCTGAGGACCGCACCTGTTCCCCCTGTCATCCCGAGTGGAGCGAAGCGGAGTCGAGGGATCTCAAGACTTGACCCTTGCATAGATTGCGTGCGTCGTGCCGCTGAGATCCCTCGACTCCGCTTCGCTCCGCTCGGGATGACAGGGGGAACAGGTACGGTCCTCGGAAGCTGACGAACGACTGATTGAGTCACCGAATCCGTATCTATCGAAACGGCAGGCAATTACCTGGCAACCGCTATCCTGCGACATCACCATCGCTACCGGGAGATCGCCGGGACCGTCTCGCGGCACGGGCTGGGCTGGCTGGTACAGCAGTTCGGGCTAGATCAGGTTTCGGTCCTCGGGCGCTTCGGGTTCCGGCGCGGAAACGAGCCGGTCAGCCAGCCGCGGCACCTGCGGCTGGCGCTCGAAGAGCTTGGGACGACTGCCATCAAGCTCGGTCAGATCCTCTCGACGCGCGACGACCTGCTGCCACCTGAGTACATCGCCGAGCTGAGCAGGTTGCGCGAGCACGTCACGCCCGCGCCGGTCGAGGAGATCGTGGCAACGATCGAAGACGAGCTTGGGCAGCCGCTGGCGGACCTGTTCGCCACCTTCGAGCGCGAACCATTGGCCGTCGCGTCGATCGGACAGGTCCACGCCGCGCGCTTACACGACGGTCGTGAGGTCGTCGTCAAGGTCCAACGGCCCGGCGTGTCGGGGCAGATCGAAGAGGATCTGGCGATTCTGCGCCAACTGGCGGGCTTCGCCCAGCGGCACGCGCCGCTCGCAGAGCATTACGACCTGGTTGAACTGGCTGATGAGTTCACTTGGACGCTGCGCAACGAGCTGGATTACATGCGCGAGGGACGCAACGCCGAGCACTTTCGCGACGGCTTCCGTGAGGATACGAAGTCGTCATTCCGGCTGTCCACTGGGAGCGCACAACGACGCGAATCCTGACGCTGGAGCGCGTCGACGGTTTGCGGATCGACGACATCGCCGGGCTGGAGGCGGCTGGGATCGACCGGCTAGCGCTGGCGCGACGGGCGGCGCGGGTCATCCTCGACGAGGTCTTCAGGCTGCGCTTCTTCCACGCCGACCCGCACCCCGGCAACTTTGCCGTTTTGCCGGACGGTCGCCTCGTTGCCTACGACTTCGGGATGGTTGGCCGGCTCAGCGCGCGCAACAGCCGGGCGCTGCTGACCCTGCTGCGGGCGACGGTCCAGGACGACAGCGACCGGATCATCGACGCGGCGGTCGATCTGGATGTCATTCGCGGCACGTTTGACCGCTCGGCACTGAGTCGCGACATCGACCGGCTACTCGACCGCTATCGGACGCTGCGGATCGAGGCCTACGATATTCAGCGCGTCTTCGCCGACGTGACGCACCTGATCCGTGCCCACCGGCTGCGGCTGCCGGGCGACCTCGCGCTGCTGCTGAAGACGCTGGCGATGCACGAATCCAGCGCCCGCAAGCTCGACCCGAACGTCATGCCGATCGAGATCGCCGCTCCGTACGCGCGCAGGGCGTTCCTGGAGCGCTACCTGCCCTCAGCCTGGGGTGGCAGGATGGCAGCCAGCGGCGATGAACTGTTCGAGCTGCTGCTGGAGGGACCGCAGCGGGTTGACCGGCTACTCTCGCTCGTCGAGCGCGGCAACATACGAACGACAATGCACCTGGCCGACTGGGAACGTATGCTGGGACAGGTGACGACGCTCGTCAACCGGCTCGTGATCGCCTGGCTGGTCGGCACGAGCCTGATCGCCCTCAGCGTCATGCTGGCGATCTACCGCCCCAACTGGATCGAGGGCTGGCTCGGCCCACTCTTCTGGCTCGGCGCTGCGACGACCGTCGCCGCCGGAGGGTTTCTGGCGTTGCTGTTGCTGAGGCGGCGGTTATGAGGCAATGGGGCCTGAGGGATGAGGGATAAGTTGGGATTGTCGTCCAGAGCCGCAGCGAAGGACCTCTCCGCGTCAAACGAATGGGCGGCTAGCTCAGGGGAGGTCCTTCGCTGCGGCTCTGGACGACAATCCCAACTCATCCCTCATCCCTCAGGCCCCATTGCCTATCCCTACATCGTCTTCGGCAACTCGCGCTTGACTTCCTCGATGGCCGCGCCGAGGGTGGTGATCTCTTCCTCGGTGTTGTAGAAGCCGGTCGCCATTCGGACGCATGACGGCGACGGGATCGTTCGCAGCGTGAAGCCACGCTCGAACAGCGTCGTTACCAGGTCGTTTGGCTCGATCCCGGCCAGGTTGAACGAGACGAGACCGGCCATGTTCTTCTTCGGCGTCAGCAGGCTGATGCCGTCAATGTCCTCCAGCGTCTTGTAGGCCAGCTTGCCGAGCTCAGCGATCCGATCATAGGCCCAGTCCATGCCGACATCGTCAGCCAGCCACTCGGTCGCCGCCTGCTGACCAGCGATCAGCGGGAAGTAGGTAGCGATCCGGTCGAAGCGGGCCGCGCCAGCCGTCGGCGTGAAGTAGCCGCCCATGTTGTCGACGCCACCCATCGCGTTGCCGTAGTTCACATACGTCTGCTGGAACCAACTGATACGCTCCTCGCGGATCCAGAGCGAGCCGGTCCCCTCCGGGCCGCACATCCACTTCTGACCAGGCATCGCGTAGGCGTCGGGGTCGTTCTCATACAGCTTGGGGTCGATCGAGCCAGCCGACTGGGCGGCGTCGACCAACACCAGCACATCGTGCTTGCGGCAGACCTCGACGATCTCCTTCAGCGGCAGAACGGCGCCGGTGTTCCAGGCCAGATGCGAGATGACCAGCGCGCGTGTGCGCTTGGTGATGACGCGCTCGATCTTGCCAGCGACATCGCCCTCGCCGTTGCCGAGGTCAACCACTCGGATCTGGACGCCGTTGCGATGGGCGGCAACATAGAGCGGAAGCTGCCCTCCTGGATGTTCGAGATTGGTGATGATGGCCTCGTCGCCACGCTGCCAGTCGACGCCGTGGATCATGATGTTCATGCCCTCGGTGGTCAATTGCGTCAGCGCGATCTCGGAGGACTTGACGTTGAACGCCCGCGCCAGCGCGTCCCGCGCGGCTGGCTTGAGCGCCATCTTGACTTTCCAGCCATCCATCGCGATCCGGCCCTCTTCGAACTCCTGGAGGGCCATTTGCGCCATCGCCTCGTGCGCCACCCGAGGCAGCGGGCCGTTCGTTCCCGTGTTCAGGTACGCGCTGGAATGCACCGCCGGAAGCTGTGCGCGAATCTCATCGACCTTCGATTTAACCTGTACCGCCACGATTGCTCCTTCTATGTCGACGCTTTCTGCCAATCCCACGTGTCACGGCCAGCGATGGAGGCCCACGTCTGCCCGAACCCGTGATCCTTCATGCGGGCATTATCCAACACATTCAGAATACGTGCGGAGGCCAACGAGATCGCTAACGTGTACCCGAAAACCCCTCCCCATACGCCAGTTCGCGATGTCGTGGTAGTTACTCGTCCACGGTGTGATCTCGTAGCCGGTCAGGTTGATGGTGGCAGCCGGTCCACCACCCGCAAGCAAGGCTTATGCGCGAGTTGATGACGGGGAACGAGGAAGGGGAAAGCCCTCCGCGGTAGGATGGCTGTGTCTGATGCAGCACCGACCGAATGGAGAGCTTCAATGGAGTGTACGAGCACGCC
>Ga0136611_10003637_pt1 | contig 10777 bp, 7 predicted proteins | sample AntDrymUQ2232306_2_FD_106645 | JGI IMG/M metagenome (GOLD analysis project Ga0136611, IMG submission 106645) | Polar desert sand microbial communities from Dry Valleys, Antarctica - metaG UQ223 (23.06) | ecosystem: Environmental > Terrestrial > Soil > Desert | place: Antarctica: Dry Valley... | reverse complement strand
GTCATCCTGTCATCATGTGTTATGAAAGATACTGAACCTTTGTTCTTAAGTTCCACAACTGCAGATTCTTACCCTTCGGGTTCTACGATCAGCTATCTTAATGAGCACTTTTACATTATGGGCGATGATGCTTCGGAACTATTGGTTTTAAACAAAGACCTCTACGAAGAGGAGCGCATCAGTATGTTTCAGAAAGGAAAGGAAATCAGGGCCCCGAAATTATTGAAAGCAGATATTGAGTCATCGGTGGTAATAGATTTTGAAAAAAAGCCGGCCATTCTTTTTCTGGGATCCGGCTCGGTTTCACCTTATCGCGACAGCGCCTTTCTTTTGCAACCTGAAAATAGACAGGTCAGGAGATGGGACATGACGAATTTCTATAATCGATTAAGGGTAGAGTTTAAAGATCTCAATATTGAAGCTGCGGCGCGAATAGGCAGCGAGCTCCTGTTGGGGATTCGGGGAAACACAACTTTTAAGGATAATTATATCGCCCTAGCACAGTTAAACGGCTCAGTGATCAGTTACAATAGTAAGTGTAAGCTTAACATCGACATCGAAAATGCGGGGATTTCCGGAATGGATTACGATGAGGAAGAGGATGTTCTTTTTATCACATTTTCGTCAGAAGCTACACCGAATTCCTTTGATGACGGAGAAATAGGAGAAAGCTTCCTGGCTATTATTTCCACTGCGCGCCAGAGTTTGAAGAAGAATAAATTGACGATCAACCGAATGATCAAACTGAGTGATCTCAGCCCTGAATTTAACCGCCAGAAGATCGAATCCGTATCATTAACAGCAAATACGCGTGAGCTGCTGCTCGTTGCCGACGATGATAAGGGCAATACCCGGCTGTTTAAGATCAGTTATTAGTTTGGGAAAAGCGATTTATCTATCCCCGGAATAATCCGGAGGGCATTTTTGTAATACACTTTTTTCAAAACCTCATCACTCAGACCCAGTCCGTACATTTTCCAGTAAGCATGATATTTTTTATGGTAGGGAAAATATTCATCCTCAGATTCAAGCACTCTAAAATAGGTTGTATACTCTGAGGGCACCCAGCTGTCTTTTCCAAACAGGATGCGATCCTGGTATTTATCGAAGAACTGTTTCGCCCTGCGAGGCTGCCGTCCGAGCTCAGCTATGATGGCGCCAAATTCCACATTCATATTCGGAAAGGAGTCAAGCAATTTGCCAAGATGATCGAGGTCGTTCGCATACCATCCAAAGTGGGCGATTATAAATGTCGTTTTCGCATTTTTTTTAACCAGATTGTGCTGCTGTTGAATAAGCTGTTCCCATGAAAACCCGTCTGAGGCGCTACGGTTCCTCCCAGGTTGGGTAAGGAGCTCCAGCCAACGCTCATTATCCGCATCAGGCTTATCCCAGAATTGTTTGGGATCTGCAGTATGTATGAGCACCGGGATTCCCAATTGTGCACATTTTTGCCATATGGGATCCAATCGTGCATCATCCACAGCAACGACCGTCCCTTTATCATCTTTTACAGAAAATCCAAGGCTCTTAAATATTTTTAGCCCTTTTGCCCCTGCTTTAACGTCATCCTCCAACTGCCGGACTGCAGTTTCTATCCAGCCAGAGGTACCGAGGCCCTGGAAGGAGATATTAGTAAAAATAAGCAGACGATTAGAGGTAGTTTCCGACACATGTTTAACTGCTGAAGCCAAATAACTGCCACCTCTACCGCTCAAATTTACCATAATGCGCATATTCAGCTTATCCATTTCACTAAGGAGTGCCCCCAGGTTCTGTGCAGCCATATTGTTCTGGTGGTTGTGAACATCTATAAATGGAAATTTAGATTTTGTGATCACATGCTCAGGTACTACGAGCGAAGACGGGGGGTTATACGTTTCGAAATCTATTTTGCCTTTTTCAGTTTGTGCCAATCCGCACTCACTAAAACCCAAAAGCGCAGCCAGGTAAAAATATTTCTTTCCTAAGATGTTCATGTTGTAAAATTATGCAGATATGAAAGTAACATAATACTTTAGGAATCAACCCAGTGGAATAAGAAAATTACAAAAAGCTAACCCTTTAATCCCGAATCATTTTGGAAAAATTACTTTCCAAATATTTCCTCCCATGGCACCGTATTCAATTACATATGCCGTATTTCCGACAAGAATTGCATCCGTAGCCGAATTGAAACCTTCTACAATGCTAGTAGTTTTAACGAAGTAATTATCGGTCATTTTATCATAAGAAAGATCCAGGTGAAGCATATCTGCACCCTTATTTGTAAAAGGCTTCATCATCGATGAGCGTGCACCCAGCGAGTAACGGATCGTAAAACCGTCTCCATTGAAATCTTTTGACAGCGTATTTTTCTTGTCAAATATTAATGCAAGCGGTGAACTGTGAGGAGTGAAAGTACTAACGGTTACACCGGTCTGGTCGCCGTCCATAATTTTACCTGAGTGCCCCCTGTATTCGTTGGCGTCGGGGCCTATATTTTGAACGCCGGGACTGAATTTCACCCCTTCCGGAATCTTTGGGAAGTTGGGATCGTTCTTGAAATAACGAACGGCCCAAGCATGTGCGCTGCGGGGAATGAAAGGATCTGTATCCGGGTTCGGTATCCAGTCGGGGTATTGTTGTGGGTTTTCAATGCCTCCTATAATCCAGGGAAAACCATAGTGGCGGCCCTCTCTGATCCAGAACATATCTTCATTGTGATCATAATCTGAGGAGTTTGAAACGCCAAACAGGTTTCCCGCACCATCAAAAGCAAGGTCATATGCATTCCTTATGCCGTCGGCATAAATGTATCCGTCGGCTTTTAATTTAGCTTCATCATCAGGCAATACCAGGTCTTTTGAGTTGATTGGGAACCTAAATACCCTGGCAGTAAGTGCCCCGTTCCTGGCATTTGGCCAGGCGCCATCATTATCCTGTACCTCGCCGTGATCTGTACGCGCGCCGCTGTTCACGAAAATGTATTTGCCATCAGGACTGATCTCCAGGGCGTTCCAACCATGATCAAAAACAGTCCGAGTTGTACCGTATTCAACGGTGTTAAATACTACAGATATCGCAGGTTCTTGGTCAGTTTTAAGATCATATCGTACCATTCTTCCCTTATTTCCCAAACCGTTGTTCACTTTTGTATTTCCGGTTAGAAACAACGAATTCTTATAAACGGCGGCGCCCTGAAGTCGCGGAATGCCATGATCTTTTACAGACAGGATCATCACAGCTTTGGGATTTCTGCCCTGCAGATCCTTTATCTGATATACATCACCATCATAACACGTAAAAAAAGCATCGCCCGTAGAATCATCGTAGAGTATACGGACGCTTTTAGGGGCTACCGCGATGAAGTGCTCCACTTTTATGTCAGGACGCAGCGCTTTTGGCGGTACTAAAGCTTTTGGAGCGGGGGTGTTTTGGGCACAAAGTATTGAACCGGATAAAATTAAAGCGACAAAGAGTATTTTGCCTGGAAGCGAATTGTTAATCATCATATAATTTAAATTCAAATCACGCCTGTAATCTCAGCAGAGGTGAGTTAGCAATATCCTTATAATCTTTGTATAAGGAAGATCGTATCCGATTGATTTGATCTGTTGAGCCAGGATAAATCTGGCCATTAATATAATCATTTGCACAATTTCCTGTGCTCTGGCGGAGTAACATAAATATAGACACGCGGATTTCACCTAAAAGTCTCCCCCTCCTTCGCAAAGAGCAGCTCAGGTCTAATTATTTCAAAGCAAAAGCAATCATATATCCTGCCGGATTAGTGGCATCGCCAGCTACAGAAATCGCTACATATTGTTTCCCATTGCTCCAGTAGCTGCTTGGGTTGGCATTGGCAATCCCCGGAAGGGTGTATTCCCATACTAGCTTGCCTGTTTTTTGATCAAAAGCGCGGAATTTACGGTCTCTGGTACTTCCTATAAATAAAAGGCCTCCTTTAGTAACAAGAGGTCCTGCAGAACCGCTTGCCCCTGTTTCAGGCGCTCCGGGCATCTGGCTTTCTGCCTGGTTGCCCAAGGTTACTGACCATTCAAACTCTCCTGTGTTCATGTTGATGGCATGCAACTGTCCGAAAGGAGGTTTAATTCCCTGTCTGCGCTCGCTGTCTGTAAATTGGCCGTATGCAGTAAGGTTTAGGTATTTTTCTTCTTCATCTTTTGTTGCCAGTTTGTTGGCAGCCTGGTTTTCCCGGATCTCTTTCAAGAAGTTCTGCTCTCGGCCCGGACTTTCTGCCGGCGGCTCTTTATCGTAAAGGAAGGAAATGATCGCTTCCTCCTTGCCAGCAATTACGCTGGCGAATGAAGGCATCTTACCTCCGCCTCTTTTTATCTTATTCAGGGCATCTCCCTTACTTAACCGGCTTTCGATAGCTAAGAGCGATGGGTTGCCCGACTCATCCCCATTCTTATCTGGCATGTGACAAGCAACACAATAGGTAAAATACAGTGCTTTCCCCTGATTGTATTCAGATTGATTTACTGTTTCATTTCGTATAACTTTCTTCATTGTTGCTATCTCGGGCGAGTCGTTAGACTTTACATAGATAATTCCTTTCGTAGGATCAACTGCACCACCGCCCCAACTCGATCCACCCCGGCTGCCCGGCATCATAAATGTTCCCTTTAAGGAGGGTGGGGTAAAGGGCCCTTCATAACGAAACGCTCTAAAACGCTTTATTAATGTATCGTTTGATGCTTTCGAATAGTTAGCGATATCATTTTCTGTGATCTGCTGCCTTGAATATGGCGCGGGTTTTACAGGAAACGGCTGTGTTGCCCAGGCTTGCTCTCCAGGAATATCAGAGGCTGGAACCGGACGCTCTTCGATAGGAAATAATGGTTCACCAGTTTCCCTGTTAAACGTGTAAATATAACCGAGTTTAGAAGTTTGGACTACGGCATCGATGCTCTTTCCCTTATGTATTACGGTAAGCAGATTAGGCGCTGCCGGAAGATCATAATCCCACAAATCATGATGCACTGTTTGGAAATGCCATCTGTATTTCCCAGTCCTTGCATCGAGTGCGACTACAGAGTTTCCGAAAAGATTCATCCCGGCTCTGTCCTTTCCATAATAATCATAGGTTGGGGATCCTGTTGCAAGAAATACCATCCCCCGTTTCTCATCCAGGGTGATGCCACCCCAGCTGTTTGCGCCACCTACATATTTCCATGCATCTTTAGGCCAGCTATCATAACCAAACTCACCTGGCTGCGGGACGGTATGAAACGTCCAGACTAGAGCACCTGTTTTAACATGATACGCACGAATATGCCCTGGCTCAGCTCCGTATAGTTCTGAAACCTCATTTCCTATGATGTATAGGTCCTGAAAAATGGTACCCGGGCTAGTTGGAATGACGGATATTTTATCGGGTTCACCACGCATACCTACATTCATGCTCACCTTTCCAGCCTTACCGAAACTGGTAATCAATGCACCGGTCGAGGCGTTAACTGCAAAAAGCTGATCCCCGCCTGTGAAAAGGATCCGTTTATCGTTGCCATCCTCATAATAAGTCACACCTCTGCCCACGCCTCCGCCGGCAGCTCCATTGAATGGGTCGAATGACCAAACCTGTTCACCATTTACTGCATTAAGGGCATACACCCGGTGTCTTGCTGACATGGTATACATCAGCCCGTCAATAATGATCGGGTTACTTTCGCTGTTAGCTCCTCTTGAGCCTTCAGGCGCATCGTTAAATTTATGTCTCCAGGCTACTTGCAACTGATTTACGTTGGCTAGATTTAACTGGTCGATGGCTGAATAGGCAGTTCCAGCATTATCGGCCTTGTATATGCTCCACGTGCGGTTTATATGGGCAGGTTTTTGTGAAACCAGTGTGGGATTTATCCTGCATCCTGTGTATATCAGGGAACCGACAATAGAAATTAAGAGTAAAGATCTTGTGGTCAGTGAGGTATTTGAGTTGATCATCTGATTGATTTATTAAGCTTAATTTATTAAACAAAATATACAATTGATTTGACTTTCCATGTTTAATTCCCCAACCGATAAATACATTGAAATGTGAGTGTCTGCCGGATTTACGGTGCCGTGTTTGGGACATGTAATGTATCGAGATTTGAAATATTACTTTGCATTTAACACCGGTTTGTTATTTTACATGAACACAATTATATTTTTACTTTCAAATTATACCCTTTAAAGCGTTTGGAATCTCTAAACCTTAATTTTACAAAATGCCGGAATTAATTAAAGCCGGATGTGAATTACAAAAAGCTCTATAGTTACTATGCCAGAAGACGAACATCTGCTGCCCTTATCTGTTCTGGATTTGGTTCCGGTTGTGTCCGGTAAGACGCCTGCCGATTCATTTAAAAATTCTCTTGACCTGGCCCGGTGGGCTGAAGAATTCGGATATAAGCGCTATTGGATGGCCGAGCATCATAATATGGAAGGCATCGCCAGTTCAGCGACGTCAATTCTTATCTCACATATTGCCGGAGGGACATCTACCATCAGGGTGGGCTCGGGCGGTATTATGCTGCCTAATCACGCGCCCTTGGTAATTGCGGAGCAATTTGGAACTCTGGAATCCTTATATCCTGGTCGGATAGACCTTGGCCTGGGTCGGGCACCGGGAACAGATCAACTTACCGCAATGGCATTACGCCGGAATCTAGAAGGAGCGAGTGAAGACTTTGCTCAAAATCTATCAGAGCTTCGTAGCTACTTGTCTGCAGACAATGCTGGTTCACGTGTAAGGGCGATACCTGGGGAAGGTTTGGACATCCCCATCTGGCTTTTAGGTTCAAGCACATACAGCGCGCAGCTTGCAGGTATACTGGGACTGCCGTTTGCTTTTGCAAGCCATTTCGCTCCCAATCTGCTTTATACTGCTTTACAAGTTTATCGTGATAGTTTCCGACCTTCCGAAGCATTAAAGGAGCCCTATGTGATCGCAACTGTCAATGTGATAGCTGCCGATACCGACATGGAAGCGGAACGCCTTGCAACCTCACTCTTTACGGCTTTTTTAAATGTGATAAAAGGCACCAGAACAACGCTTCAGCCTCCGGTAGACAGCATGAGTTCTGTCTGGAGCGATGCTGAACGCTATGCCGTGCAGCAAATGCTTAACTACACTTTTGTGGGGTCTGCAAAAACTATAAAAACGAAATTACAGGGCTTCGCCGAAGATACGCATGCGGATGAGATCATGGCTGCCTCCATGATTTATGACCACGAGGCGCGGGTGAAGTCTTACCGGATACTTTCGGAACTAAGAATCATACAAATGAAGCGTATATTAGAAAATAAATAAGCTGAATGGCAATTGCGAATATCATATCCGGCGAATCAACCTATAAGGCTGCAGCTGCCGTAGCTGGAACCGTTGAAAAGATCTTCACACAGCATCTTGATGAGGCGATAGAAAAAAGGGAGAAGGATCTCGCGTCTGTGCCTTCTGCTATCCATATTGAACAAATTTTAGATATCGCTTTTTGGGCCAGTTTGAGACGCGAAGAGGGTAATTCACCAAAAATTTCTATTGCATTTTTGTCACCTGAGCAAGCCGGACTACCGCTTCGATTTGAACACAGGCTGACTTTCAATCCTGGTGTGCTTACCAAGCTTGGCCCCGGCGTTGAACGGCCTGGTGTGCATTTGGGGGTATGGTATGATGACGATGGTTTATATGTCTGGGGCACAACCAATAAAATTCCGAACTATTGTTTTGTCCTTGATGTTTCTGAACCCGGTTTATTAGTGATCAAGCACAGGCGAGCAAATGGCTTCGGAAAGTTTACCAATATCGTAGTTCTCACAGGTGACCAGATCAAGGTTGTAGATGAGGGCAGCGCTAAACTTCCGGACTGTCCCATGCTGTTGACATCCCTGCTAGGGTTTACGTCTGCATCGCCAGATCATTCTGTAAATGTGCTTATCCAGATTGCGACATCCATGCGTGCGCACAAGCATGGCGGATCACTACTGGTAGTTCCGTCGGGAAGTTCCAATTGGAAAGAATCGATCATTCATCCCATGAAATATTCGATTTCACCAGCCTTTTCCGGTCTTTCCGATCTGATGAAACAAGACATCAGCAATTGGAGCAATGGAATTTGGCAAGGGGAACTCAGTCGCGAGATTGATAGCATCGCAGGACTAACCGCGATAGACGGTGCAACGATAATTACAGACAAGCATGAGGTGCTGGCGTTTGGAGCTAAGATAGGGCGCACCGACGGAAGTTCGCGAGTTGAGCGTGTTCTTATAACAGAACCAATTGTTGGAGGTGATGGAGTTATCGTAAATCCTGCTAATAGTGGGGGCACCCGTCACATGTCAGCAGCTCAGTTCGTCCATGATCAGCGGGACGCGATAGCACTTGTAGCTTCACAGGATGGCATTTTCACGATTTTTACATGGTCGCCATGTGAGAATATCGTGCATGCCCACCGGATCGATAGTCTACTTCTTTAATGAGCAAATAGAGTTTATGCCAATCAATGCGTTTAGGCATTCATAATTCGTAATTTTTAATTCGTAATTCCTACAAAGGTATCTGCTGGCTCAAACAGTGCAGTGTTCCAAACCCCCAGATCAGATCAGTCGCATTTATGGGGATGATCTCCCGTTCAGGGAAACAATTTGCAAGAATGTTCAGCGCATGCCTGTCGTTCGGATCGTTGAACACTGGCACAAGCACAGACTTGTTCAGGATTAGGAAATTAGCGTAACTCGCAGGCAAGCGCAAGTTGTCGAACTCCAGTTTTCCAGGCATAGGCAGAGTTACGATGTTGGGTTTTTTCCCATTCTGCAGCTTTGAATTTTGCAGTCGTTTCAGGTTATCCCGAAGAGAAACATAATTAGGGTCTTTTGGATCTTCTTCCACCACGGTAACGATGGTATCTTCGTTCACAAAACGGCATAGGTCATCGATGTGACCATGGGTATCGTCCCCTTCAATGCCATCTCCAAGCCAGATCACGTTTGTAATTCCCAGGTATTCTGCAAAGATAGCCTCGTAATCGCTTTTAGTGAAACCGGGGTTTCTTACCTGGATATTCTGATGCATTAGGCATTCTTCTGAAGTAAGAAGTGTTCCTTTTCCGTTCACGTCAATAGCACCCCCTTCTAAAATAACAGGTTTGCCTTTGTACAAAACCTGGGTTAAAGGCAAGCTAAGAAACTCTGAAACTCTAGCCGGAACATTTCTGTCGAGCTTAAAATTGGAATACTTAGCCCAGCCATTAAAATTGAAATTGAGAGCCTCTAGTTTAGCACCATTTTTAATAATGATCGGACCAGAATCCCGCATCCAGCTCCTGTTGGTTTTGTGGGTAATAAACGCAACTTTTTTGAGGTTCACATGAGCAGTTAGTAGCATACCAGATACCACATCCTGCTGTTTTTTGTTGGCTATTATAAGAAACACCTGCTCAAAGCAGGATATCTTTTTAATGAATTCTATGAAGTCCCATTTAATGGCTTCATATTTCCCTGGCCAGTCTTTACCAGAGTGAGGAAAACACAGGAGGATGCCCTGCTGGTTTTCCCATTCAGCAGGAAAACGCCTGTTTTGAGAACTCATGTCAGCGGGCTCTTTTGGTAATGTCTTCGTAAGAATCTATCCTCCGGTCTCTGAAGAAGGGCCAGTTCTGGCGTACATTTTCCTGAAGATCCAAGTCAACCTCTGCGATGAGAATTTCTTCTTTATCTTCTGATGCCTGCGCTAGGATTTCTCCCTGGGGGCCGCATATAAATGATGATCCCCAGAATTGGATCCCATCTGTTCCCGGAACGTATTGTTCCAGTCCGATGCGGTTAGCAGCGGCCACGTAAACTCCATTGGCGACGGCATGACCTTTCATAACGGTCATCCATGCATTTTGCTGTTTCTCGCCAAATTCATTCTTTTCTTTGGGATGCCAGCCAATAGCAGTAGGATAAAACAGTACTTCGGCCCCTTGCAACGCTGTTAAGCGTGCTGCTTCAGGATACCATTGATCCCAACAAATAAGTGTGCCGATCTTGCCCTTGTTGGTAGGAAACGTCTTAAAACCTAAGTCGCCGGGGGTAAAATAGAACTTTTCATAAAAGTGAGGGTCGTCAGGAATATGCATTTTGCGATACAAGCCTGCCTCCGAACCATCTGTATTTATAATATAGGCGCTGTTATGATAGATGCCTGCCATTCTTCTCTCAAAGAACGGCACGATGATAACTACCCCAAGTTCCTTTGCTAAGGCGCTGAATTCTGTAAAAGAAGTGCTGTATAATGGTTCCGCCAGCGCAAAATTAGCTGTGTCTTCATCCTGACAGAAGTAATGGCCACTGTAAAGTTCAGGCAATGAAATTACTTCAGCGCCCTGAGCCGCTGCATCCCTCACCCATTGTAAGCATTTCTTCAGGTTATTCTCCGGCTTATCGTTCAGGCTAACCTGTAAGACCGCTATGTTATATTTCTTGTTTGGCATATCGATGGCTACAACGAGGCGCAAAATTACTTAAAATATTGTTCGGGTAAAAGAATCTGAAAGCTGCCACTTGATTATACTGGTTTCTCTGGAGTAAAACAGAGAAGAACTTTTTCAAGCTCTGGCATTTTTTGAAAGACATCGTTTAATCACATCCATAAAATGATCCAGTTCAAATGGCTTACTAATGAACGCATCAGATTCATATGTGCCGAGAGATTGGATCACTTTTGGATATCCGGAAAAGATAATAACGGGAAGATGTGAAGTTGTAGGCTCGGATTTAATCATATGGCAAAGCTCACCTCCATTTATTC
>Ga0136611_10003636_pt1 | contig 10778 bp, 9 predicted proteins | sample AntDrymUQ2232306_2_FD_106645 | JGI IMG/M metagenome (GOLD analysis project Ga0136611, IMG submission 106645) | Polar desert sand microbial communities from Dry Valleys, Antarctica - metaG UQ223 (23.06) | ecosystem: Environmental > Terrestrial > Soil > Desert | place: Antarctica: Dry Valley... | reverse complement strand
GCAATACTCAGAGCTCTCGGTGTCGAACTACGTTGTCGAGACGGATGCCGCGTGGCTAGCCCGCGCCGCAGCCGGCCAGCTCTCAACCCACCGGGTGCGTCTCATCGGAGGGTCTGCGGCCAACCTCGCGGTCGCGCTGGGCGGATCCCCCGACATCGCCATCTTCGACAACCCGGTCACGCCTTCCGGCCGCATCGAGCTCTTGCCGTTCGTGCACGAGCAGTCTGTGACGATCACCGCGCACCGCTTTGGCAACCACGATGCGGCGATGGCCGAGCTGCGCGTCTAACGCACCGCCGCGCCCTGTTGTGCGCGCTCACCTCATTGAGTTGACGCAACACGCCGTATGGGCTCGTGGCGAAACGGCGTGTTTCGTCACCTCGGCGCCCAACGCGTCAGAACCGGCGGCTATCCCTTGAGCCCGGTCTGCGCGAGCCCTTCAACGAATTGCTTTTGGGCGATCACGAAGACAATGAGCACGGGCAGGGCCGTGAGCGTTGCCGCAGCAAGCTGCACGTTCCACATTTCTCCGCCGTAGGCGTCGGTATATCTCGTGAGTGCCTGCGGGAGGGTGAACAGTTCGGGGGTGAGGAGGTAGACGGTCGGTTCGAGGTACAGGTTCCAGATGTGTAGGAAAGTGAAGATCGACACGGCCGCGAGCGCCGTCTTTGCGAGAGGCATGGCAATCCGCCACCAGATCGCGAACCTGCCGAGCCCGTCGAGCCTCGCAGCCTCCTCAAGCTCGACCGGCAGTGAGATGAAGAACTGCCTCATGATGAAGGTCGCGAGAACGCTCGGAGCGCCGAAGGTCGACACGAGGATGAGCGGCCAGTGAGTGTTGATGAGTCCGAGGTTGATGAAGATCTGAAAGAGCGGCACGATCGTCACTTCGCTCGGAATCAGCAGTCCGACGAGCACCACGAGAAACAGCGCGTTCTGACCGCGAAAGCGGATGCGCGCGAACGCGTATCCCGCAAGCGAGGAGACGAGCATCGTGCCGACAGTCACCACTGCTGCGATATAGAGAGAGTTAAAGTACTGACGCGCGAACGGTTGCAACACGAATACGTCCGCGTAGGCCTTGAGCGTTGGATCACTCGGCCACAGCGTCGGCGGAAAAGCGAAGATGTCGGAGATCGGCTTGAGCGACGAGGTGATCATCCACCAGGTCGGAAACACGAAGGGAACAGCGAGCAGACTCAGTGCTCCGAAGAAGATGATTTTTTTGAGCGGGCTCGACTTCGAGCGAGCTATCGCTTCATCAGTTCTCATAGAACACCCACTTCTTTCGGAGTTGCCACTGCACGACGGTGAGAACGAGCACGATGGCGAATAGCACTAGCGCGAGCACCGATCCGTATCCAAACCGCCCAAACAGGAAGGCTTGTTGAAACAGGTAGTAGACGAGCACAGTCGTTGACGTGCCCGGCCCGCCCTGAGTGAGTACGGCCACTTGCGCGAAGACTTGCAGGCTCCCGACGATGGTGATGATGAACGTCAGCAAAATGGTGGGGGAAATGAGCGGCACCGAGATTCGCGTGAAGAGCACTCGCGCCCCGGCTCCATCGATGCGCGCGGCCTCTTCGAGCTCTTTCGGAACCCCCTGCAGGGCGGCCAGAAACAGGATCATATTGAGGCCGACGTTTTTGAACACCTGCACGACGATGACCGCAGCCATGGCCGTCGGTCCTTCGCGAAGCCAGTTCGGACCTTCGATGCCCACGGTGGCGAGGAGGGCATTGATACCGCCGTTGTCTTGCAGAAGAAAGCTCCACACGATCGTCCACGCGACAAGGGAGACCACCACCGGCGAGAAGAAGATCGTGCGATAGACGATCATTGCCCGCGAACGTCGGTTGAGCATCACGGCGAGCAACAGGGCGAGCGCAATGTTGAGCACCACGAGCCCGGTTGAGAATATGGCCGTCGATTGCAGCACGGGCGCAACCTTCGGATCGGTGAAGAATCGCTCGAAGTTCTCTGCGCCGACGAAAGTGAAGGTGCCCGCAAGCACGTTCCACTCGTGAAAGCTGAAGTACACGACGAGACCGAGCGGAACGAGTACGAAGGCGATGATGCCTAGCACCTGGGGGGCGACGAATAGGTATCCGGTAAGAGCATCCTGAGTTTGATACCGGATGCCGCGCCTCGACGTTCGAGGGGGAGTGGGGGCCCCACCGGGCCGAGCGGGGGCCCGGTCCGGTGGGGTGAGAACAGCGTTAGCCAAGAGTCACCTATTTTGCGAGAAGTGGCTCAGCAGCGTCACACACGCTGTCGAGCACTGTCGGGATGTCTGCGTCAGCGACCCACATGGCGTCGAGGGCCGAGCGAACCTGCTGGCCGATCTCTGCCGAGTTGGTGTGGCTCGGTCGAACAACGCCCGTAGAAATTCCGGGAACGACGACGTCGGCAATCTGGTCTGAAGACAGCACCGGGTTGGCCGCCGCGAGGGTCTCGGCGTTGAGCTGCGCATTTCGAGCCGGGGGAAGTACTGCGCGAGCTTTTCTGAGTTCTCTGGGTTGGTAAAGAACGCGAGGAACTCGGCCGCGGCGTCTTTGTGCTTGCCTTGCGCCATGACCCCGATACCAGCCTGACCCACCATCGAGTAGTCGCCCGCTGGTCCTTCAGGAAGGGGGAGAAGATCCCATGCGAATCCCGCCTCTGCGAGCAGTGACGCTCGAGAGATTTGGGTCACGGTAAACGCGGATTCGCCGGCGAAGAAGTCTGCCGTCGTTCCCGGTCCGGGCATCGACTTCTTGTCGAAGGCCGCCTCGTGAAGGAACTCGAAGGCGTCGGCCATCTCGGGAGAGTTGAACGTGCACTGCGTGCCATCCTCGCTCCAGGGCGCGGCGCCCCAACCCATCCAGACCGAGGCGAGGTTGTCCCAGGTTACGTAGTCGAAGTCACGGATAACGAATCCCGCCTTGCCCGTCTTATTGTTGACGGCAGCCCCCACTTCGGAGATGCCCTCCCAGTTCCATTTGCCATCGGCGATCAATTCGGCAGCGCTCGGCTGCCCTGCTTTTTTGAGCAGGTCGTCATTGGCAAAGACAACGAATGGCGAGGTGGAGAAGGGGTAGGCGGCAAGTTTGCCGTCGCTCTTCCACAGCGCCGTCGCGTTTTCGTTGAGGTCGTCGAACTCGTATCCCTCAGTCGCTGCGAGGGTTTCTTCAATGGGGGCGAGCGCTCCTGAAGCGACGAAGTCGGGAGCTGAGTTTTCGAGAATCCACGCGAGGTCGGGAGCTTGACCGCCTCCCACCTGAGTGGTGAGAGTCGTCGTGTAGTCCTCGAACGGAAGCGGGTCGAACGTGACTTTCGTGACCTCGGGGTTGTCGGACATGTACTCGTCGGCAATACCGTTGAAGAGGGCGAGGTGTTCTTCGCTCGACGTCCACACGGTCATCCGCAGTTCAATGTCAGATTCGGGTTCTGCTGCTGGCGACGTGCACCCCGCGAGGACTACGCCCGCAGTGGCTAGCAGGCCCACTGCGCTCAGCGACTTTGCTGATCTCATGCTGTTTACTCCTTTAGTAACCGGTGACGTCGGGCCAGTGCAGCTCGACGCCCCGGGTGGTGAGCAGGAATTGAAACTCCGCGAGAAGACTCGGAGTGTTGCGGACCGCGCGGGGGCCAACCGCGCGATCCAGGCAGAAGGCCGCTAGCCAACCTGCTACCTCGCCGATGTTCCACTCCACCGGATGGAGCCGAAAAGCCCCGTTGGTGATGTGAGTCGTGCCGACGTTCTTTGCCGCGGGGAGCAGGTTGTTCATTCGCACGGGAATGAGCGCTCCAAGCGGAATCTCAAACGGCGCCGAAGCGACGTCGATGTAGTTGTCTCCACCGGTTGAGGGGTGGAGGTCGATGCGGTACATGCCCACTCCGACCGAGTCGTTGAAGGTTGCCGGGGCTCCGTGACCGCGGATCTCGACCGAAAGGTCGTTTTCAACCACGGTGTATTCGGCTCGAATGCGCCGCGATTCGCGAATGTACGGAGCTTGCGCAAGGCCGTCTGCCGTGCCGGTGAGGTCTCCGCGCAACCGGAGGCCGGGCCATCCTGAGCCGCCGTCGGGGCGAGGCGCTTCGGTTTGCAGCCAGTAAAACATCGAGAGAGATAGTTGCTTCGCTGCCTCGAAATGAGTGGATGCCTCGGGGTTATCAATCACCGAACCACCGAGATAGTCGATCATCGGCCAGTTCACGAGCACGACGTCGCTCTCGAAGTGCCCGGGCGTGAACATGCGCTTCGAGACGATGCGACGGAATACCCAAAGTTCACGGTCTCCGCCACCCTCGCGCTGATCAGCGAGCAACGCGAGCGGGTCTTCATCGACGGTCGGGGTGAACGAGCGAGTGAGGGTTTCGAGAGTGCGCGGGTCTGGCCCGGTGAGCGAGAGCATCGGCGCACCCCAGAACTCGGGCTGAAACTCACGCCAGTAGTCGTAGTCACGAGGTTTCTCGATGGTGTGATCGCCCTCGACGTGGTCGATGACGAAGCACCACGAGATGGCCTGCACGTTATGGGGGTCGGCGACCTCTGGCGCGTTCGGTTCGTTGGTCTCTGATCGCGCTTCGGTTCCCGAGACGTACTCGGTGCCCGTGAGCGGAAGCAGATCGCCCAGCTCCGTTGCGTCGAGAACGTAGGCGGCCGAGATCTCGATGAGCTCGCCAGAGTCCACGCGGCGAACAACCACCGATTGCACGTCGGCGTCAACCACGCTCGCATCGACGGCAACAGCAGGCTGAATGATCGTGAATCTGCCCGTGGCTCGAAACGGTGCAAGCATCCCCTCGATGACGGCTGCTCCCACTCGCGGTTCGGCGCACAGTCTGCTCACGAGTCCCGCTCCGGGATTGAGGTCGAGCCGCTCGCGAGCTTCGGCGGTGAGCGGGTACCAGTCGCGGTAATACTGCCGAATTCCCTCCCGCAGCTCGCGGTATGAAGCGGTCACGCCGAATTGTTCAACCCAGGTGTGTTCGTCCATGGGAACTGCCTGGCTCGTGAGTTGACCTCCGAGCCAGGCAAACTCTTCGACAAGCACAACGCGTTTTCCGGCGCGTAGCGCGGCGATCGCGGCGGCGGTGCCGCCCATGCCTCCGCCCACGATGAGGATGTCGGTTTCCATCGAGCTCATCGCGCAATTGCCTTCGTGAGGGTCGAGCCGGGAATGTGGGTGACGGTGAGGAGCACGCGAAGCTCGACGTCAGAGGGCTGGTCGTCCTTGGAGAGAATGCGGCTGAGCAGAAGCACGGCGCGAGCTCCGAGTTCTGTTCGAGGCGCACTAAAGCGAGTGAAATCGGTGGCTTGATCTCGGGGCCGCGACTGCTCTCCGAGGGTCACCATAGAGAGATCGTCGGGAACGCTCAGACCATCCTCTCTCGCGAGCTCGAGCAGTTCTTCTGCGATTCCGGGAGATTCGACGAAGACCACGGAGGGTTCGAACGCGCGGATCATCTTCCAGTCGGCGGCGACGTCGGAGCCGTTACTCGCGAGGGTGCGCGACTCGGCGGCCGAGCCATCCAGAGTCTGATGAAAACCGGTAAGGCGATCGCGCACCGACTCTCCGCTCGAGTCGACGTGTAGGTAAAAGAAGCGATCGTGGCCGAGAACGAGAGCGCGCTCGACAAGCTCGCGCGTGCCCGACACGTAGTCGACCCCGACGTAGGGAACGCCCTCGGCGTCGCGACGACCGACAGCCACGAACGGGTAGCCGTTCTCGACGAGCCGCGCGAGATCGGAGCCGTCCATTTCGAGACCGAGAAGGAGGCAACCGTCGGCGAGTCCGAGGCGGTTGTTCTCGTGGAAGATGCGGCGGTGTCCGTTGACGACCGGGGCGCTCGTAAACATCAGGAGGTCGTTTCCGGTCGCTTCCGCGGCGGCCTCGATACCGCTCAACAGGGGCGTGTAGAAGTCAAGCCCCTCGGTGGGGAAGGCCGGCTCGTAGGTGAAGACGCCGACGATCTTGTTGCCCACACCAGCCAGCCGCCGCGCCGCGGGATCTGCAACGTACGTGGTCTGCTGAATTACCTCGAGCACTCGACGGCGCGTCTCCTCAGGGATGCGCGATGACGAATCAGCTTTGCCGTTGAGCACTAGGGAGACGGTGGCCTGGCTTACGCCAGCGAGCTCGGCGATCGTCGCCTGCGTCACTTTGCGGTGCTTCGAAATGGTCATGTCACTGGTCTCTCGTGGTTGTGCGGCTCGGCGGGGGTTGCCCTAGCCAGGCGTGCTAATACGCATTAGCATACATAGAAAGCGGTGCTAATGCGCATAATCAACGAAGATTCTCAAAATTTGCGTCTCATCGCGAGTCACATCCCCGCACAAACCGGGCCCCCGCCCGACCGCGGATACCAATGGAGGTAGACGAATGACAACAACTAACAGGCGGTGGATGACGCGAGCCCTCGCCGTCGCGCTAGCCGCAACTCTCTCGGCCGGAGCGTTCGCCGCCCAGCCAACCGATCGGGCACTGGCGGCCGACCCGCCGCTTCCCGAGTTCACCTATGTGGGCGTGGTTGCTGAACCCACCGAACTAGGCGATCCAGAGGTAAAGGAGCTGATCTTTCCGACCATCTTTCACGCGGGTGCCCACCTCTCAAATCCCCTCGGTGAGTGGTACATGTATTACGCGCCACACAATTCGCCCGGCGGAGTCTTTCTGAAATACGCCGACTCCCTAGACGGGCCGTGGACGAAATGGTCAGGCGGTCGAGTCATCACCAACACATGGGATGGAATCTACGACGTGTCGCACGTCTCATCGCCCGATGCGATCTGGAACCCGGCCGACAACAAGATGTACATGTTCTTCCACGGCGAGAATCACATCGAGCGGTTCGCGACGACGACGGATGGCATTAACTTCACCTACGGCGGCACGGCGGTCGAGACATCCATGATCAGTTCGGCGTCTCGTGAGGTGTCGTATGGTCGCGTGTTCGCTCACCCCAACCCGAGCCTCGGAAACAAGTGGGCGATGTTCTTCATGGAGAATACAACCGAAGGGTTTCGCCGTATTCGCCAAGCGGTATCTAACAACCTTCGCGACTGGACCATCAGAACCGACTTCGTCATGCGACCGACAGCACTCGACGGCACTGACATCTCAGCGGGCAACCTCGTGAAGTTTGGCGGGCAAAACTATATTGCTTATCACGGATCGAACGGCAAGATCATGGCACGAACGATTGACCCGTCGCTCACGACCGTGGGTGCTCCCGCAATCTTGTACGACGTAAATCACGGATCACTTACTAGCGCCCGCACGGCCGCCCCAGCGTTCACGACTAACGCTGGCTATACATACCTGCACTATGAGCTCGGGAATCGTCTCCTGGCGAAAATCGCGTTCGCGAAGCTCTCGCTTCCCGACCCGGCACGACTCTCGTGCGCAGGAGCGGGTTCAGACGAGTTCTCCGGGTATACCTTCAATGCCTCCAAGTGGCCGACCATCGTGCGCCCAACCCTCGCGCGGCACACGGTCGGTGGTGACTCCCTGACGGCGCTCAGCGAATTTCCCCGGTTTTGCTCATCGAAGTTCCCCAGGTCGCGGGGTTAGGTTAGCGGAAGTTTGTGCCGGTTGTCACGCGGCGGAGTTCGTTGGATTGGGCGGCGTGGTTGCGGAGCCGGTAGGAGCCGCCGTCGAGGGTGACGACGACGGATCGGTGGAGGAGCCGGTCGAGCATCGCGGCGGCGACGGTGGTGTCGCCGAGGATCTCGCCCCAGGCGCCGACGGGTCGGTTCGTTGTGATCACGATCGACGTTTTCAGGTAGCGCTGGTTGATGACTTGGAACAGTGCTGACGCGGCCTCGGCGGGGAGCGGGAGGTAGCCCAGTTCGTCGATCACGAGGAGCGTGGGGCCGGCGAAGAAGCGCATCATGGTGCCCCATTTGCCCTCGATCGCGGCGCGGTGGCAGCGGGCGGCGAGGTCTGCGGCGGAGGTGAAGTAGGTGCGGTAGCCGGCAGTGACTGCGGCATGGCCAAGACCGGTGGCGATGTGGGTTTTCCCGACTCCAGGCGGGCCGATCAGGAGCACGTTCGTTGCGGTCTCGAGGTAGCGGCAGGTGCCGAGCTCGGCGAGCAGGTTGCGGTCGATGCCGGAGGCGGCGTCGAGGTCGAAGTCGGCCAGGGTGGCGCCGGTGGGGAGGTTCGCGAAGCGGAACCGCCCGGAGAGACGGCGGGCGTCGGTCGCGGTAACCTCGATCGCCAGTAGCCGCTCGAGTGCGTGGGTGAGGGACCAACCCTGGGTCTGGGCCTGATCCAGCACGCTCGGCAGCGCGGCGGCGGCGTCGGCGAGTTTCAGTTCGGTGAGGTGGCCGCGCAGCTGCTGATAGATACTCGCCGGCGTCTGGGTGGTGGTGGTCGTCGGGGTGGTGAGTGGTGTGTTCATCGGAGGGTGTTCCTGTTCTTCGCGGCCGTCTCGTATGCGGCCAGGCTGATCACGGTGGTGGGTTCGGTGCTGCCGGTGAGCGCCATCGCGGCGCGGCGGGCCGCGGTGCCCGGTGGGATGCGTTCCTTCTTCCGGTGCGGCTGGCCGGGAGGGGCGGCGGCCATCGCGATGCTCTCCAGTGCGGTGACGTGGCCGCTGTCACGGATCGTGACCCCAAGGCCCGCCTCTGCAACGGTGTGCCTGGCGATGACGACCCCAGAGACCGTCGCAATGTCGATGGTTGTCGCGCCGAGGCGCTGATGGACGATCACCCGGGCTGCGGCCAGCTCAGGCGGCACCGAGTACCGGTTCCCGCGCCAATCGATCAACGCCTGCCGAGTTGCGGTGCGCTCCTCGGTCACGACCACGGGAAACAGGGTCGGCGGCAACGGTTGGAGTCGTTCGGCGGCGAACATGACTGCGGCCGTCGTCGACCCGTCGCGCCCCTCCCGGCGGCGGCCGTCCTGGCCGGTCGCGAACGCGGTGAGGTGTTGCTGCGCTTGCTCGAGGGTGACGTCGTCGGGGAGGTTGCGCCACCAACGCTGCGCGGCGGTGTGGTTGTTTTTCTCGACCACCCCTTTGCGGTTCCCGGACCGGGGCCGGCAAGCGATCACGGTGACGGCGTGGTGCTTGGAGAACGCGGCGAACATCGGCGTCAGATCACTCGTGCCAGCCTTCAGCACGGTGCTCATCCGGTCGAACCGCCAAGTTTTCGTCACCCCGCCCAGCAGGCCCAACAGGGCCGTCATCGCCGCCAGCAGATGGGGCAGATCCATCGATGGAGAGATCACCGCCCGCCAAACCCCGGAGTGGGCCAGCGATCCCACAAGCACGTAGGCGCGTTTGGTGGGGAACGTCCAGCCGGCTGGGGCGTCGGGCAGCTCGACCCAGTCGAACTGGGTTTCCTCGCCCGGCGGATGCTCGATGATCGCGTTGGGCCGCTTGGTCACATGCGCGCAGGCCGCGCAGGCCGGCCGCAACCGGCGGTCCCGGATCTGGCGGGTCAGGGTCTGATAGGACGCCGAGAAGCCCAGCGGGACCAGCTCGTCAAACAGCGTCGCCGCCCACAGATGCGGGTCCTCGGTCAGCCTCGCAGTCACGTAGTCGACGAACACGTCGAACGGGTCCGGAGCGGCGCGGTGACGCACTCCCGGGGTGCGCTGCCCGGCGAGATAGACGCGGATGGTCTTGCGGTCGTGATCGGTGCGACGGGCAATCTCACTGATCGTCATCCCTTGCCGTTTGAGCGCGTGGATGTCCACGTCGTCCTCCTCTGAAAGCATAGGAGCAGGGCCTTTCTCGTACTGGTGCGTGGTCGAAGACCACCAGCATCGAGAAAGGCCCGCTTCTATATGCGGAAGCGACCCGGAGTGGGGAATTCCAGTGAGCAGGACTGAGGAATTTCAGTGAGCGCCGTCATCCCTCCGTATCCCCACCTACGGGACCAGCGTCGCTGGAGCGCCACTCATCCAACAACCCGTTAAGTCGGGCGCGTGGCAAGTTACGACCGCGGTCAACATCGCTCCGAAAGCCGCGTACCAGCAGGCTGGGTTGTTGCTCTGGGCGAGTGACTCGACCTACGCAAAGCTCGATGTCGGTCACGGATCTCGAGGCAAAACGCTCGAGTTCATTCAGCGCAAATCCGGCTCTGATCGCAACGTGTGGCTCACCGACTCGATCCCCGCGCCCGCAACGCTCGGCGAGAGAGTCTGGTTGCGACTCACGAGCAACGGCACCCAAGTGACGGCGAGCTACTCGGTGAACGGTACGTCATTTGTCGCTCTTGGTCAGCCCGTGCTGTTGTCGAGTGTTCCGGCCACGAAGATTGGGCCGTTTGCCTTGCGCGGGGCAACCTCGGCGCAAGAGATTGCTGGAGTCTTCGACTGGTTCCAGTGGAAGCCGACCGCGGCAGAACTCGCGGCCTGCTGATCCGACGCGCGCAATTGGTGTGACGTGACATGCCGCCTGGCTACGAGGCCCTGCGGCGTGTTGCGTCACTTCGGCGCCGACAGCGACCAGCCTCAGTCGAGCGGGTTGAGAATGCGCCGCAGAAACTGTTTCGTGCGCTCCTCACGCGGTGACGAGAGGATGTCGCGAGGCGCGCCCTTCTCCACGACGACCCCCGCGTCCATGAAGTACACCTCGGTCGCAACCTGGCGCGCAAAGGCGAGTTCGTGGGTGACGATGAGCATCGTCCAGCCCTCGGAGGCGAGCTCGCTGATGAGGCTCAGCACCTCGCCCACGAGTTCGGGATCGAGAGCCGACGTCGGCTCGTCGAAGAGCAGAAGCTCCGGTTTGAGGGCGAGAGCGCGCACGATTCCCACGCGCTGCTGCTGACCGCCCGATAG
>Ga0136611_10003635_pt1 | contig 10778 bp, 10 predicted proteins | sample AntDrymUQ2232306_2_FD_106645 | JGI IMG/M metagenome (GOLD analysis project Ga0136611, IMG submission 106645) | Polar desert sand microbial communities from Dry Valleys, Antarctica - metaG UQ223 (23.06) | ecosystem: Environmental > Terrestrial > Soil > Desert | place: Antarctica: Dry Valley... | reverse complement strand
GTTCTCGCCCTGACCGAACGGGTCGACCGCCACCTGCTGAAGGCCGGCGCCGGAGCTCTCTCCGCCACCGCTCTCCTTCGAGTGTCGGGGGGCCGGGTCGGGCTGTCCGCCGCGGCGGCGGCTCTTCTCGCAGGGGTGGTGCTGGTCACCGGGCTGCGCAGCGCTCCACGGCGCTGGAGGCGTTGGGGTCGGGTGGCGGCCATGGGTGTGCTCGGCGTCGTCGGCGTCGGCGCCGTTCTCGGCGCCATGGCCGGCCTGGGTGCTCGAGCGGCCTTCGAGCGCGCGGCCGGCGAGACGGGCCAGGCCATGCTGGCCGCCCGTGACGGTAACGCCCCCAGCGCGGCTGCCAGTGCCAGATCGGCGGCCGGTGACCTGCACGATGCCCGAAGCAGGCTCCGGGCCTGGTGGGCCAGGCCGGCGTGGGCCGTCCCGATCGTTGGCGCTCACCTCCGGGCGGGAGACGAGTTGGCAGCCAGCGCGGGGCCGGCCGTCGAGGCCGCCGCCGCCTCGGCGGAGGCTCTCCGCCTGGACGTGTTGCGGCCCGAGGCCGGTCGCCTCGACCTCGGCCGGGTGGCTGCTGCCGAGCCCGATCTGGCCCGGCTGAACGCAGCACTCCACGCAGCCCAGCGGGGCGCCAGGAGAGCACGCTCGCCTTGGCTCGTGGCAACGCTCGAGCACCGCCTTGACCGCTACGAGGCGGAGCTCGCCTCGGTGACCGCCGCCTCCGACCGCGCCCTCTTGGCGGTGCAGGCGATACCCCGCATGCTCGGAGCGGAGCGCCCGACACGATGGTTCGTGGCCGTGGGCAACCCGGCCGAATCCCGGGACCTGGGCGGCTGCGTCTGCGAGTACGCCGTCGTGATCGCCGAGCGCGGGGCGATCCGCCTGGAGCGCTCAGGCACCGTCGGCCAGATCGGGGCCTCCAGGCCTGGCCGCACGCTCACCGGAACGGACCTGCCCGAGCGGTACCTCGGCCAGCACCCAGAGGTCTTCTGGCAGAACCTGGGCGGCTACCCCGACCTGCCAACGGTGGCGTCGGCGGCCCGCGTTCTGTGGGACCAGCTCGCGCCGGGTGCGCCGCTCGACGGGGTCGCCTACGTCGACCCCGACGGGCTGGCAGCCATCCTGAAGCTCACGGGACCCGTCACGGCTCCGGCGCCCCTTGGGCAGATGACGTCCGAGAACGCGGCCCAGCTGCTGCTGGAGGACCAGTACAGCCGCTTCTCGGAGTCAGCGGAGCGCAAGGACGCCCTCCACGAGGCGGCCGCTGCCGCCTTCTCGGCACTGGCCGCCGCCCCGCTGCAGGGACCGGCGGCGGTCGGAGTCGCGCTCGCCCCGGCCGTGCAGGGCGGCCACCTCGCCGTCGTCAGCTTCGACGCCGTCGGCCAGCGCCTGTTCGACGAGATCGGGGCGTCTGGGCGGTTCCCCCCGTCGGACGGTGGCGACCTGGCGTCGCTCCGCACCTCGAACCTGGTCGAGAACAAGCTGGATGCACACCTGCGCCGGTCCGTGCGCTACGAAGCCGTCGTCGACCCAGGCACCCACCGTGTGGAGGCCACCGCCACCATCGAGCTGAGGAACTCGGGAACGGTCGACCTCCCCGACTACGTCGCCGCCAACCGCAAGGGCCTCGCCAAGGGTACCAACGTCCTGGCCGTGGCCTGGTACTCCGGCCTCGCTATCGAGGCCGTCGAGGTCGATGGGCGGGCGGTGCCCACCACCTCGTACCACGAGCGGGGATGGTGGACCCATACGGTGACGGTGACACTGCCACCGGGGAGCGTGGTCAACGTGGTCTTCCGCCTGGCCGGCGAGTTGGCCGCAACCTCGCCCTACCGGCTGGCTGTGGCCCCCCAGGCGGCCGTGCGGGATGATCAGTACACGGTGGCTGTGATGGGAAGCGACGGCTGGGAGGCAAGCCCGGCGACGGCCCCGACGCCCGGCCGCCGCACCGATCTCGTCGTCCCGATCCGATCTCGCTGAGTGACCGAATAGGGCGCCCGCCCAACGAAGCGGTGTAGGGTGCACCCACATCCTTCGGCCGAGGAGCCTTCCTGATGATCCGTCGCACCCTGATCGTAGTCTCCATGATTTTCGTGCTCTGGGCTGCGCCTGCATCCGCGCAGTCCTACGGTGACGTCGCCGGTCAGGACAACGGCGCCGGGAGGATCGTTCGCAATGCGAGCGCACCGAGTGGCGGCGCCGTGAACGCCGGGAGCGCCGGCGGAGGAGGACTGGCGCGCACCGGAGCGAACAACGTTACGCCGTTGGTCCAGTCCGCGGTCGTCCTCATCGGCGGAGGAGCGCTGCTGATCCTCGTGGCCCGTCGTCGTCATATGGCCCGGCGCCTCGCCGCCTGAGCCTCCGAGGCCGGCCTCAGGTCTTCCGCTCCTCGGGGGCCGGAAGGCCGCTCAGGTTGCGCCGCCGCAGCATGGTCGCCCAGTGCGGGGCCTCGGGCTTGGTCGTGAGGAGTTCGTCGAGCCGGGCCACGACATGGTCGGCCCTGGTGTTCAGGGCCTCCGCTGACGCCTTGCACGCTGCTTGGAGGCCGGCCTCGAATTGCTCGAAGCGAGCCACGAGGTCGGCATCCCGAGCGCAGGCCTGCTGCTCCAGCTGATCGAAGCGGGCCAGGCTCATCAGCTGCAGCTGCTGGATCGCCTCGGCGAGCCTTGCCATGGCCGCCGCAGCGCCATCGGCTCGCTCTTCGAGGGCTCGGGCTCGCTCCTCGAGGAGGCCTATCCGCCGTTCCGGCAACTGGAGGCGCTCGGAAGCCTCGGCGATCCTCGTCGCCGCTGCCTCGGCCGGGGCCCTGCCCTCAAGGTCACCGGGACCAGGGACGGCACCGGCCCGCCGAGTCGCCCGGTCACCCGTGGTCCCGGCCCGGCGGGGTTGCTCGGGCTCCGTCCCTGGCGGCCTCCGGCGACCCCAAGGCAGGCGCTGTTCGAGGCTGAGATCGTCGCTGCCCACCATCAGCCCAAGCGTACCGGGATGGCGGACCGGCTCGGCGACGACGCCGCTGCCCGCTCCGGCGGCGGCGCGTTCTTCGGTCAGCCCCAACCCACCGCGATGTTGGCGGCTTGCACGACACCGATCGAGCTGGTCACCTTGACCGGGAGTGGGATCGGGGGAGAGCAGTACGTGTCACCCACGGTCTTCTCGATGCGGTTGCGTCACGGATCCGATGTTGACGTGGTCGAGGGAGATCCCGTTGCCCAGCGTCTTGAGCTGGTTGTCCCTGACGACGACACGGAGGATCAGGTTCGGGTCGAAGGGGTGATCGCCCACCAGGACGGGCGGCCGGCACGTGTCACCGGTGCTAAGCGTGCGGTTGCCGGCAATCTCGACCCCGTCCACGTCGCCCGTGGTACCAGAATGGGTTGCAGCCACCGCGAACAGGTTGAACCCGTCGAAGGTGTTGCGCAGGACCTTGACGTTGTGGGCCCTCTGGTTGGTGTTGAGCTCGATGTCGACAGCGCCGTACCACAGTCCCGAAGGATGGAGTCCTCGAGCGAGAGACCGATCGCAGCCACCACGGCCACGCATTGCCTGGCGGCGCGGGTGCCGTCGAGGCGCAACACGCGGACGTTGCGAGGTGTCTCGCCGTACCGGCTTCCACCACCGTTCACATAGGCCGGAGCGCTGTGCACGAAGTCACCGAAGATGTCACGCGCCTGCACGTCGGCGACGGTCACACCATCACCGCCAAGGATCAAGAAGCCGGCGTTCCACTGGTTCGGTGCAATGGCGTTGACCCGCGCCAGGCTGCGCGGCCCGGCCAGCCTGAAGTTGCCGACGACGCTCATGTGCCGCAGGGTGACGTTCCGGCCCCACACAATGCGCCAGTTGGGACAGACCTCGACGGTGTTGGGAGCCGAGCTCACGAAGGTGGAGCCCTCGCCGTCGATGACGAGGTCGGTGCGGTTGACCACGTCGATGGCGTTCTGCTGGTGGTACACCATTCCCGGGGGGAACTGCACGGTCGATGCGTTCGGGCAGGCGGCGATGGCCGCGGCGATCGCCGCCACGCTGTCGGCCGGAGCCACTGGACACGCATTCTTGGGAACAGTGCTGGTCGTCGCCGTGGAAGAGGAGCTCGTCGAGGGCGGCAACGCCCCATCGAGCTCGTAGAAATCGAAGGTCAAGTCCCCCTCGAACTCACCCACTCGAGCTCGAAGCGGTGCGTCCCCGGTACCAAGACCGGCGAGGAGTAGAACAGGGCGGAGGGGCTACTTCGCGCGCACGAGCTGGGTCATCGGCATTGGTCACCAGTCCTCTACAGCCGCGGCTCGCTCCGCGCCGGCATAACGCAATGACGAAAGCCTAGCCAGTGAGGCCCCCGCACGGTCAAGGTCAGCGCCCGATGAGGCGCATGCTGACGATGCCCCTACTCTGGCGAGATCTCGACGGCACGGTTCCCCATCTCGTCTCCGCAGAACCCGGTGAGCGGGGGCGTCTTCGGCACCACCGCCCGCATCATCGTCGCCAAGGGCGTATCGGGCGCCGCCTCCGCCGGCGTCGTGGTCCTTACCGCCCGTCATCTGGCGCCCGAGGGCCGGGGGGTCTTCGTCCTGCTCTTCACCCTCACGACGTTCTCCTTGATCGTCTGCGGCCTGGGCGTCAACATCTCTGGCCGGCTCCAGCTCGTCGCCGCTGAGAACCCCGTCGAATCCGGCGACTACCTCGGGCTCGCCGCTGCGCTCACCGTCCTCCAGGCCGGGGTATGCGCAGCCCTGGCCGTGATCCTGCTGCCGGTGCTTCGAGTGCGCCTCTCGGTGCCTGCCGTCGGCGTGTTCAGCCTTCTCGGGGCCAGCGTCATCGCCGGGTACCTGGTCATTGACGCCTTCAACGCCTACGGGTTCAACGTGGCCGCATCGCTGGTCGATGCCGCCACCAGTGTCGTCCAGCTCGGCCTGGTCCTTGCGGTGGCGTGGCGTGGCGCGGCTGCCGTCGAGCCCTTCCTCGCCGCGCTTTCGGCGGCCTACGGCTTCGAGATCCTCCTGGGTCTGGTGTTCCTCCGCCGCCTCGGCGTGACGGTCCGACCTCGGTGCCGCTGGTCCGAGTGGGTGCGGCTCCTCCGCCGTGGACCCTCTGGCATGGCGATCCAGCTCGGGCAGCTCTCCATCTTCAAGCTCGATCGCTACATCGTCGCCCTGTTCCTGACCCCGGGGGCCGTCGGCGTCTACTCGGTGGCCGCGGCGTTCCCGGAGCTGCTCCGGATCGCGCCGATCGCGTTGGCTCAACCGGTGTTCTACCGCTTGGCGTCGGGAACCGCTTCCGCCCGGGACTTCGCCGGTGCCCGACGGCTCTGCCTCGCGGCCATGATCGCCATGATGGCCTTCATCGCCTTAGTGGCGCCCGTCGTCGTGCAGGCGTTGTTCGGCCCGGGTTACGCCGACGCAGTCACACCGCTTCGCCTCCTGCTGATCGCCGAGTTCGGCCTGGCCGTCTACTACATCGACGCCGCCTGCCTGTCCGGCCAAGGTCGGATAGGCGAGACGGCCGGGGCGGTGCTCGTCGGCCTGCTGGTGGCGGGTGCCAGCTACCTCATCCTCATCCCGATGTTCGGGATCAACGGTGCCGCAGGAGGGAGCATCGTGGCCTACGCCACCATGGGAGTGGTTGCCCGCCACCGTCTGCGCGGGCCATCAGTCCGGCGCGGCCTGTCAAGGGAGCCGAACCACCTCGAGAGCGGAAGGCCATGATCGCGGCGCGACTTCGCCAGAGCAGGCCGGCTGTCCTGGTCGTGGTGGCGGGGTCGGCGGTGCTGGCGGCGGTCGTCGTCGGCCTCGTCGTGCTCCCGGGCGACGACGGTGGTGATGGTCCCGCCCCGCCGAGCACGGGCACCACCAGGCGCGCCGGGCCGTACCTCGTGCCGACCACCATCCCGGCTGACTGCTCGCGGCCCGCCGAAAACGACATCATGCAGTTCCTGGCCACCGTGCCCGACGGCTCCACCGTTCGGTTCCCGCCGGGTGGCTGCTACGCGCAGGGCACCCGGATCCAGGTCTTCGACCGTCACGATCTCGTCATCGACGGAGGGGGCTCGACCTTCAGGAAGACCTCTCCGTCCATTCCCAACGGCCGGGGCCCCGATGTCCATCCGAACTGGCGGCTTGCCGGCGGGAGCAACATCACCCTGCAGAACCTCGTCATCCGCGGCGTGTTCAGCACCCAGCCCAACCCGGGGAACGAGCTCGACCACGGCGTGAGCATCTGGGGGGTGCAGACGGCCAAGGTCCTCAACGCCACCATCTCCGACGTCGACGGTGACTTCATCGACGCCGATCCCGACCTGCGGACCGGGTGCGACCGGGCGCGTTGCCCCGTGTCCCGCGACATCACCATCGACAAGCTGCGCGGGGAGCGGGCGTCCCGTCAGGGCGTGTCGTTCACGGCCGTAGACGGCGCCGTCATCTCCAACTCGTTCATCTCTCCTGGCACCATCACGGGCACCGGCGGCAACGGGGTCGACCTGGAGACCGACGTCGACGGCACCATCCTGCGGAACGTGCAGGTCGTCGACAACGAGTTCGGAGCGATCAGCTTCTCCGCCGTGGCCTTCGTCCCCGGCTCGTCGCCCGAGGTGGGAAACGTGACTGTCGCCAGGAACAGGATGAGCGTCCATCCGAAGAACTGCGCGCCCGGCATGAACCTCGGCTCTCCCAAGGGAACCAAGGAGGGGGTGGTGATCACGGGGAACACGATCCTCACCCAGCACGACGGCATCCGGCTCGAGGGGATCGGCGGCCAGGTGAGCGGGAACTCCATCGTCAAGGACGGCCCGACGACCCTCTGCCAGCCGCCCGTGTCGACGTCCGTGCGCAGGATCCGCTCCAGCGCCGCGGTATGCGGGAACACCACCAGGGGCTTCCCGGGTGACACCCCCGATCCGCCGTGCCCGCCGGCTCCGGCACCGGCCGAGGCTGCAACCACACCTCCCGACGCTCCGACGACCTCCTCCAGCGTGAAGTGACGTGAGTGTGGGCCGGCTGCGCGTCGTCTACATCCTCGGCATGGGCCGGAGCGGCAGCACCCTTCTCGACCGCCTCCTGAGCCAGCAGGAGGGAACCATCTCGCTCGGCGAGGCCAGCAACATCTGGCGCAACGGTGTTCTCGAGGACCGGACCTGCGCCTGCGGGGCTTCCTTCACGCGGTGTGACTTCTGGCACGACGTCGCTCGAGCGTCGTCAGGGGCTCTTTCGCTCGCGCCCGCCCAAGAGGTGGTCCGCTTCCACGACCGGCACCTTGACACCCGCCGAATGTGGCGGATGCTGACGGCGGCCCGACGTCGGGAAGTGGCAGACGCCGTGCCCGCCTCCTACCTGGACACGGTACGTCGGGTGTACGAGGCCATCGCCGCCGTCTCCGGGGCCACGACGATCGTGGACTCGTCGAAGCACCCAGTGTACGCGTTCCTGCTCACGCTGGTGCCCGGGCTCCAGGTGGATCTCGTCCATCTGGTGAGGGACCCCCGGGCCGTGGCCCACTCCTGGGCCCGGAACAGGATCGAACCGGGAACCAACCCGCCCACGCTGCAACACCGGTACTGCGCCTCGCAGAGCGGCGTACTGTACACGCTCTACAACGTGGCTGCCCATCGGGTGGCGGCGAGCAGCGGAGGCTCACGAGCGTTCCTTCGCTACGAGGACTTCGTCGAGCGGCCTTCAGCCATTCTCGAGGAGATCCTCGGACCTGGCCCCGACCGCGACTTGAACGGCGAGGACCCGGACGCCCTGGTCGAGGTCAAAGGCAACCACTCGCTGTCGGGAAATCCCATGCGCTTCGTGCGGGAGAAGACCGTCGTCCAGATCGACGACGAGTGGCGCGCCCGTCTGCCCAGCCGTGACCGCCGCCTGGTGGAGACGCTCACCCTGCCGCTCGCCCTGCGCTACCGCTATCTGCCCGTCATGTGCCGCGGCGACCGGGCACGGATCCAGCGGACGCTCGGGGCCCACGGCTGGCGCTGCTGAGCGGGGGCCCAGCATCCACGGCCTCGGCGAAGACATCGGCCACCGTGGCGATATGCGACGGCAGCGAGAACCGCTCTACAGCCGTCGCCCGCGCTGCGGCCCCCATCCGCTTTCGCAGATCAGGTTGGTCCACGAGGGTTCGGAGGTGCTGGTACCACTGCTCCTGGGTGTCGGCCAGGAACCCGTTGACCCCGTGCTGGATGACATCGCGGTTGGAACCGGTCGGGTGGGCGACCACGGGAAGTCCTGCAGCCATGTACTGGACCGTCTTGAAGAAGAACTTCCACCGGTTCCACGGGGTGTCGGCGACCGGAACGATGCCGACATGGCACTCCTGGAGGTCGCCGACCTCGGTGTCAGCGGACCAGTGGCGGGACTCGACGCGAAGACCGGGCAGGGCCGGGGCCTCGGCCCCGATGAGCCGGATTGGGGTTCCACAGTCGACCTGGAGGCGCTGCAGGGCAGGGCTCACCATGACCAGGTTGGCTTCGGTCGAGTGGCTTCCGATCCACACGACCCGAGCCGGGCCCGCCGGCGGGGTTCGGGGACGGTAGCGCTCGAGATCCACGGAGTTGGGCACGACGGTGACGCTCGAGTTATAGCGGCCGGCGTAGTCGGCCAACAGCGGGTTGATGGCGATCACGTGGTCGGCGGACCGGACGAGGAAGTTGGTCTTCCCCGAGCACTTGATGAGGCTGGCCCGTCCGCTGGTGGGACTTCGATAGGGAATGAACCGCGGATCGTCGAGGTCGTACACCAACGGGGTGCCGGCGCGGCGTGCCCATCGCTCCAGCAGCGCCGGCCCGACGAGTGCGGCCTCTTGGTAGACGAAGAGAAGGTCGTAGGGGGGCATCCGGCGGAGCCGGTCGATCTGTCGCCCGTAGCAGGCCAGCAGGCGCGCTGCCTTCGCCGCGCGGTGCCCGGGCTGGTAGAGAACCCGGTGAAGAGCCGCGTCCTCGAAGGGGTACAGGTCGACCGACCAGCCGTGCGGCTGCAGATGGTCGCGCCAAGTCTCGATCCTCACCCGCTGGCCCGGCGAGGCTCCCTCAACGTTGGGAACCAGCGCGGCAACCCGCCTCATCGCCCACCTCCGCGCAAGAGCTGCCGGCTGGTCAGCTGCGCTTCGGCCGCATCGTCCGCCGCGCCGGCGGGGTTGGCCCGGGCCCAGGCGGCGTAGGCGGCCAGGCCGTCGACGATGTCAGTGGGCCGCGCTGACCCCAGCGTTGCCGTCAACAGGGTGGTGTCGGCAACGGCATGCCGCACGTCACCGACCCGGTACCGGCCCGACACGACGATCTCCGGCGTCTTGTCGAGGTAGTCGAACAGATGCGCGGCCACGTCGATCAGCCTCACCGGCACCCCGCTCCCGACGTTGATCGTGAGGCCGTGCACGGTCTCGTTGGCCATGGATGAGTGCAGCGCTCCGACCACGTCGTCGATGAAGACGAAGTCACGACCCATCTGGCCGTCCTCGTAGAGCTCGATCGATCCTCCCGACAGCGCCTGACGGAAGAACGTGCCGAGCACGCCCACGTAGGGATTGCGGAGCGATTGCCCTGGTCCGAAGACGTTGAACAGACGCAGGATCGTCACCGGGATGCCATAGGTGGCCCCAACCGCGGTTGCGAGCTCCTCCTGCTGCAGCTTGGTTATGCCGTAGATGGACGTGGGCGCGCTGGCATCACTCTCCGTCATGGGCATCGGGTGAGCGGCGCCGCCGCATCGAGGGCACCGGAGCTCCCAGATGGCGTTGTCCATGTCGACCGTCCGACGGCCGTGGCCCGAGAAGGAACGGTCACAGGCGGGGCACCGGTGAGAGCCTTCACCGTAGACGGCTCGCGACGAGGTGAGGATGACCTGGGCCACCTTGGCGGCCACCGCAGCCTGGAGCACCACCGCCGTGCCCAGGGTGTTCGTGCCGACATAGCGCGCAATCTCGTACTGGGACTGCCCCACGCCCGTCTCCGCCGCCAGGTGGTAGACCACCTCGGCGCCGTCCATCACCTGCCCGACGGCATCGGCATCCCGCACGTCGGCCCGCACGATCCCATCGGTCGCCTCCCCTGATGAGAGGTCACCATGGACCTGGGAGAGGCGGCTGTCCAGGACAACGACCGAATGACCATCGGCCCGAAGGCTGCGGCAAAGGTGAGTACCAATGAAGCCGGCACCGCCTGTGACGACGATGCGGCGGGACGTCGTCACCTCGGCGACCGGGTCACGTCGTTGCATCCCTCTCCCACTAACGGCTTCGCGGGCATCTGTGGCCTCCGGGCGGTCATGTGCTGGTCGTCGAGGAGGACGTGCACCCCACCCCCCAAGATACCGGGTGCCGCAGGACCCCTTCGTATCCTTCCTCACGCAGGACACCGGATCCACGAGCCCCCTGCGGTGACGCTCCTTCGTCTCACAGCAGCGCCCCGCACACCCCTACCCCTACCGGGCCGTGGGCAGCGGCTCCAGAGGGCTCTCTGCGTGGCCCAGAACGGCCTCCCCAGGTGCTCCGTGGGCCCCCCCGCCGGCGCTGGGCGCCCGGTGGGTCTGAGACCCCCCAAAGCGTTCAATCCTGCGGCGCTGCTACTCAGACCCCGGCCCTGGTCAGGTCCTGGCACGGGAAGGGGGGGTGTCCGGGGGGTGCCGGCGGCCCGGGTTGACGTCGTGTTCCTATGGCGCCCGGAGCCCGTTCTTTAGCCCGGATCCACCGATGGAGCTCGGTAGTGGGTGCTGGGGATCCATGGAAAATGCCCTCTGACCTGGGAGGATGGCGGTTGCGAGACCTGCCAGAACCCCGAGTCGGAGGGCACCTTC
>Ga0136611_10003634_pt1 | contig 10780 bp, 10 predicted proteins | sample AntDrymUQ2232306_2_FD_106645 | JGI IMG/M metagenome (GOLD analysis project Ga0136611, IMG submission 106645) | Polar desert sand microbial communities from Dry Valleys, Antarctica - metaG UQ223 (23.06) | ecosystem: Environmental > Terrestrial > Soil > Desert | place: Antarctica: Dry Valley... | reverse complement strand
GTTCCAGGCATGATCGGTGAGGGGTGCGAAGCGCATGGATACCGCATAGGGGATCGGGAAGCTGCCCTGGACCCGTGCGCTCACCTCGCCTTTGATCACATCCAAGTTCAGCACCTGGCCGCCGCGCGCGTAGGTGCGCCCGCGCGCGAGCCGTCCGGCATCCACGAGCCGCTCCAGCGCCGCGAGCCAGCGCCCCGCCCACCAGGTTGTGCCGAAGGCACCGCGTTGCGCTTTCGCGCGAATGCCGTTCGCCGTGCGCCGGCGTCCGCCGTAGGATTGATACTGGCGCCAGGACATGCTCCCTCCCTCAGCGACACGGGGCACGACGACCAGGGCGACCGGCGCAGACGCGGACCGGTGCCCACAGTCTACGCACCAGATCGCACGGCGAGAATAGGACGGCAGACCGCTCGCGCGCGCGGATTCTTTGTGCGTGCCGGCTGGCGCAAAGCGCGGTGCCGAACCTGGATGCCGCCCTCCAACCATTCCAGCCGGCGCGACGGCTGGCAGCGCTCCGCTAAGCCACGTCTCGCTCTATACCCGCGACCTCGGATGGACTCTTGGACAGGATGTAACAAGCCCTGGTCGTACGTGCCGATCCCAGACAGTGAGATCACGGTGACGGCCTCGCTTGACGCGCTTGCCGGCGCGCATCGCGTGATCGAGGTATGAGAGCATCCGCGAGAGCGGGGGTCTAGGCGATGGCGGGCGACGGCACGGCGGGTACAGGGCCGTCCCAGCGGTCGAAGCCGCAGACCTCTTCCAGCGGCTTGCGCGTGGTGGGGCCGAAGCGCCCGCGCGGGTAGCCGAGCGGAATGCAGTAGACGATCTGGGCCGTTTCGGGGATGCCGAGCAGGGCGTGGGCGCGTTCCATCACGACCGCGTGGAGCGTGGTAATCGTGCCGCCGATCCCGAGCGCGCACGCCGCAAGGAGGAGATTTTGGACCGAAGGGATCACGGACCCCATCGCGCCCGCGCCCTTCGCCGTCGCGCAGACGACCACGACCACCGGCGCGGTCCCGAACTCGTCCGCGAGCCGCATCGCGGAGCGGGCGACGTGATCGTGCGGGCGAATGTCCCGCGGGCCGTGGATGCCCTGGTCACGGCGCTTCGCCCACCACGCCTCGCGGTAGAGCGCGGCAAAGTCCGCCCGCACCGCCGCGTCGCGCAGGACGAGGAAGCGCCACGGCTGCGCGTTGCCGCCGTTGGGTGCGTGGAGCGCGGCGTCAAGGATCACGCGCAGATCATCCTCGGCGATCGGGTCGGGGCGGACGCGCCGGATCGCGCGCAGCGAGTAGATCGCTTCACCGAGCGGCATCGTGAGGCGTTCGGTCGGGGTCGTGGTCATCGTGTTGTCTCCCGCGTCCGCGTGGGTTCGCCGCCGGACGGTGCCTCAGGACAGATTGAGTAGAGGCGACCGTATCACAGGTGATGCGCTTGATGCGCCGCGCTCGCTCTGCCGGTAGCAGGTCAGCGTTCGGCCGTCGCGCGATCACGCATGGTCGCTCCTTATACGTCGGTGCGCTACGCTGATGCCCTGGACGGGGTGCCGCGTGTCCGCTGAGTTGCTTTCGATTTTCACACGCCTGCAGAATCCGGTGACGCCGTGGGCCGTGCTGGCGCTGACGACGGTCGCGTGGCTCGCGCTGTACTGGTTCGCCTCCGGCACGGGGCGCTCATGAGCACGGGTGTGCCGCCGCGCGGCAGCCTCGATCCGTGGGTCGCCAGCGGCGCGGACGATTTGCGCGATGCCGTGCTCGACTTCGCGCGCACGGTCTGCCTGCCGGACGCCGATCCGGAGGCGATTGCGCGCGCGATTGCGGCGCTGGCAAACACGCGCGGCGGTGAGATCATCATCGGCGCGCGCGCGGACAGCACGGGGCGCGTCACAGCGGTTGATGGAATCGAACCCGCGCTGCTTGGTGCCGCCGTGGACGCCGCGCTCCAGGATGCGGACCCACCGCTTACCCACCTCGTGCGGCAGCGCGCCGTGCCGCTCACTGGCGGCGTGGCCGGCGTGATCCAGGTGCGGCTCAGTCCTTCCGCACCGCATCTCTTGATCAGCGACGGCTGCATCTACCGCCTCAGCGATGGCGGGGTCGAGCCGATCCGCTCGCGCCTCGCACTCGATGACCTCTACGCCCGCGGCCGCGGTGAGCGTGAGCGCGCCGACCGCCTCGTGGAGGGGATGGTCGAGAAGCTGGCGCTCGGGCACTATGCCTTCTACAGCCTCGCTGTCGTGGCCTGCACGCATCAGCCGTCCAGCGAGCCGTACCGGGCGGCGCAGGCGAATCAGGCGTGGCTCGCGCCCGCGGAGGAGCCGTTTATCGCCGCCGCGGGCCTGCACGAACAGGAGCCACGCGTCTCGCCCGGTGAGATCGAGCTACGCACACCAGGAGAGGTGAATGCGTTCATCCGCGTCACCCGTACCGGCTGCGTCGCCGCGGGCGAAGTGCAACGCCGTCCCTACCACGACGAACTGGACACGGTTGCCCACCTCCAGGAGCGCCTCGGCCGTCTCTGCCAGACCGTCGCACGGCTGCTGGCGGAGGCGGCCGACCCGGTGATGCTGCCGCACATCTTCGTCGAGGGCGTGCGCGGCCTGCGCCTGGTGCGCGACCCGGTGAAGCGCCTCACGACCAGCGGCGCCCCCCAGGACACGGGCCGCTTCCCACTCTCCCTCGGCGATGCGCGCGACCTGGAGTACGTCGCCCGCCTCAGTGTCGAGGCGATGGAGCGACTGACGCCGCTCTTCCCCGTGCCCGTGAGTTGAAGCGAGCGTACCCTCAACCTCGGTTCAGCGGCTCCAGCGGAGCACGTAGAGACCCGCGTTGACATCACTGAGCAGAACGAGATCGTCCATCACGAAGACCCCCCACACAAGCGTCTCGTCCGGGAAGATCGCGCCCTGTGCGTTGGCGACGGGTGGGGGCACGAAGGATGCGACCTCGCGCGGAGCGGCGGGGTCGCTGATGTCCACGACGCGCAGGCCGTCCGTGTACCAGGAGAGGAAGGCAAGATCACCGAGCACGAGCGGATTGTGAATCGTGTAGTAGCCCGCTCCCGGTGGCGGAAAGGCGACACTGCCCGCTGTCTGGAAGCGTCCGACCTCGCGCGGCTGGTCCAGGTCGCCGATGTCCCAGATGCGCAGGCCGCTCCAGCGGCGGTCGGTGGGCATCGTCACGCGGGCACCGCTCGCACCAGCCGCCTCGCGCACCGCGGCTGCGGCTTCGGTAGCGATGTAGATCACCGGGATACGCGTGCGTGCCGCGCCGCCGCGTGACGTCACCTCACCGGGCACGCCGATCACGACCGCGAGCGCGCCCGCGTCCTCCAGCCGCCCCGCTTTCGCGGCCACACCGCAACCGGAATCATCTACCAACGCCACCTTGCCGCCGACCGCCGTCGCAAGCGGCGTGCCCGGGCAGCCGCTGCCCGCGTTGATGATTGTGCCATCAATCACGCCGGTGGTGTCCAAGCGGGTTGAGACGCGCGATTCGCAGCCGGCGATCGTGCGTGTTCCACTCGGCGTCTGCACCTCGAAGCGCAGGCCCCAGGGCGAATCAAAGACGTTGTCCTCATCCGCGATCAGGAGATAGCGGCCGCCCTCTGCCGGCGCAACCGAATGCGCTGCGCCTTCCTCTCCCGCCGCGAAGGGAAGTTGCCCGCGTAGTCGGGGCCGCGCCGGATCGCTGATGTCGAGCACGAACACGCCCGCATCCCAATAGGAGAGGTACGCCAGGAGACCGTCCGCGCTCGCGCGCGCGCTGTGGTCATAGGTTGAGCGTGTACAGCCCGTGCCGCTGGCCGCGCTGAGACCGAGGGCCGCGCCCGCGCCCCAGTGGGAGAGCTGCACCGGGCGGCGCGGGTCGCTCACGTCCACGATCCGGAAGTCACCCTGCGCCGTTGCGGACTCCGAGAACGGTACGGCGAGCAACGCGAGCACGCGCGACCCCTGCTGCACGAGGTCCAGTTCGTGGACACCGCTGCCGCCTGTCACAAAGAAGCCAAGCTCAACCGGGCGGCGTGGGTCCGTCACATTATAGAGCGCCAGGCCGCCGCGCCCCGCGACACCGCCGCAACCCTGGATGCCGACCGCGAGCAGATCGCCGCTGAAGGTCGCGGTGCTGACCGAACGCACGACGATGTCTTCCTGCGACGTTCCGGTAATCGCCGCGACCGTACCAACGATCCGTGGCTGCGCCGGGTCAGCAAGGTCCACAATCTTGACGCCGGTGGCCGGGCAGCGTGAGCCGGAGCCCCAGGTGCCGATGTAAGCGAAGCCCTTGTGCCCCCAGACATCACCATGAAAGCCCGCGCCACCGAGCGCGTCTTGCGCCAGGAGTGTGAGCGTCACCGGACGCGACGCCGCGGGCACCTCCACCTCGACCGGGCTGTTCGCCGCTGCCGGCGCCCGCGTGCCGGTCACCGGCAGCGGCGGAGCAACGCCGCCTTCGGCTTGCGCGGCAAAGAGCGGCGGCGTCAGACGCGCGTCGCGCGCGGCAATCGTCGCCGCACCGACGCAGATCACAACCACGAAGAGCGGAACAAGCACGATCGCGATGCGGCGCATGGTGGGGGAAGAGAACATCGTGCTTTCAGGGTAGCATCATGATTGATGACCGGGGATAGGCGCGAGCGTGACGAGCGACACGCCAGACGTTTGCTAGGATAGCGAGACGATGACTGACCAGCCGCCGTTCGATCCGAGCCTCTTCCGCCGCCAAGACGAGTCGCCCGACCCGCTCTTCTATACGGAGCCGCGCTTCACCGTCCACATTGACGACGGGGCGACCACCGCCGCGACTGCCGTCTACCGCGAGCTGCTGCCCGCGGGCGGGAGGCTCCTGGACCTGATGTCGAGCTGGCGTTCGCACCTGCCCGTAGACGTGCCATACGCCGCCGTCACCGGCCTCGGGATGAACCCGGAGGAGATGGAGGACAACCCGCAACTGACGGAGATCGTTGTCCAGGACATTAACGTCGAACCGCTGCTGCCGTTCGCGGACGCGGCGTTCGACGGCGCCCTCTGCACGGTCTCGGTTCAATACATGACGCGGCCGGTCGAGCTGTTCCGCGAGATTCGGCGCGTGCTCCGTGGGGATGCGCCGTTTGTGCTCACCTACTCCAACCGCTGCTTCCCGACAAAGGCGATTGCCGCGTGGATGATGACGGACGAGCGTCAGCACGCGAGCATGATCGCCACCTACTTTAAAGAAAGCGGCGGCTGGAGCGAGGTGAGCGCCGCGGACCGCAGTCCCAACCCGGGCCGGAGCGACCCGCTCTTCGCCGTCTGGGCGCGCGGACGATGATGCTACACTCCAAAGACACCCGCTGAGGAAGCCCGTGGCCGCTCCACCCCCGATCCGCATCGGCAGCCGGCTCTTTGCCTGGGGCCGCCGCACCTATATTATGTCAATCATCAACGTGACTCCCGATTCGTTTTCCGAGCCGAGCGGTCGCACCGATCCCGACAGAGCGGTGGCGCGCGCGCTGCTCGCGGTGGCGGAGGGCGCTGACCTGCTCGATATCGGTGGCGAGTCCACGCGCCCGGGCGCTGTGCCAGTGGATGCGGCAACCGAGCGCGCGCGCGTCTTGCCGGTGATCGAGGCGTTGGTGGCACGCACGGATGTACCGCTTTCGATTGACACGACCAAGGCCTCCGTCGCTGAAGCGGCGTTGCGCGCCGGATGTGCGCTCGTCAATGATGTCAGCGGCCTGCACGCCGACCCGGAGATGGCCGGCGTCGTCACGCGCTTCGGCGTGCCGCTCGTCGCGATGGCCAACCTGCGCGGGATTCACTTTGACGATGTGATTGCGGGCGTGGGCGCGCGGTTCAGCGCCTCGCTCGCAATCGCGGCTGCGGCGGGGATCGCACGGGAGCGGGTGATCCTCGATCCTGGCTTCGGCTTCGGGCCAGCGCCCGCCCAAAACCTGGAGATGGTGCGTCGCTTGGGTGAACTGCACGCGTTTGGCCGGCCGCTCTTGTTGGGCGTCTCGCGCAAATCCACGCTCGGCCGCGTCCTGGACCTGCCGGTCGAGCAGCGGTTGGAAGGCACGGCGGCAGCGGTCACGCTCGGGATCGCGGCGGGCGTGGCGATCGTGCGTGTCCATGACACCCGCGCGATCGGGCGCGTGGCGCGGATGGCCGACGCGATTGTGCGGGGTTGGGTGCCGCCGGCAGACGCGACACAGGCACGGCAGACGGGCACCTCATGACCGCGCCGCAACCGGTGCCACCATCTGCCGATGCGCTCGCGGCGCTCGCGCTGCTGCGGCAGGTGCGCGCCGCGGCGGAGTCCGGTGTGAAGCCCAAACAGGTGCTGGTGTCAGCGACGGCCGAGGCCCCGCCGAAGGAAGCGGCGCTCGCGGAGTTGCTGCGCATCGTCAGCGCCTCCTACCCAGCGACCGGGATTGACCTGCTCTGTGAGACGGGCCTGGCCGGGCGGTTGCTGCCCGAGGTGGAGAGACTGCGGCAGATGCCCGTGGCGGGCGTACGCCACAAGGATGTCTATCGCCATACCCTGCTCGTCGTGATGCACACCGCGCCCGACCCGACGCTGCGGATGGCCGCGCTGCTGCACGACATTGGCAAGCCCGCGACGATGCGCGTGGACGGCGGCTCGGTCGCCTTCCCTGGCCACGCCGAGGTCGGCGCGGAGATGGCCCGCCGCCGCCTACGCCGCCTCGGCGCGGCGCGTGAGCTGAGCGAGGCGGTCATGTTGCTGGTCGCGCTGCACCTGCGCGCGAACAGCTATGAGGATTCCTGGACCGATTCCGCCGTGCGCCGCCTCGACCGTGAGGCCGGCGAACAGCTCGAACGCCTGCTCGCGCTCAGCCGCGCGGATGTCACCAGCGCCCGCCGCGAGGCGGTGGAGCGCGCCTTGCGTCGCGTGGATGCGCTCGAAGCACGGATCGCCGCCGTGCGCACGCAGGACGTGAAGCCGGAATCACCCTTGGACGGGCATGCGCTGATGACGCTCTTCGCGCGCCCGCCCGGCCGCTGGATCGGCGTGATTAAGGACCGCCTTGAAGCAATGGTCGAGGCCGGCGAGCTGGCCGCGAACGACGTTGAACGGGCAACCGCGATCGCTCAAGAGCTGCTCACCGAGGCCAAGATCGCGGATGCGCTCTAGCGACAGCACGCGCGGCGACCGATCTCAGCCTTTCCTCTAGGAGTAGTGCCAGCCGGCGCGCGTACCGTCTCAGAGTGATTTGCATCGTGATCTCCTGCGAGAATACTACACGTAGACGCGTAAGATCGCGGAGTCTCGTTTGTCAGTAGCCTAGCTGGCAGCGCAAGGGAGGGATCGATGTCCGAGCGAAGGGTTGGCGGAACACGGCCCGGGGTTGGGCCAAACAGCGAGCATGTGAACATCACCGTGGAGCAAACGGGTGAAGGCACGGTTTACCGGGCGCAGCCGCGCCATTTGGTGACCGAGCATGGTGTAACGGAGCGGTCGGTGACGGAACGGGCCGTCCCCGTGGCACCGGCGCGCGACAAAGTGCGTTGGGGACCAATCCTCGCGGGACTAATTGCGACGATTGCCTCGATGCTGGTGCTGACCGTGCTCGGTCTCGCGGTTGGGCTCTCTGTGTTTGACCCCGGCGATGGCGACGGTGCAGGCACGTCCGCAGTAATCTGGAGCGCGCTCAGCGCCCTGATCGCGTTCTTTATCGGTGGCTGGGTGACGGGCAAGACGGCGGCGGTCCACGGTGATGACAATGCGATCCTCAATGGTTTGATGGTGGGCGCCACGGCCCTCGCACTGGTGCTCTGGCTGGCGGGGATGGGCCTCGGCAACCTGCTCGGCGGGATCGGCTCCAACATCGGCGATATCGCGCGCATTGGCGTCGAAGGCACTGCCGGCATTGACACGACGGCTGCCGCCCAAGACGCGCGCAATGTCGCGGTGAGCGGCTATGACGAAGCGCGCAACAGCGCCTGGGGCACGCTCGCCGGGATGGTACTCGCGCTGGCAGCCGCGGCGGTCGGTGCGCTCGTCGGACACAAGAACCGCCACATGCACGACGCTTCCACGGACGACGGTTCGTACCAGGCGTAACCGTATCAGGGGCGGGGACGGCAAGCGGAGAACACGAGCGAAGGTTCCCGGCCGCTGTGCGTTGGCCGGGAACCTTCGCTGTCGTTTGCTGAGCGGCCGCGCTACCGCTCGAGCGCGAGCGTTACCGCGCGCGTGCCGCCGCCCCAAGATGGCATGTAGCTTGACTTGACGCCGATCCCGCCTGCAACGGCGACGAGCAGATCCTCTGCCCGCTCCGCAATCCGCAGGGGCGTCTCCGGGTCTGCTCCCCTTCCCTGCCGCCCACGCCGGATGCGCGCCGCCATCGTTGCCGGCAGGCTCACGAGGGGCAGCGCTGCCAGTTCCCAGAGCCGCGCCTGCACCGAGCCCCGGTCCATGCCTTCAGCCGCCAGGATCGCGGCGTGCTCCGGGCTGAGCACGAACAGCGGCGAACCGCCGCCGATCATCCCGTGCGAGCCGGCGTTGCCCGGCATCAGCGCCGTCGCCGCGAGGACTTCGAGTAACTCTTGCGCGTCACCCTCCGCGACAACCACCTCCACCGTGCCCGCTATCCCGACAACGGTCACGGCACTCGCGCCGTCTGTGAGAATGCCCCGCGACGCATCAAGGGGGGGCCAGGGCGACGCCGCCAGATTCTCCGCGAAGCAGAGGCCCAACTTGGCGGGCTGGCCCATCGTCGCGGCGTCCATCGTGCCGGGCGATGCACCGCCGAGCGCACGCAGGACGAAGCGCAGCGCCCGCCCGATCGTCGCGTTCGCCGCTGTGCTCCCGCCGAGACAGTCTCGCCCGCCGCTGACACCGGCGCGCGTCGCGGCGGGACCGTGGGCGATGATCGCGACCGTGGCCGTACCGGTCGTGGTTTGGATGCCGAGCAGATTGAAGGACGGCTCGGCCACGGCACGCACGGCGGCGACAAGGAGGGGGAGCGCGGCAGGCGTGCAACCGGCGGCGCAGGCGCAGACCGCGAGGTCGTAGACCGTCGCGGCGCGCAGCGCCGGCTCGACGATCGCGACGCCGCGCACCGGGTCCAATCGCGCCTCACGATAGATCTGACGCACGCGCGCCGGCGTCGGCGGCACAAGCGGCAGGCCATCCGCGAAACCTACCGCGAGCCAGCGCGCATGCACCGCTGCCTGCTCTTCATCCGGCGCAGCAAGATACGGCGACCAGTCGAACGGTTCCATCAGCAGCCATTGTACAGACTCAGGTCCCCGCGCGGTTAGGGTGTCGCGGGCGCGGGGAAGGCGGCCGGGGCGAAGGTGGCGGCGGCGAAGGTGGCGGCCGCGGCTGACAGTGGCACGGCTGACGCCGCCGGCAGCGGCGTCGGGAACGACGAAGGCACCGGGGACGAGGTAGGCGCGGGCAACGGCAGAGCGACCGGCGCTGGGGCATTGCGGGGTAGCTGTGAGAGGGGATCGACCGGTGCGCCGTTCAGGTGCATCTCAAAATGCAGGTGTGCGCCCGTGGAGTAGCCGGTGTTGCCGCTCCGCCCCAGGCTCTGGCCGATTGCCACATCCTGGCCCTCGCGCACCTCAATGCTCTGGAGATGCGCGTAGAGCGTCATCATGCCGTCTTTGTGCTCGACTTTGACGAAGAGTCCATAGCTGCAACAGGCGTTGCCGCCAGCGAAGATCACCTTGCCCGTCGCGACCGCGACCACGGGGTTGCCGCCGTTGGGATATTGGTCAATGTCTACGCCCGGATGCGAGCCACCGAAGTGGGTTGTGATGCTGCGCCCGCTCACCGGCCAGGCAAACTTACCGCCGCCTGTATCAATCACGGGGCGCTCGTCCAGCGCCGCGCTCAGGTATTGGATATCTACCCAACCAGACTGACCGTTAAGCGTCACCTGTCCCCAGCGGCCATCCGGCGAACGTAGACCAAGCGTGACGCGCGCGGCGTACGGGATCACGAGCAGCACGCGCTGATCTGTGCCCGGACCGGTGCGCAGGTTGACTCCATCCGGTGAACTGACGCGCATCTGTTGTGGTACGGGGGGTGGAGCGGGCGTTGGTGCGGGCGCTAGTGCCTGCGTGCCCACGCTCGCGGCAACGGGCACCGTCAGCGGCACTGTGAGCGTGGCTGTCTTGATCTCGATAAACTCGTCGTTGACGAAGCCCATTCGCCCTTGATACGAGACCGGCAGCCAATCGCCGTTGAGCTTCGCACCGAGGATAGGCAGTTCAGCGCCCTTGGGGATCACGGCAAGCGAGATGTACTCCGTGCCGGGGCCACCGCGCAGGTTGACGCCGTCCGGGTCCGTCACGAGCGCGATTGCGAGTTGAGCGAAGGCAGGCGCGGCGCTCGTGAAGAGCAGCGTCAGCACCGCGAGCAGACCGGCGATCCAAAGCCGGCGGATGGCGGGGGAAATCGAGAGTGTCAGGGGGTGTGAGAGGCGGATGAAGGAGCGCACGGCGGCGCGCCCAGGGTTGAGGATGCCGTTAATACTCCTGGTCCTCCTCTCGCGCGTCCCTCCAGGTGGCGGGGACGCTCACTCCCGCGATTCTACGAACCCGCACGCATCCGTCACAACCCTGCTTTGGCTCAATCCTCTCCACGTAACAGAAGCGTTATGGCGTTACACCCTGCAACCCCCCCCAGAGGCATAGATAGCTCGCTCATGCTCATCCAGGAAGACATTTCACGCCTACAACGCTCAATCAGCGCGCAGTGTCAGACCGAGAATCTCGCTCAATCGCCGTAAATGCCCCTGAGCGTCGGTGAGGTCCGCACGG
>Ga0136611_10003633_pt1 | contig 10780 bp, 9 predicted proteins | sample AntDrymUQ2232306_2_FD_106645 | JGI IMG/M metagenome (GOLD analysis project Ga0136611, IMG submission 106645) | Polar desert sand microbial communities from Dry Valleys, Antarctica - metaG UQ223 (23.06) | ecosystem: Environmental > Terrestrial > Soil > Desert | place: Antarctica: Dry Valley... | reverse complement strand
GAGACGCGTGGTCTGATGTCGGCCGTCGCCGCCGCGGGAGCGCGGTTGGAGCTCGCTCCCGTAGCCCGGGGCGACGGCACCCCGCGTCACCACCCCGACCTGCTCGCCGCGGCGTACACCCGCGTGATGCGCTCCACCTCCACCCCCTCGACGCCTCTGGAGGCACCTGCATGGCCATGACGGCAGCGGTCAAGGATGAGCTCTCCCGGCTCGTCGTGACCCGACCCTGCTGCCGCAAGGCGGAGATCTCGGCGCTGCTCCGCTTCGCCGGCGGCCTGCACCTCGTCGGCGGCGTGCAGGGCCAGCCCACCCGGATCATCGTGGAGGCCGAGCTGGACACCGGCTCCACCGCGCGGCGGCTGCGCAAGGAGCTCGCGGAGGTCTACGGCCACGCCAGCGACGTCCACGTCGTGGCCGCGGGGGGTCTGCGCAAGGGCAACCGCTACGTCGTCCGGGTGAGCAAGGACGGCGAGGGGCTGGCCCGGCAGGCCGGGCTGGTGGACGGCCACGGCCGACCGGTCCGCGGCCTGCCGCCCCAGGTGGTCAGCGGCGGCACCTGCGACGCGGCAGCCGCCTGGCGGGGGGCCTTCCTGGCCCACGGCTCGCTCACCGAGCCCGGCCGCTCGTGCTCGCTGGAGATCACCTGTCCCGGTCCCGAGGCCGCCCTGGCCCTGGTCGGCTCGGCCCGCCGGCTCGGGGTGGCGGCGAAGGCCCGCGAGGTCCGCGGTGTCGACCGCGTCGTCGTGCGCGACGGGGACGCCATCAGCGTGCTGCTCACCCGCCTCGGCGCGCACGAGGCCGTGCTCGCCTGGGAGGACCGCCGGATGCGGCGCGAGGTCCGGGCGACCGCCAACCGGCTGGCCAACTTCGACGACGCCAACCTGCGCCGCTCGGCGCGGGCCGCCGTCGCGGCCGGCGCCCGGGTCGCCCGCGCGCTGGACATCCTCGGTGAGGACGCGCCTGAGCACCTGCTGGTCGCCGGGCGGCTGCGCCGCGAGCACGCCAACGCCTCGCTCGAGGAGCTGGGCGCCCTGGCCGACCCGCCCATGACCAAGGACGCCGTCGCCGGCCGGATCCGCCGCCTGCTCGCCACGGCCGACAAGCGCGCCCAGGACCTCGGCATCCCCGACACCGAGGCCAGCGTGACCCCCGAGATGCTCGAGGGCGGGCCCTGACAGGTCGTACGGACCGACCCGCCGGGTGGGTACCCACGATGGCCCTGGCCGGCGACGTCGACCCCGCCCCGATGCGCGCCGCCGGCTGGTCGCTGCGGGGTGCTCTGTCCGGCCTCCCGTACGTCGACCTGCCCGCGGGCTGGCACACCGCCGCAGAGCTGACGGGTGACGAGGGCGTCGACGCGGTCGCCGTGGACGGCGCCGACCCGGCGTTGGCCGCGCTGCTGCCCGAGCTGAGGGCGGGAGGGCTGCTGCTGCTGCTGCCGACCGCGGCGCCCCTGGACCCCGACGCCGTGCGCGCCGTGCGGGCTGTGCACGACGGCGCCGACGCCGTGGTCGGGCTGCTGCACCGCTACGAGCCCTGGGCCCGGGTCGTCGCGGCCGCTCTGCCCCTGGCCGGAGGACCGGTGCTGCAGGTCACGGTGCGCGGCTGGCCGCGCGGCCACCAGAGCGCTGCCGAGCTCGTCGACCTCGCGGCCGGCTGGTGCGGGGAGGTCGCCGCGGTCGTCGCGGCCCCCGCCCCGCTGCCGGCCGACCGGCTCCCGGGTGGCGAGAGCGTGGCCTGGGCGCTGCTCGCGGCCGGCGGTGCGACGGTGCTGGTCTCGCACGAGGGCGGGCTGTGCGTGCGGCTGTCCTTCGCGGCGGCCCGGCTCGAGGCCACCCCGGGACAGGTGCGGTGGCAGGGCGGCGCGGTCCTGCCGCTGCCGGTCGCCGAGCCGGGCCTGGTGAGCGCCGCCGCCGCGCTGACCCGGGCCGTCGGCGGCGGTGACGTGCCTGCCGTCGACTGGCCCTGGCCCGCCGACCTGTCCGACCTGCTCGTGGTGTCCCGGGTCCTCGAGGCGCTGCGCACCTCGGCCCGCACCGAGACCCTTGTGCCCGTCGCGTGAGCGCGAGCGGCTAGGTTCGGCCCCCGACCCGTCGTCGTCTCGAGGAGCACCCCCAGTGACCGTCCGCGTGGGCATCAACGGCTTCGGCCGCATCGGCCGCAACTTCTACCGCGCCGTGCAGGCTGCCAACGCCGAGGGGGCAGCCGACATCGAGATCGTCGCCGCCAACGACCTCGGCGACCTCGCGACCATGGCGCACCTGCTGAAGTACGACTCGATCCTGGGTCGCTACCCCGCGGACGTGTCCGTCGTCGACGGCGGCATCCAGGTGGGTGACCGCACGCTGGCGATCTTCGCCGAGCGCGACCCGGCCGACCTGCGGTGGGGCGAGGTGGGCGTCGACGTCGTCGTGGAGTCGACGGGCTTCTTCACCGACGCGAGCAAGGCCAAGGCGCACGTCGACGGGGGGGCCAAGAAGGTCATCATCTCGGCGCCGGCGTCGAACGAGGACGTCACGATCGTCATGGGCGTCAACCACGAGACCTACGACCCGGCGCAGCACACGGTGATCTCCAACGCGTCCTGCACGACCAACTGCCTGGGCCCGATGGCCAAGGCGATCCACGACGAGTTCGGCATCGTCAAGGGTCTGATGACGACGATCCACGCCTACACCCAGGACCAGAACCTGCAGGACGCGCCGCACAAGGACCTGCGTCGCGCCCGGGCCGCCGCCCTCAACCTGGTGCCCACCAGCACCGGCGCAGCCAAGGCGATTGGCCTGGTCCTGCCCGAGCTCAAGGGCAAGCTCGACGGCTACGCGGTGCGCGTGCCCATCCCGACCGGCTCGGCCACAGACCTGACCGTCGAGCTGGGCCGCGACACCACCGCCGACGAGCTCAACGCCGTGGTCAAGGCCGCTGCCGACGCGCCGATGAAGGAATTCCTGCGCTACCGCACCGATCCGATCGTCTCCAGCGACATCGTCACCGACCCGGCGTCGTGCATCTTCGACGCCCCGCTGACCAAGGTCCTGGGCAACCAGGCCAAGGTCGTCGGCTGGTACGACAACGAGTGGGGCTACTCCAACCGCCTGGTCGACCTCATCACGCTCGTCGGCAAGAGCCTGTAGATGCAGCAGGCGAGCGACCTCGACGTCGACGGCAAGCGGGTCCTGGTCCGCTGCGACCTCAACGTGCCGCTGGACGACGGTCCCGACGGCGTGAGGGCGGTCGGTGACGACGGCCGCATCCGGGCGAGCGTCCCGCTGCTGCGCGACCTGCTCGACCGCGGGGCCCAGCCGGTGGTCATGGCCCACCTGGGCCGGCCCACGACCCCCGACGGCCAGTGGCGCAGCGACCCCGCGCTCTCGCTGGCCCCCGTCGGGGTCCGGCTCGCCGAGCTGCTCGGCGCTCCGGTCACGGTCGCGCAGGACCTCACCGGTCCGTCGGCCCGCGCCGCCGTGGACGGCGGCGGCACCGTCCTGCTGGAGAACGTGCGCTTCGACCCGCGCGAGACGAGCAAGGACGCGGCCGAGCGGGGCGCCCTGGCCGACGAGCTGGCGGGCCTCGGTGAGCTGTACGTCGACGACGCGTTCGGGGCGGTCCACCGCAAGCACGCCAGCGTGTACGACCTCGCCGAGCGTCTTCCGCACGCCGCCGGCCCGCTGGTGGCCGCCGAGGTGGCCGTGCTGGACCGGCTCACCCAGGACCCGGCGCGGCCGTACGTGGTGGTGCTCGGCGGCTCCAAGGTGAGCGACAAGCTGAAGGTCATCGAGGCGCTCCTGCCCACGGTCGACGCGCTCCTGGTCGGTGGTGGCATGTGCTTCACCTTCCTGGCCGCCCAGGGGCACGAGGTCGGCGCCAGCCTGCTGGAGAGCGACCAGCTCGACACCTGCCGGACGTTCCTGGAGACCGGCAAGGTCGTGCTCCCGGTCGACGTCGTGGCGGCCGAGCGCTTCGCCGCCGACGCCCCGCACGACGTCGTCGCCGTGGAGGACATCGCGGCCGACCGGATGGGCCTGGACATCGGTCCCCGCTCGGTGGCGCTGTTCACCGACGCGCTGCAGGGGGCCAGGACCGTCTTCTGGAACGGCCCGATGGGGGTCTTCGAGCTCGCGCCGTACGCCGAGGGGACCCGCGGGGTCGCCGAGGCGGTCGCCTGCCTGGAGGGTGCGTTCACGGTCGTCGGCGGCGGGGACAGCGCCGCGGCGGTGCGGGCCCTGGGCATCGACGAGGCCCGCTTCACCCACATCAGCACCGGGGGAGGAGCCTCCCTGGAGCTGCTCGAGGGCAAGGTCCTACCGGGGCTGGAGGTGCTGCGGTGACCGCGCGCACGCCGCTCATGGCGGGGAACTGGAAGATGAACAAGCACCACCTCGAGGCCATCGCGCTGGTGCAGAAGCTCGCCTTCAGCCTGCGGCCGGCGGACCACGACGCCGTCGAGGTCGTGGTGCTGCCCCCGTTCGTCGACCTGCGCAGCGTCCAGACGCTGGTCGACGGGGACAAGATGCGCATCCGGTACGGAGCGCAGGACCTGTCCGTGCACGACAGCGGCGCCTACACCGGTGACGTCAGCGGCGCCATGCTCGCCAAGCTGGGCTGCACCTACGTCGTCGTCGGCCACAGCGAGCGGCGCCAGCACCACGGCGAGACCGACCAGGTCGTCAACGACAAGGTCAAGGCAGCGCTGCGGCACGGGCTGGTCCCGATCCTGTGCGTCGGCGAAGGGCTCGAGGTCCGCCAGCTCAACGGCCAGGTCGACCACACCGTCGACCAGGTCGGTGCGGCCCTGGCCGGGACCCCGGCCGAGCAGGCCCGCGGGATCGTGGTCGCGTACGAGCCGGTCTGGGCCATCGGGACGGGCGAGGTCGCGACACCGCAGGACGCGCAGGAGGTCTGCGGCGAGGTCCGGCTGAGCCTGGCCGAGCTCTACCCGGGCGAGCTGGCCGACGGGGTCAGGGTGCTGTACGGCGGGTCGGTGAAGGCCGATAACGTGGCGGACCTGATGGCCCAGCCCGACGTCGACGGCGCCCTGGTGGGCGGGGCCAGCCTGGACGCCGCGGAGTTCGCCGGCATCGTGAAGGGCGGCGCCCCCCGGCGCTGACGGGCGCGGATGGACGGCTGCGTCACAGCCCGGTCACGATTGGGCGGCGCCTGGGGCGACGTGCCGTACGAGCCCGGACCCGGGTGGTTGCATCAGGACATTCTCGCCGGGACCGTGCGCACCAGCAGGTCCCGGACCAGTCCGTACTCCCGCCCGCGGGAGAAGGAGGAGCAACCACGTGCAGGTCCACACAGGCAAGATCCGGCTGAGCGCTGCGCTGATCGCGCTGGCGCTCGGCGCCACCGCGTGCGGTGGCGGCAGCGAGGAGGAGGGCGCCCCCGCCCCCGATGCCGCCCCGACCGGTGGGTCGTTCTCGATCCCGATCACGGACCCCGAGCGGCCGCTGCTGCCCGCCGACACGAACGAGAGCGAGGGCAGCCAGATCGTCGCCGGCCTGTTCACCGGTCTCGTGGAGTACGACCCCACCACGTCCGAGGCCACCATGGACGGCGTCGCGGAGAGCATCACCTCCGACGACAGCACGACCTGGACGATCAAGCTCAAGCCGTGGAAGTTCCACGACGGCACCCCGGTCACGTCCGACTCGTTCATCAAGGCCTGGAACTACGCCGCCAACAGCGCCAACGCGCAGGGCGGGTCCTACTTCTTCGCCAACGTCGACGGCTACAAGGACCTGCAAGGCAAGGACACCGCGGCGCCGGCCAAGACCGAGCTGTCGGGTCTGAAGAAGGTCAGCGACACAGAGTTCACGGTCACGCTCAACGCGCCGTTCCGCCAGTACCCCGTCACGGTGGGCTACAACGCCTTCTTCCCGCTGCCGGAGTCGTTCTTCGCCGACAAGGCCGCGCAGGACGCGTACGGCAAGAAGCCGATCGGCAACGGCCCGTTCAAGGCCGACACCGAGTACGTGCCCGGCAAGGGCATGACCCTGTCGCGCTACGACGACTTCCCCGGTGACAAGGCCAAGGCCGACACCGTCGAGATCAAGACCTACACCGACAACGCGGTCGCCTACACCGACCTGCAGGGCGGGAACCTCGACATCCAGGACACCGTGCCGCCGGACGCGATCGCGACGTTCAAGGACGAGTTCGGTGAGCGGGCGCTGGAGCGCGAGAGCTCCAGCTTCACCTACATGGGCTTCCCGACCTACGACGCGCGGTTCAAGGACAAGCGCGTGCGCCAGGCCTTCTCGATGGCCGTGGACCGCAAGGCGATCACCGAGGCCATCTTCAACGGCACCCGCGCGCCGGCGTTCTCGGTCGTCTCGCCGGTCGTCGACGGCAGCCGCCCGGACGCCTGCACGTTCTGCGAGTACAAGCCGGACGAGGCCAAGAAGCTGCTGGCCGAGTCGGGCTTCGACGTCAGCAAGCCGATCGACCTGTGGTTCAACGCCGGAGCCGGTCACGACGACTGGGTGCAGGCCGTCGGCAACAACCTGCGCGACAACCTGGGCATCCAGTACAAGCTCCAGGGCGGTCTGCAGTTCGCCGAGTACCTGCCCAAGGGCGACGCCAAGGGCTTCACCGGGCCGTTCCGCCTCGGCTGGTCGATGGACTACCCGTCCCCGCAGAACTACCTCGAGCCGCTGTACAGCACGGCCGCGCTGCCGCCGAACGGCTCGAACGCGTCCTTCTACAGCAACAAGGCGTTCGACGACAAGGTCGCCGAGGGCAACGCCGCCGACAGCAACGAGGCGGCCATCACCGCCTACCAGGCCGCTGAGGACCTGCTGCTCGAGGACATGCCGATCATGCCGATGTTCTTCGGCAAGATCCAGAGCGCGCACTCCGAGAAGGTCTCCAGCGTGGTGGTCGACGCCTTCGGTCGCATCCGCCTCGAGGACGTCACCGTCACCAAGTAGTCGCACTCCCGGTCCCTGACCGGCCCGACGGCGTGCCGTCCCGTGCCAGGTGCACGGGCGGCGCGCCGTCGCCGGTCCGGGCCCCGCCTGCTCCTGCCGGTGTGACCTAGTCTCCTCGCACCGCACCTGATCCCTGCGCACCGCACGTCCACCGGCGACCCCGGAAGGACCTGTCCTAGGAGGGCCATGGCCCGCTACATCGCGCGCCGCCTGCTGCTCGCGATCCCCGTGCTGTTCGGTGCCTCGTTCCTCATCTTCGCCATGGTCTTCGCGCTGCCGGGCGACCCGGTGCGTGCCCTCGGCGGGGACCGCCCGATCTCCGAGGCGGTCGCCGCCCAGCTGCGCGAGGAGTACAACCTCGACGACAGCCTGCCGGTGCAGTACGGCAAGTACATCGCCGGCCTGGCACAGGGCGACCTCGGCACCGACTTCAGCGGCCGCCCGGTCTCGGAGATCCTCGAGCAGACCGTGCCTGTGACGGTGAAGCTCGCCCTGGTCGCGCTCGCCTTCGAGGCGGTGTTCGGGCTGGTGGCCGGCGTCCTGGCCGGCATCCGCAAGAAGTCGTTCTTTGACTCGCTGGTGCTGGTGTCCACCACCCTGGTGGTGTCGATCCCGGTCTTCGTGCTCGGGTTCCTGGCCCAGTACACGCTCGGCCTCAAGCTCGGCATCTTCCCCATCGCCGGTGTCGCCAGCGGGTTCACCGGCTACCTGCTGCCGGGGTTCGTGCTGGCCGCCCTGTCGCTGGCGTACGTCGCGCGGCTCACCCGCACCTCGCTGGTGGAGAACCTGCGCAACGACTACGTGCGGACCGCCCGGGCGAAGGGCCTGACGCCGCTGTCGGTGGTCGGCAAGCACACGCTGCGCAACAGCCTGATCCCGGTCGTGACCTTCCTCGGCGCCGACCTCGGCGCGCTGCTGTCCGGCGCGGTCGTGACCGAGGGCATCTTCAACATCCCGGGGCTGGGTCGCGCGGTCTTCCAGGCGATCCAGAGCCAGGAGGGCACCGTCGTCGTCGGCATCGTGACGCTGTTCGTCTTCGTGTTCATCGTCTTCAACCTCCTGGTCGACGTCCTGTACGCGGCCCTCGACCCCCGGATCCGCTATGAGTGAGCGCACCGTCTCCAGCCAGGGCCCGGGCGTCGGCCAGGGCGACGGCGCGATGCCGCCGTCCGCTGTCGGTCGCGACGCCGAGCTGCCGGACAGCACCGACGACCTGCGTCAGGCCAGCCTGTGGTCCGACGCCTGGCGCCAGCTGCGCAGGAGCAAGCTGTTCGTGGTCGCCGCGGCCGTCCTGCTGCTGCTCGCCGTCATGGCCGCGTTCCCCGGGCTGTTCAGCAGCATCTCGCCGACCGAGTCGGGCAACTGCCAGCTGGCGAACTCCAAGATCGGTCCCAGCGGCGACGCGTTCTTCGGCTACGACATCCAGGGATGCGACCACTACGCCAACGTCATCTACGGCGCCCGCGTCTCGATGATCATCGGTCTGGTCGTGGTGGGCGGCGCGACCCTCATCGGGGTCGTCCTCGGCGCCCTGTCCGGCTTCTTCGGGGGCTGGTTCGACGTGCTCATGGCCCGGGTCACCGACATCTTCTTCGGGCTGCCGCTGCTGCTCGGCGCGATCATCATCCTGAACGTGTTCTCCAGCCGCGGCCTGACCCAGGTCTGCATCGCCCTGATCGTCCTGGGCTGGCCGACGACGCTGCGCCTGTTCAGGGCGAGCGTCATCTCGGTGAAGGACACCGACTACGTCGCGGCCGCCAGAGCCCTGGGCGCCAGCAACGGTCGCATCATCATGAAGCACATCCTGCCCAACGCCCTCGCCCCGGTGCTGGTGTACTCCACCATCGCCGTCGGCGGCATCATCGCCGCCGAGGCGACGCTGTCGTTCCTGGGCATCGGCCTGCAGCAGCCGGCGGTGTCGTGGGGCCTGCAGATCGGCGGCGGCCAGCGGCTGATCCGCACGGCCCCGCACATCATCCTGTTCCCGAGCGTGTTCCTGTCGGTGACGGTCCTGTCCTTCATCCTGCTCGGCGACGCCCTGCGCGACGCCCTCGATCCGAAGCTGCGCTGATGACGAGCACCGCCCCCCGCACCGCCGTGACGCCCCAGGTCGTCGGCGGGGCCCCGCTGCTGGAGGTCGACGACCTGTCGGTGGAGTTCCGGACCGACTACGGCGTCGTCAAGGCCGTGAACGGCATCAGCTACACCCTGGCCGCCGGCGAGACGCTGGCCATCCTGGGCGAGTCCGGCTGCGGCAAGTCGGTCAGCGCCCAGGCGATCATGGGGATCCTGGACACCCCTCCCGGCTACGTGACGGGCGGACAGATCCGCTTCCGCGGCGACGACCTGCTGACGATGACGAGCAAGCAGCAGCGCGACGTGCGGGGGGAGGAGATCTCGATCATCTTCCAGGACGCGCTGTCCTCGCTGAACCCGGTCTTCACGGTCGGCGCGCAGATCGGCGAGATGTTCCGGCGCCACCGCGGGACCTCCCGCAAGGACGCCAAGGTGGCTGCGATCGAGCTCATGGAGAAGGTGCGCATCCCGTCGGCGCGCGAGCGGGTCAACGACTTCCCCCACCAGTTCTCCGGCGGCATGCGCCAGCGCGTGATGATCGCCATGGCCATCGCGCTGGACCCGGCGGTGCTCATCGCCGACGAGCCCACCACCGCCCTCGACGTGACGGTGCAGGCGCAGATCATGGATCTGCTCGCCGAGCTGCAGCAGGAGACCGGGATGGGGCTGATCCTCATCACCCACGACCTCGGGGTGGTCGGGGAGATCGCCGACCGGATCGCCGTGATGTACGCCGGGCGCATCGTCGAGACCGGCGCCACCGACGCCATCTTCACCGCGCCCGCCATGCCGTACACCGAGGGCCTGATGGCTTCGATCGCCCGGGTCGACCAGAAGGGCCAGCGGCTCAACCCCATCGTCGGCGCGCCGCCCGACCTCGCCCGGCTGCCGGACGGCTGCCCGTTCCAGCCTCGCTGCCCGCGGGCCACCGACCTGTGCCTGGCCGAGCGTCCCACCCTGCGCGAGGTCGTCCCCGGACGCCAGAGCGCCTGCCACTACGCCGAGGAGGTGCTGGGTGCCTGACCTGGACCTGTCAGCTGCCGCTGTCCCGCACGCCCCGCTGCGCGAGGATGCCCTGCTGCGGGTCGAGGGGCTGGTCAAGCACTTCCCGCTGACGCGGGGCATCGTGTTCAAGAAGACGGTCGGGCAGGTGCGCGCCGTCGACGGCGTCAGCTTCACCCTGGCCGCCGGTGAGACGCTCGGCCTGGTCGGGGAGTCCGGCTGCGGCAAGAGCACCGTCAGCAAGCTGCTCATGGCGCTGGAGAAGCCCACGGCGGGTCGGGTGTTCTACAAGGGCCAGGACGTCACGGACCTGCGCGGCAAGGAGCTGCGGCGGCTGCGCCGCAACATCCAGATCATCTTCCAGGACCCGTACAGCTCCCTGAACCCCCGCATGACCGTGGGCGACATCGTGTCCGAGCCGTGGGACATCCACCCGGACGTGGTGGCCCCCCAGGACCGCCAGCGCCGCACCCGTGAGCTGCTCGAGCGCGTCGGGCTCAACCCCGACTTCGTCAACCGCTACCCGCACCAGTTCTCCGGCGGCCAGCGCCAGCGCATCGGCATCGCCCGCGCGCTCGCACTCAAGCCCGAGATCATCATCTGCGACGAGCCGGTCAGCGCCCTCGACGTGTCGGTGCAGGCGCAGGTGGTGAACCTGCTGGAGGAGCTGCAGGACGAGTTCGGGCTCGCGTACATCTTCATCGCCCACGACCTGTCGGTCGTCCGCCACATCAGCGACCGGGTCGCGGTGATGTACCTCGGCGCGATCG
>Ga0136611_10003632_pt1 | contig 10780 bp, 8 predicted proteins | sample AntDrymUQ2232306_2_FD_106645 | JGI IMG/M metagenome (GOLD analysis project Ga0136611, IMG submission 106645) | Polar desert sand microbial communities from Dry Valleys, Antarctica - metaG UQ223 (23.06) | ecosystem: Environmental > Terrestrial > Soil > Desert | place: Antarctica: Dry Valley... | reverse complement strand
TTTTCCGGCAACGATCCTGATCTCCGAAATGACGGCGATGCAGGTTCGCGCGAATTACGTCTTCTACATCGGCGCGGGAGCAGTCACGGCGGCCGGCCTGATCAGCCTTGGCCGGTCGCTCCCTACCATCCTGAGCGCACTGCGTGGCGGAGTCGGCGACATCAGGAGCGCGGCTGCCGGGACGGGAAGCGTGAGTCGCGTCGACCGGGACCTTCCGCTCAGGGTCGTCGGCATTGGTACGTTGTTGATCGCCATTGCGATGGTGGCACTGCCGCAGATCGGGATCAACGTTGTCGGCGCCATTCTGGCGGTGGTGTTTGCCTTCCTCTTCGTGACGGTTTCCAGCCGCATCACCGGACAGATCGGCTCATCGGCCAATCCCGTTTCGGGGATGACGGTGGCTACCGTGCTGATGACCGCACTCATCTTCCTCGCAGTCGGCTGGACGGGTATCGAGCACCGCGTGCTCGCGCTCTCGATCGGCGGTGTTGTGTGTGTCGCCGCTGCGGTTGCGGGAGCCACGTCTCAGGATCTCAAGACCGGCTATCTCGTGGGCGCGACGCCGGCGCGGCAGCAGATCGGGCTCGTCTTCGGCGTGACGACGTCCGCGATTCTGATCGGCGGCATCATTCATTTCCTGAACGAAGCGAAGACGACGATGGTGTCGCGCAGTTATCCGGGCGTGACCGTTGGTGTCATCGAACCGAAGGCTGTGAAGGGTCCGGATGGATCGAGCCTTCGGGTTGGCCGGCTCTATGAGCAGACGGGCGATGCGCCCGCGGGGAAGTATCTCGTGGATGAGTCAGGGGCAATCAGGTTCCTCGTCGATCCGGGCATCGGCGGGCGCGAAGTGGTGGACTACAGCGGGCGTCGCGTCGAGAAGCTCGACTCGCCCAAGGCGCAGATCATGGCACTGGTGGTGGATGGCATTCTCACGCAGAAACTTCCGTGGGGATTGATTCTCATTGGTGCCTTCATCGCGATCGCCATCGAGCTCCTTGGTATTCCATCACTTCCGGTCGCGGTCGGCGTGTATCTGCCCATCTCGACGTCCGCGACGATGTTCATGGGCGGCATCATCCGGTGGCTCGTCGAGCGCCGCATGACGGCCGCGCAACGCAGTGGCCCGGAAGCGGATTCCGGACCCGGCGTATTGTTCTCATCCGGACTCATTGCCGGCGGTGCGATCATGGGAGTGCTCCTGGCGGCGCTGACGACGTTCAAGATCAATGAAGCGACGACCTGGGCGGACAAGCTGAGCTTTGCGAGCGCCATGGGACACTTCGCGGAAAATGGCCTGTTCGCCATGGTGTTCTACATTGCCCTGGTGGCGGTGCCCCTCTACGTCATCGCGCGGCGGAAGCATGACTCAACGCACTAACCGGATTCATATGTCCAACATATTTGTCACGGTGTCGGCGCTCTGTGCGTTGACGCTACCCGCCCAGGCTCAGCGGCCTGCGGCGGCCCCGCCGGAGCGCCGCGCCGACCAGGGGTTTGCGCGCCCTGCGCCGCCATCGGCTGATCTCATCTTGACGAACGCGCGCATTTACACGGTAGATGAGAATCGCCCGATGGCCGAGGCCATGGCCATTCGGGGAGGGCGTGTAATGTTTGCGGGTTCGGCGCGCGGCGCGCTGAGCTACAGGGGACGCGCAACACGTGTCGTTGATCTCGCGGGCCGTACCGTCATTCCCGGCATGGTGGACGCGCATGCGCACTTGGGCGGCCTTGGCGCCGCGCTGCGGACCGTCGATCTCGTTGGATCGAAGAGCTACGACGAAGTCATCGCGCGAGTCGTCACCGGCGCGAAGAAGTTGCCGCCCGGCAGCTGGGTGATTGGACGGGGGTGGGATCAGAACGACTGGCCCGACACGCGCTTCCCGGATCACGAGGCGCTCTCCAAGGCGCTGCCCGACAATCCGGTATACCTCACCCGTGTTGATGGACACGCCGCGCTGGTCAACGCGAAGGCCATGGAGGCGGCGGCGCTCACCTCGAAAACCGTTGATCCGGCGGGCGGCCGATTGGAGCGCGCCAGCGGCGGACGCCCGACCGGGGTGCTCGTGGATCGCGCCATGGGCATCGTGGGACGTGTTATCCCTAATCCATCGGCCGAGGAATCGCGCACGCGCGTTCTCGCCGCGATTGCGGAAGCCAATCGCTGGGGGCTGACTGGAATACACGACGCCGGCGTCGGTCGCGAAACCATCGACATCTACGTCGCCCTTGCGAAAGCAGGGCAGTACAACCTCCGCAACTATGTCATGATGGCGGCCGACAGCAGCCTCATCGCGGAGAACTTTGCGCGGGGTCCGCAGATCGCGATGTACGACGGCCGGCTCTGGATCCGAAGCGTCAAGATCTCGGTCGATGGCGCCCTGGGCTCACGAGGCGCCGCCATGATCGAGCCGTATAGCGATGAACCGGGAAATCGAGGGCTGATTCTCACGCCGCCCGAGCGCATCCGGGCCATCGCCACGGAAGCGTTGCGCCGCGGCTTCCAGGTGAACGTGCACGCCATCGGCGACCGCGGCAATCGGCTGGTGCTCGATGCGTTCGAGCAGGCGCTGACCGCCGTGCCGACGTCGGATCACCGATTTCGCGTGGAGCACGCTCAGATCCTCAACCCCGCGGACGTGACGCGGTTCGCGAAGCTCGACGTCATTCCGTCGATGCAGAGCGTTCACCAGACGAGTGACATGTACTGGGCCGGTGAGCGCATCGGCAAGGCGCGCGAGGTCGGTGCCTACGCCTGGCGGTCGCTGCTCAACACTGGGGTCGTGATTCCGAACGGCTCCGACTTTCCGGTCGAGGCGACGAATCCCCTGTTGTCGTTCCACTCGGCCATTACCCGGCAGGATGAAAAGAACTGGCCAGAGGGTGGATGGCATCCCGAGCAGAAGATGACGCGCGAGGAAGCACTGAAGTCGATGACGATCTGGACCGCCTACGCTGCATTCGACGAGCGCGGCTCCGGGTCGCTCGTCGCGGGCAAGTATGCTGACTTCGTCGTGCTCGATCAGGACATCATGACGGTTCCCGCCGAGAGAATTCTCGAGACGAAGGTGCTCGCCACATATCTCGGTGGCAAAGCAGTGTACGAGGCCAGGTGACAACCTCTGGATCCAGTGTGATGATGCGATGACGAGTCCGGGCAACATGGAGCGCACTCCGACACAGATGGCGATCATCCGGATGGCGCTGCTGGGTGGAGTGCTGATCTTCGGAGCGGTCATCTGGTTTCTGCATCGCCAGCCCGGGTACGTGCCCGCGGGAGGGATGGAGCAGATGCGGCCGGTCATTCCCGCGATCATGCTGGTGTTCATTGCCTGCATCGTCGCGGTGCGCTTCTACCTTGCCCGGGTGACGGATCCATCGAAGGTCGGCATTTTCCAGCTTGTCGGCTGGACGATCGGCGAGGCAGCGGCCGTGCTGGGTGCCGCGTACTACTTCAGCACCGATGACCCGCGCTTCTACATCATTGGCCTGTTCGTGATGCTCGCGTCGTTCATCGTGGTGCCGCTGCGCCGCGTATAGAGGATCAAGGCTGCACGCCAGCGTCAGGCGCCGTAGCGGTCTTGCCGCCCGACACGGGTGTGAGCCACATGCGCACCGCCACGATGACCAGAAAGACGGCGAACGCACGCTTGAGGTACAGCGGCGAGAGCGACAGCGCGAGCTTCGCTCCAAACCATGCGCCAATGAACAGGCCCAGGGCGATCAGCAGCGATGCGCGATAGTTGAAATAGCCCGCCCGGTAGTACTCGTAGACGCCGAGCGCCCCGACCGGGAGCAACAGGGCGCCGAGTGACGTGCCGGTCGCCATCGCGGGCTTCATCATGGCGAAAAGCATCAGCGCCGGTACGATGACCACGCCGCCGCCGATTCCAAAAAGTCCGGAGAGTACGCCGGCGCCAAGACCAATGACAACGAAGATGAGGATTCCCATTCTATTACCTGCGGGATACGATGAGTGCCACGCCGACCGGCCAACTTGCGATAATGTATCCGGGATTTCCTCTCCATGCTTCCTCAATCATCAATTGCGTTTCTCAAGCGCCTCCTGGACACTCCCGGTCCGTCGGGCTTCGAAGCACCGGCGGCGCGTGTCTGGCGCGAAGAGGCAGAGACGTTTGCGCATGAGGTGACGACGGACGTTGCGGGCAACAGCATCGCCGTCGTAAACCCGGGTGGCACTCCCACGATCATGCTGGATGGGCACATCGATGAGATCGGCCTGATCATCCAGTACATCGACGACGACGGCTACCTCTATTTCTCGGGGATCGGGGGGTGGGATGCGCAGGTGCTCGTCGGCCAGCGAATTCGACTGGCCGGCCGCGATGGCGACGTCTTCGGGGTTGTCGGGCGCAATCCGATTCACGTGATCAAGGCCGAGGACAAGGAGAAGGCCGTGAAGATCACCGATCTCTGGATCGACATCGGCGCCGGGAACCGCAAGGCTGCGGAGGAGCGCGTCGGTGTGGGCGATGCGGGGGTCATCGATTCGCGCACCATGGAGTTCCCCAACAATCGGATTGTATCGCGCTCGGTAGACGATCGCATTGGCGCGTTCATTGTGCTCGAGGCCCTCAGGCGCTATGCGGAACAGCCTGGCAGCGCGCGCGTGGCGGCGGTCGCCACAACGCAGGAAGAAATCGCGTGGAACGGCGGCGGTGCGCTCGTCTGTGCGAGCTGTCTCAGTCCGCAAATGGCGATCGTGGTGGACGTCACGATCGCCACCGACCATCCCGGCATCGAGAAAAAGGAACATGGCGACCACCGGCTGGGCTCCGGTCCGGTGTTCACTCGCGGCTCGCTGATCTCTCCGGTCGTCCTCTCGATCCTGCGGCAGACCGCCGAGAAACACGGCATTCCATACACGATTCAGGCGGCGGGGAAAGACACCGCCACCAATGCTGATGCGATCACCATTTCCCGCGAGGGGGTTGCGACGGCACTGGTCTCTATCGCCAATCGCTACATGCACTCTCCCAACGAAATGGTCAGCCTGACCGACGTTGAACAGACGGCAGATCTATTGGCGGAGGTGTGCAGGACGGTGACTGCGGAAACGGATTTCAGGGCAAGGTAGCTCCGCCGGAGCCACCGGTGCGGGATCACCGACCTGGTGCCCCGCAACACCGACTCGACGCGCGGGTCAGTTGCCTGAGCTGGCGGGCTACTGCGCCTTGAGCATGACGCGGAAAACCGCGTCCTTCACTTCCTTGTCCTTGTCGCTGGCCAGCGCCTGCAGGGCGATCACCGCCGCCGGCGTCCGCGCCTCGCCAAGCGCCTGAACCGCTGCAACGCGAAACGCGGACGCCTTCTTCTTGAAAAGTCGGCCCTCCGGCTCGGCGGCCTTGATCAGCTTCTGAACGGCATCGGGAGTCGCCACCTTTCCGAGGGCACCGAGCAGGGCGAACTGCACTTCCGCATCCTGCTCGTCGTCGAGCGCCTTGATCAGCGTGGCTGATGTCTTGAGTCCCTTTCTCGACGCGAGACCTGCCGCCGCCTGCAATCGTACCTGTGCCGATGTGTCATGCAACGCATCGTGGAGCGAGCGCATGGCGTTCGGTGTCCCGAGCTTCGCCAGGGAATTGGCTGCAGCGCGCCGGACGCGATCATCGTCGTGCTTCAGCGCCTCCGCGAGCGGAGCTTCCGCCTCGGTGGTGTTCATCTCCCCGAGCAGGTCCGCCGCGTTGCGGGCCACGTACCACCGCGCGTCTCCGAGCATGTGAATGAGCGCCGTGACGCCGGAGTTGAGCGAGATCAGCGAGTCGAAGTACACCCGGCGATCGCTGGAGTTCTGCGCCGTGCTAAGCTGCTCGATCAGGGCGTCGGCACCATCTTCGCCGGCGCGGCCCAGAACGGCCAGGTACTCGTCGGCCTTGTCGCGTTTGCGCGGAAGCATGGTCGCGACCGCCCGAAGCAGCGTTGGCTTGCACATGCGCCGCAGCGCCATGACGTATGCCCGCTTCATGTCGGCATCCACAAGTCCGGCTTCACGCTTCACCACGCCATAGAACGCACTTGCGACGTCATCCGCGCGGGCTTCGCGATTTGCGTTCTCGGCGGCTGTGACCAGCTCGTCGAGAAGGCGCGTGCTCAGATTCACCGATGTCGTTGCATCGAGTTGCTGCAGAATATCCGCAGCGGAGCCCTTCGGGTCCGTCTTCGCGGCGAACATCAGGAAGGCACCGCCCTCCTCCGGCGCCAGGCTGCCGCTTGGGCGGGCCGTGACGGGCGGCACCCCACCGGCAGTCGAGGCGATCGTGGCCGTACCCGTCAGTGGTGTAACCCCCCGAACGACGGGCACCAGCTCCTTGACGGTCGCCGTGACGGTCTTCGCGCCCAACGCCTGCATCTTCTGCTGAAAGACAACGCCACCGTCGCCTGGAACGGGCTCGGCGGCGAGAATACGCGCGGTGCCCAGCAGATCCGCAGGCGACGCGCCGGCAGCAATGTCCAGCTGCTTCACGGCGTGACCAATCATCTGGGCGGAAAGATCCTGCACGCCGGTCAGCGCCTCGGGCAGCGCGGCGCCGTTCACGATCAGTCGCCACTCCTCCGTCGTCAACATGACGGCGCCATCCCTGGAAATCGTCACGAGCGCGCGAAGCGCCGACTTCTGTTCATCGATAGCGGAGCTGTCGTTGAGCAGGAGCCACACCAGCCGCGAAAAATGCCGTGCAAACGTGACGGAGTAATCCATGAATTCCGCGTCCGGTGTGGGCGCATTCCGAGTAGCTTCCGGTGAAAATGTAGAGATGCGTCACTACCGCCGCCAGCAGAATAGACCCATGGGCGACCCGTGTGATCCTCAGCGCTGGCGCATTTGTCTGGCGACGGCACGATCATGGAATAACATTTCCGGATGACCCACTTGCCACACATTGCAATGATCCTTCGCACCTCATTCCTCATTACCGCAGTCGCATGTCTGGCCGGTGCTGCGAGCTGCACATCGGCCGGTCGCGGCCGCATGGACACTGCGCTGCCGGACTCCGCCGCTATTCGGCGAGATGTCGCGTATCTCGCGAGTGATGCGCTGGAAGGGCGTGCCACCGGAAGCGCCGGCAATGACAGCGCCGCCGCGTACATTGCGCGACGATTCCAGGCACTGGGCCTTCAGCCGTTGTTGTGCGATACAGGCGCCGCCCAAGCCACTCGCAGGATTCCGATTGGTGCCGCAATCGGCGTCGCTCGTGGAGACACACGCACCACGCGCGCGCCCCGTCCACGCATCGAGGGCAAGGATTGCCGGGGAACGTACCTGCAGAGCTTCAGCACTCGCTCGGTCGCCGCCGCGCACGCCGGCGTCATGGCTACGCTGACAACACAGAACGTCGTCGCCGTCGTGCGCGGGATCGATGCGACGCTGCGAGACGAATACCTGGTGATCGGAGCCCATTTCGATCATCTCGGTCGGATGGGATTTGGCGTCATGGACCCGGATTCGGCGAGCGCCATTCACAATGGGGCCGATGACAACGCGTCGGGCACGGCCGCCGTGCTCGAGCTCGCAAGACTGCTCGCGAGCCGGCCGGCGGCTCGCTCGGTCGTTTTCGTGACGTTCAGTGGCGAAGAGCTCGGCCTGCTCGGCTCACAGTACTTCGTGGATCATCCGCCGATGGCAATCGGGCAAGTGGTGGCGATGCTGAATTTTGACATGGTTGGCCGGTTGAAGGACGAGCGCCTGATCGTGTACGGAGTCGCCACCGCCGACGAGTTCGCGGGAATGCTGGACAGCGCCAATGTGGCGCCTCGATTTCAGCTCACCGCTACCGGCGACGGCTTTGGGGCATCCGACCACAGCTCCTTCTACGCGAAGAATCTCCCGGTACTCCATTTCTTCACCGATGTGCACCCCGACTATCATCGCAGCACCGATGACGTCGCATCGTTGAATGCCAGCGGCGAAGCACGCGTCGTCGCGATGGCCGAGCGTGTACTCCGCACCATCGCGAATCGCCCATCCCGGTTGACCTTCCGCCGGCCGGCGGCGCCTGCCGCGCGCATGTCCACCTGCCGCAACAATGACGTTTCGCTCGGCAGCATCCCGAACATGGGGGCGTCGGATGTTGGCGGGCTGCAACTCAGCGGCGTCCGCGAAGGCAGTCCCGCTCAAAAGGGGGGATTAGCTGCCGGCGACATCGTGGTTGAGTTCGGGGGAATGCCGGTGAAGGACATTTACATGTATACGGATGCCCTGTGCAACCACCGTCCCGGTGACACCGTGAAGGTCGTGGTGAGGCGCAACGGCGAGCTCGTGACGCTCAGCGTGACACTCGGCAAGCGCGGAAGTTGAAGCGGTCGGCGTTGGTGCGCGCGAGCGCGGCTGCGTTCCTGCTGAGTGCCTGCGCGGACAAGGACGCCTCTGTTGCCGCCGCCGAAGACAGCGATTCGGTCATGCTCTTCTTCATCATGCTGGAGTCGAAGAACGTCGCTGGTGAAATAATCGGCTGCGGCGACGCCGTCATGGGTATTGCCACCAGCGCCGGTCAGGCGAAAGCGCCGTTGCGATTCGCGCTCGATCGTTTGCTCGCCATGCGTGTCACCACGCTGCCGGGCACTGGGGCGTATAACGCCCTCCACCAGACCGCACTGAAGGTCGACAGTGTCACCATCCACGGCGATTCAGCGATCATCGGACTGAGCGGAAAGTTTTCCTACGGTGGTGTGTGCGATGCCCCACGCATCGAAGCGCAGCTCACGCGGACCGCCACCCAGTTCCCGACGATACGAACGGCGTCTTTTTTCATCAACGGCCGCCCGCTGAGAGACATGCTCTCCGAGCGCTGATCCTGCGATGCACACATTGGGAGAGTGATGATGAGCGTTCATGGAGTTTTCGTGCGCGGCATGCTCGCCGCGGCATTGCTCGGCCCCGGCGCATTCGCCCAGGCCCCTGGCAGCCGCACGCTCGTGCTGCGCGCGGCGCGGCTGATCGACGGAACCGGCGCGGCGCCGATTACCGGAGGCGTTGTGGTCATCACCGGTGACCGGATCGTGTCCGTCGGAAAGGAAGGATCGGTGTCGATTCCAGCAGGTGCCCAGCAAATTGATCTCGGCGACGCGACGCTCCTGCCCGGGTTTTTCGACGCGCATACCCACATCATCGGACGTCCGTTAGCGGATCCACTGCAGGACCTGTCGTCGGTGAAGGATCAGGATGCCTACGGCGCCATCATCGGCGTCGCAAATGCACGAAAGACTCTGATGGCTGGTTTTACCTCCATCCGGAACGTCGGAGCGCCGCGCTTCGATGACATGGCCCTCCGTCGGGCGGTCGACGATGGCACCGTGCCCGGACCGCGCATGCAGAACGCGGGTCACTCCCTGGGCATCACTGGCGGCCACTGCGATGAGAACGCGTTCAAGCCGGGATTGTTCGACGGCGATTATCGAACCGGCATCGCGGACGGCGTCGACCAGGTTCGGGCAGCCACGAGGTATCAGGCCAAGTACGGCGCCGATGTCATCAAGACGTGCGCGACGGGCGGCGTGCTGTCAGAGGGAAGCGCTGTCGGGGTGCTTCAGTACACCTATGAGGAGCTCAAGGCGATGGTCGATGAGGCCACCAAGCTCGGTCGCAAGGTGGCCGCTCATGCACATGGGACCGAAGGCATCAAGGTCGCTACGCGCGCGGGCGTGGCATCGATCGAGCATGGCTCCTTCATGGATGATGAGGGCGCACGACTGATGGCGGTCCGTGGGACATTCATCGTCCCGACGCTCATGGCCGGCGAAGCGGCCGAGCGGGCGGTGCAGAGCGGCAGGCTCACGGGACTTCGCGCCGAGAAAACGAAGCTCGCGATGGGCGCTCGCGGGTCGATGTTGAAACTGGTGCGGCAGCATGGAGTTCCGGTCGCCCTCGGCACCGACGCGGGCGTGGCCGCGCACGGGGAGAACGGGCGTGAGTTCACGCTGATGGTTCGGATTGGTGGCATGACGCCGATGCAGGCCATCGTCGCCGGCACCTTGAATGGTGCAAAACTGTTTGGCTGGGATGCGCGCCTTGGCACGTTGTCGGCGGGCAAGCTCGCGGACGTGGTCGCCGTGCCGGGTGACCCGCTCGCCGACATCACCGCGATGGAGCGAGTAAACTTTGTAATGAAGGGCGGAGTCATTTACAAACGCCCGGGTTCCTCCGACGTGGCCGGACGAGACGATTCACAGGGCACGGTGCAGGCGCATCCGGTTCGAACTCCCTGACACGCCACGTGGCACCGCTGCAGGCGTGGAGCTCGGCGCGCTACACCATTCCGCTGCCCCCGAACCACCGCTTTCCAATCGAGAAGTACGCGCTCCTTCGAGATGCCGCACTTGCCGAGGGGTTGATCGAGCCTGGTGGAATGCACGAGCCGGAACGCGCGAGGCTCGACGACCTGCTGCTCGTCCACACGCAGGAATACGTGCAGAGCATCGTGGACGGTACGCTGTCCCCTGCCGCACAGCGGGCGCTGGGGCTTCCCTGGTCGCCGGAACTCGCCGAGCGCTCGTTCCGAGCGGTCGGGGGCACATGCGAGGCGGCGGTGCAGGCACTGACTGCCGGCGTCGCCATCAATCTTGCGGGCGGTACCCACCACGCATTTCCGGATCGTGGTGAGGGCTACTGCGTCTTTAACGACATTGCGGTGGCGATCCGTCGGCTTCAACGGCAGGGCCGCATCGTGCGCGCTGCCATCATCGACCTCGACGTCCATCAAGGCAACGGGACGCACGCTATTTTTCAGGGCGACCCGCTGGTCTATACGATGAGCATGCACGGCGA
>Ga0136611_10003631_pt1 | contig 10781 bp, 10 predicted proteins | sample AntDrymUQ2232306_2_FD_106645 | JGI IMG/M metagenome (GOLD analysis project Ga0136611, IMG submission 106645) | Polar desert sand microbial communities from Dry Valleys, Antarctica - metaG UQ223 (23.06) | ecosystem: Environmental > Terrestrial > Soil > Desert | place: Antarctica: Dry Valley... | reverse complement strand
CGCTTCACCCGTGGCTACAGTCCGTCGCCCCTCCGGGGCGAAGAGGAGTCCCCCTCAGTCCCAAAATCGTGTGGCGAGAGTTCCGCCCGTGGCGACGAGTTTCCAACGCGTCGCCACGGGCGGCGGCCAGTGCGCCATCGCCGACGGTTCCGTCCGCTTCGTCCGCCAGAGCATCGGCCTCGCCCAGTACCGCGCCGCCGCGACCCGTGCAGGCGGGGAAGTGACGAACCTCGATTGATTTGATTTCGACGAAGCAATTGTTCCAAGCCCCGCGATGGCAAGTCCACCGCGGGGCTTCTCGCATTTTGTTAGAATGGAGCGAGACCTCTCGGAGTCCGCACCATGCCGCCCTATTTGCAACTCGGCACGATCCCTCCGAAGCGGCACACGAAACACGCGGCCGCGCCGGGCTTTTTGAAGGAAGGCCTCTACTACGAAGAGGTCATCAGCACGCAGGGGTTCAACAGGGCCTACTGCATCGCTTACCACCTCCGCCCGCCGACGCGGGTGAAGCGCGTCGGAGCGGCCGCGAGCGCCATCGTGGACGCGGCTCCGCAGGATGTGTTGCGGCATCACCACCTCAAAACGCGGCCGCTTCCGATTGCGGGCGATCCGATCACCGGCCGCGTGCCGATGTTCACGAATGCCGATGTCACACTCTGGCGATGCCGGCCGGCGGAGGCGCAGGCCGAACTCTTCCGAAACGCCCTCGCCGATGAACTGTTCTTCATCCATCGCGGATCGGGGACGCTGCACACGCTTTTCGGGAAGCTCGCGTTCCGGCCCTTCGATTACGTCGTCATCCCGCGCTGCACGACCTATCGGCTGGAGTTCGATGCGGGTGTGCAGTCCGACTTGCTCATCGTCGAATCGAAGGGGAACCTGGGTTTTCCGTCCCGCTATCTGAATGCCGATGGCCAATTCCGCTTGGGAGCACCATTCGCCGAGCGCGATCTCCACGGCCCCACGGAACTCACACCGGTCGATCTCGAGGGAGAAACGACCGTCGTGGTCAAAGACGGTTCGCGGCAGACGCGCTACACGCTCGCGCATCATCCGTTCGATGTCGTCGGCTGGGACGGCATGGTTTACCCCTTCACGTTCAACGCCGACGATTTCGAGCCGATCACGGGGACGATCCACCAGCCGCCGCCGATCCACCAGACGTTCGAGAGCCACGGCGGTTTCGTCGTCTGCACCTTCGCCCCTCGGATGCTCGACACGCACCCGAACGCCGTGAAGATCCCGTACGCCCACAGTAACGTGGAGTCGGACGAGGTGCTCTACTACGTCCGGGGCAAGTTCGGCAGCCGGCGCGGCGTCGAAGAGAGTTCCTTCACGCTCCACCCCCACGGCATCCCGCACGGCCCGCACCCCGGCACCATCCGCGCCAGTTGGGAGATGACCTGCACCGACGAACTCGCCGTGATGGTCGATACTTTCCGCCCGCTGCACCCGACGGTGCAGGGGATGGCCTACGACGATCCGACCTACCCGCTCTCGTGGATGGAGTGAGCGATGCAGCACGAGCCGAATGCGCAGAATGTCGTCGAGACGTACCACCTGCTCACGGGGATCGTCACCCCCCGGCCGATCGCGTGGGTGACGACGATTTCGGCGAGCGGCATCGTGAACTTGGCCCCCTTCAGCTTCTTCAACGTCTTCGGAGCCAACCCGCCGGTCGTCGTTTTCTCGCCGACGCTGCGGCGCGACGGCACGAAGAAGGACACGCTGCTGAACCTCGAAGCGACCGGTGAGTTCGTCGTGCATTCTTCGGTGGCGTCGCTCGCCGAGGCCGTGAACCTCAGTTCGAAAGAAGTGCCGCCGGACGAAAGTGAAGTCGAGCTGGCGGGACTGCACGCGATCCCGTCGCTGAAAGTGAAGCCGCCGCGGATCGCGGAAGCCCCGACGGCGATGGAGTGCCGGGTGCTGCAGATCATTCCGACGGGCACCGGGAGCATCGCCGGGAACCTCGTGATCGGCGAAGTCGTGATGATCCACGCGGCGGACGATGTGCTCGACGGAGCGGGGCGCATCGATCCTCGGAAGCTGCAAACCGTCGCCCGCCTCGGCGGGGATTTCTGGTGCCGCACGACCGACTTGTTCGAACAGAAGCGGCCGTAGTAAACTGTTGAGAAGGAGGATCGACAATGGCCCCGGCGACTTTGGAACTCGAACACATTTCCGCCCCGACGACGCGGCGACGCGCGTCCGTCGAAGATTTGCTGGCGATGCCGGAAGACGGCAAGCGATACTGGCTGCTCGATGGCGAAATCGTGGAGACGGGCATGACCCAGCGGAACAAGCACCACACGAAAGCCGAAGGTCAAATAGCCTACATTCTGATCGATTGGTTGAAGAAACAGCCACATCCGCGCGGGGCGGTACATGCGGGAGAAGTCGGCGTCATCCTCGGGCCGGACGATTCCGTCGGGATCGACGTGCTCTATCTCTCGCCCGAACAAGTCGCCCGCAATGCGAACGACGAGCTCTCGACGATGATCGTCGGCCCGCCGACGCTGGCGGTCGAAATACTATCGCCCTCGAATACGCTCGCCATCCTCCACAAGAAGATCGACACGTACTTGGCTCACGGCGTCGCCGTGGTCTGGCTCATCGACACGCACTTCCGGACAGTTACGATCCACCGACCGGGCAGTCCTTCCGTGATGCTCAACTCGACCGAAGAGCTCGACGGCGGCCTGGAGTTGCCGGGGATCCGCGTGCCCGTGGCTAAGCTGTTCGACGTCTGAATCTTCCGCTCCTGACGATTCCGCCGAATCCGCCGTTTGGCGCATCGCGCCTCACAGTCGCGCACTTCGGAACATCCGGCAAGCGGTAGCGATTTTTCCGGCCCATCTCCCATCGGCTACGACCCGCGCAGATCATCCGCACGGTACGATCCCACTATAGCCCAGACCGGACAACCGTCGCGCCCGGCCCAATCGACACCCCTTGGGGCCATCGGTGCCCGCAAAGCCGGCGCTCCCGTTCAAGGAACGGCTCTGTCTCTCTCGATGATCGTTGCAGAAATCGCGGTTGTTTGGAAGCTGCGGGTCGGTTGTGGCGAGTGCGGAGTTTTCGCTCGGAGGATCGGACGGAGAGGTCGCCCCAGTTCCCCGAATCCACAGGAACTGCTTATCTTGCGGGCGCGATCCGGTCGATGAAATCCGCGTCGGAACCTCAGACTACCGCGGCCGATCCGAGTTGCCGAGCCGCCGTCAGCGGCGAGCCTGCGGTCGTTCCGCGGAAGGTTTTGCCGAACCCACATTGGCCCCGGTTCCCCGTCGTCTGCCCCCGCAGGCGAGGGGTGACACCCGCCCGGCCGACCGGTTCAACGGATTGAACACGGCGGCCGTGTGGACACCCCACCGGGGACACGCGTTCGTACTGGAGTGCCCATGGCCATGAAAAAAGTGTTTACGACGGGGCAAGTCGCGAAGATTTGCAAAGTCGCGCCGCGGACCGTATCCAAGTGGTTCGACAGCGGTCGGCTGAAGGGGTATCGCATCCCCGGTAGCCAGGATCGTCGGATCCCGCGGGAGCAGTTGATCCGGTTCCTCAAGGATCACAACATGCCCCTCGGGGATCTGGAGGAAGAAGAGCTCCACAAGGTGCTGCTCATCGGCACCGAGAAGCTCTTCAACGACCGGATCAAGGAACTGCTCCCGGACGCGGAAGACTTCAAATTCGAGTACGCCAGCAGCGGCTTCCAAGCCGGTAGCCTCGCCCACAGCTTCAACCCGGATTCGATCGTCATAGACCTGTCGCTGGGTCGGAGCGAGTCGATCCAGATCACCGCGAATCTGCGGAAGATCGACGCCTACACCGGCACGCTCATCGTCGGCTTGGCCGGCGAAGACGAGGCCGAGCCGGACAAACTCAAAGAGTACGGTTTCGACGACGTCTTCAAGAAGCCGTTCGACGTGGCCCTGCTCGGCGAGCGGATCCGCACCCTGGCCGAAGCCAAGCGCGAGAGCTGATCGCTCCAGCGGCTCGCATCCGGACGGCTCCGCGTCTCCGAGAAGGATCTCGGCGCGGGGTCGTCCGGTCATCTTCAGAGCGTGGCGAGCAGGTCGTCCCAGCCCGTCGCGTCGAGCATCCGCTCGGTCATCCGCTCCAGTCGAGCGGGATCGGCGATCTGCTGCAACTCGCTCGAGACCGCTGCGGTCGGTGCCCCGAACCGCTTGGTGCCCTGCCTCAGCAGCGTCGTCCGGAGCCCCTGGCTCAGACCCTGGCTCAGCCCTTGGCTGAGACCTTTCGCGAGGATCGCCTGATAGGTGGTCGATTCTTCCAGTAGCATGCTGAACCTCCGGAATAGCGATTCGATCCGAGTGCTGTCGTGCCGCAGACCGCAGAGGACGTACGAGGAACTCATCAGGCTTCTGTACACCCGGTCGTCCAAGCCTCGCTCCAGCAGCGATTCGCGGAAGCGATCCAGCGAACTTTCCATCCGGGAATTCGCCTCTTCGGTCAAAAGCGCCAGCGGGGCCAAACCCGGGCCGCACTTCAGCCAGTCGTCGACCGATCTCTCCCAGACCTTCTCGATCCGATATCGGAATTCGGCGATCAACTCGCCGCGCGTGTTCAACCGTCGGTACACCCCGGTTTGGTCGCTCACTTGCGCTTTGGGCCGCAGCAGGATCAAAACCGACTCGACCGGCAGATCGTGGACGTGGTCGATCAGTGTCTTGTACCGCATCAGATCGCGCGGGATGCCGGAACGCGGGTTCGCTTCGAGTTCCAGATGCAATAGGCTCGGTCGATCCCCTCCGATCCGGAAGAGCTTGTCCGCTTGGAGGGTCGTCGCCAAATCCGTGTCGAGCACCTCGATCGTGGCGCCGGGGATAATCGGCGCGTGCGCGAACGCCTTGGCCCACTCGGCGGGGTCGAGGTCGATCATCGCATTGAGCGTCGCATCGAAGGGCTTGGCCACCTCACTTCGCCCCGATGCAGTACAGGTGCGTGTACGTCCGCAGGTAGATCCTCCCGTCGGCGAAGGCGGGCGTCGCCCGGCAGCCGTCGGCGAGCTTGTTCGCTTTCACGAGTTCGAACTTCGGATCGGCCTTCACGACGCTCGTCGTGCCGTTCTCGCCGGGGAAGTAGATCAATCCGTCCGCGAGCGTCGGCGAAGCCGCGAAGGCTCCGTCGAGCCGCTCTTGCCAGACCTTCGCGCCCGTCTTCGCGTCGAGGCAAAAGGCCACACCGGAATCGTTGACGAAGTAGAGGTGATCCTTCACGGCAAGCACCGACGGCTTCGACGGGGCCTGCTTCGCGAACTCCCACGCGACGGCATCCTTCCCGAGTTCGCCCTTCTTCCCCGCCTTCACCGCAAGCAGGTTCGACGTGTGCCCGCTGCTGAGGATGATGAGGCCGTTCGTGAGCACCGGGCGGCAGGCTTCGTTCATGCCGCCGTGCGAGATGCGCCAGAGTTCGTCGCCATTCGTCGGGTTGTAGGCGATGGTCGCCTCGGCCGCGGGTGAGACGAGCTGCGGTTTTCCGTCCACTTCCAGAATACTCGGCGTAGCGAACGCCTTCTTCATGTCGCCGTTGTCCGATTTGAACTTGATGGCCCGATCCTTCTTCCACGCCGTCTTGCCCGTCTCGGCATCGAGCGCGACGACGTACTGCTGATCGTAGCCGTCGAACGTCAGGTGCAGCTTCTTCTCGAACAGCACGGGGGACGACGCCGCACCCCGGAAGTGATTGCACGGCAGGTCTTCGCGCTTCCAGAGGACTTCCGCCGTTTTCGTGTCGAGGCAGGCCGTGCCGTGCGTGCCGAAGTGGAGGTAGACGCGACCGGCTTCGACGACCGGCGTCGGTGTGGCGAAGCTGTTGTACTTCCGCACGTCCGGCGGGTTCTTCACCGTGAAGAGCTTGATGTCGCGGAGCACTTTGCCATCCGCTCGGTTCAAACAGACCGCGAAGAGTTCGGTGCCGTCTTCCTTCGCCGTGGTCAGCCAGATCTGCTCGCCCCAGATCACCGGCGACGACCAGCCCTTATCGTGAATCGGCTGCTTCCAGAGGACGTTTTTCGATTCGCTCCACTCGGCGGAGTAACCGGCGCCCGCGGCGACGCCATCACCCGTCGGCCCGCGGAACTGCGGCCAGTTGTCGGCTGCGGATGATGCTGCGATGGAAAAGCAGGCGATGGCGAGGGCTGAAAGGTAGCGCATGGACGAGTTCCGCCGGGGTGGGATTCGACATCCGGATTTTACACGCGCGCGGTGGCGGCGGTTAGCTCCAAATGGCTACATTGACGCGGGGAGAATCCCGGGAGCGAAGTCATGAATGCCGCGTACATCGAAGAGACCGGAGCGGCCGAGGTCATCCGCTTCGGCGAACTGCCCACGCCGGTGCCCCGAGATGGTGAAGTGCTCGTTAAGGTCGAAGCGGCGGCGCTGAACCCCGTCGATTGCTACATCCGCGCGGGGATCGTGGCGATGCCCCTGCCGAAACCGTTCATACCCGGCTGCGATCTCGCGGGCACCGTCAGCGCTATCGGGCCGAATGTCACGCGATTCCGAGTCGGCGACCGCGTCTGGGGGAGCAACCAAGGTCTGCTCGGTCGTCAGGGCACTTTCGCCGAGTTCTGCTGCCCGGCCGAAGACTGGCTCTATCCGCTGCCGCCCTCCGTCCGGGCCGAAGAGGCGGCGGCGCTCGCGCTCGTCGGCATCACGGCCCACCTCGGCCTCTTCTGGCGGACGAACCTGCAAGCCGGGGAAACAGTCTTTGTGAACGGAGGCACCGGCGGCGTCGGAATGGCGGTGATCCAAATGTCGAAAGCGACCGGGGCGAAGGTGATCGCGACGGTAGGCTCCGCCGAAAAAGCCGAGCTCGCGCGTGAGTTCGGAGCGGATACGGTCGTCAACTACAAGACGGACGATGTGAGTGCGGCGGTAAAGGCCGCAACCGGTGGACGGGGTGTTGACGTCTGGTTCGAGACGCTTCCACCGACGGATTTGGAACGGACCATCGACCTCATGGCCCCGCGCGGCCGCATCGTCGTGATGGCCGGCCGGCAGGCGAAACCGGTCTTCCCGAACGGTGCGTTCTACGTCAGGGGACTGTCGCTCTTCGGCTTCGTGATGTTCGCCATGACGCCGCCCGAACAGCGGGTCTGCGCCGACGCCATGAACCGGTGGATGGCCGAGGGGAAGCTGAAAGCGTTGATCGGCAGGGTCTTGCCGTTGTCCCAATCGGCTGCAGCGCACAGGTTGCAGGAGGAGAACACGTTAGGAAAAGCGGGCACCCTTTCGGGCAAGATCGTATTGGTTCCCGGTTGAAAGATGGGAATTTCTTGCTTTCTCATCTGCGGTTCGGAAATAATCCGTCAGGTTCGGCGAAACGGTCTGTATTGCTCACAACCGCACACCGGATGTGCCCGACGCTCTCAACACCGCTACGTCGAGGCGACCCCACCATGACACGCTCACCGATCCTCTCCGTCCCGGCACTGCTGCTCGGCCTGCTCGCACTCCTCGCCGACACTCCGAAGGCTTCCGCTCAAGGCTACTATGGCCTCTCCGGCAACTTCACCTACCGGCCCGCCTATCCGGTACCCTACAACTTCTATCAGTATCAGTACCTCACGCTCTCGACGCCCTCCGCCACGTACTCGCGATACTCCTATCAGAACAGTCCGGTACCGATCAACAACGGCTTCTACTCCAACCCCGTCTATTACTCGTCCGGCCCGAGTTCGATGGGCGGCGGATACGGTTCCTACGGCCCGTCCTACGAGGGGCCGAGCCCGCTCTTGGATCGCCAGCGCAGCGCGCTGAAGAGCGCGCAGAGCAGCGCCCGCTGGAATCCGGCCGCCGACACGGGCCCGCGAAACGATTTCGACACTTGGCTCGCGGATCAGTCGAGTCGCCGCGAGGCGAACAACGCCGCGATGCCCGCCCTCGACGTCGCAATCGTCAATCCGAACGATGAGCAACTCCTTTCGGGGAATACGCTCAACGACTTGACCGCCCGGATTCTCGCGCTCGAAGCGAAGGGGAAGAAGGCCGCACCCGGCCTTTGCCCGCCGGATCTCATCGAGAAGATCGCTTTCGCCGGTGGCCCCGCAGCCGATGCCCTCAACCGGATGCACGCTCCGAGGCTCGACTATCCCGAAATTCTCAAGATGCCCGCCTTCAACATGCTCGTCGAAGCGTTCGACAAGGCGTACGCTCCGATCGTCGCAACGGCGCAGACCGGCAAAAAGGTGCTGCCCGCCGACATCGACCGGCTGCTGACCGTGATCGAAAAGGCCAAGCCGATGACGGAACCGATGCTGAAGGACGCGCCGATCAAAGACGCGAATGCACTCCTCGCCTTCTACGCGACGCTGGAGTCTGCGCTCAAGTATCTGAAGAACCCCGACTCGGCCGGCGTACTCGGCAGCAAGTGGCAAAGCCTCGGAGTCAACGTGAGCGACCTCGCCAAACATATGCAGAAGTTCCAAGTGCGCATCGGCCGCGCCGCGGCCGGTGACGAAGCGGCCTACGGCTCCCTGCACCGCGGATTGCTGGCGTACTACGCGGCCCTGACCCAAGCGAAGTAGTGAGCGAGAGCGAGCGGCAAGAACGCGCGGCGGGGTTCTCCCGCCTCGTTTCATGTACTTGGGGTTCGGTGTGCAATGTCACCTCCCTGTCGATTGTCACATGCCACGCAAAATCCGGTTGACACCCACATCCCATTGCACTGGCTGACTCCACTCCCGTTCCGTAAACTCGCGGGTGCGATGTGGGACTCGGCAACCGGGGGAGCGTTGGATGAAACGGGCACTGATTACGGGGATCACGGGGCAGGACGGCAGCTACCTCGCCGAGTTGCTCCTCGAAAAGGGCTACGAAGTCCACGGGATGGTCCGCCGCGCCAGCACCGAGAACTTCGAGCGCATCAACCACATCGCGCACCGCATCCACCTGCACCAAGCCGACCTCCTCGACCAGCTTTCGATCATCGATGTGATCAAGGAGTCGAACCCGACGGAAGTCTACAACCTCGCGGCGCAGAGCTTCGTGCCGACGAGCTGGAAGCAGCCCCTCCTCACGGGCGAGTTCACGGCCATGGGCGTGACGCGGATGCTCGAAGCGATCCGGCACCTCGGCAAAGACAGCATCCGCTTCTACCAGGCCTCGTCGTCCGAGATGTTCGGCAAAGTGCAGGCCGTGCCGCAGACCGAAGACACGCCGTTCTATCCGCGCAGCCCCTACGGCGTCGCCAAGCTCTACGGCCACTGGATCACGATCAATTACCGCGAGAGCTACGGCATGTACGCCGTCTCGGGAATCCTGTTCAACCACGAATCGCCGCGGCGCGGCCGGGAATTCGTCACGCGCAAGGTGACCGACGGCGCGGCCCGCATCAAGCTCGGCCTGTCGAAGGAACTCCGCCTCGGAAACTTAGATGCGAAGCGCGACTGGGGCTTCGCCGACGATTACGTCCGCGCCATGTGGCTCATGCTCCAGCAGGACAAGCCGGACGATTACGTCATCGCGACGGGCGAGACTCACACCGTCAAGCGACTCGTGGAATTGGCATTCGCGGCCGTCGATCTCGATTGGGAGAAATACGTCGTCCTCGATCAGGCCTTCGTCCGCCCGGCCGAAGTCGATCTCCTCATCGGAAGCCCGGCGAAGGCCGAAAAGGAACTCGGCTGGAAGCCGGAAGTGAGTTTCGAGAAGCTCGTCGAGATGATGGTGCTCGCCGATGTCGACCGCCTGAAGGGCGGCGACACGTCCAACTTCAAAGCGCGCGGGATCTGAGCCGCCACCATGCGCGTCCTCATCACTGGCATCACCGGCTTCGTCGGGGGGCACCTCGCCGAGCGCCTGGTGGCCGAGGCGGGTCACGAAGTCACGGGGACGAGCCGCCGAGGCGAATGGCCCTCCGACCTCCGAAATCTGGAACCGCGAGTCCGACTCGTCGCCGCCGATCTGCACGACGAACCGCGCTGGTGCGAAGTGCTCGCCGAAGTACGACCGGAGTGGGTCTTCCACCTCGCGGGCTATGCCAAGACCGGCCAATCCTACCGCGAACCCGAAGCGTGCTGGCGCGACAACCTCGACGGCACCCGCGTCCTGTACCGGGCTATCGAGAAGTCCGGACTGAAACCGCGCATCCTGTTCGCGTCCACGGGCCTCGTGTACGGCGATCCCGATCCGGGCCGGACGGATCTCGACGAATCGGCGGCGCTCAAGCCCGCCAGCCCCTACGCGGCGAGCAAAGCGGCCGCCGACCTGCTCAGCTACCAGGTGACCCGCAGCCCCGGTCTCGATGTCGTGCGCATCAGGCTGTTCAACCAGATCGGCCCCCGGCAATCGTCCGATTACGCCATCGCCAATTTCGCCCGGCAGATCGCGGCCATCGAAGCGGGGAAGCAGGAACCGGTGCTCGAAACAGGCGATCTCTCCGCGTCTCGCGACCTCACCGACGTGCGTGACATGACTGCGGCGCTGCGGGCCGCGATCGAATTCGGCGACACAGCCGAGGTCTACAACGCCGGTCGCGGGGAAGTCTGGCGCATCGAGGACGTGCTGGCGCGACTCGTCGCGCTCGCGCGCGTGAAGCTGGAAATCCGGCGCAAGGTGGAAGCCGGACGCAGGGCCGACACGACAATCAGCCGGGCCGACCCCGCGAAACTCCGCGCGAAGACCGGCTGGCAACCGAAGCTCACCCTCGCTGCCACGCTCGCGGACATCCTCGAAGGCTGGCGTTCGACGACCCGCGGCTGATCTCTTTCACGACGGGGACTACGAAGATGAAAGTGGCGGTCATCGGCACCGGCT
>Ga0136611_10003630_pt1 | contig 10781 bp, 9 predicted proteins | sample AntDrymUQ2232306_2_FD_106645 | JGI IMG/M metagenome (GOLD analysis project Ga0136611, IMG submission 106645) | Polar desert sand microbial communities from Dry Valleys, Antarctica - metaG UQ223 (23.06) | ecosystem: Environmental > Terrestrial > Soil > Desert | place: Antarctica: Dry Valley... | reverse complement strand
TCCTGTTCCCGATGGGCCTCCCCGGGGTGGACGTGCGACCGCTGAAGCAGATGACCGGCGAGGCCGAGTTCGACGAGGTGTTCTTCACCGACGTCGATCTGCCGGCCGAGCAGCTGCTCGGCCCGCTGCACGGCGGCTGGGGAGTCGGCATGGCGGTCCTCACGAGCGAGCGCGGCCACATCGGCACCGCGATCATCGGGCTCGAGCGCCGGCTCGACGCGATGGCGAAGCTGGCCGAGGGCCGCGAGCTCGGCGCGGTCGAGCGGCAGCGGCTCACGACATTGATGAGCACCGGGTCCGCGCTGAAGGCGCTCGCCCAGCGGCAGGGTCCGGTCGCATCGACTGCGGCGTCGCTGATGAAGCTCGGCATCACGGAGATGATGTTCGAGGCGTCGATGCTGCGTGGCGATCTCGCGGGCCTGGAGGCGACGCTCGGCGGACCGGAGGCGTACGGCATGCTCGCCGCCCCCGGCGGGCGGATCGCAGGCGGGACGAGTCAGGTGCAACGCAACATCATCGGCGAGCGCCTGCTCGGCCTGCCGCGGGAGCCGAAGGCTTTGTAACGCGATCCCGCGTGCAATGACTCGCGGGCCTGCGAAGTGGGAACAGAGGCGGCGACACGTCGAGGAGGTTCCCATGGGGTCAATGGAGTACGAACCTGGTCGCGTCGTGCGCGACGGCGACGAGGATGTGGCAGGTCGCGGCCGGACCGGCGCGGCGAGCGGACGTCGCGGGCCGGGGCTCGCGCTGATCGCGTTCCTGCTCGTCGCCGCGTACGCAGTGGCGTTCTTCTTCCGCAACAGCCGTGAGGTCGAGGTCGACTACGTGTTCGGGAGCACCGACACGACGCTGCGCTGGGCGCTGTTGATGGCGGTCGTGCTCGGCATCGTGCTCCACCGGCTCGTGTCGATGGCGTGGAGGAGCATCCGCAACCGACGCTGAGGACGGCGCTCCCTCTCGCTTCGCCGCCGTTCGCGGCCGCTTGCCAGGATGACCCGATGTTCGTGTCGTCGAGCGACGGTGTGCAGGTCGCGGTGTTCGACCTCGGCGGCTCGGCCCGAGAACACCTGCTGATCTCCCACGCGACGGGCTTCCACGGACCGGCCTACACGCCACTGGCCGACGCGCTCGCAGCGCGCTTCAACTCCATCTCGTTCGACTTCCGCGGTCACGGCGTCACCGTCACCCCGTCCGTTGGGCTCCGCCCGCCCGATGGCGGGCGGCTCGACTGGCGTCGGTACGGTGACGACGCGGTCGCTGTCGCGCGATCGGTGCGCCAGCGCACCGACGGAGCGCTCGTCGGGTTCGGTCACTCGATGGGAGGCGCTGCGCTGCTGATGGCCGCGCACCGCGACCCGTCGCTGTTCCGACTCCTGGTCCTGTTCGAGCCGATCGTCTACCCGCAGCAGCAAGAGGGACCGACAGAACGGCAGAGCATGATCACGGAGGTGGCGCGCCGCCGGCGCAGGACGTTCGACAGCTACGACGCCGCGATCGCAAATTTCGCCGCGAAGCCACCGCTCGAAGCGTTCCCGCCGGACGCGCTGGAGGCGTACGTTCGCCACGGATTCGCGCCGGGTGAGGACGGCAAGGTCCACCTGCGGTGCAGCCCCGAGACCGAGGCCGCGACGTTCGAGGGCAGCGGCGGGCACGACACCTGGGACCTGCTGCCGTTCATCGATCTGCCCGTGCTCGTGCTCGCCGGCAAAGCGGACGAGATCGGACCGGCCGTGTTCGCTCCCCAGGTCGCCGAGCGGCTGCCCAACGGACGTTTCGAGGAACATCCGGAGCTTGATCACTTCGGCCCACTGACGCACCCCGGCGAAGTCGCAGCGCTGGTCGCGGACTTCGCCGACTCAGTCGACTGATCACGAGATCCACTGCGGTCCCTCGGGACCGACCACGGTCAGACACCACCGACGGCGCAGCGCGACCCCGCCGCCGTGGCCGCATCGCGCTCCTCACTCGACCCCTGAGACGACGACTGCGTCATCGTCGTCGATGTCCGGGACAGCCAACGACAGCACGGCGACCGACGGACCGGGCTTGCGCAGTCACGTCGTCGCTCGACGTCACAGCCAGCGCGGGGGTTCCGGCGCTGCGTCCAGCGGAGCTCGCCCGATCAACCACGCGAGCACGTCGGCCGCCGAGCCAGCGACCGTCACCCGCTCGCCCGCCGCCGGGCCGATCTGCCACGACGCGTCGCCGACGACGACGGTCATCGCCGGGCAGTCGTCGCGTTTCGTGACGCCGGCTGCCACCTCGTCGAGGAAGTCCCTCACCACAGCGGCCGGGATCTCGGCGAAGGTCGCCCCTGCGTCGAGATCGACGGCGTGCACCCACGACTCGCGGATCCGCATCCACGGCACATCGGACGCGGGGATCTCCCGGCCACGCGCGGTCCTGATGATCGCGTCCCACGCCTCCGCAGGCATCCCGTCGAGCTCCGCGACGAGGCGGGCCGACGCAGACGCCATATCGGCCCGCAAGGCCGCCGGGGCCTGCCGCGCGCTCTCCTCGATGCCGGCCGTACGAGCCTCGGCCGACGCGTACATCGGCGTCGCGACGCCCGTACGCGCCCACGACAGCAGATTGCAGAGCGCGTCGGCGTTGCGCGCCATGTGTGCGACGAGGTGCGCACGCGACCAACCCGGCAGCGCGCACGGCGCCGACAGGTCGTGCGTGCGCTCGACAGCGCCGAGGAAGAACGCCTCCCCCTCGCGCAGCTGCTCGGGCCGCGTCGCGGGGGCGGGCATCAGCCGATTCGCTCCTTGCGGCACACGTTCCGGCACTCACCGAGCCCGTCGATGCGGGTCACCACCGTCTCGCCCTCCTGGAGGAACCGTGGGGGGTTGCGCGCGAACCCGACTCCGCCCGGCGTCCCGGTGGCGATCACGTCGCCGGGCTCGAGCGTGATGATCGTCGAGATGTACGACACGAGCGCGGCCGGCGAGAACACGAGGTCCGCCGTGTCCGAGCGCTGCATCACCTCGCCGTCCACCTCGCACACGATCTCGCGCGCCGGGCCGGGCGCCTCGTCCGCCGTCACCAGCCAAGGGCCGAGCGGTGTGGAGGACTCGAACGTCTTGCCCTGGAGCCACTGCAACGTGCGGTTCTGGTAGTCGCGGACGGAGACGTCGTTCAGCACCGAGTATCCCGCGATGGCAGCCGTCGCGCCGTCCTCGTCGACGTGGCGCGACCGCTGACCGATGATCACCGCGAGCTCGGCCTCCCAGTCGACCTGCTCCGAGACGACCGGCAGCGTGATGTCGTCGTTGGCGCCGATCAGCGTCGAGCGGTACTTCGCGAACAGCGTCGGGTGCTCGGGCAGCTCCCGACCCATCTCCAGGATGTGGCTCCGGTAGTTGAGACCGACGCAGACGATCTTGTCCGGCGTCGGGATGAGCGGTGCGTAGTCCAGATCGGCCAGTGCAAGGCGCTGACCGTCGATGGCGCCCCACGCTCCGACGTCGCCGCCGCGCAGGATCGCGCCGACGTCCTCCGCTTCGAGGACGATCGCCTCGTCGCCGTCGATGCGCACGGCAGCCGTGCCGCCGCCGCGCCTGATGGTCGCCAGCTTCACGGAGGTGCCCCTCCCGGCGTCGCGAGGTTCAGCGCTTCGTAGACCGGTGCGTCGGAGAAGACGAACGCGTCGAAGGACGAGCGGGCGGTGATCCGCAACGGGCACCACGACGGCACGGCGACGACGTCGCCCGCAGCCACGTCGACCGCGCGACCGTCGAGCTCGAACGTCCCGTCGCCATCGAACACCTGCCACACGGCGGAGCCGACGACCTGCCTCGTCGTCGACGTCGTCCCCCGCGCCAGGCGGTGCATCTCCATCCGCATCGTCATGAGCGCATCGGCTCCGCTTGCGGGGTTCATGAACCGGACGGCGGCATGTCCAGGTGACACGCCGGCGTCGAGGTCGAGCTGTGCGGCAAGGGCGGCATCCGTGTGCTCCCAGCGATACGCCATCAACGGCGACGTCCGGCCGGCCTCCGCACCGACTGGACGCAGTCCCGGATGACCCCACAGCCGCTCGTTGCGGGACGCATGCGGCGTCGAACGGTCGGTGAGCTCGTCCGCGCCGAACTCGAAGAAGCCGGCGTCGAGTGCGGACACCAGGGGGATGTCGAGCCCGTCCAACCACGTCATCGCCGATTCGGCGGTGTTGTGGTGCTCGTGCCACCGCCACCCAGCAGTCAACAGGAGATCGCCGCGCCGCATCGCGACGGGATCACCGTCGACCAGGGTCCAGACGCCCTCGCCCTCGAGCACGAATCGGAACGCGCTCTGGGAGTGCCGGTGCGCCGGCGCGACCTCCTTCGGCCCGAGGTACTGCACTGCGGCCCACAACGTCGGCGTCGCGTATGGCTGGCCCGCCACGCCGGGGTTGGCGTACGCGATCGCCCTGCGCTCGCCGCCCCGGCCGACAGGGACGAGCTCGCCCGCGCGCACTGCGAGTGGCCGGACGTCGGCCCAGCGCCACACGTGCGGCACCGCCGCCGGTCGCGGCGCCGACGGCATCAGGTCACCGCGAACCGTCCACAGCGGCATGAGACCGTTGGAAGCGAAGTCGGCGTAGAGCTGGCCGAGGGCGACATCGTCGTTCGTCGTCGTCGTCACCGCGCAAGTATGACACTTCGCGTGTCTGTCGACACCCACTCCTGTTGCGTCCGACGTCGGTACCCTGTGGCGGATGGCGAGGACGCAGCCGGGAGAACGGGTCAACCTCCCACGCGTCCAGATGGGTGCCAATCCACAGCACCTCATTGTCACCTTGCTCGGGGACTACTGGTTCGGTCGCAAGGAGCACCTGCCGTCGGCCGGGCTCGTGGCACTGGCGAACGAGTTCGCGATCACCTCGACGAGCGCCCGTGCAGCGCTCAGCCGCCTCGCACGACGCGGCCTGCTGGATTCGACCAAGGACGGTCGCCGCACCTTCTACGGGCTGACCCCGCGCGCCGAGCGGGTCCTCGACGAGGGTCTACACCGGATCATGGCGTTCGGCCTCGACGACCGCGCGTGGGACGGGTCGTGGTCCGTGGTCATCTTCTCCGTTCCGGAGGATCAGCGCGACATGCGCCACGTGCTGCGCACCCGCCTGCGCTGGCTCGGTTTCGCGCCGCTGTACGACGGCGCATGGGTGTCTCCGCGCGCCGACACCACCGAGACCACGGCGCTGCTCGAGGAGCTGGGCGTCGCCAGCGCCACGTTGCTCGTCTCCCGGGTCGCACACGCCATCAACGGCGGCGACCCGCTGAGCGCGTGGGACCTCGACGAGCTGCGCGGCGCCTACCACCAGTTCATCGCCGAGTTCGGGCCGCTCCTGGGTCGCGTGGACAAGGGCGACGTCGGTGCTGCCGAGGCGATGGTGGCGCGCACGCAGATGATGGACGTGTGGCGGCAGTTCCCGAACCTCGATCCGGAGCTTCCCGAGGACGTTCTCCCCGCCGGCTGGCCGCGACGCGAGGCGCAGGCGATCTATGCGCGCGTGTACGACGCGCTCGGTCCGCTGGCTGCGGTGCGATTCCAGCAGATCCTCGCCGAGCACGAGCCATCGCTGGCACGCAGCGTCAGCCACCACACGACGAAGAGCGTCGCCAGGCGGATCCGGCGCAGGTGACTTCTGCGCGGTGACTCTCGTCGCGCTCGCGGCGACGTGCTCGGAGAAGCCGAGGTAGTCGAACCCCGAGCGCCTCGGCTCCCTGCGCGAACACGCGGATCTCCGCGGGCGTCTTGAAGTAGGGCAGATCGCAGCCGACGCGCGCGGCGACTCCAATGCTCAACACTTCCTTGACGACAGAGACGATTTGTGTGACGCTGAGGCCGCTCGCGCCGGAGAGGCTGGCGCGGCGAAGTCAAGGGGGATCATGAGGCGCACCAGGGGACAGTTCGCGCTCGTCGCGATCGCAGCGCTGCTCGTCGGCGCATGCAGCGGATGTCCACGTTCGGCGGCGCGTCCCTGAGCGAGGAGCTGGTGTGATCGACATGGTGCACCCCGTCCTCGTCGTCGGCGCCGGGCCGGTCGGGATGACCGCCGCGCTCGCACTGCGCGCCGAAGGGCTCCCGGTGACCGTGCTCGAAGCGGAGGCGAAGGGGCGGGTCCGCCCCGGGAGCCGTGCGATCTTCCTGCACCGCGAGTCGCTCGAGCATCTGGAGTCGATCAGCGAGGGCCTCGGCTGGGAGCTCGCCCGCAACGGCCTCGTGTGGACGACGAAGAAGACGTACTGGGGCGAGGACCTCGTCTACGAGCGCACCTATCCGCCGCCGGACCCGTCCCGGCTGCCGCACTCGACGAACCTCTCGCAGATCGCGATCGAGGGCTTCCTGCTCGACGCGTGCAAGCGCGCCGGCGTCGAGTTCGCCTGGGAGCAGTCGCTCGTGTCGTCGACGACTTCAGCCGGCGGCGTCGTGCTGCGGACCGAAGCCGGCGACGAGTGGCGCGCGCAGTACGTCGTCGGTGCGGATGGCTCGCGCTCCGTCGTGCGCTCGTCGGCCGGCATCGAGCTCGAGGGCCCGCGCATCCCCGACTCGTTCGTCATCGTCGACGTCGACGAGGACGAGGAACGACCGATGCTCCCCGAGCGGATCTACTACTACGAGCACCCGGCAGCCGATGGGCGCAACGTGCTGCTCGTCCCGTTCGCCGGTGGCATTCGCGCCGACCTGCAGCTGCGGCCGGGCGACGACCCGGAGAAGTTCAACGACCCGGACGGCGTCACGCGCTGGATCGCCCGCGTGCTCCCCCCGAAGTACGCCGAGCGTGTCACGTGGGTGTCGACCTACCGGTTCTTCCAGGTCGTGGCGTCAGCGTTCACGGACGAGCACCGCCGGATCTGTCTCGTCGGCGAGGCGGCGCACCTGTTCGCACCGTTCGGCGCGCGCGGCCTCAACTCGGGCATCCCGGATGCACTCGTGGCGGCGCGTGCGATCGCTGCAGGCACACCGGAGGCGATCGACCACTTCGCCACGACGCGACGGGCCGCCGCGCTCTACAACCGCGACGCCTCGAACACGGCACTGCACCACATGCAGGCCAACGGGTGGAAGGTGCGGCTGAAGCGTCGCGTGATGGCGTCGATCGCCAGGCACGGCATCGCGGCCGGTTCGTGGCTCGACTCGTCGCCTTTCGGCCCTCGCGCCGCGGAGTTCAAGTCGGAGACCGGCTCCTACTGATCCCCCGAAGCGAGTCGCGGGTTCAGCACTGCGCACACGCTGCTCCAGCCGATCGGACCGTCGACGTCGAAGTACCGGCACCGCGCGACCGACACTCCCGCGGCCGCGACCCGGTCGTCGGACTCGACGCCGATCCACTCGCCCAGCGGGAGGCGGCCGAGGTGGAGCGTGAGGTCGGCGTTGATGTAGTCGAGGCCCTGCGAGCCGGCGTTGGCGAGCGGGCTGGCGAAGTCGGCACAGAGGGCGACACGGACGAAGGGTGTCAGCTGCTCCCCCGCGACGAGCTCCTGCGTGTCGCGTAGCCAGACCCGCCGCGGCTCGGGCCCCGGCGCGCCGAACCCGCCGCCACCGGCGACCCTGATGTCGAATGCGACGTCGGCCGGAACGAGGCTGGGGGTCGCGTCGCCCGGTGGCGACACGTCCCAGTTTGCGCTGACCGGGACGTCGTCGTCCTCCGGCACCTCACCGCGCCGCAGCCACAGGGCCGACATCCTGGCCACCTCGCGACCGCCGACACCGATGAGTGCATCGACGACGCGGACGCGCCCGCCGGCCCGCACCAACGCCGTTGTCACCGTCGTGTCCGCCATCGCCGACGAGCGGTAGAGGTCGACCGTGAGGCGGGTCGGGACGAACTCCGCCGCGCCGTGGTCGCGTTCGATCGCAGCGGCTGCGAGACCTGCGAGCAACCGGCCGTGGAGCATGTCGGCCGACCACGGCGCCCGCGCATCGGGAGTGGGCTGCAGCGTGGTGCCGGTCCGATCGAAGAACGCCATGAACGTCGACGGTACCCGCACCAGACGTGTGACATATTCCTGGACTGTCGACACAAATCGTGGTATCTGTTGTGCATGATCGATGGGGGCGTCACCACCTGGACGTTCGAGTTCCACGTGATCCCGGGCCCCGCGTTCCCGACGACGAGGACGAGGGTCTCGTCCAGGAGACGTTCGACCGCAATCTTGCAGCGGCTCGAGGGGTGCGGGTTCGAGGGGGCGTTCTTCAGCGAGCATTCTCCACGATCCTGCCCACGCTCGCCTTCGCGAGCATCGGCGCCTGACGAACGGCGTCGCGATGGGTGAGTCGGGAACGCCAACAGTGACCTTCGCCGCGGATCCCGCGGCCTATCGACATTGGAGCGTCCGCTTCGACGGCCCTGTCGCGACGGTCACGATGGCCGTGTCGGCCGACGGCGGGCTGCGCGACGACTACGACCTGAAGCTCAACTCGTATGACCTCGCCGTCGACATCGAGCTCCACGACATCGTGCAGCGGCTCCGCTTCGAGCACCCCGAGGTCAAGGCGGTCGTGCTCACGGGTGGGCTCGACAAGGTGTTCTGCGCCGGCGCGAACATCCAGATGCTCGCCTCGTCGACCCACGCCCACAAGGTCAACTTCTGCAAGTTCACCAACGAGACGCGCAACTCGATCGAGGAGGCCTCGCACCACTCCGGGCAGACGTGGATCGCGGCGGTCAACGGGACGGCGGCCGGCGGCGGGTACGAGCTCGCGCTGGCGTGCGAGGAGATCGTGCTCGTCGACGACCGCTCCTCCACTGTGTCGCTGCCCGAGGTTCCACTGCTCGCGGTGCTGCCGGGGACGGGCGGATTGACGCGGGTGGTGGACAAGCGCCACGTGCGACGTGATCTGGCCGATGTCTTCTCGACGCGCAGCGAAGGCGTCAAGGGCGAGCAGGCACTCGCGTGGGGCCTCGTCGACGCGGTGGCGCCGCGGAGTGGGTTCGACGCGGAGATCGAGCGTCGTGCGCTCCGGCGCGCCGCTGAGTCGGATCGTCCTGCCGACGCGCTTGGGTTCGCCCTTCCCGTGTTCGGAGCGTCGACGGTCGTCGCCCCGGACGGATCCCTCGAGTCGCAACACGTCGGCGTGATCCTCGACCGGGACCTCGGCTGTGCCCGGATCACCGTGCGCGGACCCGTGTCGTCGCAACCCGCATCCGCTGCAGAGCTCGCGGCGGGCGGGCCCGACGCCTGGCTGCTCGCTGCCGCGCTGGAGCTCGACCACGCGCTGCTCCACCTCCGCTTCAACGAGCCGGAGCTCGGTACGTGGGTCGTCACCACCGACGGCGACCGAGATGCAGTGGCAGCCGCAGAGGAGGTGGTCCGCCGGGAACCGGATCACTGGTTCGTTCGCGAGGTCCGGCTGCTGTGGGCGCGGACCTTGAAGCGGCTCGACCTGTCCGCCCGCTCGATCGTCACCCTGGTCGAACCAGCGAGCTGCTTCGCCGGAACGCTGCTCGAGCTCGCACTCGCCGCTGACCGGACGCTGATGCTCGAGGGCACGCGCGAGGACGACCTGGCGGCCCCGTCCCTTCGGCTCACGGAGGCGAACGACGGCTGGTATCCGATGTCGAACGGCGTCTCGCGGTTGCGGACGAGGTTCTGGGGCGACGACGCGGCGCTTTCAGGTGCGCAGGAACTGATCGGCAAGGACCTGCTTGCCGCCGACGCGGTGGCTGCGGGGCTCGTGACGCTCGCGTTCGACGACATCGACTGGGATGACGAGGTGCGGGTGATGCTCGAGGAGCGGGCCAGCTTCTCCCCCGACGCACTGACGGCAATGGAGGCCAACCTGCGCTTCGCCGGGCCGGAGACGATGGAGACCAAGATCTTCGCGAGGCTCACGGCATGGCAGAACTGGGTCTTCCAGCGACCGAACGCCGTCGGACCCGAAGGTGCCCTGCGCCGCTTCGGCACGGGCTCGCGCCCCGCGTACGACCGGACGAGGGTCTGAGCAGATGAACATGCGCGCTGTCGACATCGACGCCAAGATCCCGAACAACGTCGACCTGGTGAGCGACCGCCGCCTCCAACGCGCGCTCGAGTCGTGGCAGCCGCGATTCGTCGAGTGGTGGCGGGCCCAGGGTCCGGTCGCCTTCACCGACGACGAGGTGTACCTGCGCACCGCTGTCTCCGTGGGCCAGGAGGGTTGGGCGAACTTCGGCTACGTGCGCATGCCGGAGTACCGATGGGGGATCTTCCTCGCCGAGCCCGAGCCGGATCGGCGCATCGCGTTCGGCGACAACAAGGGCCAGCCCGTGTGGCAGGAGGTGCCGGGCGAGCTCCGTTCGGAGCTGCGCCGGCTGTTGGTGGTGCAGGGCGACACCGAGCCCGCATCGGTGGAGCAGCAGCGCCACCTGTGCCTCACCGCGCCCAGCCTGTACGACCTGCGCAACCTGTTCCAGGTCAACGTCGAGGAGGGACGTCACCTGTGGGCGATGGTGTACCTCCTCCATCGGTACTTCGGTCGAGACGGTCGTGACGAGGCGGACGAGATGCTGGAGCGGCACTCGGGCGACGAGGACAAGCCGCGCATCCTCGGCGCGTTCAACGAGCCGACGCCCGACTGGCTGTCGTTCTTCATGTTCACGTACTTCACCGATCGCGACGGAAAGTACCAGCTCGCGTCGCTGCGCGAGTCCGGCTTCGACCCGCTGTCGCGTACGTGTGACTTCATGTTGAAGGAGGAGGCCCACCACATGTTCGTCGGCGCCACCGGTGTCGGCCGCGTGGTCGAGCGGACCGTGGAGCTGATGAAGGAGCACGACACGGCCGACATCCGCGCGCACGGCGGAATCGACG
>Ga0136611_10003629_pt1 | contig 10783 bp, 10 predicted proteins | sample AntDrymUQ2232306_2_FD_106645 | JGI IMG/M metagenome (GOLD analysis project Ga0136611, IMG submission 106645) | Polar desert sand microbial communities from Dry Valleys, Antarctica - metaG UQ223 (23.06) | ecosystem: Environmental > Terrestrial > Soil > Desert | place: Antarctica: Dry Valley... | reverse complement strand
GCCGCCGCGCCGCGCGAGGCGATTATCGCCACGAACACGTCTTCGCTTCCGATTGACGAGCTCGCCGGTGCGGTGGCGCATCCCGAGCGGTTCCTGGGGATGCACTGGTTCAATCCGCCCGAATGGACACCTGGTATCGAGATTATCCTCGGAGCCGCCACCGATCCCGAGGTCGCCACGCGCGTGCAAGTGTTTCTGCGGCGCATCGGCAAGCACCCGATCGTCGTCGGCAGTGGCCCCGGCTTTGTCGCGAATCGGCTACAGTGCGCGTTGCTTCGGGAAGCGCTCGCGTGCGTCGAAGACCGTCTGGCCTCGCCCGAGGAGGTCGACGAGGTCGTGCGCAATTGCTTTGGCTTCCGGCTCCCGTTCTTCGGGCCGTTCCAGATCGCCGACATGGCCGGCCTTGATGTCTACGCCAAGGTCTTCGAAACGCTGGAGCGCGGTCTCGGCGAGCGCTTCCGCGTCCCGCCGGCCCTGCGCACGCTCGTCGAAGAGGGCAAGACCGGCGTCAAGAGCGGGGCAGGGTTTCGAGCCTACACACCGGAAGCCCGCGAGCAGTTACTGATCACCCGCGACCGGTATTACGCGGCGTTGAGCGGACTATTGGCGGAGGTTATGCCGGCCCCAGCCAACGATACTGGCGATGCGCATGTTCAGGTAGGTTCTACTGATGACTTACCAGAAGGGAGCGAGTGATGGATCGGATCGACGACACGGTAATTATTACCTGCGCGCTCACCGGCGGTATCCATGGCAAAGAGGCCAACCCCCATTTGCCGGAGCAACCGGATGAGATCGTCGACCACGGCGTTGCCGCGTGGCGCGCCGGCGCGGCGATTCTCCATATCCACGCGCGCGAACCTGACGGCTCAAGCACGATGGATCCCGATATCTTCGGCGAGATCCACGCGCGGCTGTGCTCAGCCACCGATGCGATCATTCAACTGACGACAGGTGGCAGTCCGCGGCTGTCTGTCGCCGAGCGATTGAACACGGTGTTGCTGGCACCGGAGATGTGCTCGCTGAATATGGGTTTGATGAACTTCTTTATCCGCGGAGAGCAGCTCTTCTTTGCCAATCATCGCAGCGACATCGAGCATTTCGCGCGCGAGATGCGCGCGCGCAATGTTAAGCCCGAGTTCGAGGTGTATAGTAGCGCGATGCTCGAAGAGGTCGCCCACCTGTTGGGTCTGAACTTGCTTGAGCCACCGTATGCAATCAATCTGGTCTTGCACACGCCGACGCAGGGTGGCCAACGTGGAACGCCACAGAACCTGCTCGATATGGTTGGACGTCTGCGAGACCTCGGGGCGCCACCAGAGACCATGCGCGTGACCGTCAGCTCGATGGGCCGGACCCAGCTGCCGCTTACGACGATCGGCCTGGCAATGGGACTCAACGTCCGGGTCGGGCTGGAAGACAACGTCTACTTCCGCCGCGGCGAGCTGGCCCGCGACAACGCGGAACTGGTCGCTCGGACGGTCCGTATCGCTCGTGAGCTGGGCCGCGAGCCGGCGTCCCCGGAGCAGGCACGCCAGATGCTCGGGCTACGTGGGCGCGCTGCCGGCAGTCTTCCCGCGTGACGCGGTCGTTAGTCGCTCGTATCAGCGGGTGCGAGAAAGTCCTGGGCCGCGTAGGACGGATTCGGGTAGGTGTAAAACCCGCGCCCAGTCTTGCGACCGAGTTCACCGCGCGCAACGCGGTCGAGCAGGATTGACGGTGGGAGATCAGATGGGTCGCCGCTTTCACGCGCGTAATGCTCCTCGATATCCCGCACGACATCCAGCCCGATGTCATCCATCTTGCCGAACGGGCCTTGCGTCGTGCCATACTCGATCATCCAGGCGCGGTCGACATCCTCGTGTGTGGCCACGCCAGTGGCCACAACCTTAAGCGTCTCCTTCTTAATCGCGCGCCAGACCCGGTTGAAGATAAAGCCGGTGCTTTCCCGCCGCACGCGCAACGGCAGCATGCCGATCCTGCGCGCGAAAGCCGTCAGCGTGTCGAGCGTCGCGGCGCTTGTGTGGGCGCCACCGCCGATCTCGACCATCGGATGTTCCCAGACCGGCAGATAGAAATGGAAATTGGCGACCTGCTCGGGACGTTCGGTTGCGTCTTCCAATAGACTGACGCGGATCGATGAACTGTTCGTGGCGATGATCGTCGCCGCGTCGCAACACTGGTTGAGCTGAGTGAAGACCGCGCGCTTGATGTCAACACGTTCCGGCACCACCTCGATTGCTAGATCAGCGTCCTTCACCGCCGAATCGAGATCAGACGTGTAGCGCAGACGCACGAAGATCGCTGCCTCAGCCTCCGGGGCGATGCCACCGGACTCGATCCAGCCCGCCACGAACTCGCGCTGGGCCGTTTGCGCCGCCGCTAATGCTTCGTCGTTGATGTCGTAAAGGGCGACAGCAAGCCCACTGCGCGCGACCTGCAATGCGATCTGGCGGCCCATCGTTCCGGCGCCGATCACGGCAACACGCTGGATTGTATGCATCATGATCCTCCATTTTGAAACTGTCAACAGAATGGCACAGCGGTGCAAGCTGCCCTCAGAGATGCTATAGTCTTGCCCATAGAGAATCGTAGGTGCCGGGCTTGCCCCGGCCTCCTGCCAAGGCCGGGGCAAGCCCGGCACCTACGAGATATTCTCTGATTGTTTGATAGTATGCGAGGAGAGATGGACGTCGTTGAGTAAACGCGGCCCGCGTCGTTCTGAGGATGGCCCGCGAAGCCGACGCAACGGCTCGCGCGCCGAGCGGGTCGCGGCCGGGGGACATGCGCCGGGGGCGGAGCTGCCCTATTATCACCTCACCGAGTTCGCGGCGACGGTCGGCGGGATGGCGTTGCGTGTCGTCTCAAAGCCTGGCGTCGAGGCCTGGGATCACGTGTCGCGGTCGACCCATTTGCTCGCCGATGCTGCTCAGCCAGCGCCCAACGCTCGCGTGCTGGTGCTGGGCTGCGGACACGGCGCGGGCGGCGTGAGCCTGGCCATGCGAGCGCCTTCCGCTCAGGTGTTATTGTTCGACTTCAATGTCACCGCGCTCGCTATGGCGGAGCGTACTGCCCGCGCGAATGGCGTTTCAAACGTCGAAATCTCGTATGAGCCATGGCCGGCGCCGGAAGAAACAGGTCATGTGGACCTGGTCGTCATGGAGGCGCCGCCGAACCGTGGATTGGCGCGGCGCTGGCTGCTGGAAGCGCGGCGCGTGTTGCGCGAACATGGCAGGCTATTGCTAGCCGGCCCGAACGACGCCGGTATTCAATCGGCAATCGACGATGCGCGAGAACTCTTTGGTGCCGCCACCATTCTTGGCTACAAGGCGAAACACCGCATTGCTCACGCCGTCAACGGGTTTATCATGGCCGCACCGGCCTGGACAAGTGAGCCTGGCATTGCTCCCGGCACGGTTGCCCGGTTCGAGGTCACAGCCGGCAGCCGCGTTCTCGACCTCCAAAGCCTGCCAGGCGTGTTCGCTCATGGCAAACTCGACGAGGGAACGCGCGTCCTTCTGGAGCATCTCGTCGTTCCTGCCGGCGGTCGCGTGTTGGATGTTGGCTGTGGCTATGGAATTATCGGGACTATCGCCGCGCTCGAGGGCGCAGCGCATGTGGATCTGATCGACTCCAATCTGCTGGCGGTGGCTTCCACACGGCTTAATCTTGAGGCGCTGAACATCACAAACGCACGTGTGCTCGCCAGTGACGCCCTTGCAGCGGTGGTGGACGAACGCTACAATCTGATCGTGACGAATCCACCGTTTCACGCGGGCAAGGCGATCACCTACGCTGCCGCGAACACATTTATTGAGCATGCCCGCCACCTACTACAGCCGGGCGGCACCTTTGTGCTCGTCGCAAACAGGTTCATCCGCTATGATCAGCTGATGCGCTCAGTGTTTAAGCAGGTTGACGTCGTCGCGGAAACGCGCGCGTTTCGGGTGTTGCGCGGCCAGTGATCCCGCCGAAGCGCTCGCGGGCTAACTGAGAATGCGGGCTACCGTTTCGATCAACTCGCGCGAGCTTGTCGGCTTGGTGAGGAAGTCGCTGACCCCGGCAGCACGCGCCTCAATGCGATCCTGATCCTGGCCACTCGCGGTCAGCATAATGATCGGCAGTTCGGCGTAGCGCGGGTCGGCCCGCAGATGCTTCAACAGCGTCGGACCATCCATCTCCGGCATCGTCAGATCTGTGATCACCAGGTCGACCTCTGCCTGGTCCAGGCGCGCGATCGCCAGCAAACCGTTCATCGCGGAGAGCACCTGATGGCCCTGCTTCTGGAGCGTATAGCCGAGCAGGCGCTGGCTGATAGGATCGTCGTCGACAACCAGTATGACTGCCATGAATACTCCCACTCGTGGGGCCGCTATGACGGCATTGCCTTGTGGTCTATTCTACCCCAAATGGCGGCGCGCTCATGCCTGCTCGCTGATCGGCGATCCGGTGGTCGCGGCCGGCTCCAGGTACGTCCCAAGATACGGCCCAACGAGCATCAGACAAATTATGAGTTCCATTGCCGGCCTCCTCAGTGTATACCGCTCAGACGCATGTTGTGGCGGCGACCTTTCCTGCCTGCCAGGTGCCTTGGACCTTTGCTCGGGGAGCATATGAGAAGTGAGGAAGTGGATAGCGAGAGGAGGTTGCACTATGTGGGAGCGTACATTTCGGTAGGGACGATGCTAGGCCGGCACAAGCCATTGACGAATATGCTCGGCGAAACCCTCCTCACTTAGCCCGACACTCAAGTCTTTGACCCATCCTTGGACGTCTAGCTGGGGAGCAGTCAGCAGGTAGCTATTTTCTTCAAGAAAGAGAATACACGCGACATATGCCGTACGCTTATTTCCCTCAATGAATGGCTGCCCTTCGGCAATACCGTGGACTAAGACGGCAGCCTGTAGAGCAATATCTGCCCCATGGTAGTACGCATATGTACGCGGCCTCGCGAGTGCGCTTTCCAACCCAGAACGGTTCCGGAGCTGGTCTGCGGCCTCCTGGAGATTACAGTTGAAGATCCCAGCATAAATAATGAGGGCGTCCTCTATCTCTAGGTAGAGAACACCCTCATCTTCAGTCATATATGCCTACGGGTAACTTAGCGGCTTATAGGTTTCTTCGGTTGCTCAACTGGGCCGTCATGCTTAGCAAGAGCTTCCAATGCCTCGTGATGTTCAGCGACAACTTGCTTGACACGTTTCAGAGTAAGGCGCTTGCCGCGAGCAGCCGGCACGATCCGCGGTTCTTGCGTCTCCTGCGTTTTCATACTGCCCTCCATTCCACTACGTGTCTACGCTGCATAAACACTACGGATCTTAATCCAGCAATACATGTAGTATACATGTGTGACTGGGAGAGTCAATGTGCCAGGTCTTTGATAGGTGGTATTCTTACGTATCTGCTTCTTGCGAGTTCAATTTGCTCCATAGGTAGTCGTGGGGCCACGCGGGCATGGGTCGGCTGCCATGTGGCCTTAGCTTTGTGGAACGATAAGGAAAACACCGATGTCTTGGCACGATGGTCGTCTTGGTAGTGGCGGCATTTTCAACTAACATGAACAAGTCGCAGGAGACGGTGGTTCGTTTGAGTACGGCCGAAGCGTATAGCGCCGAGCTGGAAGGGCATCTATAATGACTGAACCGCTCATGCTTGACGGAAGAACGCTCGCCCGGTCAATTGAGGAATCGTTGCGGGAGCGCGTGGCCGCCATACGGCAGGAGCACGATGACTGGGTGCCAACCCTTGCGACCCTGCTGGTTGGCGGCGATCCGGCATCCGCGACCTACGTCAAGATGAAAATCAACGCCTGTGGGCGTGTTGGACTCGGCTCAAGGAAAATCGAACTGCCCGACTCGACCACAACTGACGAGCTATTAGCGTCGATCGAAGCGTTGAACGATGACCCGGCGGTTACCGGCATTCTGTTGCAGCATCCGGTGCCAAAACAAATCGACGAGCGCGCCTGCTTCGACCGCATCGCGATTGAGAAAGATGTGGACGGCGTCACATGTCTGGGTTTTGGCCGTATGTCGATGGGCGAACGGGCTTTCGGCAGCGCGACACCGGCCGGTATAATGCGCATGCTTGACCACTACAACATCGCGCTCGAAGGCAAACGAGCCGTCGTCGTCGGACGCAGCCCAATCCTGGGCAAGCCAATGGCGATGATGCTGCTCAACCGCAACGCGACCGTGACGATCTGCCATTCACGAACGGAGGCGCTGTCTGAAATCGTGCGTGAGGCCGACCTTGTCGTCGGCGCGGTTGGCCGGCCAAGATTTATCAAGGGGGACTGGATCAAACCGGGCGCGGTCGTCGTCGATGCGGGATACCATCCGCAGGGTGTCGGGGACATCGATCTCGAAGCGGCTATGCCTCGGTGCAGCGCTTATACGCCGGTTCCGGGTGGCGTCGGCCCGATGACCATCGCGATGCTGCTGACGCACACGGTTGAAGCAGCGGAAGTTCGCGATGCATCCTGACCTCCAGGCACGGATCGACCGCTTGCGTGACGACCTTCACGCCGGGACAATCGACCGCGCGGCCTTGTTTTGGCTCAAGGTGTTCGCCGACGCGGCGGCCGAACGCGGCTATGTGCGCTCCGATCATTGGGTCGAGGCCGGTTTGCAGGCGGCACGCGCTATCCCTGGATTGCCTGCTACGGCACTTGGCCCGCGCCGGAAGCTGTGCAGCGATTACGAGCTATTTCAGTTCACGCGGCTGCAAGACGACGCGGTTTTTATGGGCGCGGCGCTGGCCAATCTGGACTGGCAACGGCGATATCGCGTTGGTCTGCTGCCGGCCTTCGCCACGCAGTTCGCTGAACTCCAGCGCTGGATCGACCCGCTTTGGGCGGAAATCGGCGGTGTCGCGCCGGAGTGGCTGGCGTTGGAGACTGTGTTGAATCGCTACCGCGCAGGAGGCCGCTCCGGTCTGCTCGAAGTGTTGCATGATACGCAGGAGATCTTTGGTGGGTGGCTTCCGCGTGACGCGGTTGAGCGGGCAGCGAGCGCGTTGAACGTGCCGGTGGCGGATGTGCAGGGCGTGATCGAATTTTATGACATGTTCCACGCGCGTCCGGTCGGGCGCAACGTCATCCGCGTCTGCCAGGATGGTCCCTGCGCGCTGGCCGGCGCCGATACCCTGCTCGACAACCTGTGCCGGTGCCTCAACATTGCCGCCGGCGAGACTACACCTGACGAGCAATATACGGTTGAGCCGGTCCGCTGCCTGGGTCTCTGCGATCACGCGCCAGCCGCGCATCGCAACCGCCAGCGCTTCGTCAGACTTGATCCGGCCAACCCCGAAATCCTGCTGGCAGGGCAACGCTCAGAGGGTGCCCGACCGGAGCTGCCGACGGTTGGTGGCACGCTGCGGTTGGCGCTGGCACGTGTCGGGGTTGTGGATCCGCTGAGTCTGGAGGCATATCGAGACAGCGGCGGTTTGCTCGCACTCGATAAGGCTCTACAGCAGATGACGCCGGTCGAAGTGATCGAGGAGCTTAAGGCGAGCAAACTCGTGGGTCGTGGCGGCGCGGCGTTTCCAACCAGCCTCAAATGGCAACTGACTGCTAATAACCCGCCCGGCCCGCGCTATGTCATCTGTAACGCGGACGAGAGTGAGCCAGGCGCGTTCAAAGACCGCGTGCTGCTCGAAGGCGATCCGTTTCAGGTGTTGGAAGGACTGCTGATCGCCGCGTACGCGGTGGGCGCGGAGCGCGCGTTTGTGTATATTCGCGGCGAATACCCTGTCGCCTATGACCGGATCACGCACGCCGTCCAGGAGCTGGAGCGGGCCGGCTACGCTGGTCCAAATATAAGTGGCCACGGGTTTACCTGCCGGATCGAGGTGCGACGAGGGGCGGGTGCCTACGTTTGCGGCGAAGAAACCGCGCTGATGGAAAGCATCGAAGGTAAGCGCGGCTTTCCGCGCCTCAAGCCGCCTTTCCCAACAACTGTCGGGCTGTGGGGCAAGCCGACCGTGATCAACAATGTCGAAACGCTCGCAGTCGTCCCGCTGATCATTCGTCACGGCGGCGCGTGGTATACCCAGTTTGGCACCGCCGAGTCGCCCGGCACAAAGTTGTTTGCGGTCAGTGGGTCGGTTCGAACGCCGGGTGTTTACGAGACGCCTTACGGTATGTCATTACGCTCCTTGATCGATGAGCTTGCCGGTGGACTGCACGCAGGGCGGTCGATGCAGGCGGTGCTGACCGGCGGCGCTGCGGGCGCGTTCCTCGCGCCCGAGGACCTCGATACGCCACTCAGCTACGAAGATTTCAAGCGAGTTGGTGGCACGATCGGCGCCGGCACGATCATGGTTTTCGATGACACGGTCGATCTGCGCGATATGTTGGTGCGGATCGGAACCTTCTTCGCGCACGAAAGCTGCGGCAAATGCTACCCGTGCCAGATGGGCACGCAACGGCAGGCAGAAATTCTGCAACGCGTCGCGGCTGGAGGAGCGCGCCGCGAGGACGCCGGCACACTGATCGAACTAGGGGCGGTGATGACGGATACCAGCATCTGTGGGCTGGGTCAGGCGGCGGCGCTGGCGATCATCAGCGCGCACGAACGCTGGCCCCAACTCTTCGGTGTCGCGGGACAGCAGCCCGCTGCTGAGGATGTCGTTCTCGAGCATTTGGTGGAAACCAAGGAGTCATTCAATGACGAGCTTTGAGCCGTTGCCGGCAGTGTCACTCACGATCAACGGTGTTGCCGTCGACGTTGCGCCCGGCACGACGATTCTGGTTGCCGCCAGGCAAGCCGGCATTGATATCCCGACTATTTGCTATCACGAGCATCTGACGGCCAATGCCATCTGCCGGCTCTGCACCGTTGAAGTGCAAGGCGCGCGCACGCTCCAGCCCGCCTGCGTTGTCCCGGTCGCGGCCAACATGGTCGTCAATACTGCATCGCCACGGGTCCGGAGCGGACGGAAGGTGATCCTTGAATTGCTGGCTTCGACCGTCGATCTGCATGACGCGCCGGAGATTCAGCAGCAGATCGAAACGAGTGGCGCGGATGTCGCCCGGTTTGCCGGGGGGAAGCGCCGCGAGTTTCCGGTGTTTGACGACAACCCGTTTTATATCCGCGACTATTCGCAGTGTGTCATGTGCTGGCGCTGCATCCAGGTCTGCGCTGACGACGTGCAAAACACGTTCGCCCTGACCTGGGGCGGGCGCGGGATCGAGAGCCATGTCGCGACGGCCTTCGACGAAGATATGCCCGACACAAGCTGCGTCTTTTGCGGAAATTGTGTCGGCGTCTGCCCGACCGGCGCACTGAAAGGCCGGATCGAATGGACGCTGGAAGGAGGTTGATCGATGCAAGCTGATCGCGTGGTGCGCTCCACCTGCCCCTACTGCGGGGTCGGTTGTCAAGTTGATTTGAATATCAAAGACGAGCATATTATGCGCATCGATGCCCCGTTCGACGCCGCGCCCAACTTTGGGCGTCTGTGCGTGAAAGGGCGCTTCGGCACAGATTTTGTGCATCATCCGCGTCGGCTCACCGCGCCGCTGATCCGCCGAACACCGCAGCTGCCAGGTCGACGCACACCCGCGACCGGGCCGCAGGATTGGCGCGAGGCGAGTTGGGATGAGGCGCTGGATCTGGTCGCGTGCCGGCTGATGGAACTGCGTGATGACTATGGCCCGGACTGCATCACTGCCAATGCCTGCGCCAAAGCCTCCAACGAAGACAACTACCTGTTGCAAAAGTACCTACGGGCCGTGATCGGCACCAACAATATTGACCACTGCACCCGCCTGTGCCACGCGGCCAGCGTCGTCGCCCTCCAGATGGCGATCGGATCGAGCGCGATGAGCAACTCGATCGCCGAGATGAAAGACCTGGAGTGCTTCATTGTCACCGGCTCGAATACCACCGAGAACCATCCGGTGATCGCCACGTTTCTGAAGCAGGCCGTGCGGCGGAATGGAGCACGGTTGATCGTGATCGACCCACGCGAGACCGAGATGACACGCTTTGCCGAGTTGTGGCTACGGCAGCGACCCGGCACTGACCCGGCGTTGTTCAACGCCATGGCGTATGTGATTGTCGAAGAAGGGTTACACAATCGTGAGTTTGTCGCGCAGCGAACCGAAGGTTTCGGCGACTACGTCCATAGTTTGGAGGAGAGCACGCCGGAATGGGCTGAGGCGATCACCGGTGTTCCTGCTGAGGATATTCGGCGCGCCGCGCGCATCTACGCGCAGGCCGGGTCCGCCGCGATCTATTGGGGCATGGGCATTAGCCAGAGCAGCCACGGCACTGACAACGCGCTCTCGATCATCAATCTCGCGTTGTTATGCGGCCATATCGGTCGGCCCGGCACCGGTCTCAACCCGTTGCGCGGCCAGAATAACGTCCAGGGCTGTTCCGATGTTGGCGGGATTCCCGGCTTCCTGACCGCGTACCAGCCGATCAATGACCCTGATGTGCGCCAACGCTTCGAGCAGGCCTGGCAGGTCGATCTCCCGGTCACGCTTGGCCTCACGACGACCGAAATGGTCGACGGTATCCTGACCGGGCAGGTCAAAGCCTGGTATGTCATGGGCGAGAATCCGTTGATGTCCGAACCCAACATCAGTCATGCCCGCCACGCCCTGGAACAACTCTCCTTCTACGTCGCCCAGGATATTTTCCTCAATGAGTCGAGCGTGTATGCCGATGTGATCCTACCGGCCGCCAGCTTCGCCGAAAAGGATGGCACGTTTACGAATTCTGACCGGCGGATTCAGCGTGGACACAAGGCGCTCGATCCGCCTGGCCAGGCG
>Ga0136611_10003628_pt1 | contig 10783 bp, 13 predicted proteins | sample AntDrymUQ2232306_2_FD_106645 | JGI IMG/M metagenome (GOLD analysis project Ga0136611, IMG submission 106645) | Polar desert sand microbial communities from Dry Valleys, Antarctica - metaG UQ223 (23.06) | ecosystem: Environmental > Terrestrial > Soil > Desert | place: Antarctica: Dry Valley... | reverse complement strand
GTTCCCCCCTCCTCCACTTACGATTCCCCCATTCCCCGCAAGAGGTGACCCATGAGCGCGCGCATCGGGATGCGGACGGGCGAAGCCCTCGTCGAGGGGGACAAGGACTACCTCTGCGCCGAACCGGAGATCGTCATCGGCGAACTCGACGGGCCGGTGGGACAGGCGCTCGCCATGCTCCTCGGCGATCAGGTGAAGGGGCACACCCGCGTCTTCGCCATCCTCAACAGCGATGTGCAGGTGAAGCCGGCCACCCTCATGGTGTCGAAGGTCACGGTCAAAGATCCGCGCTACACCGGCATCCTGATGGGCACCGTTCAGGCCGGCATCGCCAACGGTGTGCTCGATGCCGTGCGGGCCGGGGATATCCCGAAGGAGAAAGCCGACGACCTCGGCATCATCTACAGCGTCTGGCTCGATCCCGCGATTCTGGCCGTGCCGGTCGGCGAAGTCGATCACGCGGCGCTTTTCCGCATCCACCGGGAGGCGACCGCGAAGGTCATCCGCAAGGCGATGCGGAACGAGCCGAGCATCGACTGGCTGCTCGAGAACCAGGAGAGCGTGACGCACTACTTCCACCAACTCGGGCTGGACGGCCAGTTGTAATGGGGCGACGCCATGACCGATGAACAGAAGATCGCGATCGTCACCGGGTCGGCCACGGGAGTCGGGCGGGCCTGCGCCGTGCGCTTCGCCCGGCTCGGCTTCGCCGTCGTCGTCAACTACTCGAAGTCCGAAGACGACGCGGTCGAAACGGCGCGGCTCTGCGAGGAACTCGGCGTGCCGGTGATCGTGGTCGCGGCGAACGTCGGCGACGACTCGCAGGTGCGCGGGATGATCGAGCACACGGTGCAGAACTTCGGCGGCATCGACGTGCTCGTGAACAACGCGGGCACGACGAAGTTCATCGGGCACGCCGACCTCGACGCCGTGACCGACGAAATCTGGGACGACATCTTCCAGGTGAACTTGAAGGGTGCCTTCTACTGCTGTCGGGCGGCGATGCCGTATTTGAAGGCGCGGCAGGGGAGCATCGTGAACGTGTCGAGCGTGGCGGGGCTATCGGGCCAGGGGAGTTCGATCCCGTACTGTGCGAGCAAAGGGGCGATGAACACGCTGACGAAATCGCTGGCGAAGGCGTTCGGGCCGGAGGTGCGGGTGAACGCCGTGGCACCGGGGCCGATCACGACGCGCTGGCTGGAAGGGCGGGAAGCGCACGTCGCGAAGTTCGTCGAGCAGGCTCCGCTCGGGAAGGCCGCGACGGCCGAGGACATCGCCGACGCCGTGCTGTTCCTGGCGCTTGGCAGTGCGGTGACGACGGGTCAAGTGCTGGTGGTGGACGGCGGCCGGACGATGTGATGCGGCGGCTTCGAACTCGTAGGTCACGCTTTGCGTGACGCTACGTTGCGAACCACCGAAGCTCAATTCATCCCGGTGTCACGCGGAGCGTGACCTACGAAAACCGAACTCACCCCACGATTTGCTTGATTTTCAACCGCATGTACGGCTGGCGGTGGCCGCGGAGCTTGCGGATCGTCTTGCGGCGGCGGAAGAGCTGGGCGACGGTCTTCGTGCTCGGGAAATCGACCACTTCGCCGATAACCTTCGCCCCGGCCAGCGTCGGCAGGCCGATCTTGGCGTCGCCGTTGTTCTCGATGAGCAGCACGTCGGTCAGTTCGACCGTGGAGCCGATCTCGACATCGCGGTAGTCGATGACGACGGTGCCGCCCTCTTCGGCGCGGTACTGGCGGGAACCGTCTTCGAAAATCGCGTACATAGCAGGCGTCCGCAGGTGGGCGGGGATAGATCAGGAATACGAGATTCTAGTCGGGGAGTGGAAGTTGGGTAGGGGAATTTTCGGCGGAGCGCGGGTGTTCAACCTTCAGGTTGTGGGTCGGGCGGAGTCTGCGATGCCCGACCGCCTGCGAACGGAAGATTCCGCATCGTGAATGGGCTCGTGTCGCAATACGGTCGGGCGTCGCGGACTCCGTCCGACCCACAACCTGAAGGTTGAACTCCAACAAAAACTCACTCCGTACCGGTTCAAATCCGCACGAAATTCCTCAGCAATACCTGGCCGACGGCCTGGCTCTTTTCCGGGTGGAACTGCGTCGCGAAGACGTTGTCGCGCCAAATCGCGGCGCAGAAAGGGGTCGGGTAGTCGGCCTCGGCGCTCGTCACACTCGCATCGGTCGGCTGCGCGTAGTAGCTGTGGACGAAGTAGAACGCCGACTCCGACGGCAGGCCGCGGAAGAGCGGACACTCCGGCACCTTCGAGCGGATCGTGTTCCAGCCCATGTGCGGGATCTTCAACCCCGGTTGCGGGGTGAAGCGCACCACGTCTCCGCCGAACAGATCCAGGCCCGCGAAGTCGCCGTCCTCGTGGCTGCGCGTGAAGAGCATCTGCATCCCGAGACAGATGCCGAGGAACGGTCGGCCCGCGCGGATGTGATCGACAGCGGCCTCCGCCAAGCCCGTCTCGCGCAGCTTCGCGATGGCGTCTTGAAACGCCCCGACGCCGGGGAGCACGACCTTCGCCGCGCGGCGGACGCGGTTCGGGTCGGAGGTGATGACCGCCGCCGCGCCGACCTTCTCGAAGGCCTTCTGCACGCTGCGCAGGTTGGCCATTCCGTAATCGACGATGACGAGTTCCGCGCTCACGCCGGTTTCCCCCCGCGCCGGAGGAACAGCCCGGCGATCAGCATTCCGCCGCCCATCAGCAGGACGACGAACCCGAGGACGTAGAAGTCGAAGAAGACCCCCTGCACGAGGCGACCGAGCCAAGGCCAGCCGAACCAGCAGGTGACGACCCCCGCCGCAATGCCGGGGCCGAAGGGGAGCTGCGTTTCGACCTTCCGGCCGCGCAGCGCGGACACGGCCATGATCGGGAAAACGACGCAGAGCGTCAGGATCGCGCCGACGGGGAGCGCGAGCGAGATCGCCTGCCAGCCGAGGAAGCTGCCGGCCATCATGAGCAGGTCGGCGTCGCCGAGGCCGAGGGCCTCTTTGCCCATGCCCATCTCGAAGAGCATCTTGATGCCGCGTCCGATGGCCATGCCCACCGCCGCACCGAGGAGGCCGTTCATCAATCCGAGCGTATAGCTTCCGGCGGGCGCCCAATTCGGAGTCGGCCCCCAGAAGGGCCAGAGTGAGAGGCCGGTCGGAATCTTGTCCCAGCATTCGGGCAGAATCCACGAGCGGCCATCGGTGAGGAACGGCGAAAGGTTTCCGACATGGCTCGGCCAAGGCCAAGGGAAGGCAGTCGAAGCGATCAGCCCCACCAAGGTCGCGAGGTAAGTGATCTGAGGCGGGATGATGCGGTGCTTGAGGTCGACGAGCGCCGAGGCGATGAGAGCCGCGAGCAGGAAGGCGTGGAAGGCGAAGTAGATCCACGTCTGCCACGGGGGCAAGGCGCTCGTACCCATGTACGGGAACTTCAACCCCGGCGTGTCGTGCCAGCGTTGCAGAACGGGAGTGCGATCCGCATTGATGGGGCCGTCGCTCGCCTGCAGGACGATCTCGACGAAGTAGAGGATTACGAACGCCAGCCCCGTGCCGAGTTCGACCCAGAGATACTTGGAGGAAAAAGTCGCCCTGCAGTTGCGACAGCGGCCGCGCAGGCGCAGGTAGCCGATGATGGGGAGGTTGTCGAGGAGACCGATCTTCTTGAAGCAAGTGAAACAGCGCGAGTTGGGCCAGATCACGCTCTTCTCGTACGGCAGCCGGGCAATGAGGACGTTGAGGAAACTGCCGACGCCCAAGCCGAGCACGAAAACCCAGAGGCAGCAGAGCGCCATCGGCAGGTGGAACCACCACTCCATGTCGGGATCGATTCAGTCGGAAGGAATGGAGCGGAACAGGGTCAAGATAGCGGCCGCCACGGCTTCCGGCGACCGCCCGTCGGTCGGCACGCGGGCGTCGGCGACCTCCGTGTAGTAACGCTCGCGCACGGCCAGGAGTTCGACGATTTCAGGGAGGCCACCCCCCATCGTGAGGTTCGGGCGCCGCGCAGCGGTGACCGCATCGGCCTGCACTCGCTCCCAGATGGCTTCCGCGCTCGCCTGGAGCCAGACGACGAACCCGGTGGCCATCAGCAATCGGCGGTTCTCCTCGCGGAGGATGATCCCGCCTCCGGTGGCGATGACGGCAGGAAGACCGTCGCTCACGCGTCCGGCTCCGACGATCCCGGCAGCTTCCTTCAGCGCCGCCGATTCCCGATCCCGGAATCCCGCTTCGCCTTCGCCGGCGAAGATCCCCGCGATGCTCGTTCCCGCGGTCGCTTCGATCCGTTCATCCAGATCGATGAAGGGCCATCCGAGTTCCGCTGCGACCAATCGCCCGACGGTGCTCTTCCCGGTGCCGCGATAGCCCACGAGGTAGAGGTGCCGCTTCACTCGGATTCCCCGCCGTCGCCCATGCCGCCGCTCTTCTCGGCTTCGTCCTGCATGGCCCGCGTCAGCGGCGACATCGCCTTGCGGAGCAATTCGCGCATCTCTTCGAGCGGCGGCGCGATCCCGGTGAACAACTCGAACTGCTTCGCCGCTTGCCGCACGAACATATCGACGCCCGTGACGATGCTACAGCCGCGCACCTCGGCATCGCGGATGAGCAGCGTGTGCTCCGGATTGTAAACCGTGTCGAACACCACCAGCCCCGGCTTCAGGAACCCGGCGTGCAGCGGCGATTCGTCCACCTTCGGGTGCATCCCGACGGGCGTGCAGTTGATGACGATCTCGCACTGCGCGACGCTGTGCCGCGCCTGCCAGTCGCAGAACTTGCAGCCCACTTCCGCGGCGAGCTTCTCCGCCCGCTCGACCGTGCGCGACGACACCGTGACGTGCGCCCCGGCCCGCACCAGCGCCGCCACGATGGCCCGCGCCGCCCCGCCCGCGCCGAGGACGAGCACGAAGAGCTGCGAGAACTCGGGCGGTTTCACCCCTTCCCCGCGCGCTTTCGCGTCCAAGTGCGTGCGCAGCGATTCGAGCGCGGCGGGGTAGTCGGTGTTCGCCGCGAAGAAGGTGCCGTCGGGCCGCACTTGCAGCGTGTTCGCTGCGCCGACGATGCGCACCATCGGATCGGCCTCCTTCGAGCGGTGCGCCGCGGCTTCCTTGTGCGGGATCGTCACGCTGTAGCCGTGTATGGGCACGGCGTTCAGCGCCGAGGTCGCGTCGGGCAGCCCGCCCTCCGGCACGCGGAACGGGACGTAGACCGCATCGACCTTCAGCCGGCGGAACATGTGGTTGTGCAGGATCGGGCTGAAGCTGTGCCCCACGGGATCGCCGAGCAGTGCAAAGAACTTCGTCTTCGGCCCGATGGCGCGAACGGGGTAGGTCGTGCGGAACTCGTCCATCGACGGCAGGCCGGGGGCGATGCCGCGTTCCTTGTTGAAGGCCGCGTAGATCCAGGGGGCACCGAACTTCAGCGACGTGAACCGCGTCGGGAAGCCGAATTCCCCCATGGCGAATGCGACCGTCGGCTTCGGCGTCCGCTTCTGGATTTCGACGATGCGTGCGAGATCGTCGGCCGTCTTCGGCATCACCGCGATCTTCACGACGTCCGCATCCTGAGCGACCATACGGTCGTAAATCGCATCGAGGTCGGTCGGCGTCTCGGTTATGTTGTGGTAGCTCACGACGCGCTTGACGGGCCCGAAGCGCCGGATGCCGTCGGCGATGTCGGTTTCGAGGTCGATCCACTCGAATATGCCCGAGACGATGGCCTGCCTCAGCACCATCTGGCGTTCCGGTTCGGTACCGGGCCAGCGACCGCCGTCGGCCGGCCGGCGGAAGGTCGCCATCCAGGCGCAGGCCTTGAACGGGGCGAGCCGCTTGTAATCGACGGCCTTCGTGAGGAAGTCGATTCGCACTTCGAGGAACTTCGCCCCGCGCGCCGCGGCCTCGCGGAGTTCGACCTGCATCATTTTGTGGCGCGTGCGCGCCACGACCCCGCAGACTTTATCCGGCCCGACTGACATGGGAGAGTCTCGCGCAACCCGGAACACTTCCGCCCATCATACGGCAAGGTGTCCCGGTGCGGCGATGCTCAGTCGGCCCGAACGTCCACGGTGCCGTTGCTGCGGAAGGAGATCCGCACGTCGTGGCGACCGAAATCGAAGTGGATCGAACGTCGGTTCACGTCGAGTTCGCTCAGTTTGCCGCAGGGGAGCGTGAAGCAGACTTCGACCGGGCGGCACGTCACGGGGTGGACGATGAGGATCTTGTGGTGCCCCTCGCTCGGGCGGAACTCGCGGGCGAAGTTGTCGAGCGTGTAGACCGGCATCGGAGCCGGGGCGAAGCCCGCGTGATGGTGATGATGGATCGGCGGCGCGTACACCGGGACGGGTTGGACGTAAACCGGCTCGGGCGGGTGTGCGAACGCGACGGAGCCGACGAGTGCGACGACGGACAAGGCGAGCAGCGAGCGGATCATGGCAGTGCATCCCGATGAGTTGAGGGGCCAAAGCTGCAACGGGATGTGTTGGAGAACTTGCGCGGCGTGCAGCGGAGCTACTCGCTCACCGGCCGTCGCAGATATCGAACGACGGTTCCATACAGCGCCCCTTCGAGAGCATCCGCGGAGACGTGGGCGATGTCTTCCCATGGGCCGAGCTTGCTCGTCCAAGTTCCGTCCGGGAGTTGCCGGGCCGCATGCTGCGGACCGTCGCGGTCGGTATAGATCGCGATTTTCTCGAAGCCGGGTTCGAGTGCGCCGTCCGCACCGATCTCGAAGCCGAGCGTTCCGTACGCTTCGATGAACGCGATAAGGGTATGATCTCGTGCGATGCCCTCGGGCCAGTACCCATCTTCGCCAGGCTCCCACCATCGGCCGGCATCGAGTGCGGCCCACGCAATGCAGTTGTAAAGAGGATCGGGCGGACTCGTGACCGCGAATCGCTCGGCTACGAGTTTCGGGAAATGGGAGAACAGGTGGAACGGCTCGCTCATGGCTTCACCATTGGTACCCATTCACCTTGGCCCACGCGAGCCAGTCGGCCGCCATCGCTTTCAGGTCGCCTCGATTTTCGGGCGAGACCGGGTTCTCCCCGGTGATGGCCCGGAGTGCCCAGAACCAATGGTGCGACGCCCGCTCCAGTTCGCGGAAGAGGCACGGGAGCACGTCCGGTCCGAGGCCGATGATGCGCTGGTACAGCGGATGCATGGCGAGCTTTTCTGCCGACGAGACCGGAGGGCACTCCGCCTTCCACCGTTCGGCGAAGCGCTGAAACTGAGCTTCGAGGATTGCGGTTGGTCTTTGCGATTGCAGTATCGGAGTTTCGACGGTCATACCGAGTCTCCTTGCGTCCTGGAGGATTATAGCCGAGGGCGATCCGTTGCACCCATGCGCATCGTGGGATAGAATTCCTTCTACCCGCCCCGCCGCGTTCTGAGCGGCTTCCGAGTGCAACTCATGCTCCGTTTGCCGATCGCCTTCGGGATCTTCTACCTCCTCGCCGCTTCCGCGAGCGGCGCCGATGCGCCGTCGTTCCTCAACGAAGTCGTGCCGGTGCTCACGAAATCCGGGTGCAACTCGGGCGGGTGCCACGGCAAAGGTTTGGGTCAGAACGGATTCAAACTCTCCCTGCGCGGCTACGCCCCGGACGCCGATCACAAGGCGCTCGTGCGCGAGTTCGACGGCCGCCGCGTGGACACCTCCGAACCGGAGCGCAGCATCCTCCTCACGAAGCCGGCGGGGCTGGCCCCGCATGAAGGGGGCAAACTCTTCGCGGTCGGCAGCCGGGAACACGCGACGCTGCTGGCGTGGCTGAAGGCCGGCGCACCGGGGCCGGATGCCAAAGAGGCGAAGATCGCCAAGCTCGAAGTGACCCCCGCCGACGAGGTGCTCAAAGTCGGCGAGGAACTCCAGCTCACCGCGACCGCGACATTCACCGACGGCAAAAAAGCCGATGTGACTTGGCTCACGAAGTTCGACAGCAACGACGGCACGGTGGCCACCGTCGATGCGAGGGGACTCGTGAAGGCGAAGCGCAACGGGGCGACTTCGATCCGCGCCGCGATGCTCACGGAAGTCGGCGTGGCCGTGCTGGCCGTGCCCTTCGAGAAAGCCGTGGACGACGCCAAGTTCGTCGCGAAGAACAACTTCATCGACGCCGCTGTCTTCGACAAATTGAAGGCGCTGCGCATCGAACCGGCTGCACTATCCGACGATGCCGAATTCCTCCGCCGCGTCTATCTCGATGCGACGGGCACGCTGCCGACGCCCGGTGCGGTGCGGGCGTTCCTCGCCGACAAAGCGGCCGACAAGCGCGCGAAGGCCATCGACAAGCTCCTCGATACGCCCGAGTTCGTCGACTACTGGACGCTCTTCCTCTCGGACCTGTTGCAGAACCGCAAGGAGCGCGATCACGATGTCCGTGGCGTGAAGGGCGTGCGCCAGTTCCACGCGTGGCTCCGCGACCAGGTCGCGGCCAACCGCCACTGGGACGACCTCGCCCGCGATGTGCTCACGGCGAAGGGGAGCACCGCCACTTCCCCGCAAGTGGGCTACTACATTGTGACGCTCGGCGAGCACCGCGAGACGGAGAAGTCCGAACTCGCCGAGAGCGTCGCCCAGGCGTTCCTCGGCACCCGCATCGGCTGCGCCCGCTGCCACAACCACCCGCTCGAACGGTACACCCAAGACGACTTCTATCACTTCTCGGCGTTCTTCACCCGCGTGAAGCTCGAACGCAAAGACTCGCGTCAGGGGCCGACGACGCTCGTGCTGAGCCACCATGACGCGAATCAGAACAAGCAGCCCGTGGCCGTGCGCCAGCCGCGGACGAACCAGATGCTCAAGCCGCAGACGCTCGACCGCGCCGGTGCGGAGATCGCCCCGACCGATGATCCGCGCATCAAGCTCGCGGCGTGGATCACCGATCCGAAGAACGAATCGTTCAGCGGGTCGATGGTCAACCGCGTCTGGCGGCACTTCCTGGGCGTCGGCCTCGTCGAACCGGTGGACGACATCCGCGCCACGAACCCGCCGACGAACCCGGCCCTCTGGGCCGCGCTGAACAAGGAGTTCGTCGGCAGCAAGTTCGACCTCAAGCACCTGATCCGCACGGTGCTGAACTCGCGGACCTACCAGTTGGCGAGCGCCACGACGGCGAACAACGAGACCGATTCGCGATTCTACTCGCACTACTATGCCCGTCGGCTGCCGGCCGAGGTGCTTCTCGATTCGCTCAGTTCGGCGACCGGCACCAGCGAGAAATTCGACGGGTATCCCGAGGGCGTGCGGGCGATCCAGATCCCCGATCCGCACGCCGGGTCGCAGTTCCTAAAGATGTTCGGCAGCTCGGAGCGCACGACGGCCTGCGCCTGCGAGCGCACCGGCGACGTGACCCTGCCGCAGTTGCTCAACCTGCAAAACGGCGAGCGCCTGCTGGCGAAGGTGAAGGACGGCAACGGGGCGCTCGCGAACCTGCTGAAGGTGCAAAAGGACGACGCGATCTTGACGGAGGAACTCTTCCTGCGGACACTCAGCCGCTTGCCGACGGCGGAGGAAAAGGTCGCGGTCGGCGGAGTGCTGAAGACGGGCGACCCGCGCGAAGAAGTGTTCCGGGATCTGCTCTGGGCGCTGCTGAATGCAAAGGATTTCGCGTTCAGCCATTGAACGGCAGGGAGCACTCTCGCCGATTCTCGACCACTACACCCTATCGGGAGTTGACGATGCTACGATCGGTTCTCTGCAGCATTCTCACCGGCTCGCTGCTGTTGACGTTCTCTCCGTCCGTTTCGGCGCAGGCCAAAGCGGATCCGAAGGCGCAGCTCAAAACGAAAGTGACGTTCGCGGCGGACGGCGACAAACCTATCAGCGAGATGTTGGCGGCGGTTTCGAAGCAGTCCAAGCTGGACATCAAAATCGACAAAGAGGCTTTCGCGAAGGCCGGTGCCGAGACGCCCCAAGATCGCAAGTTCGGCAAAGTCAATTTCAAAGACGTCGCCGCTTCGAAGGTCCTCACCGACGTTCTGAAGCTGATCAACGCCACCTATCGGGTCGAGAAGGATCACATCCTCATCGTCCCGCTGAAGTGAGGGGGGCTCGACCTGGTTCGGCACAGTGTGTCCCGACTCGCCGCCGAGCCGGGACGCTCCCCAATTATTTCCCCTTCCGCAGCGCCCGTCCCGGCATCGCATCGGTGTGCTTCCCGCGCTCCAGCACCACTTCCCCGTTCACGACGACGAACTCGATCCCCTCGCTGTAGGCGAACGGCGCGGCGTAGGTCGATCTGTCGATCACCGTCGCAGATCGAACAGTGTCACATCGGCGAACGCGCCGGCGCGGAGCGTGCCCCGGCCGGTCAGGCCGATCTTCGCGGCGTTGAGCGAAGTCATCTTGCGGATCGCGTCTTCGAGCTTGAGCACGCCGCGATCGCGGACGTAGACGCCGAGCACGCGCGGGAAGGTGCCGAAGTTGCGCGGGTGCGGGTTGCCGCGCTTCAGCGGCCCCTCCGTCGCGTAGGCCGCGCCGTCCGAACCGACCGAGCACCACGGCTGCTGCAGCGCGAGGTTCATGTCCTTCTCGTCGTGGTGCGCGAAGACCGTCGGCACCGAGCCGCCCTGCTCGATGAGGATGTCGAAGAGCAGGTCGAGCGGATCGGGCGTCGGCGACTTCCCCTTCGATTTCGCGACGATGACGCGATCCATCGTCAGCCCTTCGTAGGTGCCGCGACCGCTCACGAGCATCCGCGACCAGTCGCCGCCGACGGCCGTGTAGTGGTTGTACCACCCCTCGATGCCACCGGTGATTTCCTTCTTCAACCGCTCGCGATCCTTCGGAT
>Ga0136611_10003627_pt1 | contig 10785 bp, 10 predicted proteins | sample AntDrymUQ2232306_2_FD_106645 | JGI IMG/M metagenome (GOLD analysis project Ga0136611, IMG submission 106645) | Polar desert sand microbial communities from Dry Valleys, Antarctica - metaG UQ223 (23.06) | ecosystem: Environmental > Terrestrial > Soil > Desert | place: Antarctica: Dry Valley... | reverse complement strand
GGCACGCACAGGTCGCCGCGGCCGGTGCCGACCGACAGGTCCGGCTTGTAGGTGCCGTGATGGTCCGAACCTCCCGTCACGCTGAGACCGAGTCGGCCGGCCAGCTCGGACAGGCCCGTCCGCTCGGCGGGGGAGTACCGCCCATACACCGCCTCCACGCCGCCGAGCCCGAGACCGGCCAGGGTGCGCAGCACCGCCTCGAGCGCCGTCGCCGACCCCAGCTCGAGCGACAGCGGATGCGCCAGCACCGGGACGCCCCCTGACGCGCGCGCCAGCCCGAGCGCGGTAGCCGGCGCCAGACGCGCCTTCTCGACGTAGCCAGGCCGGCCCTTGGCGAGGAACTTGTCGAAGGCGTCCTGAACGGACGAGGCCTGGCCGCGACGCATCAGGATGGCGGCTGCGTGCGGCCGCCCCGCCCCTCGCCCGCCCGCTTCGGCCACCAGCTCGTCGTATGGGATGTCGAGCACCCGGGCCATCACCTGGTTGCGACGATCACGCTCGTCCTGCAGCCGGATCAGCTCGTCCTGCAGCGGCCCTTCACCCGGCTCGACGAAGTAGACGAGCACGTGCATGGTGCCGACCTCGACCTCGCAGGAGATCTCGCAACCCGACACCAGCTCGATCCCCACGGCGTCGGCGGACGCCCGGGCCTCGGCGATGCCGTCCAGGCGGTCGTGGTCGGTGAGGGCAACGGCGCTGCACCCGGCCGCAGCGGCCAGCTCCGGGATGCGCCCGGGCGCATCGGAGCCGTCCGAAGCGGTCGAGTGGGTGTGCAGGTCGATCACGGCCGCAGGGTAGCCTCGGGTGAGTGACGGGCGGCCCTCTTGACGACGCGCGCGGGTACGAGGATGACAAGCCCAAAGAGGCTTGCGGGGTCTTCGGCATCTATGCGCCCGACCAACCGGTGGCCCACCTCACCTACGACGGCCTGTTCGCCCTGCAGCACCGGGGCCAAGAGAGCGCAGGCATGGCCGTCTCCGATGGCGACCTCATCCTCGTGCACAAGGAGATGGGCCTCGTCGCCAACGCCTTCGACGGCTACAAGCTGGCGGCGTTGCAGGGTCATCTGGCCATCGGCCACACCCGCTACTCGACCACCGGCTCGAGCACCTGGCGCAATGCCCAGCCCGTGCACCGCTCGGTTCTGGGTGAGGAGCACAACTCCACCTTCGCCCTCGGACACAACGGCAACCTCACCAACACCGGCGTCCTCGCCGAGGAGGCCGGCATGCTCCCCGGCGCAGTCGCCAGTGACAGCGACCTGGTGGCCGAGCTCATCGCCCGCTCTTACGGGCGCAGTCCCCGTAGCGATGACCGCGACCTGGAGGAGGCCCTGCTCAAGGTGCTTCCCCGGCTCGAGGGCGCCTTCTCGTTCGTCGTGATGGACGAGGGTCACCTCATCGGCGTTCGCGACCCCAACGGCTTCCGGCCCCTGTGCCTCGGCCGGCTCGACCGAGGGTTTGTGCTGGCGTCGGAGACTGCAGCCCTCGACATCGTCGGCGCCCACTTCATCCGCGAGCTGGCACCGGGCGAGATGGTCGTCATCGACGCGTCGGGCATCCGCGAGAGCCACCCGTTCGAGCCGGCTCGCATCGACCCCAAGCTGTGCCTGTTCGAGTTCGTCTACTTCGCCCGTCCCGACAGCGTTCTGTATGGCCGCGAGGTCCACGGTGCGCGCCAGCGGATGGGTGAGGTGCTGGCCGCGCAGTCACCGGTGGACGCCGACATGGTCATGGGCGTGCCCGAGACGGCACTTGCGGCGGCCCAGGGCTACGCCCGGCGCAGCGGCATCCCGTTCGGGCAGGGGCTGATCCGCAACCAGTACATGGGTCGCACCTTCATCTCGCCCGACCAGGCCGACCGAGACCGGGCCGTGCGGCGGAAGTTCAACCCGCTCCGCGAGAATATCGCCGGCAAGCGGCTCGTCGTGGTGGATGACTCGATCGTGCGGGGCACGAGCTCGCGGGCAACGGTGAAGATGCTGCGGGACGCCGGAGCTCGCGAGGTCCACCTGCGCATAATGAGCCCGCCCTACCGGTGGCCGTGCTTCTACGGCATGGACACGGGCACACGGGCCGAGCTGCTGGCGGCGAACATGACGGTCGGCGAGATCACGGACTACCTGGGCGTAGACAGCCTCGCCTACATCACCCTGGAGAACCTGAAGCAGGCGGTCGACGCGCCCGGGTCCGGCTTCTGCACCGCCTGCATGACCGGCGAGTACGCCATCGAGGTGCCGGTCAACCTGCGCAAGGACATCCTCGAGAAGAACGACCTGGCCTCGCCGGACCATGTCCTCTAGCGAAGCGCCTCCGACCAAGGTCACCTACGCCGCCGCAGGCGTCGACATCCTGGCGGGCGAGGAGGCGGTGCAGCGCATCAAGGACAAGGTCCGCTCGACCTACCGCCCCGAGGTCATCGGCGACATCGGCGGCTTCGGCGGTCTCTTCCGCTTCTTCCAGGACCGGTACCAGGACCCGGTGCTCGTCGGGTCGACCGATGGCGTAGGCACCAAGGCCTTGATCGCCCAGGCCACCGGACGTTTCGAGACCATCGGGGTCGACCTGGTGGCCATGTGCGTCGACGACCTTGTCTGCCAGGGTGCCGAGCCGCTGTTCTTCCTGGACTACATCGCCGTGGGCCGCCTCGATCCCGATCACATCTCACAGCTGGTCGAGGGCGTGGCCGAGGGCTGTCGCCAAGCGGGGTGCGCCCTGATCGGCGGTGAGATGGCCGAGCATCCCGGCGCCATGGAGCCCGGCGAGTTCGATCTCGTCGGCTTCGCCGTCGGCGTGGTCGAGCGAGATCGCATCATCACCGGGGAGCACGTGGCCGAGGGCGACGTGCTCATCGGCCTGCCCTCGCCGGGGTTGCGCTCGAACGGCTACTCCCTGGCTCGGAAGGTGCTGCTCGACATCAGTGGACGATCGCTCGATGAGCCTGCCTACAGCGGCACCCGGCGCACGTTGGCCGACGAGCTGCTCGAGCCGTCGGTGATCTACGCGCCTGCCATCGAGGCACTGCTGCGCGCCGTCGACGTCCGGGCCGTGGCCCACATCACGGGGGGAGGCATCGTCGGCAACCTCGCTCGCGTGCTGCCGGACCGGCTCGATGCGGTCGTCGACCGGCGCTCCTGGGAGGAGCCGCGCATCTTCACCGAGATCCGCCAGGCCGGGAACATCGACGGAGCGGAGATGGCTCGCGTCTTCAACCTCGGGGTGGGGATGGTGGCCGTGGTCCCGCCGGGCGATGTGTTCAAGGCGCTCGACGTACTGCGCGAGCGGGGCCATCGCGCCTTTGAGCTGGGTCAGATCGTGTCCGGGCGCGGTGACGTCCGGATCGAAGGCTGAGGCGAACGATGGCGAGCGCGGCGCACCCCGCCTTGGTGCAGCACCTCCTCGACCATGCCGTGCGCACGGGCGACTTCACCCTGAAGTCCGGCAAGCGCTCAAACTGGTTCATCGACGCCAAGCAGACTGCGTGCCGCCCGGACGGCATGCTGCTCGTCGCCGACGCCCTGCTGGCCGAGCTGAGTGACGACATCGTCGGCATCGGTGGCCTCACCATGGGAGCCGACCCGGTGGCGTTCGTAGCGGCCGCCGTCGCAGCCACGCGTGGTCGCCCGCTCAAGGCCTTCAGCGTCCGCAAGGAAGCCAAGGACCATGGCGGCGGGGGACGCATCGCCGGAGCGCTCGACCCGGGCGACCGGGTGGTGCTCACCGAGGACGCCGTCACTCGCGGCACGTCGCTGCTCGAGGCTGCTCGAGCCGTTCGGGAGGCCGGCGCCGATCCGGTGCTCATCGTCACCCTCGTCGATCGAGGCGGCACGTGCGCGGCGCTGGCCGCGGCGGAAGGCATCGAGTTCCGCGCCCTCGTCACCGCGCCCGATCTGGGCTTCCCGTACGAAGGCTGACGGAACGTTTTGCGTCAGCGAGCGACCGCGCTCCGTGGTGAACAGACCGACGAAAGCAGCCGCATGACTACAGATTCCCACGAAGTGTGGTCATAGCGGAGGATTCGTGACATGCTCTGGGCGGTAGGACTAGTTCCGGACGCACGCGCAAATAGCCCGCAAGGGCTATCGACCGCGAAGGAGCCTGTCCGTACGGTTCGGGAGCAAACGGACACCTCCGAAGGGATCTTGAATGACAGACCACTCCAACCCCGATGCGCTCCTCACCCCCGCCGAAGTCGCGGCCTTGTTCCGGGTGAACCCCAAGACGGTCACCCGCTGGGCCCGGGCCGGCAAGATCACTGCCATCCGAACCCTGGGTGGACACCGCCGCTTCCGGTCGTCGGAGATCCGTCGCTGCCTCGACCTGATGGAGCGCGAGGGCGCATAGCTGGCTGCAGCTGGACGGCGTAGCGCGTCCCGGAAGACGTGCGCCTGGAGGGCGCCGCCCCCGCTGTGAACGTGGAGAGACTGGCCGTTGCCCGAACCGGGTGACGGCCATCGCTTTTGGCTGACCCGGTCGTGTCTCGCGATGCTCGGGAGGTGGCTTCCCCCAACGCCTCCTACTCCGTCCGCATCCGTGTCGAGCTCGACCACCGCCCTGGCACGCTCGGCCGGTTGACCTCGGCCATCGGCGATGCCGGTGGCAACATCGCTGGGCTCGACATGGTGGAGGCCCGCGGTCCGCGCATGGTGCGTGACGTCACGGTTCTCGCCATCGACGAAGCCCACGTGGAGCGTATGACGGTCGCGCTGCAGTCCCTCGACGGCGTCTCGATCGACAGCGTGCGCGATCGCACGTTCTTGATGCACGAGGGCGGCAAGATCGAGGTCGTCTCCCGGATCCCGCTCAACAGCCGCGACGACCTGTCGATGGCGTACACACCGGGCGTGGCTCGGGTGTGCCGAGCCATCGAGGCCAACCCGGCCGACGTGCACAAGTTCACGATCAAGAGGAACACCGTCGCCATCGTCACCGACGGCACCGCCGTGCTCGGGCTCGGCGACATCGGTCCTGCGGCTGCGTTGCCAGTCATGGAGGGCAAGGCCATGCTCTTCAAGGAGTTCGCCGGCGTGGACGCCTTCCCGGTCTGCCTCGACGTCCGGGACGCGGACGAGCTGGTGGAGACGGTGGAGCGCATGGCCACGGTGTTCGGCGGCATCAACCTCGAGGACATCGCCGCCCCACGCTGCTTCGAGGTGGAGGAGCGCCTGAAGGCCAGCCTCGACATCCCCGTGTTTCACGATGACCAGCACGGCACGGCGGTCGTGGTGCTGGCTGCGCTGTGGAACAGCCTGAAGGTGGTCGACAAGGAGATGGACGACCTCAGTGTCGTGATCGCCGGCGTGGGAGCCGCCGGCGTGGCCATCACCAAGATCCTGATGGAGGCCGGTGTACGGAACGTGGTGGGAGTCGACCGCAAGGGGGCGATCTACGACGGTCGGGGGCCGCTTGACCCGTCGAAGCAGTGGTTCGCGGAGCACACCAACCCCGACAAGCGCTCCGGGACCCTGCGCGATGTGCTGCCGGGGGCCGACGTCTTCGTCGGTGTCAGCGGGCCCAACCTGGTCCGTCGAGACGACCTGCGGGTCATGGCTGACGACCCAATCGTCTTCGCCTTGGCCAACCCGGACCCGGAGATCACCCCAGAAGCGGCGGACGGCATCGCTGCCGTCATCGCCACCGGGCGCAGCGACTACCCCAACCAGATCAACAACGTGCTGTGCTTCCCCGGCATCTTCCGGGGTGCGCTCGACGCCAGAGCGACCAGCATCACCGAGAGCATGAAGCTGGCTGCCGCCCACGCCATAGCCGCCGCCGTGCCCGACGAGGAGATCTCCCCCAGCTACGTCGTCCCCAGCGTCTTCAACCGCCAAGTGGTCGATCTGGTCGCGGCGGCGGTAGCCGATGCCGCCCGCGCCGCCGGGGTGGTGCGGCCGGAGAACACCACGTCGTGACCGTCAGCGGTGCACGGAGAGTCGCTCCATGGCGCCAGTAGTCGGCGGTCGGGGACGCTGCGACCACTCTGAAGCGCCCGTTGAGTTGCGGCTCTTACGCATAGACCAGTAGGACGCTGGGTTAAGTGAACCCGGGAAGGGCGGCGGCGGAGGAAGAAGATGTCGGACGGCCCTGTGCAACTCCCCGATACCCCGCGCGGGCGTGCGACGAGAGCGCGAATTGTGGCGGCGGCCGCCGAGCTCATGCATCTCCGAGGCGTGGGGGCGACGAGCATCGCTGACGTGCTCGTGGCGTCTGACACGGGCAAGAGCCAGATGTACCACTACTTCTCGGGTAAGGATCGGTTGGTCGAGGCCGTGTTGCAGCACCAGCTCGACCAGGTGCTCGACATGCAACGCCAGTTCGACGTCGGCACGTGGGACGGGATCAGAAGCTGGTTCGACGCGATGCTCGGCCAACAGGAGGCCCGAGCGTTCCTCGGCGGCTGCCCGCTTGGGTCGATCATCGCCGAGGTCGGCACCCGCGACCATCACCTGCGAGAAGTCGCTGCTCGGGCCTTCCAACGCTGGGAGGACGTCCTAGCTACCGGGTTGCAGGCGTTGCAAGACAGGGGCGAGCTTCGTGACCATGCCGACCCGGGCCGCCTTGCGCTGGAGACGATGGCGAGCATTCAGGGGGGCTACCTGCTCTCGACCACGGAGCGGCAGCGACGGCCGATGGAGATTGCGCTCGACGCGGCGTGGGAGCGCATCCGGTCGTACGCCCCTTGAGGAGCCCGGCGCAGCAGCGGCCGACTGCTGCGGCGACCGTGCGCCTGGTCTAATGTACTGCGCGGTACAACCGATACTAGGAGGCGTCATGGCGCAACTTGGACCGAAGGACATCGACCCGGACACCCGTATGGCGGTTCTCGTGGCGGCGACGGCTGAGGGGCAAAAGCTCGCCGGCGGGGAGCACGAGACAGAGAAGGGCGTCGACCAACGGGTGGACGTGTCCTCGGTCGACGGCATCGTCTCCGATTGGCCGGAGGCAGCGCAGATGGGCGTCCAGGCCATGGTCATGCAATACGGCCCGCCCAACGAGGCCACCCCGACGAAGCTCATGTGGTACCGCAATGGGGTGTGGAAGCGGACTGTCATCACCAGCGACGAAGTCCTCCACAAGTTCCCGACCCCGCACGCCGACTTCCTCACCCAGTGGATTGACTACAAGGTCCCGGTGGACAAGTTCGCCGTGATCGGTGAGTACGACGGCAGCTGCCTGGTCGACCGCACGACGGGCGAGGCCGGGGCCCGGTGCGACTCCGAGGCGGCGAACATGCTGACGTTGAACCTGATGCACGATCTCGTTACCGGCCAAACGGATGTGCCTACGGCCCGTTCCTTCTACGCGGAGACACTGGCCGCCTACGCGCTGGGCCGGCCTGCGCCGTACTGCGAGGCCTTCCAGTTCGAGCTTCCGCTGAGCGGGACAGAGGACCCTGACGAGCCGGAGGCCGACGGGCCGGTGATGAAGGAGGTCGTGGCCAAGGTGACAGCCCAGCTCGGCGTGAGCGGCATGGCTAGGACCGCGGTCGCCAAGGTGAAGGACGTGCTCAACAGCGATCAGTAGAGCGGCACGTACCGCCTGCGCGGTCAAGGTGAAGGACGTTCGCTGCCGGCAGGACGGCGCTGCTGGTGATCGATGCCGACCTGGTCTGTCACGACGACCTGCGGATCATGGCTGACGACCCGATCGTGTTCGCCCTGGCCAACCGGACCGGAGATCCCCCAGAAGCGGCTGCCGTCGTCGCCAGTGTCGCCACGCCGATTGGCCGCCCTACCGGAGCCCCGCTTCAGAGAGAGAGCGCCGTCGAGGATCCAGCGGCACGGCACAAGCATGACCTCGAGCGCCGCGTCGGGCTTGAGGCGCGCGACGTCGGTGAGAGATGTGGCGGCCTCGGTGCCGAAGCCGATGGCGAGTGCAGTTACCAGGCGCCCGTAGTCGGCCTCCGTGAGCCGGTCCTCGAACATCACCGACTGGCAGAGCGGCCTCCGGGGAGGATCGACTCGAGGCTGCCGCCGAGCAAGTACCGCAGCGGGCGGTTGGGCGACCGGGCGCCATGCGCCGCCCTGCCAGCCGACCAGCAGCCGTCGATCCCCGTCCACGTCTCGGACGAGCTCACCGTCTTCAACTCGTACAGGCACCCGGCTTCGGGTTCTTGCCTCAGGACCACAGCTCCTGAGGCGCCTGCGCCTACTACTTCGGCCGAGAGCGCAAGTCTGGGCCCACCCGAAGGAGCAAGGTGCCTGGCCATCGCCGACCTGCTCGGGACCTACGGCCACCCAGCGGCGTCCCAGAACGGCCGCCCATGCGAGGCTCGAGGAAGCCGCGAACACTGCTCGCAGTAGGCATCGATCTTGGCGGCTCGGGAGGACAGTCCTTAGCCAGGGCAGGCTGGCGGGGTCATGGCACGTAGAGACCCTGGCCACAGCCGACGCTGCCGCCTGCAGTGGTCGGGACCGGCGTCGATCCGGTGACCTCGCGCTTTTCAGGCGCGCGCTCTACCAACTGAGCTACCCGACCTTGCACCCCCGAAGGGGAGCGGTCCTGACGGGATTTGAACCCGCGACCTCCGGCTTGACAGGCCGGCGTGCACTCCAAACTGCACCACAGGACCAACATCTGCGTGAGCGCACCCGAGCCGGGCGGCGCGCGCAGGGCGTCAGTGTAACGACACCTGGCCGCGGCGCGAGCAGGGGGTTCTCAAAAAATTCAGGCTAAACCCAGATTAACGACGGCAACCACGAGTCGCAGCCTCCGGAAGTGGCTATGACCGCCACTCGAATCGCCCGAGTGGCCGCCAGGCTCCCGCGTGGTTCCCCCCGTAGACATCGCAGACGACGCACCAACGAGGAGAACATCTGATGAGCAACATGGACCAGCAGGAGATGGCCAGCTGGGTGGGACGCACCCTGGTTGATTCCGACGGCGACAAGATCGGCAAGATCGCCGACATCTACCTCGACGAGGACACGGACAAGCCGGAGTGGATCGCGGTCAACACCGGAATGTTCGGGAGCAAGGTCAGCTTCGTGCCGATCGAGGGCGCCAGCGCATCGGGTGGCGACGAGATCCGTGTCCGTCACGCCAAGTCGGCGGTGAAGGATGCGCCGAACGCAGAGGCGGACGGCGCCCTCTCTCAGGACGACGAGGCGCGCCTCTACTCCCACTACGGCATGTCCTATGGCGAGGCGCGGTCGGACTCAGGTCTTCCTGAGGGAGGACAGAGCGGCCAGCAGCGCACGGCCGACACGTCGACCACGACCGACACTACGGAGCGGAAGGGCGATGCCGGCGCGGCCGATAACGCCATGACTCGCTCGGAGGAAGAGCTGCGGGTCGCCAAGACCAAGCAGGAGGCGGGCCGTGTGCGCCTGCGCAAGTGGGTCGACACCGAGCGCGTGACCGAGACCGTGCCCGTGCAGCGTGAGGAGGTTCGGGTCGAGCGTGAGGCCATCACCGACGCCAACCGGGACAAGGCTCTCGATGGCCCGGAGATCACCGAGGCCGTGCACGAGATCGTCCTCACGGACGAGAAGGCGATCGCCGACACGGAGGTCGTTGCCCAGGAGCGCATCCGGCTGGACAAGGAAGTCGTCACCGAGCAGGAGACCGTCACCGCCGACCTCCGCAAGGAGCGCGTGGAGGTCGAGGGCGACACCGACGTCGACACCACCCGCGGCACCGCGCCCACCAACCGCTGATCACAATCCCGTGCTGGTCGGGGAACCTTGCGTTCCTCGACCAGCCGAGAGGACTCGCATGGCTAGGAACGACGAACGAACGGAAGACGGCGACCAGAACGTGGTCCTGTCCGCTGATGAGCTGCGGGTCCGCCGCGTGCAGGAGGAAGCGGGCCGGCTGCGGACGTCCAAGCGCATCGAGACGTTGCCCGTGGAGCACATGATCGACCGACAGGTCGAGCAGGCCTCGATGGATCGCGAGGCCCCGCTCGAGGGCGATAGTGGGGAGATCGAGACCCTCGAGGACGGGAGCATCTCGATCCCGGTCTTCGAAGAACAGCTGGTGATCGAGAAGCGGCTCGTCGTGCGTGAGCGGGTGATCATCCGCAAGCAGACCATCACCCAGCAGCAGCACGTGCAGGCCGAGCTACGTCGGGAGCACCTCGACGTCGAGGCTGATGACGACGTGCGCGAACGGGTGACGGGCGAGCTGCTCGACCGGGACGGCGACGTCAACCGGGACGGCGACGTCGGCGATCGGGCGGACGAGCGCACGCGGGACTGAAGCAGTCCGCCGGGGCCCGGCGGAGATGCAGCACCCCCAACGGGATTCGAACCCGTGCTGCCACCTTGAAAGGGTGGTGTCCTAGGCCACTAGACGATGGGGGCTGGGACCGTCTCCGCAGGGCACTCGACGGTAGCAGCCGTCATATGAGAGCCCACTCGGTCGGTCCACCGGTGTCCCGGATCTCCACACCGAGGCTCACGAGCCGTTCCCGCAGCGCATCCGCATCGGCATAGCGCTTGTCGCTCCGTGCATCAGCGCGCAGAGCGAGCAGTGCGTCGACGAAGGGGCCGACCAGCTCACGGGGGTCTCGCGCGCCGCCCTCGGCCAGCTGACCCAGGCGCACGACCATGGACCGCAAGACCGCTCGGCCGCGGTCTCGGTCGTCCGACTCCAAGCTGTCTCCGGCCCAGGCGTGCAGCTGCCCCTCCAAGTCCAGGACAGCCTGCGCCGCCCCCGGTGCGTCACGCCGTTCGAGCGCGGCCACGAAGGCGGCCTCGGCCGCTCCGACCGCGTCGAGCAGAGGACTGGTGGCTTCGCCGGGGGCAACCGCGGCCGCCGCCGGAACGCCATCCCCGCCCTG
>Ga0136611_10003626_pt1 | contig 10786 bp, 10 predicted proteins | sample AntDrymUQ2232306_2_FD_106645 | JGI IMG/M metagenome (GOLD analysis project Ga0136611, IMG submission 106645) | Polar desert sand microbial communities from Dry Valleys, Antarctica - metaG UQ223 (23.06) | ecosystem: Environmental > Terrestrial > Soil > Desert | place: Antarctica: Dry Valley... | reverse complement strand
GAGGTCGATGGTCATGCCCCGCTCCTTCTCTTCCTGGAGACGATCGGGGTCGATGCCGGTGAGCGCCTGGATGAGCGTCGACTTGCCGTGATCGACGTGGCCGGCGGTGCCTACGACGCGCATGCCGTCGAAGCCTCGGCGACGGTCGGGCATTCGGCAACGGGTGCAGTCGTGGCCACGATGGTCTCCTCGGTCCCGGCGACTGAGGGAACGGCGGCGATGCGAGCGCCCACCTGAGAGCCGAGATGCGCGCCGATGCAGCCCGCGAGCGTCCGCGCGAGCAGCGCGTCCTCCTCGGGGAGGACCGTGCGCAGATCGAGGACGACGCGCCCGCGCTCGATGCGGGCGACGACAGCGGGCCTCGCCCGGCGCAGGTCGCGGGCGAGTGCGTCGGGGTTCAGCGCGGCGGGTGCGGCGAGCAGGCGCGTCGGGAGCGACTCCCCCGGCAGCGAACCACCGCCGACCGCCGACCGACCGTCCTCAATCGACCAGCCGTCGCGCCACGCGCCGAGGGCATCGGCGACCGTCCGCGCGCGGGCTTCGATCTCGGCCGGCGTCGCGGCGATCATGCGCCAGACGGGCACGCGGCGCTCGGCCTCGCCGCGCACGTAATGGCGCAGCGTCGCGCCGAGCGCCGCGAGGGTCGCCTTATCCGGCCGGAGCGCCCGCGTCAGGGGATGCTTCTTGAGCCTCTCCACCAGCTCCCGTTTGCCGACGACAATGCCCGCCTGCGGCCCGCCGAGCAGCTTGTCGCCGCTGAAGCAGACCAGATCGGCGCCGGACTGGATGCTCGTCTGCACCATCGGCTCGGGCGCCAGCCCGAAGCGCGCCGTATCGAGGAACGAGCCACTGCCGAGGTCGTCCACCACCAGCAGACCGCGGGCGTGGGCCGCCGCCGCGAGCTCGGCGGGGTCCGGCGCGTGGACGAAGCCGATCACCCTGAAGTTGCTCGAATGAACGCGCAGGAACAGCGCCGTGACGTCCGTCGCCGCGTCCTCGAAATCGTGGACGTAGGTGCGATTGGTCGTCCCGACCTCCACGAGCCGCGCGCCCGACTGGCGCAACACGTCCGGGATGCGGAACCCGCCGCCGATCTCGACCAGCTCGCCGCGCGAGATGACCACCTCTCGCGCCGATGCCAGGGCCGAGAGGATGAGCAGCAGGGCCGCCGCGTTGTTGTTGACGATCAGGGCCGCCTCGGCGCCGCTCAGGCGGCAGAGCAGCTCGCTGACGTGCTCGTGCCGCGAGCCGCGCGCGCCGGCGTCGAGATCGTATTCGAGGTTCGAGTAGCCGCCGCCAACCTCGCGCATGGCGGCGAGCGCGTCCGCACTCAACGGCGCCCGACCGAGGTTCGTGTGGATCACCACGCCGGTCGCGTTGATCGCGCGCCGCAGCGTCGGCCGCGCCGCCCCGGCGAGGTGCTGCTCGACCAGGCCGGGCAGATCGGGAGCCTCGTCGCCCGCGACGAGGCGACGCCGAGCGTCGTCCAGCGACTCGCGGGCGGCGGCGACTATGAGCGCGCGGGGATAGTCGGCTTCGAGCGCAACGACGCGCTCCTCGCGGAGGAGGCGGTCCACGCTGGGGAGGGCGCGCAGTGGATTCGACACGAAGGGGCGTCGCTCCTGGGCTCGCATGGGGTCATGGAGCGCGCCGGATTGTAGGCCCACCGGCCGAACGTACGCTAGACCTCGCTATGCACGCCAAGCCGTGAAGAGGTCGAATCCGCAGAGCGCCACGCCATCTTCATGTACGTGTCGCCCTGGCGGAGCTCATCGAGCATCTGCGTCAGGCGCTTCTGCCTCGTGCCCTCGAGCTTCGCGCGCATGATCCAGCCGATATAGTCGTTCTGTTGATACGGCGGCCGGCGGCCGTACGCCTGCAGCAGCCCGCCGTGCAGCAGCGCGGTCTGCACGAACGACGGCATGGGATGGCGAGCACGCTTGGGGCGTCGTGCCTCCGAATCAGTCATGCCGTGTTCCCATGCCCCAAGAACTCTAGATGGGTCGCGCGTCCGCGTATGTTCGCCAGTGTCCGTCCTCGGTCAGGACGTAGAGAAGTCCGTGCGGCGTCCAGACGACCACGCCGCGCTCAAACGCCTGGATCGTGCCACCGGAGCCGCGCGGCTCATACACGGCCCACCCAAGCCGCGACTTCACCTCGGGTCGGGCGCTCCAGAGCGTGCCGAAGTCACCGGCCGGAACCAGCGCACCGGGCGGGGGCGAGCCATCACCGCCCAGTCGGGGGGCATGGCGCGCGAGATCCTGATACGTGGCCCAACTGCCGCCCTCGCGCCGCATGACGTAGATCTCGCGCGTATCGCTGCGCCAGATGGCCAGGCCGCCCTGGAACGACTGCTCCAGCAGGGTGACGGTGCGGCTGCCGCGCAGCGGCTCGCCGAGCTGCTGGCGAAGCTGGTCCCGCGCGCCGTAGAGCCGCGAGATAGCCGGCGGCATGCTCGGGGCCTGCTCCTGGGGAGAAAGGGCGGACGCGAGCGACGGCACCTCGGGCGCGCTCTCGGCTCGTGTTCGATCCGGCAATGTGGGAGCGGCGGTCGTCGGGGCCGACGCACGGCCAACTTCCGATATTCGGTTGCCTGGCCGATCGGCCCCGCCGGCGGATGCCGTGGACGGGGCAGCCGGTCCGGCCTGCGCGACCGGCGCCGCCACCGACGGCGCGTCGCCGGCGGCGACCGGCGCCGATTCGCTCGTCACGGCTCCCTGGCTCGGGAGCCGAAGGAGCGGGTCGCCGTCGCCCGGACGGAGCACGAGGACAAGTGACAGGGCAACGCTCGCGAACGCGGCGGCCGGCGCGAACGCCCGCGCATAGCCGCCGACGCGCAACGGCTGACGTCGCGCCGCCTCTCGCTCCGCGATTTTGCGGCGCACGCCCTGGCCGATGCTCGTCGGCACCGGCTCCCAGGAGAGCGACCGCATAACCTGCCCGACACGCACCATGCCCTGGTATTCGGCGCGGCACTCGGAGCACTCTTTCAGGTGGCGCTCGGCGAGGTAGCGTTCCTCGGACGAGACCTGCGCGTCGCGGAGGTCTGAAAGAAGTCGCCGGTCGCACTTCATAGCAGTTCGGCTCCCCCGTCCGTCCCGCCCAGGCGCTCGTACACCACTCGGAATTCCTCGCGCGCTCGGAAGAGCAGCGACTTGACGGCCGACCGAGAGCTGCCGATCACCTCGCCAATCTCCTCGCACGACATGCCGTTGTACTCGCGCAGGACGAGGCAGATTTTGTACCGAGGCGGCAACTCCTGGAGGACGCGATGCACGAGCTCGCGCGACTCCTGGCGAAGCGTGTCACGCTCCGGACTGTCGCGAGCGATCTGCTTCGGGTGGAACATCGAGACGAACGAGTCCCACGGCTCCCAGCGGATGAGCTTGCGTCGCCGAAGCTGATCCATGCAGAGATTCGTGGCGATGCGGTAGAGCCACGGCCCCACCTTCAGCTCCCCCGTGATCTTCGGCAATCCCGCGTACGCGCGCAGGAAGGTCTCCTGCGTGAGATCGTGCGCCTCTTCCGAGTTGCCCACGAGTCGGTATATGCAGTTGTAGATTCGTTCCTGGTAGGCCGTGAAAATCTCGTCAAAAACGAGCTCTTCTCGCGCCTCTACCCGTTGGGCGACCATTAATTCCCCAGCGGTCATCCAACACCTCCGTGGGCTCGCATCAACTTGAACGAACCGAACGGAAGGTGGTTGCAATGACGGCGCGTCGGGTTCCGTTGCCACCGCTGTGCGGCCCGTGCATTGTATGTCAGCCTTGGCGCCTGGTCGGCTGATTTCGCGCGGACCGCGACAAACGGAACGAGTCCGTAACGGCGAAGCGACCGCCGTAGGTCACCGTAGGTAAATGAGTGACACGTCCGACGCTCTTGCTCGGCGCAGTCAAGCCCGACCCGAAGGGCCGTTCGCTCGCCTGTGCATCAGGGCTGGCTATGATGCCGCTGTGGTACCGTCTGGGCGCCACGGCGGGCGTCGGCGTGTGCTCGCTGGCGGCGGGCATCGGACAGTCGGAGGTCGCGCGTGCTGAACGTGCAGGACATTCAGCGAATCATCCCGCACCGTTTCCCCTTCCTGCTGATCGACCGCGTACTGGAGCTGGAGCCAGGCGCGCGGATCGTCGCGGAGAAGGCGGTGACCGTGAACGAGTGGTTCTTCCAGGGCCACTTCCCCGGCACGCCGATCATGCCCGGCGTGCTGATCGTCGAGGCGCTGGCCCAGGCCGGGGCCGTGCTGCTGCTCTCCGAGGAGGGCGCCGCGGGCAAGATCCCCCTGTTCGGCGGCATCGACCGCTGTAGATTTCGAGGCCAGGTGACGCCGGGCGACACGTTGCGGCTCGAAGTCGTGTTCACCGCGCGGCGCGGCCCGGTCGGCAAGGGCACGGGCAAGGCGCTCGTCGGCGGCAAGGTGGCGGCCGAGGCGGACCTTACGTTCGCGCTCATGGCGCCGCCGAAGGACACGGCCCCAGGCGCATGAGCGCTCGGGACCGCGTGCGGCTCGGGGCACTTCGGGTCGCCGGCCGGCTCATGGCCCGGCAAGGTGGCGTCGCATCGACCACGGCGCTTGATGGTCGGCGCCACTCGACATGTCGCGCGCCTGCCCCCCGTATCCTGCTGGTGCGGCCCGACCACCTCGGAGACTTGATCCTGGCCGGCCCGAGCGGCAGGCTCCTCCACGCGGCCCTCCCGAACTCGGCGGTCGACTGGCTAGTCGGCCCGTGGGGCGCGGACGTCGTCCGGCGGTCGGGCGCGGAGCACGAGATCTTGACGTGTCCGTTTCCGGGCTTCACGCGGCGGCCGAAGGCGTCGCCGTGGAGCCCGTATTCGCTGCTTGCCGTCGAGGCGCGGTCGCTGCGAGCGCGGCGGTACGATGCGGCGCTCATCCTGCGCCCAGACCACTGGTGGGGCGCGTTGCTGGTCGCCGCCGCCGGGATCCCGGTGCGCATCGGCTTCGGCGTGTCGGAGGCGGAGCCGTTCCTCACCCACGCCCTGCCGGCGCCGGAGGCGACCCATGCGGTCGAAGCGAACGTTGCCCTCGCGCGGCTCGCCGCCGAGCTGTTGGGCTCTTCGGCCCTGGAGATTGCTTCGCCCTCGCCGGGCGTCGTGGTCACTGCCGACGAGCGGGCCTGGGCGACGGCCACGGTGGGTCGGGGCACCGGGCCGCTGATAGCGCTCCATCCCGGCTCGGGCGCGGCGGTCAAGAACTGGCTGCCGCATCGGTGGTCGGGGGTGCTGGCGAAGCTGATGGACGCGACTGGTGCGCGCGTCGTGCTGACCGGCTCAAGAGCCGAGGTGCCGCTCGTCGAGCGGATCGCCTCCACGCTTGAACCCCGGCCGCTGGCACTGATTGGGCACACCAGTCTCGGGCAGCTCGCGGCGCTGTTCGAGCACTGCGACCTCGTCCTCGGTGGGGACAGCGGGCCGCTGCACCTCGCGGCCGCCATGGGCACGCCGACCGTCAGGCTGTACGGCCCGACCCCCACCGCCGTCTTCGGCCCGTGGGGCGACCCGGCCCGGCAGCGACCGATCCAGGCCGCGCTGCCATGCGAACCCTGCGGCAGCTTCACGCCGCCGTGCGGTGCGACCGCCACGCCCGCGTGCTTGCGCGCGATCGACGTGGACACCGTCGTGGACGCGGCCCTGAAGGCCCTTGCGACCGGTGCGCGTTTGCAATCCCGGACGGGGGCATCAGTAGGGCCGGCGGCCCGGTGCTGATCGGCATCGACGCCAGCCGGACGGTGATCGCCGATCCGACCGGCACCGAGCGGTACTCGCTGGAGATCACTCGCGCGCTGATCGCGGCCGGCATCGACGACCGATTCGTCCTCTACTTCAACCAGCCGCCGTCGTCCGGCCTGCTTCCGCGCGGAGGGCGGGTCGAGTGGCGCGTCATCCCCTCCCGCCGCCTCTGGACGGTCGGGCGCCTCTCGCGCGAAGTACTCATCCGGCCGCCGGACGTCCTGTTCGTGCCCGCCCACAGTTTGCCGCCGCTCGTTCGGGGCAGGAGTGTCGCGACGATCCACGACCTCGGGTATCTGGCGTTCCCCGACGAGCACCCGCCCGCCACTCGGTTCCTCCGCGACCGGGCGAATCGCTGGAGCGCGCTCCGCGCGACCCGCGTGGTCGCCATCTCCGAGGCGACCTGGCGCGACCTCGTGCGGCACTACCAGACACCCCCGGGCAAGATCGACGTGGTACACCACGGGCTCGACCCGGCCTTCCGGCCCATCCGCGACCGGGCGCGCCTGGACGCGGTGCGGGCTCGCTACGGTCTCGACCAGCCATACCTGATCTTCGTCGGGACGCTCCAGCCGCGCAAGAACCTCGAGCGGCTGTTGCTGGCCTTCGACCGTGTGGTAGGCCGCGCCCCAAGACCGCTCCAGTTGGCGCTGGTGGGCAAGATCGGGTGGCAGGAAGAGCGGTTCCGCCGCGCGCTGGCACGGATGCGGGCACCCGAGCGGGTGCGAGTGCTCGGCTACGTCCCGGACGCCGATCTGCCCACTCTCTTGTCCGGGGCGCTCGCCCTCGCGTTCCCGTCGCTCTACGAGGGGTTCGGCCTGCCGGCGCTCGAAGCGATGGCGTGCGGCGCTCCGGTTCTCGCCTCCTCGACGTCGTCGCTGCCGGAGGTCGTGGGTGATGCCGGACTGCTCGTCGATCCGCTCGACGTCGATGCCATCGCGGACGGTTTGGAGCGGCTCGTCAGCGACCCAGACCTGCGCGCCACGCTCACCGCGCGCGGGTTGCAGCGAGCCGCCGGTTTCACCTGGGAGCGGGCGGCTCGCGCGACGCTCGCCGTGCTCCGAAATGCTGCCGGCGCTCCGAAGGGGCTGTGTTAAACTCGGAGCGTGAAGCGCATCCTGGCGGTCAAGCTCGCGGACCTCGGTGACCTCCTCTCGGTGACACCGGCGCTGCGAGCGTTGCGCAACGGCCACCCCGACGCGTACATCGCGGCGCTCGTCACGCCGAGCAGCGCCGGCATCCTCGCCGGCTCGACCGCCATCGACAAGGTCATCCCGTTCCAGAAGGCGCTGTTCGACCGCCCGCTGGCCGCGCCCAGGTCGGCCCATCTCGCGCTGGAGCTGGCGCGCGAGCTGCGCGCCGGCGCTTGGGACGCGCTGGTGCTGTTCCACCACCTGACGACGCCGTTCGGGGTCGCCAAGTACGCCGCCCTGGCGCTCGCGAGCGGCGCGCCGATCCGCGCCGGCGTGGACAACGGGCGCGGCTGGTTCCTGACCCGCCGCGTGGCCGATGGCGGCTTCGGCGCACGGCACGAGGTGGACTACTGGCTGGCGGTGGCCCAGACGCTCGGCGGCCACAACGCCGACCCGCGCCCGGAGATCGTCGTGACCGAAGCCGACCGCGACTGGGCGCGCTCGGTCTTTACCGAGAATGATCTACAAAGGGGCGCCTTCGCGGTCGTCCATCCCGGCGCCGGGGCGTTTAGCCTCGCGCGGCGCTGGCCAGTCGAGCGCTTCGGCGCAGTCGCCCGGACACTTGCCGACGCGCACGACCTGGACGTGGTGGTGCTGCGCGGCCCGGCGCCCGACGAGCTGGAGCTGGCTCAACACGTCGCATCGGAGCCGTCGGCGCACGGCCGAGCGATGCGCGTCATCGGCCCCGCGCCGACGCCGAGTTCCCTGGTTGCCCTGTTCGAGCACGCCCGCGTTTTCGTCGGCAACGACAGCGGCGTCATGCACCTGGCATCGGCCGCACGAGCCCCGATCGTGGCGATCTTCGGCCCCTCGAACGACCGCGCCTGGGCGCCGTATCCGCCCGCCGCGCCCCGCCACGCGGTCGTGCGGGAACAGCTTGCCTGCACGCCCTGTATCCACCGCGAGCATCGCCTCGGCACGCCGGCGGGTTGCGCCGCCCGCACGTGCCTTGACTTGATCGAGCCGAGCGACGTGCTGGCCGCCCTGGATCGCGTCCTGGCGGCGACCGCACCGGCATCGAGCCAGCGCACCGTCGCGCTGAGCGGAGCACCCTGACATGGAATCCACGCGCGGGACTCGAAGCCCCACCTCCGAACTGCCATCTACGCGTTCCGTCGAGCCAGAATCAAGCCGCACCGACGCCGGCGAGCACAAGCTGGAGCCGCTCGCGACACTGACCGGCCCGCTCCGCTGCGCGGCCCATCCGAAGGTCGAGACCTACCTGCGCTGCGGGAAGTGCGAGAAGCCGATCTGCCCGCGCTGCATGGTGCAGACGCCGGTCGGGGCGCGCTGCCGCTCGTGCGCTGGCCTGCGGCGCCTGCCGATGTTCGACGTGCGACCTGGCGACCTGATCCGGAGCTTCCTCGCGGCGACCGGCGCGAGCGCGGTGGTTGGGTTCGGGCTGATGTTCGCGTCGATCGTACCCGGCGCCGGTTTCTTCGGGTTGATGTTGATGGCGCTGCTTGGCTACGGCGTGGGCGAGGCGGCCAGTGTCGCAGCCCGGCGCCGGCGCGGGCGCTGGCTCGGCTGGGCGACGGTGCTCGCGATTCCGCTCGGGCTGGTGGTCGGCCGCGCGGCCTTCTTCATGTGGACCGCCGGCGCGCCGGCCGCCTTGGCATTTCCGATCGCGACCGCGATGCTCGCGACGCCGATCTGGGCGCTGCTCACCCTCGGCCTCGCGACGTGGATCGCGTACCAGCGCGTCACGTGAGCGACGCCCCTCCGCGCGTCACGAGCGATGTCCCGGCGGATCACGCGAGCGACGACCTTGCACGCCACGTCACTGCCCACATCGGTCCGGACGACCTTCCCCGCTTGCGGGCGCTGCTCGCGCGTTTCGCCGGCGTGCGCGTCCTGGTGGTCGGCGACGTGGTGCTCGACGAGTACCTCGTCGGGCGCGCCTCTCGCCTGTCGCGCGAGGCCCCGATCCCGGTGCTCGACCTGATCGAGCGCTTCAGCCGGCTTGGCGCCGCCGCGAACCCGGCCGCCAACGTCGCCTCGCTCGGTGGGCGGCCGACGCTGGCCGGCGCGATCGGCTCGGACGCACCGGCCCAGGCCGTGCTCCGCGAGCTGCTCGCCGCCGGCATCGACGCGGCCAACCTCGTGACGTCGCCGACGCGGGCGACCGCGACCAAGACGCGCCTGCTCGCCGTCCACGCGAGCGCCCACGGCCAGCAGGTCGCGCGGATCGATCACGTCCCGAATGGCCCGCTCGACGAGCCGACCGAGTCGGCGCTGATCGCGCGGATTGACGCCGCGACGCCCAATGTGGATGCCGTGCTCGTCTCGGACTACAAGGCCGGCGTGGTGTCGCCCCGCGTCATCGCGACCGTCGTCGCCGCCGCGCGCAACGACCGAAAGCCGATCTTCGTCGATACCCAGGGCGACCCGCAGCGTTTCCGCGACTTCACGCTGGTGAAATTGAACCAGCCGGACGCCGAGGCCGTGCTTGGCCGACCGCTCCTGTCCGACGGGGACTTCGCGGAGGCCGCCGGCGCCTTGCTCGCCGACCTTCGCGCGCGTTCGGTCGTCGTCACCCGTGGTGCGGACGGCATGTCCGTCGTGACCGCGGACCATGGGCACGTCCACGTCCCGCCAATCGCGCCGACCGAAGTCTGGGACGTGACGGGCGCGGGCGACACCGTGATCGCGGTCCTGACGCTGGCTCTCACAGCCGGCGGCGCCGTCCTCGACGCGGCGCACCTCGCCAACGCCGCCGCCGGGCTGGTGGTCCGCCGCATCGGGGTCGCCACGGTGACGCCCGCCGAGATCGAGACGGCGCTTAGCCCTCCTTCTCCTCGTACTGCGACTTGATGTCGGCGAGCACGCTCGGGTCGGCCAGCGTGGTCGTGTCGCCGACGACGCGGCCCTCGCCGATGTCGCGCAGCAGCCGGCGCATGATCTTCGCGCTCCGCGTCTTCGGCAGCTCGGCGGTGAAGAAGACCTTGTCGGGGCGTGCGATGGCCCCAATCTTGGCCGCAACGTGCTTGCGCAGCATGTCGCTTTGCTCGTCGCTCGGGGTGAAGCCGCCGCGCAGGGTCACGAACGCCGCGATGGCCTGGCCCTTGATCTCGTGGTTGATGCCGACCACCGCCGCCTCGGCCACGGACGGGTGCGACACGAGCGCGCTCTCGACCTCCATCGTGCCGATGCGGTGCCCGGCGACGTTCAGCACGTCGTCGACGCGGCCGAGCAGCCAGATGTAGCCATCCTCGTCGCGCTTGGCGCCGTCGCCGGTGAAGTACATGCCCTCGTAGCGGCTCCAGTACTGCTGCTTGTATCGCTCGTCGTCGCCCCAGATGGTCCGCGCCATGCCGGGCCACGGCTTGCGCAGCACGAGGTAGCCGCCGCCCTCGGGCACGATGTTGCCCTGCTCGTCCACCACGTCGGCGGAGATGCCGGGAAATGGGATCGTGGCGGAACCGGGCTTGGTGGTGGTCAGCCCGGGCAGGGGGCTGATCAGGATGTTGCCGGTTTCGGTTTGCCACCACGTATCGACGATGGGGGTGCGGTCCCCGCCGATGTGCTCGCGGTACCACATCCACGCCTCGGGGTTGATCGGCTCGCCGACCGTCCCGAGCAATCGCAAGCTGGACAGGTCGTGCTTCTCCGGATACTCGGCGCCCCACCGCATGAAGCTCCGGATGGCCGTCGGCGCGGTGTACAGGACCGTCGCTCGGTACTTTTCGATGATGTCCCAGAAGCGGTCCTTGTCCGGGTAATCGGGGCTGCCCTCGTACATGACGCAGGATGCGCCGGCCGCGAGCGGCCCGTACACGATGTAGCTGTGTCCGGTGACCCACCCGATGTCGGCGGTGCAGAAGAAGACGTCCTCATCCTTGAGGTCG
>Ga0136611_10003625_pt1 | contig 10787 bp, 9 predicted proteins | sample AntDrymUQ2232306_2_FD_106645 | JGI IMG/M metagenome (GOLD analysis project Ga0136611, IMG submission 106645) | Polar desert sand microbial communities from Dry Valleys, Antarctica - metaG UQ223 (23.06) | ecosystem: Environmental > Terrestrial > Soil > Desert | place: Antarctica: Dry Valley... | reverse complement strand
GCTCGCGGGAAAGCCGGTGGTGTGGCACAGCTTGGACGCGTTCCAGAGGACGAAGGAGGTGGACGAAATCGTCGTCGTGACGCGCAAGGACCGCGTGAAGGATTTCGAGGCGCTGATCGCTGCAGAGAAGTTCTCGAAGATCACCAAGGTCATCGCCGGCGGCACGGAGCGGCATCTGTCCGTTTGGAACGGGCTGCAGGCCGTCGAAAGCCGCGGCAGCACGTTTATTGGGATCCACGACGGGGCGCGGCCGCTGACCACGCCGAAGCTGATCCGCAAAACCCTTGAGTGCGCGCGCACCCACAGCGCGGCGTGCTGCGCCTCGCCGATCCCGGATACGGTGAAGCGCGCAACCCTTGAGCAGATGGTGGACGAGAGCGTCGAACGGACGGGCTTGTGGGCGATGCAAACGCCGCAGTTTTTTGCGACGGGATTGATCCTTCAGGCGTATTCGTCGCTGATCGCCCGGAAGGAGATGGTCACTGATGAAGTGAGCGCAGTGCAAAAGCTCGGGAAACGCATTTATCTGCTGAAGAACGAGGACTGGAATTTCAAGATCACCTTCCCGCACGACCTCGAGCTCGCGAACCACGTGCTGAAGCTGAGAGAAGGTCGCGCGAAATCGCGCGCCGCGAAAATCCCCGGGAAAAAGCGCAGCTTGCCTCTGGGAAAGCTCGCCTCGAAGACGTCGCGACGCCCCGCTCCGAAGCGCGCAGCGGCCGGATGACCGGATTTTTTCCAGCGTCGGCCCCGACCCGCGCTTAGTGTCCTCTCCACCAACCAACTTAAATATTCTACCGCTCGATTTCAGCCGGATGTATCGCCTAACCACGTTGCCCAACGGGGTGCGGATTGCGACCGCTTCGTTGCCGCACATGCGCTCAGTCGCGGTTGGGCTGTGGGCGGCGGTCGGCGGGCGGCATGAACCGGCGAAACAGGGTGGGATTGCGCATTTCATCGAGCATCTGCTCTTCAAGGGAACAGCGCGTCGCTCGGCGAAAGCGATCACGGAAGACGTGGAAGGACTGGGCGGCTACCTCAACGCCTTCACCACCGAGGATCATACCTGCTACTACGCGAAAGCCGGCGCGCAGCATCTGCACGCCCTCTGCGACGTCCTCACGGATATGTATCTCGAGAGCTCATTTCCCAAGGTGGAGATCGAGCGTGAGCGCGATGTCATCCGCGAGGAAATCATGATGTATCGCGATCAGCCTTCGCAGCATGCGCAGGAGCTGCTCACGGAAACGATGTGGCCCGGACATCCGCTCGGCCGCCCATTGACTGGCACGATGGAAACGATCGCGCGCTTCGATCGCAAGGAGCTGCTCGGATTCCGAAAGACGAACTACTGCGGCCGCACCACGATGGTGACCGTCGCGGGGCGGGTCGAACACGAGGAGGTCGTGAAGATTTTCGCGCCGCTGCTCTCCGGGCTGCCCCGCGGCCGAGCGCCACGTTTTCTACGTGCACCGCGCGAGGCGGAACGCAACGCCCGCGTCCGCTTGCACTCGCACGACACCGAGCAAACCCATGTGGCGCTCGGCTTTCACGCGTTTGGGCGGCAGGATGAGCGGCGGTTCGCGCTGAAGATTCTCTCCGTCATCCTCGGCGAGAACATGAGTTCGCGTCTTTTTCAAAAGCTCCGCGAACGCCACGGCTACTGCTACTCGATCCAGTCGAATACGGTGACGTTGCACGACGCAGGCGCGATCAGCATTTACGCTGGCGTCGACCCCGCGAAACTGGAACGCGCGATTCGCATGATCATGCGCGAACTCGAGGCGATCTGCCATCGCCGCCCCGGTCGATCTGAACTCAAGAAGGCGCAGGATTACACCATCGGACAGACGTGCCTGGGACTCGAATCGACCACTAACCAGATGATGTGGCTCGGCGAGAGTCTCCTCGGCTACGGGAAAATCCTCGACCCTGCTGACGTCGAGCGCGCGCTCGCCGAAGTGACCGCGGAGCAGGTGCAAATGTGCGCCTGTTACTGCCTCAACAAAGGTCATGTGGGCGTCGCGGTGGTCGGCCCGGTTCACGACGCGGATGAGGTCCGGGGATGGCTCAGTTAAGGCGGAGGACGAGACTCACTTTCCTCATCTTTGAGGGTTGCTTGCCGATGGTTTGCCCCTACGCTGTTCGCCCTTCTGAGTCAGGTCACGTGGTGTGGCCGGCGGAAGTAGCACAGTCTGTCATATGATGAACCAGCCACCCGGGGAGAGGATGCCCTCCGACCCGATCGCGTCCGAAAAAGTCACGATCGAGCGGAAAATCTTCTTCATCGATCTCAAAGAGAATCAACGCGGCCGGTTTCTGAAGATCACGGAAGATGTCGGCGGGCGGCGTGACACGATCATGCTTCCAGCCGAAGCGTTCCGGGATTTTCTCGAAGCCATGCAACGGCTGATCGAATTCGAGGCGAAGCTCTAGCGGCGTCTCGTGCCCCCTTTGTCCTTCCCGCGGCACATGTCGGAACCTGTGGTTTGAGGTAGGGGTGACATTCCCAAGCTTGTTTGAGCCGCTTCCGCCCAGGAGCGGCTCTTTCATTTCCGCGGAAGAGCTCTACGCCGCAGCCGCACGGGCTTCGGCAGACGGCGGCTTTAGCTCTGCGAAAAAGAGACGCCCTGCGGCAGTGAGGAGCGAACTCGTCACGATCACGTGGACTGATTTCCCGAGGAAGGAGCGCGCGTGGTTGACCACGATCATCGTGCCGTCCGCCATGTAACCAACCGCCTGGTGGGCATCGCGACCTTCGCGCATGAGCGTCAACTCGAGCGCCTGGCCCGGCTCGACGACCGGCCGCAGTGCACGCGAGAGATCGTGCAGATTCAGCACCCGGACATTCTGCAAACGCGCAATCGCGCAGAGGCCGCTATCGCTCGTGAGCAGGCCCGCATCGAGCAGTTTCGCGGTCTGCACCAGTTTCGTGTCGACCGCGGCAGTCGACTCCTCAGCGACCTCGTGAATGGTCACGCTGAGCGCGGGATTCCGCTGCATTTGCTCGAGCCGCGCAAGCGCTGCTCGGCCACGCTCCCGCTTGAGCGGATCATGGGAATCGGCGAGGCGTTGCAATTCCTCGAGGACAAATCGCGGCACAATCAGCGAAGTGCTGAGAAACCCAGTCGCGCAGAGATCAGGCAGGCGGCCGTCGATGATCACGTTGGAATCGACGACGAGCGGTTCTTCCTGTCCGGTAGCCTGCCGGAAGCGGACATACGGAATCACGAGGGCGAACTCGTCGCGGTTGCTGCGCACCGCAAGCATCATCCCGAAGTAGGCGAACGTCGCATAGACGAGCAGCCCGAGGATCCACGCGGTGTCTTCGGAAGCACCCCGGAGAAGATTCGAGGCGAGCAACAGCCGCGCGAAAATGAAGCCGATCAGGAGCCCGAATGAAGCGGACGAAAAGATGCGCAGGGTGATGCCCTTGAGCAGCCGATCCATGAGAACGACGAGCAGGCCGAACACGAGCCCCGCCGCGAGGCCGAACCCGACTTCTTCCCAGATCGAGGCGCCGACCATCAAGCCGATGCTCGCGGTGAAGACCACGAACAGGGTGCGAAGAAGGTTGAGCGTGGTCTTGGGTGTCATCGGAGCGGAGCGGCAGACGGCTCTCACCAATGGCAAAGCACGGGCCACACCAACGGGCCCCGAGCGCCGAAGATTATCGCCGCTTCGGCTGCGGCGTCACACGAGCCGCTGCTTCGGCTGCGCGGTTCTTGTAAAACACCGGGCCAGAGCGCCGCATGTTCGCAATCAGCGCCCGCAGGTTCTCCGCGGTTTCCTTATCTGCCAGCAGCACGCCCAGCGCTCCATCGCCACGGTCCGCTTTCTGCAAAACCTTCGTTCCAGTGTCGACCATCGCTCTCGCGGAGAGGAGCGTCTTGTTCGCGTTCTCGGCCACTTTGCGGAAATCGGACACCGTCTTCTCGAACTCTGCGGCCGCTTTATCAGCGTGCGCCATGGTGCTCTTTGTTGACTCTACCGCTTCGTCGGCCTTGGTGAAGATCGGGTCGAGCTTCTCCGTCGCGGCAGTCAGGTTCGCGCTCGTCGTTTTGAGATTCTCGAGCGTTGCGGAGAAATTCTTCATGTTCTCCGGCCCGAGCAGGTTGGTGTTGAGATTCGCGGTCAGCGTGCGGATCTCATCCAGCTCAGCAACGAGCTTTTCGAGCACCACTCCGCCCTTCTGCTGCAAGTCGTCGAGGCCCGGCTTATTCGAGCCCGCAATCATTTCCCCCGGCTGCGCAACGTCGTTCGGATCAAACTTCGGGGGCGGGATGACATCCACGAACACGTCGCCCAGGAGCCCGGATTGATTGATCACGAAACGCGCCGTTCGGGGAATCTTAACGTCGCCCTGAATCTTCAGCTTTACGCCAACGGTGAAGGCGTCCGCCAGCAGGAGGAATGGGCGGCCGGCCACGTGGCCGATGCGAGAGCCGGCGAGGAGCACATCGGCGCCGTTGACCAACCCGCTCGCATTCGGGAACTCGACGGTGATCTCGTAATACTTCGCGAAGCCCTGCCCGACGCGGCCGAATTGCACGACCATCACGGCGATGAAGGCAAAGCCGAGAAGCAGGAAAAGCCCGACGTATACTTCCACGCCGCGGGATTCCGTGTTCATGCGTAGCTCTCCTCCGAGCGGCCTTCGATAAAGTCCGTCATCACCGGATCCGTGGTCGCGCGCAGCGTCTCAATCGTCCCGTTGAAATAGACGCGCCCTTCGTGCAGAAAGACGACGTGATCAGCCGTATGGAACGCGGTCTTCATATCGTGCGTGACGACGACGGATGTCACCCGAAGCCGGGTTTGCAAGCGGCGAATCAGGTGGTTGATCGAGTCGGAGGTGATCGGGTCAAGCCCGGTGGTCGGCTCGTCGTAAAGGATGCATTGCGCTCGACCGACGATCGTGCGCGCCAACCCGACGCGTTTGCGCATCCCGCCGGAGAGTTTCTCGGGCATCTTCTGTTCCGACCCGAGCAGATCGACCATGTCCAAAGCTTCGGTCACGCGCTCGCGGATCACGATGGGGTCTTTGATGCCGGCTTCCAGAAGGGGGAAGGCAACGTTTTGTTCGACGCTCATTGAGTCGAAGAGCGCCGCGCTCTGGAAAAGCATCCCAACCTTGCGCCGCACCTCGAGGAGCTTCCGCTCCGGGAGCTGCGCGATGTCTTGTCCATCGATCAGCACCTTTCCGCTCGTCGGCTTCAGCAACCCGATGAGGTGTCGAAGGAGCACGCTTTTTCCGCATCCGGATCGACCCAGGATCACGCACGTCTCTCCTCGTGCGACCTGGAGCTCGACGCCGCGCAGGACCTCCTGCGTCCCAAGCGTCTTGTGCAAACCGTGCACCGCGATGACCGGCTGTGTGTCGTCGCCCATTGCGGCGCTAGATCCCGCCGGGATAAACGATGTTCAGGGCGAACGAGAGAAAGAAGTTCGCGATCAAGATCCCGAGCGAACTGATCACCACCGACTCCGTAGGCGCGCGACCGACCCCGACCGCGCCCTCCCGTGCATTCAACCCCTGATGGCAGCTCACGAAGACGATAATGATGCCGAAGAAAAACCCTTTCGTGAGCGCCATCTGGATGTCCCGGCCCGTGGTGAATTTGATCATCGTATTCAGATAATACGCGTCTGAAATGTTCAGCACCTGCGTCGCTACGAAGTAGCCCGCGAGGACCGAAAGACCGACGCATTCGGCAACGAGGAGCGGCATCGAGATGAGCATCGCGAGGGTGCGCGGGACAACGAGGTAATCGATCGGCTGCACCCCAAGTGCGCGCAGAGCGTCGATCTGCTCGGTCACTTTCATCGTGCCGATTTCCGCCGCGATCGCTGCGCCGACACGACCTGCGACCATCAATCCGGTGAGCACCGGGCCGAGTTCGCGGAACATCGAAACCGATACTACCGCGCCAACTGCGGATTCCATCCCGAGCCGGTGAAACTGAAAATATGTCTGCGCTGCAAAGACGGCACCGGTGAAAGCGCCCGTGACGCCGACCACGAGCTGCGAGCGAAAGCCAATTTCCGCAACTTGCCGGAGGAAAAGCCGCCATCGGATCGGCGCGGTGCAGATCGAAACCGCCGTATCCTTGATAAGGAACGCGAGTTCGCCCATGTAGCGCGCGAAAGCGATCGGTGGCCGGCCGAGCGCCGCGGCGAGCGAGAGGATAGGGCGGCCGAGAGCAGCAAGCATTGGCGAGCAGCTGCGGACGGTAGCAGCGCGCGCAGTGATCCCCAACAAGCAAACGCACCGTCGCGAGAGGTGGTTTGTTTTTACCTCATGCCTGGGTCGCTGTTCCGAATCGCGCATTTATGAGCCCAGTCCCTTCGACGACGCCGAGCGGCTTCTCTGTAAAACAACCATTTTTGAGACTGGCACAGCCGCTGCTAAGCCGCCGCCCGCCACAAAAGGCCAACTCCGCGCCGGCAGCCGCTGGCGCTCAACCTCAACAACACCAACTCGTAACCCAAACCCGCATGAAGCGATTTACCCAACTCTCTGCCTTCGCGATCGCCCTCGGTTTCGCGGCGCTCGGAGGCTCTCTCCTCGCGCAGGATCCCGCGACCCCGCCGGCGGAAGAAGCTGCCGCACCAGCCGCTCCCTCAGCGGCCGCACCCGCGGTTGATGCTGCTGTCACTGATCCCGCTGCCACACCGGCAGCCGATCCTGCTGCTACGCCTTCAGCCGAGCCGACGCTCGACCAACGGATCGCGGACCTCGAAGCCTACGTGAACAATTCCGCCCGCACCCCGGAGGTAACCTCCAAGATCGCCGGCCCCGGCCCAGGCCACAACGCCTGGCAGATGACCGCAACTGCGCTCGTGCTCTTCATGACACTGCCTGGGCTCTGCCTGTTCTACGGCGGTCTCGTGCGCAAAAAGAACGTGCTGTCGGTGCTCGCCCAGTGCCTCGGCGTGGCCGGAATGGTCACGATTCTCTGGTGGCTTTGCGGCTACAGTCTTGCGTTCTCCGGCGGAGGCCCGTTTCTCGGTGATCTCGCCAACGCCATGTTCAAAGGCATCGAGCCGGGCAAGGTCGGCGCCGGCTATCATTGGATCAGCGACAGCATGTGGGCGATGTTCCAGCTCACGTTTGCGATCATCACTCCCGCCCTGATCGTTGGTGCGATCGCTGAGCGCATGAAGTTCTCGGCCGTCCTGCTCTTCATCGCGCTGTGGATGTTCGCGGTCTATTTTCCCCTGGCGCATATGGTTTGGTCGACGAACGGCTTCATGTGCGGCGCCCTGAACCCGAATGCCGCGATCAAGGCGCTCGACTTTGCAGGCGGCACGGTCGTGCACATGAGTTCGGGGTGGAGTGCGCTGGTCCTCTGCCTGATTCTCGGCAAGCGGCTGGGCTTTGGCCGCGAACCAATGCCGCCGCACTCGATGGTGCTCTGTATGGTCGGCACCGGGATGCTGTGGGTCGGCTGGTATGGGTTCAATGCGGGCTCTGCCCTTGGCGCTGATGCGATTGCTTCGAACGCCTTCACGACGACCACCCTTGCTGCCGCGACCGCCGGATTCGTCTGGGGAATGGCCGAGTGGCTCCTGCGAGGTAGACCGAGTGTCCTTGGCTTTTGCTCCGGCATCGTCGCGGGTCTCGTCGTGATCACGCCTGCCTGCGGATTCGTAAATACGAACGGTGCAATGGTCATCGGGCTCGCCGCCGGCATTATCCCGTTCTTTGCGGTGGCGTATCTCAAGAGAATGATCGGCTACGATGACGCGCTCGACACCTTCGGCGTGCACGGCGTCGGCGGGACCCTGGGCGCCCTGCTGACCGGCATCCTTGCCGATGAGAAGGTGAATTCCGTCGTCACCGGGGTGAAAGAAGGGCTGCTGATGGCGCAGATCAAAGCAGTCGTTCTGACGATTCTGCTTTCCGTCGTGGCGACAGCGATCCTCGCTTTTGTCGTGAAGGCTCTGATCGGCCTCCGACCCACGCCGGAAGTCGAATCGCAGGGTCTCGACATCACGGAGCACGGCGAAGAAGGTTACATCCTCTAGTTCGTCCGGTTGCCAACCTCATCACCCACCAACAACCCATGAAAAAAATCGAAGCCATCATCAAACCCTTCAAGCTTGAAGAGGTGAAGGACGCCCTCGCCGAAGTCGGCGTGGAGGGCATGACCGTGACGGAAGTGAAAGGTTTCGGGCGGCAGAAAGGCCACACCGAGATCTATCGCGGCAGTGAATACACCGTGGACTTCCTGCCGAAGATCAAGATTGAAGTCGTGCTCGCCGACGGCCTCGTGCAGAGCGCGCTGGAAGCGATCGTCAAAGCTGCGAAGACCGGCAAGATCGGTGACGGCAAAGTCTTCGTCTGCCACGTCGAGGAAGCGATCCGCATCCGGACCGACGAGACCGGCGAAAAGGCCGTTTAGATATTAGCTGAGGAGGAGAAACGCCGCCGGCTTCGAGCAATCGGAGCCGGCGGTCGTCTATTTGGGAACAGCGCTCATCGGGTCATCCTGAGCGGAGCGTAGGCGGGCAGCGGCGGGCGGAGCGCAGTCGAAGGACCCGGCGCCATGAGAGCGGCGCCACCGGACCAATCCCGTGCTCGAAACGCAACGGGCGCACTTAATCGCGCCTCGATCGCAGCCAGCGCCATCGCGGTTCGCCGGGTCCTTCGACTCCGCGCCGCCCGCCGCCTTTCTCACCCGCCCACCGACCTCCCGGTTTCGAAGAGGCGGTTCTCTATCTCCGCGGAATGAGCGCCGCGTTACAGCGTCTTGCAGAACTCTTCGAAGCGATCGAGCCCCTTCTTGATCACGTCAAGGCTGGTCGCGTAGCTAAAGCGGATCGTGCCGTCGTTGCCGAACGCCACGCCAGGGACGACGGCGACGTGATGTTTGCTCAGCAGGCGATCGGCGAAGTTCGTGGAGCTCAATCCGAGCTGGCTGATGTTCGCGAGGACGTAGAACGCGCCCTTCGGCTCGACGAGGCTGATCTTCGCAATCCCCTTCAAGCGGTTGAGCATATACTGGCGGCGCATGTTGAACTCCTCGCGCATGTCGGTCACTGCCTGTTGATCGCCCTTGAGCGCCGCGAGCGCGCCTTTTTGCGCAAAAGAGCACGGGTTCGAGGTGCTGTGGCTCTGGATCGCGTCGATCGCCTTGGCGATCACCTCCGGCGCGCCGAGATAGCCGAGGCGCCACCCAGTCATCGCGTAGCTCTTCGAAAAGCCATTCACCGTGATCGTCAGATCGTAAGCTTCTTTAGAAACGCCGGCGACGCTGACGTGCTGCGCACCGTCATAGACGAGCTTCTCGTAGATCTCGTCGGCGAGGATGTAGATGTCTTCCGCGGCTGCAACTTCCACGATCGCGGCGATCTCTTCCTTCGTGTAAATCGAGCCCGTCGGGTTGCCGGGCGAGTTCAAAATGACCATCTTCGTGCGCGGGGTCATCACCTCTTCGAACTCTTCCGCACTCATCTTCCACTCGTTCTCCTGCTTGGTCTGAACGAAGACGGGTTCGGCGCCGACGAGCCGCGCCATCTCGGGGTAGCTCAGCCAATACGGCGCAGGAATGACGACTTCGTCCCCGGGCTGACAGACGGCCAGCATGGCGTTGTAGCAGGAATGCTTGGCGCCGTTGCTGACGATGACCTGGTGCGATTTGTAATCGAGCCCGTTGTCTGCCTGGAACTTCTCGGAGATCGCCTGCCGCAGCTCCGGGATGCCACTCGACGGAGTGTATTTTGTAAATCCCGCTTCGATCGAGGCCTGTGCTGCCGCCTTAATGTGATCCGGTGTGTCGAAGTCCGGCTCGCCGGCTCCGAATGAGCAGACGTCGATGCCTTCAGCCCGCATCGCTTTGGCTTTGGAATCGATGCTGAGGGTGAGCGAAGGAGTGAGAATCGTGGCGCGGTCGGCGAGGTCCATGAGATTTAGGATTTAGGATTTAGGATTACGAAGTTGGACGGGGCGTTCACTTTTTAGCGAACCACGCTCCGATGAGCGGTTTGAGGTTATTCTCGGCAATCTTCACGATGCCCATCTCGCGTTCGGCGTTCTCGGGTGAATCGCTGGCATGCGCGGCGTTGACCATGATCGTCGAGCCGAACTCCCGGCGGATCGTGCCTGGAGGCGCTTTGGACGGATCCGTCGGGCCGAGCACTTCGCGGATCTTTGCCACGGCGTCGACGCCCTGATAGCAGAGCGCGATGCACTTCTCGCTCCCAGGCGCGTCCAGGCGATCAGGAGGACATTCGCTCGGCTTCATGCCGGCCATGAACTTCACAATCTGCTCCCAGTTTTCCTGACCGTTGATTGGGCCAAGAATATCGCCGAGCTGGCTCTCGACTTCCGCTGTGAAGGGCACATCGAACTCCTTTTCGAGGAGCTTTCGAGCAGTCGCGCCCGACCGTTCGCGGAGCTTGTCTTTGAGCACGTCGAGCACTGGGCCGTAGAAATCCATCGCCTGCGCGACGCTCATCCGGTGAACCTTGCACGCGATCATGTAGAGGCCGGTCCGGGAGAAAAGATCGATCACGCCGCCGGGGCGCGCGTTGGGGAAACGGAAGTTGTCCGGCTTGATGAGCACGAGCGTCTTTTGGACCTTCGCGCCAGCTGGGAAGGCGATGGCGTTCTCCACCAAGCCGCCGTCGCTGTCGGAATAATCTGCCCAAAGCTGCAGATCCTTGGCTGCGCTCGGCGCGTCGGGCGGCGCGAGCACCGCCGGCTCGAAGTAGCTGACGACGCCGGTCGGATCGACGACGTAGTCGCCGTAGGTGTCGCGGATCGTTTCCCCGCTGGTGCG
>Ga0136611_10003623_pt1 | contig 10788 bp, 9 predicted proteins | sample AntDrymUQ2232306_2_FD_106645 | JGI IMG/M metagenome (GOLD analysis project Ga0136611, IMG submission 106645) | Polar desert sand microbial communities from Dry Valleys, Antarctica - metaG UQ223 (23.06) | ecosystem: Environmental > Terrestrial > Soil > Desert | place: Antarctica: Dry Valley... | reverse complement strand
TCGTGACGATGCCGCCGTTCGTGCCCGTCCGGAGCACAACGTTGCTGGAGACGCCAACGCGAAGGTCCCGCCCCACGAACACGTCACGGGGCCGGTTGGTCGAGGCCGAGGCGCCGATGTCGTAGGTGCTGTCGGTGGCGAAGTGGACGTGACCCTTGGCCCGGATGGCGGCGGTGGAGAAGGTCCCGCCGAGGTCCAGCCCGTAGGTGTGCGACCCATTGATCAGGATGCTGGTGGTCGCGTTCCCCTCGTCGCGGATCGTGGTGTCCCGCGCCCCTCCGATCTTGGCGCTCGTGGTCTGTGACGTAAACAGCAGCCCAACACCAAACTGCCGTCCAAAGGCGTTAGAAACCACTATCGCAGCGCTGCTGTCGGCATTGCCGCCAGCGTTGATCCAGATGGCCTGCGACTGCTGAAACCCCACGAGATTGACGGTGGTATCGAGCGTGCCGTAATTCGAGGCGTGGACTTCAAGCGCGTTGACATTGCCGATGTCGTTGTCCCGGCGACCAATCAGGAACGCGCCAATTCCCGTACCAGAGCCGGACCCCGTAATCCTCCCCGCCCCGTAGAGCCCACAGGCGTCGGGTAATGGTCCGGTTCCGGGGTTCGTTGTTCCCGAGTTCTTGGCCGCTCCGAACACACCAACGGGCTGTGCCTGTTGGTTGGCGTCCCCGACTGCGATTCCGGCAATGGTGGAAAGGACTTCCACGCCGTCCGTGGACGTGGACCCGGTGGCCGTTGCCAGCGCCGCCCCGGTCACGCTTTGCAACTGGGTGGCGCGGATGGAGTTGCGCGGCACCGTAATCGGTGACGCCGCCGTGCCCCACACGGACCGTGCCCACTGAGGCGCAAGCGTCCCTCCGCTGCCCCAGAGGGTTTGTTGCTCGCCCGGCGTCCCGAGGTCAACCAGGCCGGTGAGGACACCGCCCGCCTTCGCAAGCTTGGCGTCGAGCGCCGCCTGCTGGGCCGTTGACACGGGCTTGGCGGTATCCGAGGTGTTGTCCACGTTCGCCAGGCCTACGTCTGCCTTGACGATGCCCGTTGGGGTACTGATCGCCGGACTCGTCAGCGCCTGTCCCGTGGGAAGGACGACCGACGAGCTAAACCGCGTTGCGCCCAGCAACTCAAACTCGTTGGCGGTGTTCAGCCGGAACAGGTCGAGGTTGGCCGTGTTGGCGGCGTTGCGGCCAGCAACACGTTGTGCGTTCCCGAGTCGAATAACGGCACCCGTCCCGGTGCTCGGGATCGTTGCGCCCGCGAGGTCAATGCCGTAGGTGTGCGACCCGTTGACCACGTAGGACGTTGTGGCGTTACCGTCGTCTCGGATGGAGGCGCTCTTGACGCCCCCTGTTTTGGCACTCGCGACCTGTCCGTTGAAGGCAAGGCCAACGTCGAATTGCCGCCCGAACGGATTCCCGACCACAATCGCAGCGGCAGCATCCGCATTGCCGACAGCCACCAGCCAGATACCCGTACCATTGCTATATCCCAGCGAATTATACGTTGCATCGGTGCTGCCATAGTGCAGGACGCCGGCTTCAATGGCCGTGGCCCGGCCGGAGTCGTTCTCGCGCCGTCCGTAAGCGGCGAGGCCGATCCCCGTTCCCGCTCCGCTGACCTTGCCGAGTGCGTACACGCCGCAGGCATCACCCGATCCGATGTATGCGGCAGACGAGGATGCATTGATCGCGACCCCATGCACCCCGATGGGCTGCAGCTCGTTTGCCGCTGTGCCCTTGGCGACCCCGGAGACGGCCGCCGCGCCGTCGGAGCCATCTCCCCCAGTCACCGCGGTCACCGTGGTGCGGGCAACGGCCATCGTGCGCTCGACCTTGACGCTGGAACCGAACACGGTCAGCGGGGATGCGGCAGTCCCCTCCCGGACCCGAAGGAGTTGGCCCGTGGCCGTGGCGTAGTTGACGACCGCAGCCCCGGTTCCCACGGTCAGGAGGCCAGTCATCGTGTCGCCAGCCTTGGCGACCTTGGCGTCCACGGCCGCCTGCTGGGCCGTAGACACGGGCTTGGCCGCATCGGTGGTGTTGTCCACGTTCCCGAGGCCAACATCCGCCTTGACGTAGGCGTGCAGGAGCACCCGCTTGTCCGTGATGTTCGCGGTCGCAATCGTGGTGGCCGCCGCCGGAATGTCAATGGCCGCCAGGACCACCCGGCCCACAGGAACCTCGGGGAGGTACGGACTGGCGGCAGCCACCCCGTCGACCAGCGTCACCGCCCCGGCCGAGGTGGCGGCAATCAGCGCCCGCTTCGGAAGCGTTGCGTGAGCGGTCAACGTCGCGGTTGCCGCGCTGTTCGTGGCGGAAACGCCGTCAACCTCGTACGTGCCGGACGCCACGGCAACCGTCATGTTAGGGGTCGCCTGAGCCGTCACGGTGCACCCGGAGAGGACCCCGGTGCGGGCATGGGCGGCGACGAGGATGTCAATATCCGGCGAGTCCGGCTCCGATTGTTTGACGTACCCCGCGTCGGCCTGGCGGGGAATCTTGAACGCCATACTGCCTCCCTACGCCCGCACGATAACGGGCAGGGTGCGCGTCCAGCGCCGCCCCCCCGCGTTGGACATCACCACGGCCACCTGGTAGAGCGCGTCCCGCTCCAGGCCGCCGCCGGGGGCCAGCGCCCCGTTGAGGGTGACGCGCACCGTTGCGGTGCCGTCGGCAACGGCGGATTCGATGGGGCCGGCGACCGTCACCGCCGGGCCGCTGTCCGGAAGCCGGACCATCTCCGCCGTGACGGTGGTCACCGCCTGCTGGGCGTCGATGGCGAACGTGTCCCGGTCGGTCCGCCCAACGTAGAACACCCGCGGCTGGCCGTACTCGTCCGTCAGGCTGAGTTCATTAAGTCGTGGGTCCGGCATGGCGGTCTCCTACTACGTGGTGCCGACGGGGCGGCGGCGGCCGGGGGCGGGTCCAAGGGCCGTCGTCAACCCAGCCGGGCCGATGAGGTACATCTGCGGCGGTGGGTAGAGGGGCGGCGCGGTGGGTGCGGCCGTTGCCGCGTCCGTGACCGTGACCGTTCCGGTGTCACCATGCGCCAACGCGGCCACGAGGACCAGGATTGACGTGTGGTCGAGCGATGCCAGGTCCGCCGCTGCGAACGCCGCCGCCGACGTTGCCGCGTCGAGCGCCGTAACCGACCCCGTGTCCGTGACCGAAACCGCCGCCGACGCCACCCCTGCCAACGCCGCGTCGGTGGACGCCACCGTGCCGGAATCCCCGACCGGGAGCGCTGCCGCTGACGATACCACGTCGGTGGACGCGACCGCGCCGGTATCGGCCACGGTGGAGGCGCGGGCAACAGCCCCCGCGTCCGTGGCGCCGACGGTGCCGGTATCGGTACCGGCGACGTTGACCGCCTTGAGGACGGAGGACGCGTCCGTGGCCACAACCGACCCGGTGTCAGCGGCGGCAACGGCCAGCGTGACCAGGACAGACGCCGTGTCCGTGGCGCCAACCGTGCCGGTGTCCGCCAGCAGGGACGAGGGGGTGACCAGCCCGCTGTCCGTTGCCCCAACGGCGCCGGTGTCAGCGGCGGCCTTGGGATCAGACGCGACGGCTGGCGTTGCCTCGCGCAGTCGTATCTGGTTGCGCAGCGCGTGCCCACCGCCGGTTCGCCGCAGGATGAACCCCGACGGAAGGGGGACGCTGGCATTGTCCTGCGCCGCAACCGACCCGGTATCGGACCCCACGAGGGCCACGGCGGCGTTGGGTGTCTCGGCGGCGGCGACGGCGCCGGTGTCAGCGACTGCCGACGACCGGTCCCCCGCCACGACATCGGTCGCCCCGACCGTGCCGGTGTCCATGGCCGCGACCGCGACTGTTGCCAGCAGCGACACCGTCTCAGCGGAGCCCACGGTCCCGGTGTCCGTGGCCGCAATTGCCACCGTGGCAAGGAGGCTGACCGTCTCGGTCGCGCCAATGGTGCCGGTGTCCGCAACGGTGGAATCGCGGGCAACGGTGCCGCTATCAGTGGCGGCGACCGTGCCGGTGTCGGCGATGGCCTTGGCCGTCGTCTCCAGGACGGACGCCGCGTCGGTCGCGCCAACAACCCCGGTATCGGCCCCCGCGATGGCCGTCGTGGCCAAGACGGTTGCCGCGTCGGTGGACGCCACCGCGCCGGTGTCCACCACCGCCGACGAACGGGCGACCACCCCGGCATCGGTGGCGCCCACCGCGCCGGTGTCCACCGCATCGGCGGTAGCGGCAACCAGACCCGCGTCGGTGGCGGCAACGGCCCCGGTATCGGCGCCAACGATGTCCGTGGTGATGCCGATGGACGCAACATCGGTGCTGGCGACGGACGCGGAGTCGGTACCCGACCGGGTGTCCGTGATGGTGAGGGCGGCGGTCTCGGTGGCGATCACGTCGCCGGTGTCGGCGGCGGAGTCGATGGGCACCTCGTCAACGACGACGGTGGCGGCGTCGGTGGCGGCGACCGACCCGGTATCGACGGCGGCGATGTCCTCGGGAGCGAGGGACAGTGTCGCCTCGCGCAACCCCACCTTATCCCGCAGGACGTGCCCACCGCCAAGCTGGCGCAGGGTGAACCCCGGCGGGCGGGCGACATCGGAAATATCTTCCGACGCGACCGACCCGGTGTCGGCGGCCGCCTTCTGGACGGTCGCCGTCAAGAACGCGATGGTCTGCGAGAACTCGACCCACGGGTTGTTCGCCGCCGTGGTCGTCTCGTCCAAGGGCAGGTCGGCCGCGGAGTTGTCGCCAAAGATGATCGTGCCGGTCGCGGTCCCGGCAACGTGCTTGCGGTAGCCGACCTCGATGACGATCCGGTCGCCGCTCAACGCCGTCTGCGAGGTCAAGTTGACCGCCGTGGCCGTCCGGGGCATCTGGCGGTTGGTGCCAACGAGCGCGGTGGTGCTGTTCAGCCACTCGCTCGCCAGGGCGGCGGCGTCGTGCTCCAGCAGCACACCCCGGACCGTTACCCCGTCGCCGCTGACCAGCAAGATGCGTAGCTGCGACCGGACGTTGTTGGCGGTCGCCGCCTCACGGCCCCGGACGCGGCCCTTGACGGTGCCGGTGATGGTCTGGGGGTCGAGGGGGCCGGAGACGTACTGGCGCAGGAGGACGTCGCGGTCGGTGGTGGCGGTGGCGTCCACCACCTGCTTGTCCGCCATCGCCGAGGCGATGCGGGTCGTGACCGCCTTCAGCCGGTCGGCCGACGCCGAGTTTTCCCACCCTGCCGAGAACGCCGGCGAGGCTTCGGCCGCACCGGTCGAGGGCAGGTAGAACCGCGTCGGCCCCGTGGCCCCGCCGGCGGCGCTCCCCGTATAGAGGGCGGTCTGGCGTAGTGACATGCCGCCCCCCTAGCCCCGGCGGGGCGCTAGACGCTCATCACGACCCAGGGATACGCGCGCCCCGCCGCCCCCAGGGTCTGCGTCAACGTAAAACTACAAGAGAACAGGGACGGTATCGGGATGCTGACCTTGAGCTTGCTGCCCTGGGCACCGACAAAGCTCTGCTCATAGGCCAGAATTTCCGCGCCGGCCGTGAGCGCCTTGGCCTTGACGCGCAGCACGACGGTGTCCGGCGTCGCGCCGCCGACCATGTTGGTCGCGTCCACCATCAGCATGTACGTTTTGGCGCCGGTGAGGGTCGCTAGGATGTGCTCGGTTGCGAGCGTTGCCGTTTGGGTTCCGGTCCCCTCGCTAATGACTGGCACGTTACCCCACTCCTACGAGCACGACGTCGACCTGTGTGTCGGTGGCGGTGGTGTTCGCGATTGACGCCTGCGCCCGCGCCGCCACCCGGACCCCGGCCGGGATGTTGACGGGCAGGCAGATGGTCGGCGTCATGAAGGCGTCGTTCGAGGTTGAGTAGTAGAAGTACAGGTTGGACAGGATGGCCCCCTCCGACCCCGCCGCACCGACGCCGATGTCCACGAGAAAGTGGATACCGCTGACGGTAACGATGGCGCCGTGGGTGACGTGGATGCAGAGCCAGCGGACGGTCTGGTCGGTCGAGGCAATGATCTGGCCCCACGCCCCCTTGGTGTTGACGGTCGCCCCGGCGTCAACCAGCGCCCCACCGGAGTCGACGGTGTCGGCGCCCCACGTCGTGGCCCGCCCGAGCGGCGGTGCCTGTCCCACCCCGCCTTGGCAGAGCACGACCTGGGCGCGGATCGTAACCGATGCCGTGGACGATTGGACGCGGGCCGCAATCCGCACCCCGGCGGGGATGGCGAACGGGACCTGGAGCATCGTTCCCGCCGTGCTGGCCGATACCCCGGCGAGGGGAACATTGGCAAACAGCACCCACTCCGCTCCGGCGGCACCGATGCCGATGTCCACCAGGTAGCGGGCCGAGGCGGAGTTGCCGACGGCCTGAACAGTAACCCAGGACGTTTCAAACGTCGTGGCGGCGATGAGTTGAACCCACGCCCCCTTGGTGTTGGCGGCGCCAGCTGTGATCGCCGCGCTACCCGCCGAGAGGGCCGCGTCCCGCGTGGACTCTTGGCGCCCGCCGTCCCACATCCCCCAGTCCGGCATTAGCGGAACAACGGGACCGGCTCGTCGTCCCGACGCATCCGGTAATCGCCCAGCATCCGGGCCAATGCCGTGCGAAGGGCGACGCGCTGGGCGGCGGTGAGTCGGTTCCACGCCGTCATGTAGTCGGGGTCGGCGTTGAGGTCGTCGAGGCGGTCCACCAGCACCGGCACCGGGCGGGCGATGAACCGGCGACCAAGCTCCTCCCACATCATCTGCCCCATGTCCGGGAGTGTCTCCCCGAGCGGGAGAATGTCCTGACCGGGGCGCGTGTCCGGCAGGCTATCGCCCAACGACAGCAGTCGTCCGGTGGTGGACTCGATGATGGCGTACCACATGGTGGTCTCCTACCTCTTGTCTCGCGTGATCGTCGGCGCGGCGGTGTAGGTGACGATAACGGTCTGGCGCGGGGCCAGATCGAACGCGGTATTGGTCGATGCGGCGACCGTGAAGCCCGCCTTGGTGACGCCCGTCACGGTGCCGCCCGAGAGGTAGATGCGCTCCGGCGCGTACCCCGCCTGGATAGTCATCGGCGACGCCGTGGCGGTCACGGCCACCGGACCGGTGTGGTTGAAGTTCTTCGTGTCGTGGATGCCCAACTCGGCCTCGTACCCCGACGCCGCGTTGACGGAGGCGGTCCCGTACTGGTCGGTCGTCGAGAGGACGCACTGATAGAACCGGACGTACGACCCCTTCACCAGGTTGATGCTGTAGCGGGCGAGGCTCAACTGGTTGGGATAGTAGGTCCGGGCCGGCATGGTGACGCCGACGAAGACCACGTTGGACGCCCCGTTGACCTGCACATCGTCGGTGGCGTTGTTGGTGGTCCACGAGTTGGAGACGATGTCGCCGCCGGTCCACGAGAAGTTCGTCGGCCCCGACCCGCCCGCGGTGCGCTCGCCGACGTAGACGCCGCCGTTGTTCTGCTCGGACTTGCAGTTGGAAAAAAACATCTGGCTCTGGGCGCCGGCGATGTAGTACCCATAGCCGAGGTTAACCCAGGCCATGCCCCCCGTGACCTGCCACGCGCCCCCGCCGAAGTCGAACCCGTGACTGTCGTTTTCGTTGGCCTCGCAGCCGACCATCCGGTTGTCGTAGGCCCCGTCCGCCCAGAATCCTCGCCCCCGGTTGTTGTAGAAGTGGCAGTTGAGCCAGTCGCTCTGGTCGGCGGTGTCCCCCAGGGGCGGGTTGGCGGTCACCGCGGCCGGGCTTTTGCGGTGGACCGCGCCGTCACCCGTCAACTTGGTGCAGATCAGCCGCTCGGCCTTGGAGTTGGCGGCGGTGAGGCGGAACCCGGTGATGGCGCCCGCCGAGGCGTTGAGGAAGTTCCCGCCCTGGAAGCGGATGTCGTGAACATACACATTGAGGGCGTTGCGGTTGTTGGCCTCCCGATGCACGTCGAGCATGACGCCGCCCACGAACGCGGCCGAGGCGACGTGGAGCGTCGTGGCCCCGAACACCCCCGCGATCTCGATGTTGTCGTTGGTGACCGTGACCGGAGCGGCTAGGTTGAAGTTCCCGTACCAGACGACCTTGCCGCCGCCGTTGCCGGTGATGCTGTAGGTCGCGGGGGTCTGGGCCAGCGCATCGGCGGACGCCTGCAACTCCACGTTGTCGGCCGTGCCGTCGCACACGTAATCGGCCAGCGCCGCCAGGCCGGGGTCCGCCGCCGCGATGGCCGAGCCGACCACCAGTTTGAACGGGAAGCCGCGCGGGACATAGACCTTCTTCGAGATGACGCGGGCCGCCGTGATCGCCGTCGTGTTGGCGGAGACATAGATGGCGTACAGGGCGACGTGGTCGGTCGGCAGCGAGGGGAAGGCCGGGTTGGACTGGGCGACCCCGGCCGTGGCGACCGGGACGCCCGTTGTCCCGACCGACACGAGGTAGAATCTGGGAAAGGTGGCGTCGGCGACCACGGCCACACGGGTTGCCGCCACCGTCGTCCGCGTGCCGTTGACGACGACGACGCCCAGCGCCACGTCGAAGTTCAGGTCGGTCCCGGTGATGGTGTGACCGCAGCCGGAAATCACACCGGTCCGCCCGAGCGCGCCGACCAGCACGTCGAAGTCGACGCTGTCCGGCTCGGCCTGCGACGTGTACGTGACGTTGGCATTGTTGGGGATGCGAAATGGGTCGCTCATGGCCTACGTGGCCGGTACCGTCGTCGTCACCGTGGCGGTCAACACCCAGGTTGCGCTCGAGGTCTTGGTCCCCAGCACCTCCACCTTGCGCGTGACCAGGATGCCGCCGGTCGATGCGTTCGCCACGCCCCACTCGTCCCACGCGAAGTTGGCGTCGGCCGTGCCGAACGTTGACTTGAACGTCAGCACGTTTGCGGCCTGCGTGGGGTACGTGGCATCCATGGCCTTGCGGGCTTTGGACGCGCCGACGAGGTCGGGCTGGGTAGCGGCGAACGCGGTCAGCCCGTTGCCGACCGCGAGGTGGGCATTGGCGGCGTTGAGCGGGGTTGCGGCAGCGCCGATGAGCAGGGTGGCCAATAGGTCCCGGCCGGTGTTGGTGTAAGGCATAGTTCTACCCCCTCGCCAGCATGGCGCGGTACGGGTGGTCGGCGGGCAGGTCCGCCGCGTCGGGGTCGAATCCGGTGGAGCGTAACAGGTCGAGCTTCGCAGCGCGGATATCGGCCTGCTTCAGGTGCGGCCCCTCTTCGACGGCGGGCCGGGCGGCGTTGCCGGGGTCGGCCCCACCACCTGCCGAGGCAAGCATGGTGTCGACCTCGGCCTGAGTGTAGGTGCGAACGTCGGCCACCTCGGCGGCGCCGACCTTGCTCGCATCAGACTTCGTCATGGACCACCTCCACTGCCGTGTCCAGCGCGGCAATCCGCGCCGGGTCCGTAATCTCGGTGCCGTCCGCCGCGTGCCACGACGAGCGGTTCAGCGTCTCGTCGGGGCTGCCGTCCGGGTCACGACCGTCGTATTTCTCCAGCCGCAGGTCCACCCGGTACGGACCCACGACGGCATTGTCGGTCATTCTACCCCACCCCCGCTTCGTCGTTGGCCGCAAACCCCGTCAGCCGCGCGTCCAATAGTCCGGACAGCGCCTGCCGCTCCGCAAGCATCGTGTCAATCTCGGACGGGGCGTTGCCCGGCCCAGGCTCGTCGGAGTACCCCACCTCCCTCAGTCCAGCCCGGGTCTGGAGCAACTCCTTCATCGTGGCCAGCGACACCCGCTCGAGCTCCGTCGTCTCGACCAACGGCCGTCGCACGAGGCCGAAGTCCAGGTCGCCGCGCCCGTAACTCTCCAGCGAGAAGGGCGAAAACTTCTGTTGCTGGCGCGTGAGCTTGCTGGTCGCGCCCCACGCGCCATCGTTGAGGCGATACCCGCCGATGGCCACCAGCATCTGCGAGAGTTTGACGAGGCCGGCGTCGCTGTTGCCCTGCACCTCGTCGAGCCGCCCCGCCGCGTCCGCCATCATCCGCGCCGCGCCGGGGCCGGTGACGTTGCTCATGGCCCGCAGCTCCTGGGACACGACAATCTCCGGCAGGTCCGACTCCACCTGCGCGCTCAACCGGTCGAGATAGCCGCCGATTTCCCCGATAGGCATGACGCCAACAAGGGGCGTGACGCTGCCACCCACCGGCAGTTTCATGTAGGGCAGCTTGCTCCCGTCGTCGTCCGGGACCTCAAACACGATGTCCGGGTTGGCCCGGAAGTCCGCGTCGGTCCAGAACACCATCGGCTGGTGGAGAAACTTGCTCACCCAGTCGCTCGTCGGGGCCACGATGCGGTTGTATTCGACAATTTTGCGCACCGCCGACGCGATGGCCGGCCGACCGTAGTGCCCACCGGCGTCAAATGCCTTGACCCACGCCGCGGGGCAAAACCCGTAGTCGTGCGGCTCGTCGCTCACGAGCGCATCGTCCCAGAAGGTGCGAACCGTCTGGCGGTCGACCTCCTTGCGATACGTCGCGGCCATTTGCGTCCGGGGGTTGACGGCGCGGTAGGCGACGGCGTACCGACGGACGTGCCCCGACGGGGAAAGGTCCAGGTCCACCACGTCGCGCGGGTCGATGACTTCCGGGTAGACCTTGCCGGTCTGGCCGTGCTCCGCATCCGGCAGGCGGTCGACGCACTCGATGAGGACGGACCCCAGCTTCGCCGCGGTGCGAACGTAGACGTAGAGCATGGCGGAGCCGTTGCCCCAGTCGAGCGCCTGCATGACGGCCGACGGGAGTTCGCCCGCCTTCATCCCCGCCCGGTCGTCGAAGGCGTCGCCGGTGAAGCGGACGCGGTTGGGCCGCCCATCCGG
>Ga0136611_10003622_pt1 | contig 10790 bp, 9 predicted proteins | sample AntDrymUQ2232306_2_FD_106645 | JGI IMG/M metagenome (GOLD analysis project Ga0136611, IMG submission 106645) | Polar desert sand microbial communities from Dry Valleys, Antarctica - metaG UQ223 (23.06) | ecosystem: Environmental > Terrestrial > Soil > Desert | place: Antarctica: Dry Valley... | reverse complement strand
GCCCATGGCGTTGAGCAGCGTCTGGCAGAAGTTCTCGCTGTCGTGGTTCCCCGTGAGGGTGAGCACCGTGCCGCCGCGACCGAGGAACTCGGCGAAGACCCCCTGCCAGTGGGCGATGGTTTCGCGCAGGGCGTCGGCCCGGGCGAGTTCGCTGAAGAGATCCCCGGCGACGATCAGCACGTCGATGCCTTCGGAAGCGCAGAGCGACGCGACGCGCTCGACGGCCCGGCGCAGGTCGTCGGTGCGGTCGATGCGGCCGAGGCGGTCGTTCAGGTGCCAATCGGCGGTGTGCAGGAGTTTCATGGCGAGTGGCAAATTCTGGCTATCTGGTTCCCCCTCTCCGCTTCGGAGAGGGGGTTAGGGGGTGAGACGGGATCACTTCCGCCGCGGTTCCACGCCCCACAGATTGCGGATGAAGAAATCCGCCCGGCGGCGCTGGCCGTAGGGTGTCTCGCAGGCTCCGTGACCGGCTCCCGGCACCAGCAGCAGATCGAAATCCTTATCTGCCTTGATGAGCGCGTTCGCCACCTGCATCGTGCTCGCCGGATCGACGTTGCGATCCAACTCGCCGACGACGAGCATCAGCTTCCCCTTCAAGTTCTTGGCCTGCGTCACATTCGACTGTTCCTCGTAGTGCTTACCGACGGGCCAGCTCATCCAGAGTTCGTTCCACCAGATTTTGTCCATGCGGTTGTCGTGGCAGCCGCAATCGGAGACGGCCACCGTGTAGAAGTCGCCGAAGGCCAGGAGCGCCCGCGTGCTGCTCTGCCCTCCCGCGGAGCCGCCGAAGATGCCGACCCCCTTGCTCAGATCCATCTCGGGGTACTTCTTCGCGGCCGCTCGGATCCATGGAATGCGGTCGGGGAAGCCGCTGTCGCCGAGGTTTTTCCAGCAGACGTCGTGGAAGCCCTTGCTGCGCCAGTTCGTCCCCATGCCGTCGATCTGGACGACCACGAAACCGAGTTCGGCCATCTTCGCGGAGGGGCCGGGGCCGGGGCTGAAGCTCTTGGGAACGTGATGGTCGTGCGGCCCGGCGTAGATGGACTCGATCACCGGGTACTTCTTTTTCGGGTCGAAGTTCGTCGGCCGGTGAATCAGGCCGTAGATATCGGTCTTGCCATCGCGGCCCTTGGAGACGAAGCGCTCGGGCGGCTTCCAGCCCTCCTTTTCGAGTGCGGCGGTATCGGCCTTTTCCACGTCGAGGATTTTCTTGCCGTCACACGTCCGGCGCAGTTCCGTGACCGGTGCGAGATCGACGCGACTGTGCGTCACCAGATAGTATTTCCCGTCCGGCGAGAATCGCGGCGCCGTGTGCGTGCCGTCGCCGTCGGTCAGATTCACGAGGCCGGTGCCGTCGAACTTGATCCGCGCGAAGTGGACGTGATACGGATCTTGCCCCGGATGCTGGCCGACGGTCTGGAAGTGGATTTCCTTCTTCTCGACATCGACCTTGTCCACCCGGCGCACGGCCCATTCGCCTTTCGTGATGGCCTTCGCATCGCCGGTGGCGCGATCCACCAGATAGAGGTGGTTCCAGCCGTCGCGCTCGCTCATCCAGAGGAGTTCGTCGGTCGCGTCGAAGTGCCGGAGGTAGGTCTTATTGGCATAGTCGAAGAAGGTCTTGCATTCCTCGTTCACGACGGCCGCGACCTTGCCGGTGGCCGCGTCGATGGCGAGGACGCGCAGGGCGGTGTGCCCGCGCCGGTTGTAGAGGAAGTGGAAGCGCTTGCCGTCGGGCGACCAATGCTCGTGCGAAACGGACCACGGATTCGGGAAGAGTTCGTCCGAGACTTCGATCTCCTTCGCGGTCGCGGTCTCGAAAAGGTGCGGTTTGGTCAGCGGAATGGCATCGCCGGGCTTGAGGTAGTCGTAGGTGCTCGTCCGTGGCTGGAGTTGATCCTTCGGGCTGCTCTCGACGAGAGTGACCTTGCGGTTGCCGCCGGCCTTCGTTTTCATCGCGATGAATCTCGCCGAATCGGGCGACCAGATCACGCGGCCGTAGGAATCGTCGGCTACGCCGTCGGTGGTCAGTTTCGCTTCGGTCTTCCGTACGGAATCGCTCAGGAGGACGTTGAAGTCGCGGATCACCACCCGCCACTTTCCATCGGGCGAAGCTCCAGGGCCACTTGACGGTTGCCGGGCGACGATCGGTTCTCCCGGCAAGTTTTCGATGCGCGGACCCTCGTCCACTTTCGGCGGAGCCGCGACGACTTCGCGTGTGCCCATGGCAACATCGACGACCACGTACTCCTTTTTCCCTTCCGGGAAGGAGAGCGCGTACCAGAACTTCGTGCCGTTGTCGTACCACGTCGGCTCGAGGGAGTTGCGGGTCACCTTGCCGGCGTAGCGCTTGCCGAGGCCGGCCGCGCGGTCGAAATCGGCCTGCGTCCCCTGGGCGAAGAGCGGCGCGGGAAACGCGAGAAGCGAGAGGCAAACGAGGGGGCGCATCATCATCGGGTTTCCGAAGGTCATGGTCGCTACGGCAGTTTCATGATAATAGTTTGCGGCTTTCCATCGCGCAGGAGTTCGAGCTTCACCTCATCGCCGGCCTTCTTCTCGCGCAGGCCGTACGCGATCAGATCGGTTTGGCGGAGGATGTCGCTGCGGCCGTCGAACCCGATGAGGATGTCCCCTTTCCGGACACCGGCCTTGTGGGCCACATCGTGCGGGGCGAATTGGCCGACGTGCTGAATCAGGAAGCCCATCTTCTCCGGTGCGAGCTTCGCCGTCCTGCGTTCCTCCCCCGGCAGATCGACCGGGATGAATCCGCCGAGCGCCTTGCGGCGCAGGCCCCAGGTGCTCGCTCGCCACGAGATGTCGTCGCGCTGCCGCCAGCCCTTCTCAAGTTTCAAACTCAGTTCCATCGGCGGCGCTTTGCCGCGGATGATCTCCGCCTTCAGCGTCGCGCCGGTCGCCGGAGTGTGGTGCAGCACCCACTGCACATCGGCTATGGACAGCAGCGGCTGGCCGTCGAGCGTGCGGATCGCGTCCCCGGTCCGGAACCCCGCCTTCTCGGCATCGCTGCCGTTGTCCACGCTCAGCACCGTCGCTATCGTTTTCGGATCGAGGATGAGACCGAGCGACTTCGGATGCGGGTAGGGGAACAGCAGCGCGTCGGGCAGCGTTTCCTTCTTGGCGAACGCGGCCTCCCGCACGGCGTCGCCGATTTGGTGGCAGTGGATGCAGCTCGCGACGACGTTGCCCTTGTAGTCGATGGTCGATTTGTAGCGCGCCTTCAGCGTCGGGAAGAGTTCGGGGCTGGCGAACTCCGGTGCCGGACCGCGCTTCCCGGCGAGGGAACCCTTCGCCTTCGGGAACTCGCCGTGGAGCGAGAGTGCCCCTTTCATGGCCTCGGCGAGGCCGTCCACCGACACGTCGCCGATCCAGTTCTTGCGGTGCGAGCGCGTCCCGAAGCGGCCGTAGACGGTGCCGTCGTCGCGCAGGAAGAAGACGGCGAACGATTGATCGGTGTCGAATTGGAAAAGCGACAGGTCGAGGCCGTTCGTCGAAACGATGCGGAGGGGCACGAACTTCTCGAGCAGCGGCTTGACTCGCTCGTCTGCATCGATCAGTTCGTCGTCGAGCTTGACGCACTCTTCGCACGGCAGGCACCGCAGCACCGCGATAATCGGTTTGCCGCTCCTCTTGGCCTCGGCAAACGCTTTGGGCACATCGTTGTAGATCCACTTCCCGTCCGCCTCGACCTTCTTCTTGTCGTTGCGGACTCTCTCCTCGCGCGTCTGCGCGGATGCGGAGCCGGCGAACAGAACCGCGCAAGCGGCGAGAGCGCAAAAGCGATGCACTGGCGAACCCTCAGATGGGGCGGACGGAGCCGACAGAGTATGCGGGAACTCCGAAGTCCGCAAGCAGCGTCCGGGCGACGGCCGCTACGATAACCGGCGAACCAAACCCTCTCCGGGCCGCCGATGTCCACTCCTCCTTCGCCCGGTGCGATTCACTTGGGGTTCTCCGGAGCGCGGCATCCGTTCCGGGATCGTCCCGAACGGGCCGCACTCCTGGCGCAGCTCGAACGGAAGCTGGCCGCGAGATTGAACGCGCTGCGCAGTGAATTGTGCCTGCGTCCGAACCACTCCATCTGCGGCGTCTCCCAAATCGCGATCGGGGCCGACACGGCCTTCGCACGCGCCTGCCGCTCCGCCGGAGTGCCTCAGCGGTTCTTCCTGCCGCAGAAGCGGGACGACTTCCTGAATACCGCCGACTTCGATGCGGGCGACCGGGCCGAAGCGCTTGCACTCTTGAACGGCGCGAACGTCCTCGAAGAGCGGGTCGTGAGCGACTCCGCCGACCGCGTCCAACGGTTCCGGGACACGGTGCGAGAAATCTTGCGGGCGAGCGACCTGCTCATCTGCGTCTTTGCAGGGCGAGCCTCGACGACGCCGACGGATCGTGGCGGCACGGCCGACTTGTTGCGCCAGGCGATCCAGTGCGGCAAGCCGGTGCTGGAATGCCACTTGAGTGTGGACGGAGTCGAACTGATCGTGTCCGAAGTAGCCCATCACTTCGACCGCTTCTGCACCACAGCAGCAACTTGAGACCATTTCGATCATTTGCGGCGAAGTTCGCGGCGCCGAGTGCCGATGATTCCAGGGAGGCGGATTCTTCCGGGGATGTCGAATGCGGGTCGCTGCGGTACTCGTCACGATGGTTGCCCTCGCCGCGCTGACGGCGGGCTGCCGCACGCCGATGCCCGTGCGGCCATCGCCGGAGCCGGTCACCCTCCCGCCCGCCGTCCGGCAGATCCCCGCGCCCGATCTCTCCGCGATCGCCGATCTGCCGAGCCTCGGTTCGGCGAATCCACTGCCGCCCGTCGGCTACCACCGCCTGACGGCGGAAGAGTGCCGCTCGATGGCCTGCGAGAACAGCTCCCTCGGCAACCTCATCTCCGCCGGCAGCGCCCCGCGCTCCGAAGGATGCTTGCCCGGACACGGAGCGAAAGTCGCCATCGACCGCGTCCGGACGACGGCGGGTCGCCACATCGCGCAGGAGGCCCGCAACCGCAACGCCGGCGCGGCGCTCGCCCTCTACTACCGGCTGCTCGAACTCGAACTGAAGTCGGACGTGCTCGCGTCGTCCATCCTCGAACTCGACCGGATGATCGTCGCCAGCGACAAGCTCATCGAAAAGGGCTTCCGCCAGACGGCCGACGGCTACGAGCTGAAGAAACAGCGGCTCGAACTCGAATCCGACCGCACCAGGCTGCGCTCGGGGATCCAGCGCCTCAACGCCGAATTGAAATCGCTCCTCGCCATCGACCCCGGCCAGCAGGGCTTCATCTTGCCCGCCGATCAGGTGCGCGTCGTGCCCGAACCGCTCGACCCCGACCACGCCGTGCGCGTCGGGCTGATGCACCGGGCCGACCTCAACCTCCTCCGCAGCCTCGCGGCGACGGTCGATCACCGCACGCTTCAAGCGGTGCGGAAAGTGCTCGTCGGGCTGGCTCCGCCGCTCGCCGCCGTCGTGCAGTCCACGGAGCACCTCGTGCCGGCGCTGCTGCCGTTCGTCTCCGCGATGGCCAAGGCCGAAGTCGCCGCGGTGCGCCGGCAAATCCTCGGGCTGCTGCAGGATCGCGAGCGCGAAGCGGCGAAAGAGATCCGCACGGCGGCCGAGGAGTGGACGACGGCCCGCGAGTTGGTCGCCATCGCCCGGCAGCGCTTCGAGCTGAACGGCGCGCAAGTGAAGGAGCTCGAAACGAAGTCGAAGGTCGGACAGGCCGTGGAACTCGAGCTGCGCAAAGCGCGGCTGGAGCAGCTCAAGGCCGAGTCCGACCTCGTCGGCGAAATCGCGAAGTGGAAGCTCGCCGACGTGAAGGCCCGCGAAACGATGGGCCTCCTCTGCACCGGCGACTGCGGGAAGTAGCGACGCAGGATCGTGCGCACCTCGGCCGCATCGTGCTGTATCATCTGCATGATTCCCCTCCCACCACTGGTTGCCGCCCATGCCCCCATTCGATCGTCGGCAGTTCGCCGCTTCCACGCTCGGCGGGCTCGCCGCGCTCCTCGCATCGCCCACGGTGCTGCTCGGCCAAGAGAAACCGAAGAGGCCCCTTTTCGCACCAGACACGCTCTTCCTCACCTGGCAGGGCGACCCGACCACCACGATGACCGTGCAGTGGGTCGGCGAAGACGACGCCACCGACGACACGACCGCCTACTACACCCCGGCCGCGCGGGGCTGGTTCGACACGACTCCCGTGAAGTGGATCGGCGTCAAGCCGACGGAGAAGCCCTTCCCGATCACGGAGCTGACGAACTTCCGAGCCGAACTCACCGGGTTGACCCCCGGCACCGAGTACCGCATGAGGATCGGCGCGGACTCGAAAATCTACAAGTTCCGCACGATGCCCGCGAAGGCGACCGATGACCTCACCTTCGTGTCGGGCGGCGACTGCGGAGTCGGCCCGCACGTCGTGGAGAACAACAAGCAGGCCGCGAAGCAGGATCCGCGCTTCGCCATCGTCGGCGGTGATCTCGCTTACGACAACGGCGTGAACGCGAAGACCTACCTCGATTGGCTCCGCCAGTACAGCAAATACATGGTCGATACCGCGGGCCGGCTGATCCCGATGGTCGTCTGCATCGGCAACCACGAAGTGCGCGGCGGCTACAACTCCAACCGCGCCGGTGCCCCCTTCTTCTTCGCCCATTTCGACGGGCTGTTCAAGGACACCAGTTACGCGACGCTCGACTTCGGCGACTACCTGAGCCTCGTGCTCATGGACACGGGGCACACGGCCAAAATCGCCGGCGACCAGACCGACTGGCTCGACGATGCCCTGAAGGAACGCACCGAGCGGCCGCACCTCATCGTCGTGCAGCACGTCCCTTGCTATCCGAGTTTCCGCCCGGCGGAAGCTCCCGCCGGAAGCGTCAAGCAGGCCGGCACCGGTGCCGAGCAGCGCACGCACTGGGTGCCGCTGTACGAGAAGCACAACGTCGATCTGGTGCTGGAGCACCACGATCACACCTTCAAGCGGACGCACCCGCTCAAGGGTGGATTAAAGGACAAGAACGGCATCCTGTACTTGGGCGACGGCTCGTGGGGCAAGCTGCGCAGCGCCGCCAAGTCCGAGGATCGCGGCTACATCGCGCACGCCAGCACGTCGTACCACATCACGGTCCACCGGCTGGAAGCCGAGAAGCGCTACCACATGGCGCTGGAGGAAGGCGGCAAGATCGTGGACGTCTGCACGACGGAGAAGAAAGTCCGCCGGAAGGGGTAGACGCAATGATCGTGACGTAATTCAATCGGCTGATTCGCATGCTCGCATGGATCGCAATACATTCGGTGGGGGTGCTTGAAGCAACTCGATCGAGACCGCCGCGGACGCGTACAATACCCTGCGAACTCCCCGCTTCGCAGGAGCTGCCGATGCCCGCCGTCCTCGACGACACCGTCGCCGAAATCCTCGACCTCAAGCGCGAGATCGGCGCGACCATCCTCGCCCACTACTACCAGGAAGGCGAGATCCAAGAGATCGCCGACATCACGGGCGACAGCCTCAAGCTGGCCCGAGAAGCCACGAAGGTCGAAACGCCCGTCATCGTCTTCTGCGGCGTCCTCTTCATGGCCGAGACGGCCAAGATGCTCAACCCGACCAAGAAGGTGCTCCTTCCGGACCTGAAGGCCGGGTGCAGCCTCGTCGATAGCTGCCCGCCGGAGAAGTTGCACCGCTATCAGGAGATGCTCCGCGAGAACGGCCGGAAGTTCCAGACGGTGACGTACATCAACAGCAGCGCGAAGGTGAAGGCCCTCAGCGATTGGATCGTCACGAGCGGCAACGCGGAAGACGTGGTGCGGAACCGCGTCCCGGCCGATCACGAAATCCTCTTCGTGCCCGATCAGCACCTCGGCCGCTATCTCGAAGAGGTGACGGGCCGGAAGATGATCCTCTGGGACGGCTCGTGCATGGTTCACGAAATCTTCAGCGTCCACGACCTCGTGAAAATGAAGCGGACGCACCCCGGCGCAGAGGTCATCGCCCACCCCGAGTGCCCGCGGAATATCTTGGAGCACGCCGAGTTCATCGGCGGCACCGAGGCGATGATCGCGCACGTCGGGAAACACAAAGAGCCGACGATGTTCCTCGTGGCGACCGAACCGAACATGATGTGGCAGCTCCAATCGCGCTTCCCGCAGCACAGCTACCTCGGCGTGCCGGGGATCACCTGCGCGTGCAACAAGTGCCCGCACATGGCGCGGAACACGCTGGAGAAGATCCGCGACTGCATGCGGGACGGGAATCCGGAAATCCTCTGGCAGCCCGAGTTCGACAAAGCCAAAGAAGTGCTGGCGCGGAGCCTGCTGAACCCGCCGGTGCCGGCGGCGGTCGTTTCGGTTCACCCGCACGGAGATTGAGCGATGACCTTCGACCTCGTTATCGAAGTCCCGCCGGATCACCGAGTGACGCTACCTCCCGAAGTTCCGACGGGCCGCGTCAAGCTGCACGTCTCGTGGGAAGCGGAGAGCTTTCCGGGCGGTTACCGGCGCCGCAAGCTGCATCCGTCGCTCGTTGCGGACGAAGATGCTTACATCCGGATGCTTCCGGAACTCCTGAAGACGCACTCCGGGAGGTACGCCGTCATCGTGGGGGGGGAGTTGGTGGCCGCGACCGTCTCGAAAGCCGACGCGCTGCGCGAGGGCTGGAGACATTCGAACGGCGAGATGGTTTACGTCCAATTGGTTTCGGACAAGCCGCAGCCGGTGGAACGCTTGCCGGGCATCCGCGAAATCCCGCGCGGAGCCGACGCGTGATCGAGTTCCCCTACGTTGCCGAGAATGCGCTCCCGTTTCCGCAAGTTCGCCTGATGATCGCGACGGCGAATTCGGGCAAATTCGTCTCGGGGCTGTCTGCCAAAGTGGATACCGGCGCCGATCGGACGGTCATCCCCGGGAATTTGCTCGTGTCGCTGGGGGTTGCGCCGTTCGACAATTTGCTCTTCGAAGGTGCCGACGGCCATCGCTTCCAGCTTCCGGTTTATCAGTTGCAAGTGACAATCGAAGGTTTCGGTCCCATCGGTGTCGAGGCTGCGGGTAGCGGCCGCGAAAGCCTCATTCTTCTCGGTCGCGATGTGCTGAACCTCTACCGCATCGCCCTCGATGGCCCGCACGGCCGACTCGAACTTTCCGGAACGTGACCCATGCCCGCGCTCGTGCCGAACCGCTTCCTCGTCCGCATGGCGCACGCCTGCCCCTACCACCGCGCCATGCCGCTCGCGAAGGGGGACGCCCTCGTCGAACTCCCGGAGCTGGGCCGCTTGAACAACTTCGCCGACCTCGACGGTCGCGAGAATTTCGCCGACCTGCGCCTCGCGTGGAACGAGTTCGGCCTCGGCGTCCAACTGACCGTCTCCGACAAGCAGCAACCGGCGCAGGGGGACGCCGAGCGGCCGCGCTCGGCCGACGGCCTCACGCTCTGGCTCGACACCCGCGATGCCCGGACGAGCCACCGCGCCAGCCGCACCTGCCACCAGTTCCACTTCCTGCCGACCGGCGGCGGGCCGGACAAGGACGAGCCCGCGTTCGGCCAATCGAAGGTCAACCGCGCCCAGCAGGATGCCCCGTTTGCCGACGCCGCGACCGTACTCTTCCGGCATCGCGCCCTGAAGGCCGGCTACCGGCTCGAAGCGTTCCTCCCGGCCGCGGCGCTTACCGGCTTCGATCCGGAGCAGCATCCGCGCTGGGGCGTGTACTACCACATCCGCGATGGGGAATTGGGGGATCAGTACCTCGGCGTCAACGCCGAGTTCCCCTTCGCCGACGACCCGAGCCTCTGGGATGTGCTGGAACTGGTGCGGGGGTGAGCGCTCGGCGCCCCGGTGAAATCGCGACCGCGACTCCCGTATAATGGCACTGCCGATCCGAACACGCCTCTGTCCCACCCCGGCGCCGCGCCGATTCCGATAGGGTTTTGCATGATCCCGCCGAATGGCCCCCCGGAGAGCAAGCCGACTCCGCCCGCATCCGCGCCCGGCCCGAAGCGCTCCGCGAGCCTCACGCAGGTGATGTGGCTCGCCGTCGGGCTGCTCGTCGCCGGCTGCATGTACTTCCTGGTCAGCGATACGAGCAAATCGATCAGCTTCACCGAATTCGAGCGGCTCGCGACCGAGGGGCAGATCAAGCGCATCGCCATTCAGGGGAAGCAGCGCGCCGAAGGGGAAGTGCGCGACCCGAACGCCGACATCGTGAAGGAGCTCAAAATTTCCGGGGGCAAGTTCTCGATCAACCTCCCCGCATCGAACGACCAGAACGGATTCATCGAGCGCTTGCAGGCGAAGGATAAGGCCTATCGCGAGAAGCTCAAGGCCGCGAACGCCGGCGACGCGACACCGGAAATCCAGATCGCCGTGAACGACGAGGCCCCGCAGATCGTCGGACCACTCATTTGGACGCTGCTGCCGCTCGTCATCGTCGCGGCCATCATTTTCTTCGTGCTTCTCCCACGCCTGCGCGAATCGTCCGGCGGCGGCTTCCTGAACAACTACATCCGCAGCCCCGCGAAAAAGTACGAGAAGACGCGCAGCCGGACGACGTTCGACGATGTCGCGGGGATGGAGACGGCGAAGCGCGAACTCCAAGAGATCGTCGACTTCCTCCGCAACCCGGACAAGTTCACCCGCCTCGGCGCCCAGGTGCCGAAGGGGGTGCTCCTCGTCGGGCCACCGGGCACCGGCAAAACGCTGCTCGCGAAAGCCGTGGCCGGGGAAGCGCACGTGCCCTTCTTCAGCATCAACGGCAGCGAGTTCATCCAGATGTTCGTCGGCGTCGGGGCG
>Ga0136611_10003621_pt1 | contig 10793 bp, 9 predicted proteins | sample AntDrymUQ2232306_2_FD_106645 | JGI IMG/M metagenome (GOLD analysis project Ga0136611, IMG submission 106645) | Polar desert sand microbial communities from Dry Valleys, Antarctica - metaG UQ223 (23.06) | ecosystem: Environmental > Terrestrial > Soil > Desert | place: Antarctica: Dry Valley... | reverse complement strand
GCCCCCGTGCACAGCACACAGGGGCACGTGGTCACCGGCACCGGCTGTGGACAGCCGCTGGGCAGCCTGCTCAGCAGTCAGGCTGGCGACGGAGGTGAGCCGGATGGGGCAGCACGTGATCGGGCGGTCCACGTTAAGAAGCTGGCGCCGCGCGTGCATCCGGCCCTCCGGGGCGCCGACCCCGGCCAGGTACTCAACAACGACCGACCGCGATAGGTCTGGGCCGATGTACCCATGCCCTCGGCGGACTACTGCCGAGCCACCCTCGCCGAACGACCCGCCCCGCGGTCAGGCCACGTAGAGAGGAGATGGTCATGGGAGCAGCGAGCACGACGAAGGAGCGCGATCAAGCGGCCGGCGACGTGATGCTCACCGTCACGGAGGTCGCGGAGTGGCTGGGTGTGGCCCGCGGGTTCGTCTATCGGCTGGTGCACGAGCGACGAATCCGGTTCGTACGGATCGGCAAGCACGTGCGCATCCCGGAGTCGGTGGTGCGGGACTACATCGCGGCCGGGACGGTGGAGCCCACCCCGCGGCGGCGGGGTCAGGTCGCCTGATGCCACGGGCCCGTCGACGGTTCGGCCGGGTCCGTCAGCTCCCGTCGGGGCGCTGGCAGGCGAGGTACCACGGCCCGGACGGGATCGACCGGGCGGCGCCACACACGTTCGAGCGTCGCGGCGACGCGGACCGCTGGCTGGCCCGTACCGAGGATGACCTGCAGGCAGGTGACTGGCTGGATCCCGACGCCGGTCATGAGCTGCTGAGCGAGTACGGGGTCCGGTGGGTCACCGAGCGGGCGGGCCTGCGACCTCGGACGCGCCGGCTGTACGAGGGCCTGTTCCGGTTGCACATCTCGCCCGGCCTCGGCGGGTTGCTGCTGACGGACATCACCCCCGCGCGGGTACGGACGTGGCGCGCGGACCTGCTCGGTGCGGGTGTGGGTGACGTGACCGTGGCCAAGGCGTACCGGCTGCTCAAGACGATGCTGGGCACGGCGGTCGGGGACCGGGTGCTGCGATCGAACCCCTGCCAGATCCGGGGTGCGTCGACGGAGCGGATCGCTGAGCGCCCGCTGCTCACGGTGTCGCAGGTGATGGCCCTTGCTGATGCGCTACCCGAGCGGTTCCGGCTGCTGGTCGTGCTGGGCACGTTCTGCTCGCTGCGGTGGGGTGAGCTCGCGGCGCTGACACGTAACGCGATCGACCTGGACCGCGGCGTCGTGGACGTGCGCGTGACGCTCGTCGAGCTGGCGGACGGCCGGCTGCTGACGGGTCCGCCGAAGTCGGCCGCGGGTCGTCGTGTCGTGGCCATCCCGCCGAGCTTGCTGCCGGTGGTCGCAGCCCATCTGGACGAGTTCGCTGGCTCGGAGACCTCGGCCCTGGTGTTCACCGGGGCGAAGGGTGCGGCGCTGCGGAGGAGCAACTTCCAGAAGCACTGGGTGGCGGCGATCCAGTCGGCCGGCGTCCCGGGCGTGCACTTCCACGACCTACGGCACACCGGCAACACGCTGACGGCGCACTCGGGGGCGACGCTCTCGGATCTGATGTCCCGGATGGGGCACAGCTCGACGCGGGCGGCGCGGATCTACCTGCACACCTCGTCGGACCGCGACGTGGCCGTCGCGGCAGCCCTGGACGAGCTGATCACGAAGCGTCCTACGGGCACGTAGCGGGCACGCGGCCCGGTGTCGGGCTCTGGCGACGGGGCGAACCCCGCTCCGACCTGGGAGCGGATGACGGGAATCGAACCCGCACTATCAGCTTGGGAAGCTGAAGTTCTACCATTGAACTACATCCGCGACCGCCCACCAGGTGGGCGCGAGACGGCAGCATACCCGCCCCCGCAGGGGCCGGGCAGCCGCGTCCCGGTGGTGCAGGGGCTCAGGCAGGGGGCTCAGGCAGCGGGCTTGAGCAGCACCTTGGTCCAGCCGTCCACGCGCTTGTCGAACTGGTCGTAGCCGGTGACGGCGTCCTCCAAAGGCAGCTCGTGCGACACGATCTTCCCGGGCTGCGCGCGACCGGCGACGATCAGGTCGCGCAGCTCACGGTTGTAGGCCTTGACGTTGGCCTGGCCGGTGCCCATGGACTGGCCCTTGGAGAAGAACAAGCCGTAGTCCAGCGTGAGCTTCCCCTGCTTCAAGTCGTCGGTGCCGGCGCCCGGGTCCTCGGGCAGGTACACCCCGACCACGCCGATGCCGCCGGTCGCACGGACGCAGGCGAAGAGCTGGTTGAGCGTCATGGCCGGGTCCTCGTCGCCGGAGGCGTCGTGGGCCTGATAGCCGACGGCCTCCACGCCGCGGTCCACGCCGTAGCCTCCGGTCGCGTCCATGAGCGTCTCGACCACGTCACCGGCGGAGTAGTCGACCGGGGTGCAGCCGTACGCCTCGGCCAGCGCGAGCCGGTCGGCCTGCTTGTCCACGACGAACACCTGCGAGGCACCGCGGATCATGGCGGAATGCGCCGCCATCAGACCGACCGGGCCGGCTCCGAACACCACGACGGACTCGCCGGGTCGCTGGCCCGAGAGCTCCACGCCGTGCCAGCCGGTCGGGAAGACGTCCGACAGCATGGTGAAGTCGTTCTCCTGCTCCGTGCCCTCGGGCAGGACGAGCGCGTTGAAGTCGGCGAACGGCACGCGCAGCAGCTCAGCCTGGCCACCGCGGTACGGCCCCATGGACGCGTAGCCATACGCCCCGCCGGCCACCCCGGGGTTGACCGTGACGCAGAACCCGGTCAGGCCGCGGTTGCAGTTGCCGCAGTGACCGCAGGCGATGTTGAAGGGCAGCGACACCCGGTCGCCGACCTTCAGGTCGGCCACGCCGGAGCCGACCGCCTCGACGACCCCCATGTTCTCGTGGCCGAAGACGGTGCCGGGCTCTACGCCGGTCCGGCCCTCGTACATGTGCAGGTCGGAGCCGCAGATGTTGGTGGTGGTGACGCGCACCACGGCGTCGGTGGGCGCCTCGATGGTGGCGTCCGGGACATCGGTGACGGATACGTCGAAGGGACCGTTATAGACAACAGCGCGCACGTGCAACCTCCAGGGAGAGCGGATGGTGTTCGCTTTCACTACGTACGTACCCCGCGTCCTCGATCGTCACACGGCCCGGGACCGGGCGGCATCCAGGCATGAGGACGTCAGCGACGAGGTCTGGGGCCTCGCCCAACTCGTGCCACCCGCCGAGCCGGTCGTCCCGTCGGTCCAGCGCGACATGCTGGTCGCGACGGCCGACGGCGGCTCGACCGTCCGGGTGTCGATCTACGAGACCCCCTGGCCCGGCACCCGCCGGTCACACCCCGCTGGAGTGCCCCGGGAACACGTGCGCGCCCGGATCGAGGTCGACGGCGAGGTTGTTGACCGCGGTCGCCGCCTCGCCGAAGCCGGTCGCGATGAGCTTGACCTTGCCGGTGTACGTGCACACGTCGCCCGCGGCGTAGACCCGGGCCCGGGACGTGGCCATCCGGGAGTCGACCACGACAGCCCGGTGGTCCATGTCCAGGCCCCAGGTGGCCAGCGGGCCCAGGTCGGCGTGGAACCCCAGCGCGGCCACGACCGTGTCGGCGGCGATCCGGTGCTGCTCCCCCGCGGTCGCGGGCATCCGTCCCTGCACCGTCACCGACGACAGCGACCCGTCCTCCCCGGCGCAGAGCTCGGCCACCTCGTACCCGCCCATGACCGGCACCCCGAGCGCCCGCACCGCCCCGACCGTCCCGGCGTGGGCACGGAAGGCGTCGCGGCGATGGACGAGAGTCACCTGCGCGGCCACGGGCGCGAGCATCAGCGCCCAGTCGAAGGCCGAGTCGCCCCCGCCGACCACCACGACCCGCTGCCCCGCCAGCTCGGTCGGGCGAGGCACGAAGTGGATCAGGCCGCGCCCGAGCCACCCCTCGCCCGCCGGCAGCGGCTTGGGCGTGAACTCCCCCATCCCCGCGGTCACCAGCAGGGCCCGGGCCCGCACGCTGCGGCCGTCGGCGAGGGCGACCAGCAGCCCGTCGCCGTCGGGCTCGTCGAGGAGGTCACGGGCCTGCGAGCCCAGCAGGTACACCGGTGAGTAGCGCGCCGCCTGCGCCACCAGCCCGCTCACCAGGTCGCGGCCGCGGACCTCGGGGAAGCCGGCGACGTCGTAGATCATCTTCTCGGGGTACATCGCGGTGACCTGCCCTCCCGGCTCGGGCAGGGAGTCCATGACCGCGACCGTCATCCCGCGGAAGCCGGCGTAGTAGGCCGCGTACAGCCCGACGGGCCCGGCCCCGACGACGAGCAGGTCGACGGTGGCGGGAGGGGGCCCGATCGGTGCGTGCTCGACCCGCGGGTCGAGCACCGTGCCGTCGCCGGTCGTGGTTTCCACGCGCCCAGCCTGCCGTCCGGACCACGGACGGGGAACCCCGGGGTGTGCAATCAGAGGTATCGGGGTACAGGCCCCCCATGGGATGGTTGCAGCAGCGCCTCTCGTCCGCCCTGGGTTCCCAGGCGCGGTCGGCGACGCCTCCAGGTACCGGGAGGTCCCACCATGGCAGGCAAGAACAAGGGCGGCCGCGAGGCCAAGAAGCCCAAGGCCACGAAGAACGTGAAGGGCACCGGGCAGACCCCCAGCGCGTCCGACCCGGCCATCGCGGCCATCAGCCCGAAACGGCCCGCCGGCAAGAAGTGACGTCGCCCCGGGCAACGGTCGGCTTCCTCAGCACCTACCCGCCGACCCAGTGCGGGCTGGCAACGTTCACCTCGGCGCTGGCCCAGCACATGGTCCGCATCGCGGTAGGTGTCGGCGTGGTCCAGGTCGTCGACCACCCGCAGCCGGTGCGCGCCCCGGAGGTGGTGGCGCAGCTGCTCAACGGCTCCCGGGCCAGCTCCCGTGCGGCCGCCACGGCGCTCGACCGCTTCGACGTGGTCGTGGTGCAGCATGAGTACGGCATCTTCGGCGGACCGGACGGGCGCGACGTGCTCGACCTCGTGGATTCCCTGCGGGCGCCGGTCGTCGTGGTGCTGCACACGGTCCTGGTCAGCCCCACGCGCAGCCAGCGCGAGATCCTCCTGCACCTGATGGCCCGCGCGGCGCACCTGGTGACCATGACCCGGACCGCCCGCGAGCGGCTTCTCGAGCACTACGGCGCGAACCCGGAGCGCGTCTCGGTCGTCCAGCACGGGGCCGCCGACCACCGCGACCTCGGCCCTGTGGTCCGCGCGGGCCTGCCCGCCGGCCGTCGACCGACCGTCCTCACCTGGGGCCTGCTCGGCCCGGGCAAGGGCATCGAGTGGGCCATCGACGCCATGCCCGACCTGCGTGACCTGAACCCGCGCTACCTGGTGCTGGGCCGCACGCACCCCAAGGTCCTGGAGCACTCCGGGGACGGCTACCGCCAGGACCTGCTGGCCCGGGTCAGGGCCCGCGGCGTCGCCGACCTCGTGGAGTTCGACGACAGCTACCTCGACGTCGACTCACTCGCCCGGGTGGTGGCCGCCGCCGACGTCGTGCTGCTGCCCTACGACTCGCGCGAGCAGGTGACCTCCGGCGTGCTCATCGAGGCCGTCGCCGCGGGTCGGCCGGTCGTCTCCACCGCGTTCCCGCACGCGGTCGAGCTGCTGAGCGACGGCACCGGCCTGCTGGTGCCGCGCCAGGACCCCCTCGCCCTGGCCGCGGCGCTGCGGCGCGTGCTGGGCGAGCCCGGCGTGGCCCGCCGGATGGCCGCCCGCGCCGAGGCCAAGGCCCCGGAGCTGGTGTGGCCCGCCGTCGCCGCCCGGTACCGCGAGATCGCCGCGTCGGTGGCCCGGCACGACACCGCCGCGATGGTCGCCGCCTCGTGAGCGTCACCCGGCCCCCGTCCTTCACGCACCTGCGCACGCTCACCGACGCCGGCGGGCTGCACGAGCACGCCCGCGGCACCCGGCCGCGATCCGAGCACGGCTACTGCGTCGACGACGTGGCCCGCGGCCTGCTCGTCACGGCCCGCCAGCCCGACCCCTCGCCCGACGTGCAGGCGCTGCGGCAGCAGTATCTGGGCTTCGTCCTGGACGCGCAGGCCCCGGACGGCGCCTTTCACAACCGGCGCGGCGCGGACCTGGCGTGGCGCGACGAGCCGTCGGTGGAGGACTGCTGGGGGCGCGCGCTCTGGGGGCTGGGCGCCGTCGTCGGGGCCCGCCCCGAGGCCGCGTTCCCCGCACCCGACGCCGCCCTGGCCCTGGACGCGTTCGAGCGGGGAGCCGTGCTCCGCTCGGAGCACGCCCGCGCCGAGACGTTCGGGGCGCTCGGCGCGGCCGGCGTGCTGCAGGCCGACCCCGACCACCGGCTCGCACGCGCACTGCTGGGCGAGGTCGCCGAGCGGCTGGCGACGAGCACGTGCGAGGCGTCGCTGGCCCGCAACGGCTGGGCCTGGCCCGAGCCGCGCCTGAGCTACGCCAACGGCTGCGTGCCGGAGGTGCTGCTGGCCGCGGGGCACCTGCTCGACCGGGCGGACCTGATGTCGCGCGGGCTGGAGCTGCTGGCCTGGCTGGTCGCGGTCCAGACCCTCGACGGGCACCTGTCGGTCGTCCCGGTCGGCGGTCGCGGCCCCGGGGAGGCCGGTCCCGGCTTCGACCAGCAGCCGATCGAGGTCGCCGCGCTCGCGGACGCCTGCGCCCTGGCCCACGACCTGACGGGAGAGGTCCGCTGGGCCGCCACGGTCAGGCTGGCGGCGGTGTGGTTCACCGGGGACAACGACTCCCGCACCGCGTTGCTCGACCCGGTCAGCGGCGGTGGCTGCGACGGTCTCGAGCGGGACGGCCGCAACGAGAACCAGGGCGCGGAGTCCACCCTCGCACTGCTGTCCACGCTGCAGCAGGCGGCCCGGCTCCGCCCGACGGTCGACCCGCGGGCAACGGCCACCGACCGTCCGCTGCAGGCAGGGATGGCATGAGCGCGCTGCTGCGCCGCACGAGCACCGTCCTGCACGCCGACCCTGCCCGCGTGGTCGCGCGCCTGTTCGTCCCGGGCAACGAGCTGTCCGCGGAGACCACCTCCCGCGCCAGCAGGGTCGTGGGCCGCGTGCTCGAGCTGCCCGAGGCCGAGGTGGCCGCGCTGGCGGCCGACGTCCGGGCCCGCTGGGGACCCCGGCACCGCGACCTGGACGGGATCTTGCGCCTGAGCTACGCCCACGTCGCCCACCGCGTCCCGGACGAGGGATCGATCAGCGACGACCGGCGCACCCTGCTGGGGGCCTACTTCACGCAGGAGCAGTCGATCGAGGCCGCCGCCCTGCTCAACCCCTCGCTCGTCCCGCACCCGGACCAGGACGGGGTCGCGGACGGCTCGCTGCGGGTGGTGATGAGCCTGCGTGCGGTCGGCGAGGGGCACGTCTCGTGCATCGAGCTGCGTACAGGCATCGTCGACGCCACGGGCGAGCTGACCCTCGACGACCCCGGCCCGCACGTCGAGACCGGCACGGTGTCGCGGGGCACGTACTCCCGCTCGCTGTTCGCCTATGGCCTCGCGGACGCCGGCGCGCACGACGAGGCGACGGCCTACGTGGTGTCGCAGCTGCCGGACACGTTCGAGATCGAGGACCTGGACCGGGCCCTGGCCGCGCTGCACGGCTCCGGCCACGGCCAGCAGCACGCCCCCGCCACAGACGCCGTGGCCGGCCGCCTCGCGCAGTCCACCTACGTCGTGGAGTTCCCGCCCGAGACCGCGGTGGCCGAACGCGTGCTGCGGCCGTTCAGCCCTCCGGAGAGCCAGGGCATGGAGGACGCACGCTTCGTCCGGTTCGTCGACGACGGCGGCGTCGCCAGCTACCGCGCGACCTACACCGCGTTCGACGGTCGGAGCATCGCCCCGCAGCTGCTGCAGACCGACGACTTCCGCCGCTTCCGCATCTCCGTGCTCTCCGGACCGGCCGCCGTCGACAAGGGGATGGCCCTGTTCCCCCGCACGGTCGGGGGACGGCACCTGGCCCTGACCCGGTCCGACCGCGAGACCACCGGCGTCGCCTCGAGCCCGGACGGCTACCTGTGGTTGCGCCCGACGCCGCTGATCGGGCCCGGAGACGCCGCCGACCTGATCCAGACCGGCAACTGCGGCTCGCCGGTGGAGACCTCGGCGGGCTGGCTCGTCATCACCCACGGCGTGGGGCCGATGCGGGAGTACACGCTCGGCGCGCTGCTGCTCGACCTGGACGACCCGACCACGGTGCTGGGGCAGCTCGACGAGCCGCTGCTGCGCCCGGCCGAGGACGAGCGCGAGGGCTACGTGCCCAACGTCGTGTACTCGTGCGGGTCGCTGGCCCATGGCGACGTGCTCGTGCTGCCGTACGGCTGCAGCGACGCCGCCGTCAAGGTCGCCGTCGTCGACCTGCCGCAGCTGCTGGCGCGGCTGCTCGCCTCTGGCCCTCGGCCGCCACGCGACTGAGCAGCGCCTCGTAGGCGTCGACCATCCGCGCCTGGTCGAAGCGCCCGACGGCGTCCAGGCGGCACGCGGCCCGGTCGAGGCTCCCCAGGGTGCGCACGGCGTCCACCGCTTCGTCGGTGGAGCCGACGAGGCGGCCCGTCACCCCGTCGCGCAGGAGCTCCGGCATCGAACCACGGGCGAGGGCGACCACCGGCGTCCCGCACGCCAGCGACTCCACGACCGCGAGGCCGAACGGCTCGTCGAAGCCGATCAGGTGCAGCAGCGCCGCCGCCCCGCCGAGCAGCCGTTCCCGCTCCTGCGGCCCGACCGGTCCCACGTAGCTGACGCCGTCACGGTCCAGGTAGGGCTCGACGGTCTCGGCGAAGTACCGGGCGTCCTGCACGATGCCGGCGATGACCAGCGGCATCCCGACCCGGCGGGCGACCTCGATCGCGGCGTGCGTGCCCTTGTCGGGGTGGATCCGGCCCAGGAACAGCAGGTACCCGCCGTCGCCCGCGCCCACCGCGAACGCCGCGGTGTCGATGCCGTGGTGGATGGTCGCGGCGTAGGTGAGGGCGGGGTGGCGGTCGGCGTCGCTGATCGACACGTACCGGGCCACGTCGGCGAACGCCTCGTAGACCGGCACGATCGCCGGGGAGGAGAAGCCGTGGACCGTGGTGACGACCGGGGTGTCGACGAGCCGGCTGTAGGTGAGCGGCATGAAGTCGAACTGGTTGCTCATCACGTCGAGCTCGTGGGCGTGGGCGAACGCGGCGGCGTCGTGCAGGTACTCCGCGACCTTCGGCTCGACGCCCGGGTCCTCCTCGTAGCCCGCGGGCACCACGGCGACCAGCCGGGCCGCGGTGAGCGAGTCCGCCGTCGCGAAGAGGGTCACCTCATGGCCGCGGGCCACCAGGCCCTCGGCCAGGATCGAGGCCACCTGCTCCCACGGCCCGTACCCGATCGGGGGCGTCCGGTGGGCCACGGACGCGATCACACCGACACGCATGGGGGCAGTGGAGCAGCCACGGGTCGTCGAGGCCAGCCGCGAGCGCCGGGGGCCGACCCGGTGACCCGCCCTTGCCAAAGTTACCCGTGGGTAGCATCCTGGGTTACCGGCGGGTAACCCCCGCCTCACCAGCATCGGCACGTCGCCGTCCCGCAAGCACGGAGGACCGGACATGGGGCACTACAAGGCCAACCTGCGCGACATCGAGTTCAACCTCTTCGAGGTGTTCGGTCGTGGGGACGTCCTGGGGACCGGCGCCTACGCCGACGTGGACCCCGGCACGGCGCACGAGATCCTGGCCGAGGTCACCCGGCTGGCCGAGGACGAGCTGGCCTCCTCCCTGCCGGACTCCGACGCCCACCCGCCGGTCTTCGACCCCGCGACGCACTCCGTGACGCTGCCCGAGCCGTTCAAGCAGTCGTACCGGGCGTACCTCGACGCCGAGTGGTGGCGGCTGGACGTCCCCGCCGAGCTGGGCGGCACCGTCGTCCCGCCGTCGCTGCGCTGGGCCGTCGCCGAGCTCGTCCTCGGCTCCAACCCGGCCGTACACATGTACTCCTCGGGCTTCGCCTTCGCCAGCACCATGTACCGCCTGGGCACGCCGGAGCAGAAGGTGCTCGCCGGCCACATGGTCCGCAGGCAGTGGGGCTCGACCATGGTCCTCACCGAGCCCGACGCCGGGTCCGACGTGGGCGCCGGCCGGGCGCGGGCCGCGCAGCAGCCCGACGGCACCTGGCACGTGAGCGGCGTCAAGCGGTTCATCACCTCCGCCGCGCACGACATGACCGACAACGTCGTCCACCTGGTCCTGGCCCGGCCCGAGGGTGCAGGCCCCGGCACCAAGGGCCTGTCGCTGTTCGTCGTCCCCCAGTTCCACGTCGACCTCACCACCGGCGAGCTCGGGGAGCGCAACGGCGCCTTCGTCACCAACGTCGAGCACAAGATGGGCCTCAAGGTCTCGACCACGTGCGAGGTCCGCTTCGGTGAGGTCGGCGGCGTCCCGGCGGTCGGCACGCTGCTCGGGGACGTGCACGACGGCATCGCGCAGATGTTCAGGATCATCGAGTACGCGCGGATGATGGTCGGCACCAAGGCCATCGCGACCCTGTCGACCGGCTACCTGAACGCGCTGGACTACGCGAAGACCCGGGTCCAGGGCGCGGACCTGCTGCAGATGGTCGACAAGGCGGCCCCGCGCGTGACCATCACCCACCACCCGGACGTGCGCCGCTCGCTCATGACGCAGAAAGCCCACGCCGAGGGGATGCGCGCGCTCATCACCTACACCTCGACGTTCCAGGACTCCGTCGACGTGGCCGACCGCGCGGGCGAGCGGGACGAGCACGCCGAGCGGGTCAACGACCTGCTGCTGCCGCTGGTCAAGGGCTACGGCTCGGAGCGGTCGTGGGTGCTGCTCGGGACCGAGTC
>Ga0136611_10003620_pt1 | contig 10798 bp, 17 predicted proteins | sample AntDrymUQ2232306_2_FD_106645 | JGI IMG/M metagenome (GOLD analysis project Ga0136611, IMG submission 106645) | Polar desert sand microbial communities from Dry Valleys, Antarctica - metaG UQ223 (23.06) | ecosystem: Environmental > Terrestrial > Soil > Desert | place: Antarctica: Dry Valley... | reverse complement strand
CTTCCGGCACGGGCCGTGCCAGGGACGACCGGACGGGCGTAGCCGGCGTGACCCTGCGGCTCATCCGGTCGGCCCATCCTGCTGCCCGCGCGGGGTGAGGAGATCCGCCGGCTCGCCATCCCGACGGCGGAGCTGCTGGGCGACACGCCGTACGTGCCGCCGGCTAGGAGACGACGATCGTGCCCTTCATGCCGGTGTGGTACTCGCAGAAGTAGGGATACGTGCCGGGCTCGTCGAAGGTGACGCTGAAGGTGTCGCCCTTGCTGAGCTTGCCCGAGTCGAAGGAGCCGTCGTCCGCCGTCGCGGTGTGGGGGACGGTGTCGTTGTTGGTCCACGTCACGGTCGTGCCGGCCGTGATCTCCAGCGTGTCGGACCGGAACGAGAAGTCCACGATCTCGACCGTGGTCGCCGAGGCGTCGGCGGTGTCGCCGGTTGTCGGCGTGGCGCCCGCGGCCTCGTCGCTGGTGTCGTCCGCGGTCTCCCCCTCGCCCTGGGCCGGGTCGATGTTGGAGATGAGCAGGACGGCTTCCTCGTCCCCGGCGTTGCGGACCTCACCGGTGACGCGGCCGGGCACGACTGTGGAGTCACCGACCTCCAGGGTGAACGACTCGCCCGCGGCGACCTCCTCGAACTCGGTCGGGAACTGGCCCTCCTCGCCGGCGCGGACGACCGTGACGGCGGCGTCGATCTCGAAGGTCAGCTCGCCCTGCTCGGCCACCACGAGGGCCGTCCCCGCATCTTCGGGCGTGAGCGGAAAGGCGGAACCCGGCTCGAAGCGGAACCGGAAGAGCGCGAGCTCCCCGACGCCGGGTAGGTCGGTGGCGATACCGAAGGCGAGGAACTCGACCGAGATGCCCTCGGGGAGGGGGAAGTCCTCGTCCTCGGCGACGGGGGTGGCGGCGTCCTGGGCGCCACGCCGTACGTGCCGGAGGGCGGGTCGTGATCGGCTAGCAGACGGCCGTGCGGACGCAGTACGGGATCGAGCCGACCGCCGAGGCCATCCGGGCGGCGTGCGACGGGTGGGGCTGGGTGTGCGAGTTCGTCATCGACCCGGTACAGGGGGCGAGGATCTGCTCGATCACGATCCCGCTGGACGACGGCGACATCGAGCAGCTCGGGGTCGGGGCGACGCTGGACGAGGCGGCCTGCCGGGCGCTGGTGCAGCTGCCCCACGACCCGCCGGCCGACTGATGGAGGGAGGGAGGGGCTACCCGCCCAGGGCGCGACGGCGAGGTGACCGTCTAGGCGCCGTCGCTCGTCCCGCTCACAACACCCAGACGAGGAGGACCACGATGACGATGAGGGCGATCACCCCGCCGCTGATGTAGACGCCGCCGCCCATGCGCGTACCCCCTGGATGACTGATGGAGACCGACCGGACCACGCGAGGCGCATGGCCCCGGCATCATACCCCGCGGGTCACCACCGTCCGAGCCGACCCAGGGGCCGCGTCGCGCCCTGCCCACGTCGGCGAGACCGAGGCCGAGGAGGTCGAGCTTCCCCCGCTGTGGCTCAGCATCCGGGCGGTGATCGACGGGGACGGCGACGCCCCGGCCCTGGTCAACGTCGCGGCCTTCCCGAACTCCACCGGCCCATGGCGGACGGGGCCACTTTGGTCAACACCTTCACGATGCCACGGGAGACGTACCTGGCGTTCACCGCTGCGCTGATGATGTGCGTGCGCGCGGACCCTTCCCGTGTCGCTGGATAACCGGACAGCGGACGGGGCATCGGGTATCGTCCGATGTCCTGCCCGACCACGGAGGAGACGATCAGCATGACCAACAGCACCCTGCCCCGGGAGCAATTCGACGAGGCCGAGCGGGCGTTCGTCGCCGCGGCCGACAGCACCGGCGCCCAGGCGGTAGCTGGCCACGGGATGATGATGGCGCTCCAGGCCCAGATCGACGCCCTGATCGCTCGCATCGACGAGCTCGAGTCCGCCGCCCGTGGGCAGGGCGCCGGCGAGAACACGATTGACTTGGCGGCCCTAGAGGCGGCGGACCGGGATGACCCGGCCAAGGCGTGGAGCCCAGAGGACGAGGCGGACTACCAGGCGGAGACGCCCCCTACGCTGCCGCATCAGCCCTAGGGCTCAGGGGAAATAGGCAGGCTATGAGGTGAAGGCTCCTGGCCTGCCTATTCGGTAACGAGCGCCTCGTCGTCGCGGAGAATGCCGGATGGACCTGCTCGAACTTCTGTTGGACCACGACCACTGGGCAACCACGCGGCTGCTCGAGGCGAGCGGCGGCCTGACCGACGCGCAGCTCGACCAGCCCTTCGATGTCGGGCACCGGACGCTGCGCGAGACGTTCTCGCACATGATCTTCAACGTCCCCTTCTGGGCCGCGTTCTTGGCGGGCGAACCGACCGAAGGTGTGCCTTCCGCCGACGCCATGCCCGACGAGCGCTCCCTCGCCGCGCTGACCGACCACCACGAGCGCTCCTATGCCGCCTTCGCGACCGCCGCGCGTCGGCTGCGGGACGAGGGTCGACTGGGCGACACGTACGTCGACCACTACGACGTCCGCAAGTCGTTCGGCGGCACGATCCTCATGGTCGTCGAGCACAACGAGGGTCACCGCGTCGAGGCGCTGCACATCCTCCAGCGCCTTGGCGTGCCAGACCTGCCCGAGGTGGACTTCGGCATGTGGGACTACCTGCTGCACAACACCTAGTTGTCCGCACGCCGGAGGCATCTCGGCCCATCTCGCCGACCACCCCAACCGCCCCGATGCCCCAGATCGTGCGCTCCGTGGCCGTGACGGCGACCGACCCCGCCGACCGACCACGGAGCCATCCCAGGCAGAGCAGCATCGTCCCAAGGCCTCAGAACGGGTCGCGTTTATTGTCTCGTGGCGTTGACCGCGGGTCGGGTGTCGTTACCTCCCGCAGGGGTGCCCTCGCGGCCGGCCTTCTCGACCTCGGACGCGCACCACCACCACAGGGGGGCCGCCGTCAGCCCGGTCACCACGAGGAAGATGAGGATTGCCCAGTCCATCGACCGCTCCGTCCGATGCCCGCTCCGACCACCGAGAGCCTCTGGGTGGGGGCACGCCGGCACCCGAGGGAGGGTGGCGCCGGCGCTAAGGTCCAGCGTGTGCGGCGCGGACCCTGGCTCGACACTAGCCCGCCGCATTGTCCAGCGGCACGTGACGCAGGTCCCGATCCCCGCTCGAGGCGTCCTCACGTTGAGTGGCCATGCTCGTCGACCAGCCCCCGCTACGGCAACAGCGGGGGCTGACGGGCACCCCCGTCTCCGCTCCCCTTCGTCGCCGGCACGTAGGGCTTATCTCCCAGCAACTCGGCAGTCGGGATCCGCAGCCGGCAGATCTCCTCGCCCCGCGCCCGGATCACGACCCAGATGATGTCCCGCGGGATGGGCGACGGGTGGCGCTGCCCCGTGGCCGAGTCCTCGAACTCGTAGTCGGTGTCGCGGTTCAGCCAGATCGAGCCGACGTGCATCTTGTCGCGGTGGCGGATCAGCCCGCGGGTGACGCCGACGGGCGGCTTGGGCTCGAGCGGGTTATCGTCCACCGCGCATCCTCCGCAACGCGCTTGCCCACCACGAGGATGGATGGCCCTCCGAGACCCCCTCGTCGCGTCCTGGGGCACCTGGTGCATGTTCTGGGGCATCCTGCCGCTGATCGCCCATCCCCGTGGTCAGGGCCTCGATTCGCTGGAGCGCGAGCTGCTGGATGACGTCGAACCGCTCCCGCTCGGCCGCCAGCTCCCGGGACCGCTGGTCGAGCTGCTCGCGGAGGAAGGCGACCTCGGCGTCGAGCCGCTCGATCGTCTCGTCTTTCGCCGCGATGGTGGCCTTGCCCTCGTCCTCCAGGGCCCGCCACAGCTCGGCGACGGTCGCCCCCGCAACTGTGACAGGTGTCGCACTTGGCGACGGTCCCGTCCGGTCCGCTGCCGGTCCGGTGGTGGCCGCTCTGTCCGGTGGGGCGCCGGCCTCGTAGGCGGCCCGCCAGGCGGTCAGGTCGGCCGGCGCGATCCGGAAGGCGCCGCGGTGCTTCGTGGCCGGGAGCTGGCCCCCGCTGATCGCCCGCCGGATCGTCCGCTCGTTGACGCCCGCCACGCCGGCGGCCTCGATCGCGGAGAGGGGCGGTCGATCGCCCACATCTGGGCCATCTGTCCCAGATGGTGCCGGTCCGGTGTCCGGTCCGGGGGTGTCCTGCGTGTCCGGCTCGGAGGTAAGTTCCATGGCGGGGATCATCGGGGACGCAGGACGATCGCGCAATGAGCGCGCCGGCGGCTAGGGGCCCAGGTTGATGACGACACGACCTTCAGGTCTGTCGACGATTTGGAGACCATGAAGCTCGCTTACAGAGCGCAGATGCTCGGCTAGTTCCGACGTGGCCGCCTTCTCCGCCTCTTGGCCAGAGTGGGACGCCACCACGATCCCTTCGATCTGCTGGGAGATGCTGAGGTCGCCCCATCCGATCGTGACCCGGTAGCCATTCATGAAGAGGAAAACGCCCATCGTCACGTACGCGGTTCGCTTGTTCCCATCGACGAACGGGTGGCGCACCGCGATCGCCGTCGCAACCCGGGCTGCGAGCTGGAAGATGTCTACTACCCCACCGTACCCATGATCGTGATGAGGTCGATAGAGGGCCCCCTCGAGGGCATCCTCGTCGCAGTGCGCGGGCACCTGCTCGTCTCTCTCCATGAGACCACGATGGAGGTTGAGTGCCACATCGACGGAGGGCCACCAGAGCGGCAGCTCCAGTGGCCCTCGATGCGCTTCCTCAGGAAGGCTCATGACTGACTAGCGGTCTTTGAGGTACTTCACCCCTGCCTCAAACTGAGGCCAGATGGCGTTCACCACCTGCTGCAGGTTTGGATCCCGCACCTGTGGGGGAGCGCTCTTCGGCTGTCCCTTCACACTTGCAGGGACAGCGCAGCTCATTGGTGCGTTGGAGTGGGCAAGCTTAGGGAGCCCTGTTCGCGGCTCGCTCGGGTAATCGTATCTCTGGGACATGACATCCTCCTGTGGCGGCTCAGGAGATGGCGAACACCGCTTGCGTTCGCCGTTCGACACTTTCGTCTTGCAGAAGTGTCGAACGCTTTGTACCAGACTGTAGTACTAGAACACTAGTCCGTACACGGTTTTTGCCCGATATTCCCCCCAGATTGGCTACGCCCACGGGAATAGGCAGGCCAGGAGCCGAAGCCCCGTAGCCTGCCCATTTCCCGCGCTGGGGCTGTCGTCTACGCCGCCAGCGTCATCGACTGCGCGAGCCGCCGCTCGATCGACGCGATGCCGGCCGCGACCGCCTCGCGGAGCGTGTCGGCGTCCCCGTGCCCCATGCCCGGGTCGGGCGCTCCCAGCCCGTCCGGGAGCGAGGCCGACCAGTGGATGCGGCCGTCCCGGAGCTCCGATCGGTTCAGGCAGATGCCCGGCCCGAAGCCGTCGTCGTCGATCGGGCCGAGCCCCGGCAGGTGGATCGTCACCGTGTTGAGCCGCCCCTCCTCGGTCGTCCCGCGGAACTGGGCGACCCGCTCGTCGGTGTACTCCGGCCACCCCTGGACGGTCGGTCGCCATGCGGACGGCACCAGCGGGACCAGCGCCGCGACCTCCTCGATCGTCACCCACGGGCCGAGCCACACCGTCAGGAGCGCAGGCTCAGCCATCGCCGCGATGCCCCGCCGCGTTGACGCGACGGCCAGGCCGAGGGCCCGCGAGATGTCCGCGACCTCGGGGTTCTGCATGTCGTGGTACTCGCCGACCGCCGTCCACCACGTCACCCCGCCCGCCTCGCCGCGGCGGAGGTAGATCGTGGCGGGGTCGGCCGAGCCCGCGCCGGGCAGCTCAATCTCGACGCAGAGGTTGCGCCGCGCCTCCATGGTCCCGATCAGGTGGCGGTGTTTGGCCGGGATGTGTCGCTCGGTCTCCCACTGGCGGCTATCCCCGGCGGTCACCCGCCACGAGCGGGGGAGTCGGCCGAGGTGGGGCGCGACCTCCGCCGCCGTGAGCCAGGGGAATCGGAACCCGGCGATCGCGGCGGGCCGCGCCAGGTGGTCGTCGTCGCAGACCGGGCAGTCCCGGAAGAGCCGGCCCCGGTCGCACACCGTGCAGTCGACGTAGCCGGCCGCCCGCAGCTCACGGATCCGCCGCTCGGACTCGCCCTCGACGTGGAAGAGGACGCGGTCGAGCTCGCGGGCGACGTCGGCCGGGAGGAGGACGACGCCGTCGGGCGTCCGGTCCCAGTGGCTCAGGGTGAGGACGCCCCGCCCGTCCGCGACGATGTCGAGCACGATCCGGCAGGCGGTGGAGGAGTGGATGGGCGACGGGGTGTCCGATGTGTCGATCAGCGAGAGGACGCCCTCGAGGCGACGGGCCGGACCGGCGGGGATCACGGGTGCCGGTGTCCGGTCCGGCGCCGCGGCATCGGCGACGGCGGCGCCAGCGGGCATCAGGGCGAGCGGGGCGGCCAGCGCCGCCCCCGTAGTCATCTGGAGCATGGCGCGGCGGGAGAGGGTGTCACGCGGCACGTCGCACCTCCTCGGCCGCGAAGACGGCGACGGCGCCGGAGTGGCCGGGGACCACCCCGGCCCCCCGGCAGACCGCGCACCGGTCGACGTCGTCGGTGGGGTGCTGGCTGAACGACCCGCGGCCGCCGCAGAGCGCCGACGTGCAGACCAGCTCCAACGTGGGCAACCCGAGGCGGGTCCGGCACCACGCCGCCAGGGCGCGGTCGGTGAGCCCGCCGGTGGTGAAGTAGTCCTCGCCCATCAGCGAGCTCGTCAGCTCCCACCGGGCGGCGCGGTCGCGGGCGCTATCGAGGTAGGCGGCGCAGGCGGTCCGGTTCGCCCGGTCGAGCGGGGAGCGGGCGGGGACGATCGAGAGGACGACGTCGGCAGCCGGGACGGGGAGGGCCTCCCCCCCGTCGTCCGGTGTCGGGTCGGGCTCGGTCGCGACCGGCACGATGGCCGGCAGGGAGTGGTACATCTCAAGCACGGCCGCGTAGTGCATGCAGCGGGCGTGGCGGAGGAAGCCGGCGCAATCGCAGCTGTAGAGCGTCACCGCGTGGAGCCTGCCGGGCTGGCTCGCCGACGTCGCCCAGTGATGGTTCGTGACGATGTTCTGGATGATCTTGACCCCCCGGACCTTCGCCTGGGCGGCGAGCCGGTGGAGGGCCTGGGCCTCCGTCTCTCCAGCGCTGACGGGTCCGAGGCTCTGAACGGTGTGCCTGCTGACGGTCTGCGTGCCCATGGACGACTGCCTCTCCTGCTGCGACGAACATCCGGCGATGGGGTTCCAATCCATCTAGACGAATATTAGACGATAACCGGATGATATGCAAGGGGGATGGGCGGTGATCGTTGCGCTTTCGATAGACGATAGGTAGACTGCGAAGGGCAGCGCCGCCAGGTGTTCGCACGATTTGGAGGAGATGGATGGCGAGGTTAGATGCCCACGACGACGAGGCGCTCGTCTCGGTGGTCGAGATCGGCGAGGCGCTGGAGATGGGCGAGTCGACGGTGTGGCTGTTCGCGAAGCGGCACGTCCTGCCGCGGTACCGGATCGCCGCCCGTGGGAAGACAACGCTGTTCCGGTGGGGCGACGTGACTGCGGCCTACATGAAGCCGGTGCAGCTCGAGACAGGACGCGCAACGGGAAAAGCGGCCGCCTGACGTGAGCCGTCAGGCTAAGCCGCTTTCCCTGGAACCCCATCGCCGGCGCGTGAACGCCAGCGAGAGGCTTAGATCGTATCACCCGCCCCCGCGAGAGGCAGCCCCGATGACCGACCCGATGGACGACGACATGATCCCGATCGCCGACGCGGCCGACATGATCGGCGTCAACGTCAGCACGGCCAGGGGTTGGGTGCTCAAGGGGGAGTTCGTCAGCGTCGCGCACCGCGGGTCGCGAGGGCTGCTTTTCGTTCCGCGCTCCGAGGTCGTCCGCGTCCGCGCGGAGCGGGAAGCGCGGGCGGCGGCGAGCACCTTGGGGCCGTCCTCGTGGGTGCCGATGACGGAGCGCGAGGGGCGGCACGTATGACCTAGCACCCCCTATTTTCTCCGGCCTGATTTCCCGTTTTCGCATGTCTTATTCCCACGTTCTGCCCCGTCTTGCCACTCTCGTTTCAGGAAACGCAGAAGGGGAAACGTCGATCGTGAAGGACATCACGCATGGCCGATGAACAACAGCCATCCCCCAGCGCGGTGGGCACGATCGTCACCGGCGAGGACCAGTCCGACAGCGCCGTCGCGGCGACGGTCACGGGCGACGCTGCGCTTAAGAGCACTGCGGTCAAGGGCTCTGCGGATGGGCTCCTGGCGGCGGTCAACCAGATCGGGATGAGCGGGGCTGTCGAGACCGCCGCCAACATCAGGGCGGCGGTCGAGCAGATCGGCAGTGTGCTGAGAAACCCGACCGCGATCTATCCCGACGGATTCCCCCGGGAGACTTGGCGCGACTGGATGGAGCCCGACGCCCCAAACCCCGATGTGCTGCTCACCCGGAAGGAGCTTCTGGAGCGCCTACAGGCTGAGGGCGTGGACGTCACCCCAAGCGCGCTTGCCTATTGGGAGAACCAGCGGATCACCCCCCGCGGTGACAAACGCTGGATCAACGGCACACCCCAGTCTTTGTACCCAGAGTGGATGATCCCGATGCTCCGCACCGTCCGGGCCCTGCAGGAGGATGGCGTCAGCCTTCGCGAGATCCGCGAGACCCTGCGAACCATCTCGTGGATGCATCCCGCCGAGGTTTCCGACCAACCACCAGACGACCGTAGTGAGCACAGCGCCCTGCGAGAGGAGTTCTTGAGGATGGGGACAGAAGACCTCCGTCCCCTGCTCTTGGAATACGCCCGTTTGCAAGAACGGATCAGCGGCGTACGGGTCGTTCGGATCGAGCTCCAGATGATCGATGCTCAAGGCCAACGGTTTCGACACGGCTTCAGCTAGACCGTCCGTTCATTCAATAGTGTTCTACTAGCGAATGCATGCTATGATCGAACAAGATCGCGCACGGTCATGCACACACCGAGGGGAGCCATCGATGAGCGAGCGAACCGAATTCATATCGAAGGCGGAGTTGGTCGCGATCACCGGCTGGCATCCCCGGGCCGTCGATCGTCGCCTGGCGACCGAGGACGTAGAGGTCTTCCGCGACCCCGACGACCACCGGCGCCAGTTGATCCGCCGGCAGGACGTGCCTCGGCTCGTCGAGCCGATCCCCATTCGTCGTCGCGTTGGAAGTCTTGGGACGTCGGTGGCCTGAGAACGCCGACGGCCTCGCGCTATGAGCCGGGAAGCTCGCGAGGCCGTCGTAAAGGAGCACACGTCAGATGCTCGACATAGTCTACAACGACCCGCGTAGGGCTCCGCAAGAGCCGGCGAACGGACACAGCGGACCGGACCGGCACCTCGTCGTCACCCTGTACCCGATCCCCGCCATGGGCGACCCCCGGCGGATGACGCTCGATCAGCTCTACGACGCCAGCCAGGAACTCGCCGACTGGTGCTGCCGTGGCCACCGAGCCAACGCGGACGCGATCGACAACCTCTGCGCCGGCTGTGCCCACGTCGCCCCCGTGCTGGATGCGTACGACGCCGTGTGTCGGGAGATGGAACGACGCCCCGAACACCGGCGAGCGGTCGCGCGGCTGGTCCGTCAGATGCGGGCGCGGCGATGAGCGCACCCTGGCGCGCCGGGCGCTACCCCCGGACCGCAACCCGAGACGAGATCCGGCGAGACGAGCTGATCAACATCCACTGCGGACTCGAGGATCGCGAGCTCGCGAAACTTATCTACCGCGCCCTGCAACGTGACCCCGCCGTTGTCGCCCACATGGACCGCTACGGCATCACCCTCGACGACCTCTGGGCCCTGATCCGGCGGGGGCGCCGCTGATGGCGGCCTTCGACGACGAGGTCCAGCCGTTCACGCTGACGGTCATCACCGACAACATCCCGACCCAGCTCCGCGACCGCAACCAGTGGGTCCTGTGGGCGATGGAGAAGCGGTCTGGCAAGTGGACGAAGCCGCCGGTCAGCATCCACACCCACCGGGCGGCGAGGACGAACGCGCCGGTGACGTGGGCAGCGTTCTCGAAGGTCGAGCCGGCCGTGACGACCGGCGCCTACCCTGGCGCCGGGTTCGTGTTCAGCGCCGACGACCCGCTCTTCTTCCTCGACCTCGACCACTGCGTCGATCCCGACACCGGCGAGATCGACCCGCGAGCCCAGTGGATCGTCGACGCCTTCATCAACATCACCTACATCGAGTACTCGCCGAGCAGAACCGGCCTCCACATCATCGGCGAGGGGGTGCTCCCGGGCACCCAGCACACCAAGGCGATCGGCGAGAACGACATGAAGGTCGAGATGTTCGACCGGGTCAAGTACTGCACGATCACCGGCCATCGACTCGACGGCGCCGCCCACGACGTGCTGCCCTGCCAGGATGCGCTGGACGCGCTGTACGCGCGCGTCTTCGGCCAAGAGGACGTGAACCCATTCCCCGAGTTTCGGGCCACTGCGAGCGCTTCAGATCCCCTCAGCGACGATGACGAGGCCCGCCTGAGCAAAGCACGGGAATCGAAGAACGGTGCCCGGTTCGTCCGGCTCTACGACGTCGGCGACATCTCTGCATACGGCAACGATCGCAGCCGCGCCGACCAGGCTCTTTGCAACGACCTCGCGTTCTGGCTCGACGCTAACCCCGGCCGCGTTGCCCAAGCTATGGAGCGGTCGGCGCTCGCCCGGCCGAAGTTTCACGAGATTCACGCCGGCGACGGCAGCACCTACCTGGAGATGACAGTCGCCAAGGCGGTCG
>Ga0136611_10003619_pt1 | contig 10803 bp, 10 predicted proteins | sample AntDrymUQ2232306_2_FD_106645 | JGI IMG/M metagenome (GOLD analysis project Ga0136611, IMG submission 106645) | Polar desert sand microbial communities from Dry Valleys, Antarctica - metaG UQ223 (23.06) | ecosystem: Environmental > Terrestrial > Soil > Desert | place: Antarctica: Dry Valley... | reverse complement strand
CGAGGATGGATGCCAGGAGCGCCGCCCACACCGCGCCGAGACCGAGCGAGGGATGGATCCGCACGAGCACGAACAGCGGGAGCGCGAGCGCGAAGGCGGTCGTCGTCTGCCAACGCAGGTTGGCGAAGTCGTTCGCACCCATGAGGACGCCGTCGAGCACGAACGTCAGCGCGCCGGGCAACTGGATCGCGGCGAGCAGCAGGAGCGCGGCCCACGTTGCGTCGAGCACGTCACCGTCCCGGGTGAAGATCCGAACCAGGAGCGGACCGACGACGAGGACGAACACGGTGAGCACGAGCCCCGCGCGCAGCGCCCAGCCGTAGAGGTGGCGGACGACGTCACGTGCTTCGTCGCGCCGACCCGCACCGAGCGCGTGCCCGACCATCGACTGGCCTGCGACCTTGAACATGTCGACGCCGATCGCGAGGAACAGGAACAGCTGCGCCACGATCTGGTGCGCAGCGAGCGAGTTGGTGCCGACGCGGCTCGCCGCCGCAGTCGCCATCGCGAGCGTTGCGAGGAGGAACGCCGTGCGCTGGACGAGGTGCGCGCCCACCCTCACCACGTCCCACATCACGCGCGGCACGACCTCGAGCCGCTGCAGACCGTCGGCGCGCAGCCGCGGTACGACGATCCACAGCATCGCGACGGCGCTCAGCACCTCGGCGATCACGGTGCCCCACGCGCTCCCGCTGAGCCCCCAGCGGAAGCCGAACACGAGCAGCAGCTCGATCAGGAGATTCGCGACGTTCGCGAACGCGGCGACCATGAACGGTCGCTTCGTGTCCGGGATGCCGTAGAGGTATCCGATCGAGGCGAGCGTGATGAAGTGGAACGGGACGCCGACGGCGCTGATCCGGAGGTAGAGCGCGCCCTGCTCGACCACCGCCGGGTCGTCACCGATCAGATCCACGAGCGGTCCGGCCGCCACTGCGAAGACTCCGGCGACGACGAGGCCGATCCCCGACGCGAGCCACAGACCCTGCAGCGCGTCACCCGCTGCCCCGGCGATGTCGCCGCGCCCGCGCCGCACTGCGACCCTGACGGTCGTGCCGTACGACAGGAAGTTGAAGACCCACACCAGCGACGAGAGGACGGTCGATGCGAGCGCGAGCCCACCGAGCGGGATCGTCCCGAGATGGCCGACGACGGCGGTGTCGGTGAGGACGTACATCGGCTGGATGAGCAGCGATCCGAGCGCAGGAACGGCAATCACGAGGATCCGCCGGTCGAGCGCGTCGAGGTGCCGCAGCCGCCAGACGCGGGTGATCACCGCGAGCGCCGTCACCTCGTCACGGTAACGAGCCGCGCCGAGCGGCCGCAGTCCCTCAGACGAGGTCGACCATCCTGCCGATCGATGCGAGCTTGTCCGGGTTGAGGATCGAGTAGTACCGATCGATCTTGTCGCCGACGACCTCGATGACGGTCACCATGTAGGGCGTTCCGGCAACGGACACGACCACGCCAGGGCGTCCGTTCACCCACACCGGATCGAACGTCAGCCCTTCGGCGACGGCGCGGCGGCCGATGTTGACGACGAACCTCGCAATGCGGTCGGGTCCGACGACCGGCCGCCGCGCCGCGTGGCGCCGCGCACCGCCGTCGCTCGTGAGCACCGCGTCCGGCGTCAGCATCGCCTTCACCTGCTCCACGTCGCCGCTCATCACCGCGCCGACGAACGCCGTCGCGAGCGCGAGCTGCTCGGCCTTCGCGGGCGCATGCCGCTCGGGGCTGCGCCCCATCTTGCGCCGTGCCCGCACCGCCATCTGCCGGCACGAGTCCTCGCTGCGCTCGAGCAGCGTTGCCACCGAACGGAACGGCTCGCCGAACACGTCGACCAGGAGCAGGACGAGCCGCTCCTCCAGCGTGAGCTCCTCGAGCATCACGAGGAACGCAGTCGTCAGCGAGTCCGACAGCTCTGCGGCGTGCTCGGGCTCGTCGTACATGATCGGCGCGACGATCGGCTCGGGCAGCCACGGCCCGACGTAGTCGACACGCTCACGCTGCCGCGCACGCAGCCGGTCGAGGCCGAGCCGGCTGACGACCGTCGTGAGCCAGGCCGCCGGTCGTTCGATGGCCGCATGGTCGGCGGCGTCCCAGCGGAACCACGCCTCCTGCACCACGTCCTCGGCGTCGGCGAGCGTGCCGAGGAGGCGATACGAGAGGCCGACGAGGCGCGGCCGCTCGGCAGCGAAGATCTCGGTCGGTGTCGCTGCCGTCATGCGGGAACACTCGCGCAGTGGCGGGCCGCAGCGCGCGCCGCCGCCTCGCCGCTGGCTGAGCTCGCGTCCGCGAGCATCCCGTCCGGCCCCACCCAGTCGCCGGCGAGGCAGACGCCCGGAAGGTCGAGCGCGTCGATCGTCGGGCGGCCGCGGAGACCGCCGCCGGCTGCCGACGGTGCGCCGTGCACGACCGTCGAGCGGTGGAGGTAGCGCTCGTGGACGATCTCGTCGTCGATGATGCCCGAGAGCCGCGCGAGGTCGCGCAGCTCGGCGCGGCAGGTGGCGGGATCACCGGGATCCTCGCCGATCGGGACGTAGCGCAGCGCCGAGACGAGACCGGCGCCGTCCGGCGCGAGCCGCGCCGTCGGCGCGTGCGGCGAGAGGTACAGCGGGCGGTCGAGACCGAGGATCAGGCCCGGCCGTGCGACGTCGAGCGCAAGGTCGAGCGACGTCGCCTCGACCGCCGGCGTGAGGTTGTCCGTGCCGGCGGGGCGGACACCGGTGAGCCGATGGGCGACGTCGGGTCCGCCGCCGGCGACGATCACCGTGGTGGCGGTGAGCGTGCGAAACGGCAGCTGCACCTGCACACGGGCGGCGTCGGCCTCCACGGCCGCGACGGCTGCGTCGGTCTCGATCGTGCCGCCGCGAGCGTCGAGGAGCGATCTCAATGCGTTCACGATGCTCTGCCAGCCGTCGTCGAGGTAGTCGACGCCGAGCAGCCCGAGGCGCAACTGGTCGACGGTTGCCCCCGCGTCGAGCACGTCACGGCCGTTCGTGTACGTCGTCGTGCGCACGAGCGTCTCGACGACCTGCGCGACCGGTTCCGGCGTGTCGTCGAGCCAGTCGGCGACGGTTCGCCCGACGAGCTCATCCGACTTGATGCGCGGCAGCTTGGCGAAGATCGCGAGCAGCCGCGCCCGGTCACGCACGCCCAGCAACGGGGTCGTCATGATGTCGCGTGCACGCATCGACATCGGCGTGAGGGTGCCGTCGCGCAGCAGGCGGACGTTGACGGCATCCGGCTTGCCTCCCGGCAACGTGACGCCGAACCTGCCGAGCAGAGCGAACAGGTGCCCGGCGCGGTAGAGCGCGTGCGGGCCGACGTTGTAGTGGTACCCGCTGCGCGTCGTCGTGCGTGCGCGCCCTCCCGGGCGATGCGCGTCGAGCACCAGCGTCCGCAGCCCGGCGTCGGCGGCCGTGACGGCTGCGGCGAGCCCGGCGATCCCGGCGCCGATGACGATCGTGTCCCAGTGCCGGCTCGTGTCCCAGTGCCGGCTCGTGTCGGCGTGTTCGTCGCTCATGGTGTTCGTACCTCCACCATCTCGACGTCTCCGGACGCGCCGTTGTGACAGCGTCGGTCGAGAAATCAGTCGTGAGCGCTGTCTCCGATGTGGGTGCTGACAGCGGGAACGGTGTGTGGCGCACGGCCCTCCCCGTGAGCAGCGCCGGTCACGGGGGCGACGACGACGCCGACGACCCTGCCGACATGCGGAAGTCGGCCACCGCTGGGCGAGGTCGCGCGTGAGTGCTGCTCGAGCTACGGGCTACGCCGCCGACTTCTCGAGCACGTGCACGCCGCACGCCGACCCGAGCCCGATGACGTGCGCGAGGCCAACCTTGGCTCCCTCGATCTGACGATCACCGGCCTCACCGCGGAGGTGATGGCAGATCTCCCAGATGTTCGCGATCCCGGTCGCAGAGATCGGATGCCCCTTGCTCTGGAGGCCGCCGCTGACGTTCACGGGAGTCGCACCGTCGCGCCATGGCGCACCGGAGTTGAAGAAGTCCACCGCACCACCCTCGGGGCACAGCATCAGGTTGTCGTAGTGGACGAGCTCGGCGGTCGCGAAGCAGTCGTGCAGCTCGACGAGGTCGAGGTCCTCGGGCCCGACACCGGCCTGCTCATACGCCTGACGGGCTGCGTTGCGGGTGAGGGTGTTGACGTCAGGGAGGATCTGGCACGCCTCCTGGTACGGGTCGGACGTCAGCACCGAGGCCGACACCTTCACCGCACGGCGCTGCTGCTCGAGCGACAGCGTCCGCAGCTTCGTCTCGCTGACGACCACGGCGGCTGCCGCGCCGTCGCAGTTCGCGGAGCACATCGGTCGCGTGTTCGGGTAGGCGATCATCATGTCGCCCATGATCTCCTCGAGCGTGAAGCGCTTCGAGTAGGCGGCCAGTGGGTTGAGCGTCGAGTGGGCGTGGTTCTTCTCGCTGATCTTGGCGAACAGCTCGAAGCTCGTGCCCCCGTACTTGTGGCCGTACTCCATCCCGATCTGCGCGAACGTCCCGGGCATCGTGTCGGTGCCGATCCGGCCGTCGGTCGTGGTGACGGCGCCGTAGCGGCCCTTCGGCTCCCACACGTTGCCGTCGGTCTTCGCACGTCCTCCGCCGCCGAGCAGGCCGGCACCGGCGAGCTTCTCGACCCCGACCGCCAGTCCCATGTCGCACTCGCCGGCCTTGACCGCCATGATCACCGTGCGCAACGCGGTGGCGCCGGTGGCGCAGGCGTTCGACACGTTGAACACGGGAATCCCGGTCTGGCCGATCTGCTTCTGGATCTGCTGGCCGACGCCGCCCGGCCCCATCAGGTTGCCCGCAGCCAGCACGCCCATGTCGGCCATCGTCACGCCGCCGTCGGCGAGCGCTCCCATCGCCGCTTCCGAGGCGAGGTCGACGATGTCCTTGTCGGTGTGCTTGCCGAACTTGGTCATCGTGATCCCGAGGATCCACACGTTGTCAGCCATGGCCGCGTCTCCGTCTTCTCGCTGTGTCGTTGTCGTTGTCGTTCAGGCGGGCTCGGGCTCGAACCCGAAACCGACGGCTTCCGTGCCGTTGTCGTCACTGCCGATCGGGAACGTCGTGAGACGGACCCGCATTCCGAGCGAGATGTTCTCCGGCGTCGGTTCGACGCCGACGATGTTGCCGCGCACGCTCGTCCCGCCGGCGTCGATCACGGCGGACGCGAAGGGCACCGGGACACCCGGAGCGGCGAACGTCACGATCGTGAAGGCGCGGACGATGCCCGATGTCGGGATGTCGACCTTCTCGAACGACGTCGCGAAGCACGCCGCGCATGCGTTGCGCCGGTCGAAGAACCGCGCGCCGCACGACGTGCACTGATTCGCCGCCAGATGCGGCTCAGGATCGAGCACGAGATAGTCCACCAGCGGAACACGAGTCACGGTGTCTGTCACCGCGCCGACTGTAATGAGGTCGGTGAATGCTCGGCTCATCGAAGCGCCCGCTCTCCAGGTCGGCGCCATTCCGTTCCGCGGGTTCAACGACGCGCCGCTCGAGGAGCGGGCGCGGCTGATGCACGCGATGGCCGACGCAGGACTCGACGGCGTGATCCAGGCCGACCACGTCTCGTTCCGCGACGGGAGCGGGGTCGAGGCGATCGTGATGATGGCCGGGCTGTCGGGGCTGCACCCGACGCTCGGGCTGTTCATCGGCGTGTACCTGCTGCCGCTGCGCCACCCCGTGCCCGTCGCAAGGTCGCTGGCGACGTTGGCGCAGCTGGCGCCGGGACGCATCGAGTTCGGCGTCGGCATCGGCGGCGAGGACCGCCACGAGGTCGAGGTATGCGGCGTCGACCCGCGGACCCGTGGACGGCGCTGCGACGACTCGCTCGACGTCGTCCGCCGCTTGCTGGCCGGCGACGAAGTGACGCACCACGGCGAGTTCTTCGACATCGACGCCTGCCTCATCCGACCGATGCCGGACCCGCGCATCCCCATCCTCGTCGGCGGGCGATCGGACGCTGCGATCCGGCGCGCCGGCCGTTTCGCCGACGGGTGGATCGGGGTGTGGTGCTCGCCGCGACGCCTCGCAGCGGCGGCAGCGATGTGCGCGGACGAGGCCGGCGCGGCGGGCCGCGGCGACGTCGTCTTCCGGCACAAGATGCAGCCGTGGGTCGGCCTCGCCGAGACGAAGGAGGCCGCTCGCGGGCACGTCTCGAGGGCGATGGAGGGCTTCTACGGCGTCCCCTTCTCGGCCTTCGAGAAGTACACGCCGTACGGCACGCCCGCCGACGTCGCCGAGGGACTCGCTGCCTACGTCGAGGCGGGAGTCAGCGGCTTCAACATCAGCCTCTGCGGCCCCGATCCCGACGCCGTCATCGAGATGTGCGGCGAGGTCAAGAAGCTCCTCTGATGGTCGGGACTGGCCTCCGCTGCGCTTCGGCTGCTCCCTCCTGCGGCTCGTCGCTTCGCTTCCCTCGCCGCGACGCGCGTCGACTCCGTGATCAGGCGCGCAACTTGGCGTAGGCGACGGCGACGTCGGCCGCGACGGCGGCGTTGTGGCGCACGAGCGCGAGGTTGGCCGTGAGGCTGCGGCCGCCGGTTCGCTCGACGAGCGTCGAGAGCAGGAACGGCGTGACCTCCCGGCCGACGACTCGACGCGCGTCGAGATCGGCAAGCGCGGCCGCGATGACCGCGTCGATCTCGTCCGCCGGGATCTCGTCGCTCGCAGGGATCGGATTCGCGATGCTGATCCCCACGCGCAAGCCGAGCCCGTTCCATGTCGCGTCGAGGATCGCTGCGAGCTCATCTGCGCCATCGGCGCGGCGAGGCGCCGGGAAGCCACTGCGGCGCGAGTAGAAGGCCGGGAAGTCGTCGCTGCCGTTGACGAGCACGGGGACGCCGAGCGTCTCCAGGCGCTCGAGCGACAGCCCGATGTCGAGGATCGACTTGATGCCGGCGGACACGACCGCCACCGGCGTCGTCGACAACTCGGTCAGGTCCGCCGAGACGTCCATCGTCTGCGCCGCGCCGCGATGGACTCCGCCGATGCCGCCGGTGGCGAACACTGCGATGCCGGCGTGCGCAGCGAGCCGCATCGTCGCCGCCACGGTCGTTGCCCCGCTGCGGCCCGTCGCCACGAGCCACGGAAGGTCGCGGCTCGTCGCCTTGTGGACCTCGGGTGCAGTCGCCAGCTGCTCGAGCTGTGCTGCCTCGAGGCCGACGTGGCACACCCCCGCGAGCACGGCGATCGTCGCAGGGACCGCGCCTTGCGCGCGCACGATCCCCTCGACCTCCGTCGCCATCTCGACGTTGGTCGGGTACGGCATCCCGTGGCTGATGATCGTCGACTCGAGCGCGACGACCGCTCCACCGGCAGCGAGCGCATCGGCGACCTCGGCTGTCGGACGGACGGCGCCGCTCACTGCATCGTCGCCAGCGCCGCCGCAATCGCGCTGCGCGCCTGCTCGCGCAGCCGTGGCAGGTCCTCGAGCGTCATGCCCTTCGTCGAGATCGGCTCGAGCACGCGCACCTCGGCGTCCGTGACGTCGAAGCGCCAGTCGCCCTTGTGCAGCGCGGTGTAGGCGCCGTTGACGGCGAGCGGAAGCACGTCCACGCCGGCCTCGATCGCCAACCGGAACGCACCGTCTTTGAACTCCTTCAGCTCACCGTCGTGCGAACGCGTCCCCTCCGGGAAGATCATCACGCTCACCTTCTTGTCGAGCCGGTCGCGACACGCCGCCATCGCGGTGATCACGCTGTCGCGCTGTCCGCGCACGAGCCGGATGTCGCCCGCCATCCGCATCAGCCAACCCACGACGGGGTACTTGAAGAAGTCCTCCTTCGACAGCCACTTCATCTCCCACGGCAGGTGCGAGATGAGCAGGATGTCGACGAAGCTCTGATGGTTGGCGACGACCACGTACGGCCGCCGCGGGTCGGTGATCATGGTGCCGCTCGTGCGGAACTTCCACAGCGGGTTCAGCACCTGGTGGACGACCGTCAGCTTGCGGAACAGGTAGCCGGCGGCATACCGGCCGTTGTCGAACGGCGCGGTCGCGACGAACGTCAGCGCCACGAGCGGCAGCCACACGATGATGACGACGCCGAGGACGAACCACGACCACACGGACACGATCGAGCGGACGATCCCGCTGCCGAGGAGCACGCTGCGCACCGATCGCCGACGGAGGTTGGCTTCCATTCCGGACATGGTCTCACGCGCCCGCCGTAGCCTGCACAGTCATGAGCGGTGGGGTTTCGGAGGACGACGTCGCAGAGCTGTTCGCGGCGGCGCGCGCGGTCCAGGAGCGGGCGTACGCGCCGTACTCGAACTTCCCCGTCGGGGCCGCAATCCGCACGGCGAGCGGCCTCGTCTTCGCCGGCTGCAACGTCGAGAACGCTGCGTATCCGCAGGGGTCGTGCGCCGAGGCGAGCGCGATCTCTGCGATGGTCGCCGGTGGCGAGCGCTCGATCGTCGAGGTCGTCGTCGTGACCGACGGCGAGGCTCTCAGCACCTGCTGCGGCGGGTGCCGTCAGCGCCTCCGCGAGTTCGCCGGCCCCACGACGCCGATCCACGTCGCCGACCGCAACGGCATTCGGGCTACGTTCACACTCGAGCACCTGCTGCCGCACTCGTTCGGGCCGGAGAACCTGGGAGGCTTCTGACGGCGGGTGGCGGAGCCGCTCCCGCACGAACGGGGAGACATCATGAGCAAGCGCATCAGCAGGTCCCTGATCGGACTCGCACTGTTGACGTCGTTGACCGTCGCGTGCGGCGACGACGACGACGAGGCCACGACGACGACCGAGTCGTCGTCCACCGACGCGCCGGGCGGCACAGAGGCGCCGGACGAGACGGACGCTCCGGCCGAGACGGACGCTCCGGCCGAGACGGAGGAGCCCGCGGCAGGCGGCGAGGAGTTCGTCATCGAGGGCTTCGCGTTCCCGGAGGGGTTTCGCGCGACCGCAGGCGAACCCTTCACGATCACGAACAAGGACGGCTCGCCGCACACCGTCACCAGCGCGGACTTCGGTGTGCGTGCCGACGCCGGCAGCAGCACCGAGTTGACCGTGGAGACCGCCGGCGTCTACGACATCTTCTGCGAGATCCACCCGAACATGACGGCGACGATCAACGTCGACTGACGCCGACGAATGACGGGCACGCGCAGTCGCTGACCTACGCTCGCGCGTCGTGGTCAGCGCACGCGTGCCGCATCTCACCGCGAAGCTGCAGGGCTTCGGCACGACGATCTTCGCGGAGATGACGTCGCTCGCGGCGTCGACCGACAGCATCAACCTCGGCCAGGGGTTCCCGGACACCGACGGCCCGCGTGAGGTGCTCGACGCCGCGATCGCCGCGATCAACGGCGGCATGAACCAGTACCCGCCGGGGCTCGGCATCCCGGCGCTACGCCAGGCGATCGCCGCACACCAGCAGCGCTTCTACGGACTCTCGTACGACCCGGGCACGGAGATCCTCGTCACCGCGGGAGCGACCGAGGGCCTGGCGGGTGCGCTGCTCGGGCTGCTCGACACGGGCGACGAGGTGGTGCTGTTCGAGCCGATGTACGACAGCTACCAGGCGTGCGTCGCGCTCGCCGGCGCGGTCAGCCGCCCCGTGACCCTGCGGCCGCCGGAGTACGCGTTCGACCCCGACGAGCTGCGCGCGGCGATCACGCCGAAGACGAAGCTGATCCTCCTCAACACGCCGCACAACCCGACGGGCAAGGTGCTCGGCCGCGACGAGCTGCAGATCGTCGCCGACCTCGCGCTCGAGCACGACCTGATCGTCATGACGGACGAGGTGTACGAGCACCTCACGTTCGACGGCGTCGAGCACGTGCCGCTCGCGACCCTGCCAGGGATGCGCGACCGCACGCTCGTGATCTCGAGCGGCGGGAAGACGTTCAACACGACCGGCTGGAAGATCGGGTGGATCTGCGGCCCGCCCGGGCTCGTGGTCGCGGCGAAGACGGCGAAGCAGTTCCTGACGTACGTCAACGGTGGTCCGTTCCAGGCCGGCATCGCCGTCGGCCTCGGCCTCGACGACGCGTTCTTCGCCGAGCTCGCGGCCGACCTGCAGGCGAAGCGCGACCGGCTGCTGCCCGGCCTCGTCGAGGCGGGCTTCGATGTGTACCCGACGAAGGGCACGTACTTCGTGACCGTCGACGTGCGGCCGCTGCGCCCCGACGGTGACGGCATGGCGTTCTGCCGCGAGCTCGCGCCGCGCTGTGGCGTCGTGGCGATCCCGAACGAGGTGTTCTACGCGAACAGGTCCGAGGGTCGGCACCTCGTCCGATTCGCGTTCTGCAAGCGGCTCGACGTGCTCGACGAGGCAGTCTCGCGGCTGAAGAGCCTGTCGAGCGCGAGGAGCTGACTCGGGTGCGCGTCGCTGCGATCCAGCATGACATCGCCTGGTGCGACCGCGCCGCGAACTTCCGTCACCTCGCGCCGCTGATCCGGTCGGCTGCAGGTTCCGGCGCGTCGCTCGTGCTGCTGAGCGAGACGTTCTCGACGGGGTTCGCGACGGAGACGCGTGATCTGGACGCAGAGCAGCTCGGCGAGCCGTTCGACGGGCCGTCGTCGCAGTTCCTCGCGGAGCAGGCGGCGCAGCACCGGATGTGGGTCGGCGGGTCGTGCCCGGAGATCGCGCCGGACGCGCCGGACGACGACCGCCGCCCGCACAACACGTTCGTGCTCGCCGGCCCCGACGGCCAGATGCACCGCTACCGCAAGATCCACCCGTTCTCCTTCGGCGGCGAGGACAAGCACTTCCGCGGTGGCGACGGCTTCACGCAGGTGGAGATCGAGGGTCTCCGGGTGTCGATGTTCGT
>Ga0136611_10003618_pt1 | contig 10807 bp, 14 predicted proteins | sample AntDrymUQ2232306_2_FD_106645 | JGI IMG/M metagenome (GOLD analysis project Ga0136611, IMG submission 106645) | Polar desert sand microbial communities from Dry Valleys, Antarctica - metaG UQ223 (23.06) | ecosystem: Environmental > Terrestrial > Soil > Desert | place: Antarctica: Dry Valley... | reverse complement strand
GTGTGCCGCAGCGATTGAAACCACGCCGCACAACGCGCGCATTTTGACCGCAGTGCGGGCATTGATAGACAGGAGTAACCATCCATCAATTATTATTCATAACCGCCGTAAAGACCAATACCCGTTTATGGTAATAAGATTTACCAATAGCGCAGCGAAAAACTGGTCTTTTCGCTTATGTAAATGGTAATTTACAAAAGCTATAATAAGATTCCGGATGAAGCGCTTGCCCGGCCGCGATCGAGGATCTGCGCCATCGATTTACCCGGAACGAAGCTCTGGCCAGGCGCCGCCGATATGTCCGGCATGAAAATGCAGTGCCCCTTTTTCAAGGTTTGTCCGTAACTGGTTCAAATCACCCTGGAAGGGAGCGCCCTGATCATTGAGAACCGCGTGGCCGGCTTCTTCGGGCGGCAGGGTCTCGATGTAGGTGCGCGCCTCGCTAACGGCGCTACGCCACTGCGTTTTCAGTTGCATGAAATCAGGTGGGGTTTCACTCCAATCAAGTTCCAGGGTTTCTTCGCGCGAGTAATGAGAAGTGCGTGCCGCTTCATCCACAATCAATTGTGGATTCCATCCCTCGTCCTTGCCACAGGCCGCCCACGCCAGAAGGCCCAAAGGCGCGACTTTTTCGTGGCAGGTCAAAGTGTCGATCCAATCGCGCACCTCGACGCGACCGACCAAAGCCAACACTTTGTTGGTGGCCAGATCAAAGGGATGCAAAGTCAGCCCGAAATCGGGGTGAGGCATCAGGGGGAAAAAACGAAAGGCGCTGTCGCGCGCCCATTGCATTTCCACCGCATCACCGCCCTTGCCGATGACGACTTCGACGAAGCCCGGACGCTCCCGCAAAATATCGAGGCTGTAACCGCTTTCTTTGAGCAAGGCGCGGTCGGCTTGCCAGGTGATTTCGAGAGCTTCCAGCGTGTCATGAAACACATCGACATCGCGTGAGAGACGAGTGCCGGCCAGAGACTCGTTGATAGCGATGCCGCCGGCCACGTAACTGTCGCCCTGTCGAGTGCGATGAGCCGCCAGCAGGCGGCACACGTCACGCTGAAAAGCAGAAAGAGCCATGATGCTTACGATGCTTACGGCAACCGGCGCAAAAGTTGATGCGCGCGAATGAAAGTCGCGCGGTCGCCGCGCGTCGCGATGCGCTGCAACATGCGACGCGCGGCAGCGGGAGTTTGCGGAACGGCATCGCGTGACCACGACCACAGGGCGCGGTCGCGATTGCTTTGAAGAAGATCAAGAAGTTCGCGTTGAAGTTCAGGAGTCATAAGAGAGGTGAGAAACACCGCCAGAAAAGCTTCTCAATGAGCAAGTACTGGCATTGCAGTTTATCGCGTTTGCCTGTGACGGAAGGAAAAAGGCGGCCTGACGAACGTGAAGATGTCCCGCTCATACTCTTCAACGGTGAAGCCGTGAGGAAGACTCAAAAGAAATCCTACAACACCATGAAAACTTCCAATCATCCTTCAACGCAAAGAACAGAGAACGTGACGCTCGCACAAGTCGTTCGTGAAGAGAAGTCTTTGCTGCGAGTACTCGCGCCGCACTCTGGACGCTCCGAGCGCACGCGCAGCCGGAAACATTCCAGCCGGTGCGAACGCCGCCACGCCCAAACTTTCACGCCCTCGATTTCATAGTTTTCGTTTTGCAACGCGAGTGCCCACTGCCAGGGGTGATACACGCAAAACCATTCGCGCCCGCCTTCATCGCAGAGCATTTTTCGCGCACGCGTCAGCGTTTCGGCGTCGCGCTGTTTTGCGAGTAAACGCTCCATCATGCCCCACATTCCGCGTTCATTCATTTGAATAAGCCCCGTTTTCGCGCGTTTTCGTAAGGTTTTGGAACGTTTCGGCGCGTTTTCGCGCTGTTATGAACCATACCCCATGATGCATTTGATTTCAGGCCATACCCCATGACGCGCACGCACACGAAAAACCGTCCCAACTTGTGCCAACTTCGCGAGTACTCGCGCTTTCATCGGCACGCCGGACAATGACAGTTCGGGCACTTTCCTTTCGCCGCCTTGCCCCAGATGCGATCAAGCATTAACTCGCGGCTTCGCGCGTCGCCGTGCGCGGCTTTTACGACTTGGTCGCGCACAATCCTTTCCAGATTATTCATCGGGTGACTTGGCACGGTGCCATCGGGTTCTTGCAATATCTGCACGTAAAGCGCGCGCGCCTGTGACATCAGCGCCACAACTTCGCGGCTGCGCTGGCCATGCCGATTATTGCGCGGGTCGCCGCTGCCGGTGAACGCCTTGCCGCGCGGCTTTTTCTTGCCCGCTGTTTTTGCGGTATTTCCGCTAAATGTTTCGCGTGTCATGTTTCACCATCGCGCGAGTACTCGCGCTGCGTTGGATTTCAAAGCAAACGAAGCGGCGCGCTCGCAGCATCGGCGCCCGCGTATTTCAAAAGCGCGTCACGCTGCCCCGCCGTCACTTCCCCTGCATCGAAAGCGCGCCACGCCTCAGCCGTTGCCAGCGTCGCATCGTAAAGCGCGCCCGCGCTTTCCTCATTTGAAAACTTGCGGCGCGGCGTTCCCGAAAGTGTCAGCGCGCAGCCGCAAGCGGCCTCAGCTGCGCGCCACGCTGCGAGTACTAGCGCGTTCATCTGTATCAGGCCATCAGGACGCCGCGCCGCTTCGACTTCGCGCGCCAGAGCCGCCAGAGCGTCGGCGGCAACATTGGGCGCCGGCTGCGGGTACTCGCGCGATACGTTTTCGCGCGTGAGAAATTGAAGCAATTCCGATTTGTGGCAACGTATCGCGGCGCGCAGTTCATCTGTGAGTACTCGCGACGGTTGCACGCGCAACGCTTCGCCTTCAAGCGCGACGGTCGCGCCGCGAGGACTCAACTCGCGCAAGAGCGCGGGCGCGTTCATTAAAACAACTCGCTTTCATCGGGCGCGGTTTCGGCGCTTTCTTGCGGGATATGCGGGATATGCGGGGTAGTGCTAGGGGTATCCGAAAGCCCGCTTTTTTTGGTTTTAATTTCAACTTGCGGCGCATTTATTGAATTAAACTCTAATTTTTCGAGATTTCGCGTGGGGTATGGAGTATCCCGCACATCCCGCACATCCCGCACATTTTGGGGAGTTTTCGGCTGAATTGGCGAAACGCGCCATTTTGCAATTCGCGCATTTCCAACGGCGCGAGAGATTTTCAAACCGTCGAAAACCTTATCGCGCTTTTTGAGCAGTTCCCTTCCAAGCCGTGCCGCTTGCCCGTCTTTTTCGCCGATCATTGCCGATAACTCGTCGCACTTCATCGCGACCGGCAAAATCTCTTTTGCTGTGAAATAGTCGGTGCCATGTTCCGCGTGCCACGCAGCCACAAAAGCGCGCCATGCGTCGGTTTCGGGATCGAGATTATTGCGGGCTTCGTGAATGTTTTCGAGAAAACCGCCGATGCCGTTTGCTTCCAAAATGCCGCCGATGATTTTTTCCCAACGCGGAAAACGTGAAAGCCGCTTGCCGGATTTTTCGGGACTTCCAATGGCTTGCCATGCGCGCACAAGCGTTAGAATCGCGCCGATCACGTCCGCGCGATTGGCGGCGATAAAACGCAGAGGATCGCGCGAGTACTCGCAGGCTTCGGGATTTTCGCTGTTGGTATCGAGCCGGATTTCAATGCAACGACTCACGGCGTCGCGGTCGAGTTCGGCGTTATTGGAAGTCGCAAGCCACGTCACGCGCGTTGAAACCGTTACCATTTGGCCGGTGCCAATGAGCCGATCCTTCATGCTTTTCACCGTGATTGCAGCGGCTAACGTCGGGTCGCTGAGACGCCCTTTAATGTTGTCTAGGAAAACGTGACTGCTTCCGGTCGCGAGTTGCGCGAAAAGCGACTTGCGGTTTTCTTCATCGTTTTTCTTTTCCGGCGACGGCACGGCCTCAGCAAATGGCGCGACGCAGATTTGCGCCGCGTAGGTTTTGCCGCTGCTTTGCGACGGCGCATTGAAAAGATGAAGCGGCGTTTGATCATCAATCAGGCCGCGCACGAAAGGCAAAATCATCAAGCCAAGTGCGTGGGCGCGCGATGCGTCATCGGCAAAAGCGACTTCGCCTAAAAGCGTATCGAGCAAAAGCGACTTCGCAGCCGCGATGTTTTCCGGCGTCGGGTTTGTGTCGGGAAGTTGGAAGTTTGCCGGCAGTGAAAGCCACACACGCGCCGCCCTGTGGTAGCCAGCGGTTGTGCAAATTGAGCCGTCAGCATTGACAAAGGGCGCGGTTTTGATTGCGTCAATTGGTTGCACGCCGCGCCAGTGTGACGGCGCTTTGAGAAAGTTCGCGCAGAGGTCGCGCGGCGGCGAAATGTTGCGGATACCCTCGCGCTCGCTTGTGCTGATCCAACGCGCCGCGATGCCCGCGAGTACTTGCATCGCTTCAAGCGATAGAGGCATCAGGAACGGCTCGCCGTTATTGTCGCGTTCGATGCACACAAGCCCGCCCGCGCCGTGAAAGATGCGCGGCGTCTGCGCGTTGTGGTGTTCGATTGCCGCCGCCAGATCGCGCAATTCGTCATCGGATTGGCGATCATTGGTTTCGATGAGCGGCAAACCGTCAGCCGTCAGCCGTGCCATTTTCTCGGCTTTTTCGGCTTCTTTTTTCTTGCGCTTGGTTTCTTCTATCGGCTCCAGGTCGCGCGCCAGAGAAAACATCTCAGGGACAGTACCGCCGCGCGCGAAAAAATCATCAAGGCCGGTTTTCGCGCCGTTTTTCCCACTGTGCAAATAGACGATTTTTACAATAGCGCCGCGCGCCTGGAGAAATATCTGCAAACGCCGCATAGCGTTTTCTACTCGTGGGTTTGTGGAAACGTCGGAATCGTAAGCGATGTACACGACGCGGCCATTAAGCGCGATCTTTTCCCAATCGGGAAGCGCGGTATTTTTGTCACGGAAGCCATAAACGCCGTTAAGGTTTATCGTGCATAAGCCGCGACTGTTCGCGCTGTCGGCTGTTTTCGCGCCTTCGGTTACGACTAGCGGGGCTGTGGGATCATCTATCAAATGCACCGTCAGAGGCGAAATGTCGAGCGTGAGCGGTTCACCTTTGGGAAGCTCGTACTTAACCCACCTGCCATTGACTTTGCGCGGAACGTCGGGGCGCAGCACATAGCTCACGCGCTGGCCGCGCCAGTTGTAAAGCGGAATTACCAGAGCCGGTGGCAACGCCTGATTTCGCGCGAAGCCCAATAGCTCCAATGCGTTGCGGTCGGTTTGCGTGAAATAGCCGCGCGCTGTGATTGCTGCTTCGCTGATTCCCGATTCTTCGACTAGTTGAGCGCGATGCTCTGGGGAAAGTTCACCGCTTTCGACTGGCGGCGATAGAACGTCGGGGTAGCCGTTGCCTTGCGAGTACTCGCGGGCGTGGCCGTTGTCGGTTGCGGCGCTGTGGCCGTTCGGTTGCAATGATTGCGATGCTTCCGTTACAATTTCCATAGATCGTTACCGCCTCACGTCGCGCCGAAAATGCCCATTTCGCCACGACAAAAACAAAATGCCGCGCAAGAGGAAAAACCTCTGCGCGGCATTTTCTGTTAGCGGTAAATCCAAGCTGCCAAAGAAAAGTTTTTGCGAAAACTTGTTACTAGGGCGCGCTTGAATTAAAATCTATTTCAGAAATTGCGTTGCCAGAGAGTTCACCTCTGCGCTTCGCGCCTCATCAAGACCTCACGTTTCCCGTATTGCTTTTGCCTCAGAAACTAGGCAATGCGGAAAAACGCGAGGTCTTTCTTTTTGGCACTACTACTTTTATAACCCAAACACCGACGCGCTGCAAAGAAATAGTACTTATTTATATAACTCTGTACTTATACGCGTGCGCGCGCGTAGATGCAACGTGTTATTTTTGCGCCGCGCTCAGCCTTTCGTGAAAGCGGCAAAGTTCACTTTCCGGCGCGGCTTTGGCGCGGCATTGGTCGCCGCTTTTGGCAATGGCCGCGCAGCGCGCCCGCTCGCTTTTCGGCGGCTTGCGTTTTTCTTCCATGCGCCGCGCCAGTTCCTCGCGCTTGATTTTTTCGCCGTCGCGCGTCACCCAAAAGCTATGCGCGCGATCTTCAATTTCAGTCCATCGCACGAATTGCCAATCGCGGCAATTTGAAAAATCCGAGTAGGTGAACAATCCGGCGCGATGCAATGCCAGCAATTTGCGGGCGTAGCGTTTAGCCGCGCGCCGCGCTGGTTGGCCGTCGTAAGTTCGCGCAAGTTCCGCAAGCGATGCCTCATCGAAAACGGCCTGGCGCGCGAGTACGTAAACATTGCGTCGCACTTTGTCGCGCTGTTGGTCGGCGGATATTTTCTCAACGGAAGCCGCCGGAACAAAAATCGGCATCGTTTCACCTCAGCCCCAGAAGCAATTTCCACAATGGCCGTATTTCTCGTTTTACGCCACGCTGAGCCGTGTTTTTTTGCGCGCCCGAAACGATACCCGCCGCGCCGCTTTTGGCCGTTTCTAGGGCATCCTGCGCGCCCGCGTTTCCCGTCCCGATTTGTCCCGTTTCGCCGCCGCTGAGTTGCTTCGCGCTGATTTTCAAGTACTCGCGCAGAGCCGCCGCGCTTTCCGCTGCCTGTCGGTTTGCGGCTTCGACTTGCGCGCGAAGAAACGCGATTTGTTCGCGGTCACGCTGCGAGTTTTCCCGTTCGGTTTGCAACGCCTCGCGCAGAAAAGCGGCCTCAGTTTCTGCGAGTACTCGCACGCCGGACACTTCGTTACGCGCGTCCGGCCTCATGTCCGGCGTGGCGCTTTTATGTCCGGCCTCATGTCCGGCTTCTGGCGGCAAAGTGTCCGGCCTTATGTCCGGCGCCATGTCCGGCCTCGCAGCGCGCGAAGCCGCTTTCACTCTCAAATCGTGCATCGCAGAGACGCGCACAAGTGTTGCAAAGTGTCCGGCCTCATGTCCGGCGTGATGTCCGGCCTCGCGCCGGTCATGTCCGGCCATGCGTCCGGCGTAGCGCCGCGCTTGCCGTTCACTGATACCTAGAATGACCGCGCTTTCCGCGACGGTTTTCCATTCGTCGGGTGTGTCTGCGCGAGTACTCGCGGCTTCGTTTTGGTTCATGTTGCGCCGCCGATGAAACGCACAAATGACAATCGCTTTACAACTGTCGCGCCGTTGACCGCATTGAAAAACCGCTTATCCGCCGTCCAAAGTTCCAGGCCGTGCGCGACGGCCAAAGCTGCATAAGTCGCATCGTAAGCGCGCGGCTGATTGTAAAACGTAGCGATTTGGTAGGCGCGCTCTTGCGTTGCCGTTTCGTGAATAATGCGAGTGCCAAGCGCCGCGATGATACGCCGCGCTTCGATGCCATCGGCGGCGCCCAGCGTGCCACGATGAATGTTGCGGCGTATCACGCTGTCGCATTCATTCTCGAAAAGCGGCGGCGCGCAAATGCCCATGTTGCGGCTGAATAAATCGGCCACAAGTGCAACCGCTTCTGCGTGCAATTCCTCATCTTTCAGGGCAAAAGCAAGCGCAACACTCGCATCGAAAGCGACGGTGTTTTGAGCGTTCAATGCCAGTCCGTTTGCTCTGCGCGCATCGCTTCCAAATCATCGGCGGCGTTGGTTGTGCGCGCGCCTTGCGACGCGGCGGCGTCGCGCACTTTCACCAAAGCCAGCGCCGCCGCCAGTGGGTTGCGCTGCGAGTACTCGCGCGCCGTGCCGTTGCTTCCCGTGTGGCGCCGCCGCGTCACACGCCGCCGCTGCGCTTCTTTTAGCGTGATTGTCATGTTGTCGCCTCTGCGCGAGTACTCGCAGGCTTTTGCTCTGCGCTTCGCTGGCGCTGGCGTATCAGGCGACCGCGCGGACACGTCGTAAGCGGCTTATAAGGGCAACCGCCACAAGTGCAGGGCAACGCCGATAAGTCCTTGCGGCGCGAAGCCGCTGCGCGCGATGCGTTGGCGCGCGATGAATTGGTTTTGCGTTCGGTTTTCTTACTGCCTATGGCGCTCATGTAAGCGCGCACTTCCGGCGCGATTTCGTTGCTCATAAACGTGATTATATCGGATATGAAAATATATTTCAATCATAACGGTTAATGCTATTGACTTTCACAACGGTTAGGGTTAAAATAATCAGTAACAAAAGAGCGGCGCTGCATCCCTGGAAAGTTCGCAGCGCCGCTCTAAAACCTTTGGGGGTTCCGATGAACGATTTTAGCATCAACCGTGAAAGTTTGGTCGCAGAGTTGCGCGAGTACTCGCAGACGTTGGAATTGGTCGCGACGGTGAAAAGCGCGCCGCTGGCCGTACAAGAAGCGCGCGAAGAATTGCCGCACGTTCTGGCGTTTCTCGCGCATTTGGAAGCGATGCCCGCGACGCCGCAAGCTGCGAGCACTCGCGCGCCGAAAGTGCGCTGCGCCTGGTATCGAGAAATACGCCGCTGCTATGCCATCGCGCGCGAAGCCGGTTGCGACGTGAAAGCCGATGAAGCGATGCGCGCCGCTTTTTCGCGCTTCCTCTGCAAGCCGGTGGCATCGCGCGAAACGATGAACGGGCGCGACTGGTTGCTAGTTGCCGACGCGATTAAAGCGCATCGCCTCAGTTGGTAGGACGCGAGTACTCGCAAGTCAAACGGGGGGCGCGCATCCAAACACACGCGCAAGGATTTCAAATGAACGCACTTTTAGCCGTGCCCGCCATACCGAAAACGCCGCGCCGTTGGAATGTCGAAGATTGCCCGCAGAGCGGCGCCGCGCAACTTCGCAGCGCCGCCGATGCGTTGCAAGAATTGGCCGCGCCGGAAACGCGCAGCGTGGTTCACTCGATAAGCGATGCGCTTTCAAATGACGCCGCCGAAAACTTTCAGGAATTGCGCGGCCTGATAGAAACGTGTTTTTCGGCGCTGTGCGAGATCGAAGCGCGCACCGTTTGGCAACTCGCGCACGAAGCTGCGTACCATCGCGAAAACTTGGAAAGCATCGAAGCGCTGGGCGTGCCGTTGGGAGCGTAGCGCGAGTACTCGCAGAAAAGCGCGGCGCCTTCATCGGGTGCCGCGCTTTTGCGCGTTAGAAGTTCGTCCAACTTCGGACAGTTTCCCGCCGCGTTGCGCGAAGAAAACGCAAGCCGCGCCCAAAGTATCGGGCGCGGCGTTTTTGTGTCTCAAATCGGCTTCTAGGCGCGAGTTTCAAGCGTCGCCACTTGTAACGGTTACAAGTCATTTCGCGGCGTGACTGAGCAATGGTGCGGAATCCGCACCATTGCTCAAAACCGCGTTTCTTTTGGTCGGTGAAGAAAATTCACCGACCAAACCAATTTATAGGGGTGAATTTTCTTCACCCCTATATTTAGCCGTCGCAGCGTGAAAGCGAAACGCAAGAAAAAACAAAAGTGAAGATTCTTCACCAGTAAAAACTACTGCGAGTACTCGCAAGCCGGTGCGGATTATCCGTAAGCGGTGTAGCCGATAAAATGCGCCGAGCAATGGTGAAGATTCTTCACCATTGCTAATTTCGTTTCCTCTTCGCGCGCACGGGTTTCACGATTACACAATGCGCGGCTCGCGCGTGCAGATAGTTTCCTCTTCGCGCGCACGGGTTTCACCTGAAAGCCGAAAGCGCCGATTTGATAGACGACGTTTCCTCTTCGCGCGCACGGGTTTCACACTGCCAACGGGTAGAGTTTGCGAGTACTCGCAGCGCCGAAAAGTAAACAAAAGTCAACATCGAAGCGCCGCCCGAAACGCGCGAAACCACAACAATTAACAACATCGCAGCGGCGCCCGAAACGTGCGCGAGTACTAACAAAAGCTAACAGCCCGTTTCCCGCGCGCAGACGCCGCGCCGTGAGATGAAAAGACGCCGCGCCAGCGTTTCGCCGTGCGCGGCCTTTTCGTGCGTAGAATCGCCAGCAAGCGCAAAAGCGAACGCGCCGCGAGTGCTCCCGCAGGTGCGATTTTTACGCGCGTTTATAGATGCCGCAGCACTGCAAGTGAAACGGCGAGTACCCGCACTTGCAAGTACTCGCCGTTTCGCTGGCAGTGCTAAAAACGAGCAGCTACTCCCTACTCGGGATGAAACCCGGGGGCCGCTTGAGCGCTTCCGGATTGCGCTCCATCTCTTCATTACGCAAGATTATTTCGCGTGCTTGCCTGGCGTTATTGCGCACCCATTTGTCGGTTGAATGTGTCTCGAAGTGCTCCATGAGTGGAAGCGCCGCACGACCTTTCGTTTCGGCGGCTACCTGGAACATAACTTTGTAGCCTTTACCCTTCAGGCCTCCCGGCTGCTCCTTCATTCGCTGCAAACGCGCCAGGACTTGATCTGCGGCCTGTGGCCCTAAGAATCCCTAACAAAAAGAGTTGTGCGGCATCGAAATTGTGCTTGTCGTTTGTTGAGGTGAGATGATGGCCAAACCGATTTTGGACGAAAGTCTGTGGCAACTAGTGGAGCCGGTTCTGCCGCCGCCCAAGCCGCGTCGCAAGAAGTATCCGGGGCGCAAGCCCATCAGCAACCGCCAGGCTTTGACCGGCATCTTGTTCGTCTTGAAGACCGGCATCCCGTGGGAGTATCTGCCGCAGGAATTGGGCTGTGGTTCGGGAATGACGTGCTGGCGGCGCTTGCGCGACTGGCAAGAAGCCGGAGTCTGGGACAGGCTGCACCAGTTGGCGTTGAGTGTTTTGCAGGAACAAGGCGCGCTGGATTGGTCGTTGGCGGTGGTCGATTCTTCCTCGGTGCGTGCTGTGGGTGCGGGAAAAAAACAGGCCCAAGTCCGGTTGACCGGCGACGTGCCGGCTCCAAGCATCACCTTTTGACTGATGCACAGGGAGTGCCGTTGAGCCTTGTCCTCACC
>Ga0136611_10003617_pt1 | contig 10807 bp, 6 predicted proteins | sample AntDrymUQ2232306_2_FD_106645 | JGI IMG/M metagenome (GOLD analysis project Ga0136611, IMG submission 106645) | Polar desert sand microbial communities from Dry Valleys, Antarctica - metaG UQ223 (23.06) | ecosystem: Environmental > Terrestrial > Soil > Desert | place: Antarctica: Dry Valley... | reverse complement strand
GAAAAAGCGGGAAAATCAGATATTCTGATCGAGAATGGAAAGATCGTCGAACTCTCGCCTGTAGATGTCGAATCAGCGGCGGCTAAAGTAATTGATTTGTCCGACACTCTGCTTCACGCCGGATTTATAGATGTTCACAATCACGGCGCGGTCGGGGTAGATGTTAATTCGGCGACGGATGAAGCAATTGAGTGTAATTTAGAGGCGATGGTTCTCGACGATGACTAAATACCGGGGAATCGAACCGTCAAGCATCATCGAAAAATCCCGATTACGCCGATGGCATTTGGCGAATCGGCGAAGTCAAACGCGAAAATCTGAGAGTTAAAATCGCCGTTTAGCGTATGAAAAAACTTTTAGCGTAAAATGCGAGTGCGGTTTTGCCGGATGGATAAGCATCGGCAATTTTCAGTTCGCAATCACATTTTTGAAATGTCGCGCACGATATTTGCTTTACAAAAAATCGTCTTTTAACTATAACCAATTCCAACAATCTTAAATTTCGTGACAACCTTTATTTGTTTGATTTTCAAGGAGGCATTTGGATTTTCTGTAAATCTTGCCATAACAAATTTTTGGAGATTTCCCCAATAATCTAAATTTATCTTATAGCCTGCAATTTTATTTCGATTTGAATGAGGAAAAAAACTACTATGAAAAGCAAACTTTCGGTAATTCAAAATATTTTTCTTTCGATACTATTGGTGTTGGCTTTCAGCATTACGCCAATCGCCCAAACCGTCACGGGAACGATTAAAGGAACGGTAGTTGACACAAATGGCGGATTAATCGTCGGAGCGTCTGTCGAGGTTGTCAATGTCGAAACAGGTCTGCGGCGAAGTTTGACCACCAATGAAGAAGGTTCGTATCAAGTAACATTTCTGCCGCTCGGACTTTACAGCGTAGCGGTCAATCAAAGCGGATTTGCAATGGTTACGCAGGAAAATGTGACGGTGCGGCTTAACGAAACGGTTAAGGTTGACATCACGCTCGATCCGTCCGTCAGAGCTGAGGTTGTTATTACGGACGAGCCGTCTTCGATTAATACGACGAATGCCGAAGTTAAAGGCACCTTGACCGAGCGCGAGATTGAAGCCAAACCGACTTTTAATCAAGGTAATTTCTTATCGCTCGCCGAAACTTTCACCGGCTTTCAAGAAAATCCGACCAACGGACAAAATAATCCGACGGCTTCTTCCGGTTCGTCAATCAATTTTAACGGCACGGGAACGCGCGGCGCGACATTTCAAATCAACGGCGTGAACAACGATGACTCGTCGGAAAACCAAAACCGGCAAGGCGCGTCGCTGGCGACGATTAAAGAATTTCAAGTTTTGACCAACAACTTTACAGCGGAATTTGGGCGCGGTTACGGCGCGGTCGTTCTCGTGCAAACTAAGCAAGGCACAAATAGCATCAAGGGCGAAGCCTATATTTACCACAACAACAGCGACTTGAACGCGAAAAGCCATTTTGCCACCGGATTAGACAAACCGGTAAATCGCCGTAATCAATATGGCTTTGTGACCGGCTTTCCGGTTATCAAAAATAACTTATTCGGTTTTGTCAGTGCCGATTGGAAAAAGGAAGGCGGCGCGCTCAACTACACCCGCGATGTCTTTACGGCAAACGAACGCAATTCGGCAAATTGGTTTGCGACGACTCCGGCAAACAGTACGCCTGCTAATCGCGCTTTTATTCAATCGGTGATTGACCGTTTTCCGGCGGAACTTGTCCCGAACGATTCGCGCAGTTCGCGCACCTACGCCGGACAAGTCGGATTTGACCGCCCGCTCGACGATTTCTCCGGCAGAGTTGATTGGAATCCGTATCAGTCGGATACAATTTCGGCTCGCTATCAATACACGCGCCAGATTTTCGCCAACACCGACAACATCATCGGCGAAGCGACTAACCAAAATAACAAACAGCAAAACATCGGCATTACCTGGACGCATATTTTTTCCAATGAAACCATCGGCGAATTTCGCTACGGCTTGGGCTTGCGAACCACGCTCGTCGGCATCAAGGCTGGTAACGACACACCGATTATCCGTTTTACCGGCAGCCCGGTTTCCGGTTCGCTTATCGGCAACGCCGGAGCGTTTCCGATTAACCGTTATCAAACCGACAACCAATTTGTTTATAATCTTTCGACGGTTTTCGCCAACAATCATTTTCTTAAAGTCGGCACGGACATTCGCCGTTCGGCACTCGACGACTTTGCGGACAACTTCTCACGCGGCTTTTACAATTTCACTGCGACGTGCGGCGGCACGAACTACGGCACGCCTTACAACGCTCTTTTGAACGGGTGCGTAACGACGTTTCAAAAAGGCTTCGGACCGTTTTTTCTTGAAAATCGCTTGCGCGAGTATAACTTCTATGCCGAAGACAATTGGAAGATAACGCCGAGCTTAACGCTTAATCTCGGCTATCGCTACGAATACGTCGCCGCGCCGAGTGAAAAAGTAAGTCGTGTCAACTACGGCTTTAGCAACGATAAAGACAACCACGAGCCGCGTGTCGGTTTCGCTTGGAGTCCGAATTTTAAAGAGGGAATTCTCGGCAGGCTTTTCGGTGAAACCGGACAATCTTCGTTGCGCGGCGGTTTCGGTATTTATCACGGACGACTTTTCCAATCGGTTTTTTCGCAACCGGGCGCGACCGTGCGCTTTAATCCGCCAAACGCGATTTTCCTGAGTTTCTCCAGCCGGACGACTTTGGCTGACCCGACGGGCGGTTTTGTGTTCACGCCGGGACCGCAAACAATACGCCACGCCGAAGCCTTGATTGACCCGAATTTGGAAATGCCTTATACGCAGCAGATCAGTTTGTCTTACGAGCGCGAGCTGCCGTTCAAATCAAGCATTCGCTTTACTTTTACCAATAATCGCGGCATCGGAATTGTTCGATTTAATAACGGAAATTTGCCGGTCTTTTCGCCGGACGGCGTATTAGTGGCGAATCATCCGAACAATGCGGCAACGGTGCTTTACGGCACGACGCTTCCGGCAAACGACCCGCGCCGCGTTGATGTGCGCGGTCAAACGATTCGTTTGGCGGCTGACGCGCAATGTGCCGGAACGGGTTTGACTGGAATTCCGGTCACGACGCTTTGTCCGGTTGACGTTCCGCTCGGCGCAAACGAATTCAGCCTGCGAGTGCCGCGCATCAACGAACGTCGCCCGGACGGACAATTCTCGACCAACACGCTCGTCGCCAACGGCGCGTGGAGTTATTACAGCGGCTTGCAAATCGAATGGAAAAAGCGTCTGAGCCAAAGACTTTCGATGAGTGCCGCTTACACCTGGAGTAAATCAATTGACACGAACTCAGAAGCTACGCTCGTCGGTACGGGCGACACGAACGCGAACGGACCGAATGCCCGAACTTCCCGCGCTTTGTCGCGCTTTCACACACCGCACCGCTTTACTTTGTTCGGGGCTTACCAATCGCCGTTTTTTAACAATCGAAACGATTTTGTCGGTCAGCTTCTCGGCGGCTGGAACTTTTCCGGCGTGTGGAAATTCGCGCACGGAACGCCTTTCACCATTATCAACAGCAATGGTTTCGGCGATTTGAACTTTGACGGATTTGGCGAAATTCGCCCGGCACTGGTTGACACTTCAATTTTGGGAACGACCATCAACAATCCCAATACTTCCGTCCAAAGTCTGCCGCGCGAGGCTTTTCGCGCCGCGACGGTTAATGATTTCGACTGCTGTATTCTGGGGCGCAACACTTTTTTCGGCGACGGGGTGAACAATGTTGATTTAAGTTTGTATAAAGCATTTCGGCTGCCGTTCGGCGAAAACTTAAATCATCGCATCTCTCTACGCGCCGATTTCTTTAATGCCTTTAATAAAGTCCAATACAACTTCCCGAATCCCGATTTGGCTTCCGCAAACTTCGGACGCATTACCGGGACGGCTGTCACCTATGCGCCGCGCAACATACAGATTTCGCTGCGTTATATTTTCTGATGAAGCAGCAATTAGAACTTAAAGCCCGTGATATTTTGTTTATCACGGGCTTTTTGCTGAATGACGATAGGGCATTTAATAATGTCTCGCTTGACAATTATTTAAAGTGATAGGAAAAACTAAATAATAGGATTTAAGTTTGCAAAATATTGATTGCTGTCAGAAAAATAAAATGCTGCTCCGAAACACGACTGTGATTTTACCGAATGAGAAAACCGAGAATGTCTCGGTTCTAATCGAAAACGGTGAAATTACCCAGATTACAAACGAAAAAATCTCCGCCGATGAAAGTATTGATTTGGCAAACGCGACGCTTTACGCCGGATTCGTTGACATTCACAATCACGGCGCGGTCGGCGTTGATGTCAATACGGCGACGGCTGATGATTTACGGAAAGTCGGAAATTTTTTGGCGGGTGCTGGCGTGACGGCTTGGCTGCCCACATTTGTTCCTGATTCCGACGAAGTTTATCGCAAAGTTATCAAGGCGATTGACGAAGTGATGGCGACGCAGGATGATGAGCCAATCGCGCAGATTGCCGGCGTGCATTACGAAGGTGTTTTCGCCAACGCGCAAATGTGCGGCGCGCTGCGTCCGCAATTTTTCAAAACTTACCGGAGCGTGGACGAGATAAACGGTTTGCCGCGCTTGAAAAAGGGAATTCATTTGACGACGCTCGCGCCGGAAGTCGAAAACGGCATCGAGTTGATCGAGGAATTAGTCAAACAAAATTGGATCGTTTCAATCGGACATACGCGAGCCGATGTTGCTACTTTAGATCGAGCGTTTGAGGCGGGCGCAAAGCATCTGACCCATTTTTTCAACGCGATGACGGGTTTGCATCATCGTGATGTCGGTGTCGTCGGCTGGGCTTTGACGAAAGATGAAACGACTTTTGATATTATCGCTGACGGCGTTCACGTTCACCCGCAGATGCTGAAATTCGGCGTGGAAAATAAAGGCGCGGACAAAGTTTCGTTGATCTCCGACTCGGTCGCGCCGACCGGTTTGGGCGACGGCGATTATCAACTTTGGGATGAAAAAATCTCGGTCGTAAACGGTAAAACGCAAAACGAACGCGGCAGCATCGCGGGCAGCGTGATCACGCTGCTCGACGCGGTGAAACAAATGCGCGTTCTCGGATTTGCCAACGGGGATGTGTCCAGAATGGCGAGCGCGAATCCGGCAAAACTTTTAGGACTGAAAGAAACTCACGGCGCAATCGAAGTCGGAAGGCGCGCCGATTTGGTCGCTTTGGACTCTCAGGGAAATGTAAAATTAACGATTATCGGCGGGAAGATTTCATCGTTTTTGCGCGCAGACGGACAGGATTTACAGGATACATTCAAAAGAAAAATCATCCCGTAAATCTTGTCCGTTCTGTTAAAAAATCACTGTCAAAGAATTCAAAGTTTTGAAATAACTTCACGCCTGCGCCTGCGCGTGACGAGAAAAACGCCGGTGAAAATCAACGCCATCGCCGCAAAAATGCGCGGTTTCCACGCCTCGCCCAAAACGGAAATCGCTAAAATCGTGCCGATCAGCGGCTGCAAATAAATGTAAACGGCGACGACGGACGGCTCGACCCGCGCCAACGCCCAGGCATTCCAGTAATACGCCAAAATCGTCGGGAAAATAACGATTGCTGCTAGTGCCAGCCACGCGCCGGTATTTATTTGTGAAACCTCCACCGTCAAGAGCGACAGCAGACCGACGGGAACATTGACGATTGCAGCGAACGAAAACAGCCACGCCAGCGATTTTAACGCGCCGTAATGCGTAATCAAATTTTTGGAAACCGCGACATAAGTGGCGTAAAACAAACTGTTGAGAATTATCAGGATGTCGCCTTGCGTCGTCGCCGACGAAAAACTCGCGTTCGCCGGGTCAATCAAATAAACCACGCCGCCGCCCGCCAAAATTGTTCCCGCAGCTTTTGCAGCGGTCAACTTATCGTTGCCGATGACGACGCTGACCAGAATCGCAAACACCGGAATCATCACGGCGAGCAGGGAAGTGTTGGTCGCCGTCGTTAAGGACAGACCTTTGAAAAACAAAAGCTGATTGAAAATGACACCGACACAGGCGAACAGCGCGAAATATAAATAATGAACGCGCTTATCCAAACTAAAACCGCCGCCGAATTTTTGCAGAAATACAAACGACAAAGCCGCGCCCGCCACGCGAAACCCGACAATCGCCGACGACGGAAATGCCAGCAGCGCGTATTTTCCCAAAATCGCCGCCGAACCGAAAAACACCTGCACCATAAACAGCGCGATGTGCGGCGCGTAACCGTCTTTTGATTCAATCTTAATTTCTTCCATCACAAACGAAGTTCGATGCTAACAAATCGGCGGCGATTTTGTCAGTTTCGGGCAACTTGAAAACTGTCGCGCCGTCGGCGGACAAAATTTCTTCGGACGAGTGATTTTTTCAAAATTTCGGAAAATGAGCTATCATTATTCGAGCGTTTCAAAAGAAAATAATGGCAAATTTACTAGACGGCATCAGGCGTTGGATTGATAACGAAGCGGAAGACGCGGTTGCCGAAAACATTCAGCAGGCGCACGATAATAAATCCGAATCGGAGCTTTTTCTGCTCAAACTTTTAAACGAAGTCGAGGCGGTTTTGAAAAGGGAAATCGTTCGCATTCCAAATACCAATAAAGCCTACGCGCCGGAAAAGTTTGTCGTTTATTTGAGCGACGAGACGGATAAAAATCTGCGGCACGACAAGCGGGAATTTTTCGAGCAGGGTTTGAGTGTGTTGATTTCCGAACGCGCCAAAGAATTAGCGGGCAATTTGCAACTGACCGCCAAAAAAATGACGGTCGAGATTGCGATTGACCCGACGCTTGACGAAGAAATCGAAGTGCGAGCCGTTTCAAAAAACGAGTTCGAGACGGTGAAAACAAATGAATCGCTTGAGATTCCGCCGCACGTCGGCGCAACGATTGACGATTACGGCACAATCAAAGATGCCGCCGCCAAAATCGGTATTCTTTTTCGCGCTGAAATTTGGCAAGGCAGCCGGCGCATCAACGAATACCCGATCATTCAGCGTAAAAACACCATCGGGCGCGACGACGGACAGAAAGCGGCGAATTTGCGCCTGCCGTCTGACAATCGAAAAATCAGCCGCTTTCACGCGGAAATTGAGTTGGAGGAAAACGGCGAAGTGTGGGTCAAAGCTCTGCATAAAAACCCGACGGTCGTCTCCGGTCAAGTTATCAGAAACGGCGAGCGCGCGAAACTTGGGGCGGACGGCGAAATTATGATTTACGATTTCACGCTCAAACTTAAATTTTAATACAGTGGTAAACGGTAAACGGTAACTGGTAAACAAAAGAATTCTTGTTCTTCACTTGTTCTTCAATTACTATTTACCGCTTACCACTAACTTACGGATGCTCGAAAAAGGCAAAAAAATCAGCGAATACGTTTTGGTCGAGAAAATCGGACACGGCGGTTTCGGCGATGTTTGGCTGGCTGAAAAACGCACGTCGCTGTCGGTGTCCTTATTCGCGCTCAAATTTTTCCGACCGGCGGAGACGAACGAATTCGAGATTCAGACAGTCCAAAAAGAAATCGAAGTTTGGCAAAAAATCAGCGGTCTGCCGAATATTATTTCGGTCATCGAAGCCGATTTCGTTGACGATTATATTTACATCGTCTGCGAGTATGCCGACGGCGGTTCTTTGCAGAAGTGGCTGGCGGTCAACGGCGGCAAGGCGCGGACGGTTAGGGAAGCCGTGACGATTATCCTGGAAATTCTCAATGGTCTCGACTATCTGCACCGCACCGGATTTATTCACCGCGATATTAAACCGGCGAATATATTGATTCGCAAAGGCACGTTTTGTCTGGCGGATTTCGGCGTGACGCGCGAGATAAAAACGCATTCGGTGACTTTGCACACGGCGGGAACTTATAATTATATGCCGCCGGAAGCCTTCAATAAAACGCCCACGGTTTCGCCGGCAACCGACATTTGGGCGGTGGCAGTGATTTTTCAGGAATTGCTGACGGGCAAACTGCCTTTTTCGCTGACGGATATTCCGTCGCTGATGTATTCGATTCTGCACGACGAACCGGACGAAATGCCGGAAGATATTCCTTCGCCGCTTAGATCAATCGTCAAAACGGCGTTGCACAAACAGCGCGAAGATCGGTATTCGACAGCGCGGGAAATGATTGACGCGCTCAAAGAATTTCAAGGCGCGAGCGTCGAAAAAGTGCCGTTGCCGATTGCTGAAAAGACAATTGAATCGCCGCCGCCAATCGTTGTCGCCGATACCATTATTGACGAGAGTTTCGCCTTCCCGAATCATTTTTTGAACGACGAAAAGCGAGAAACTGATTTACCCGCTGCCAAGCAGAACTTTCAAGTCGCCCGGAATAATTTGCCGTCTCAATCCGCCGTCGTTTCCGTGCCGAGAAAAACCAGGCGCAACAATCTGTTGGTCGCCGGCATCGCCGCTGGATTGATTTTCATTTTGGGAACATTATTCATCGCCGCCCGGTTTTTTTCGACAAACGCCGCCGAATTTTTCGAGCGCGGTTTGGAGTGCGCGACCAAGCAAAATTATGAATGCGCGATTGCCGAATACGGCAAAGCCATCGCCGCCGCGCCGGATTACGCCGATGCCTACAAACATCGCGCGGCGACTTTTTACGCGAACGGCGATTTCCAAAAAGCCATCCCGGATTATAACCGCGCCGTCGAACTCGCGCCGAATGATGCCGGGAATTTTTACGGACGGGCGACGGCTTTGTCCAACAGCGGCGATTTCGACGGCGCGATAAAAGACTATACGCGAGCCATCGAAATCAATCCGCAGGACGCGAAATACGTTTTCAGTCGCGGGCTGGTTTTTTATAATCGAAAAGAATACGAGCCGGCGATCAAAGATTATGACCAGGCGATCAAACTCGATTCGCAGTATGCCGAAGCCTATAACAATCGCGGCAATGCTTTTGACGAACAGGGGAAAAATAATCTGGCAATTGACGATTACACGAAAGCCATCGAACTCGACGGCAATTTCGCGCTCGCCTACAGCAATCGCGGCACTTCCTACGCCCGGCGCGGAAATTACGACCGCGCTATCGAAGATTTAAACCGCGCTCTGGAGATCAAGCCTGATTTATCAACCGCATATTTTAATCGCGCCAACATTTATTATTTGAAAAACGACCACGAAAAGGCTTTGACCGATTACAACCGTTTTATCGAATTAAATCCAAACAACTCGCTCGCCTACAGCAATCGCGCCGCCATTCTCGGCAACCGTAAGAATTACGCGCAGGCAATCGAGAATTTCAACCGCGCTATCGAACTCAACCCGCAGGACGCGGAAAATTATTACAACCGCGCGCTAATTTACGAAAAAATCGGCAACAAAGAAAAAGCGCGAAGTGACCGCCAAAGATATAACGATCTGAGTTTGAAACGCTGATTCCCGGTTTTTGAGCGATTTAGAAACGTGTTTCCATTCGGATATGTTTGCAAAATTCTCGCCTTTTGAACGTCAAAGGCAAAATCAAAGTATCTTTCCGTTATGACAAAAATTAGAGGCGACAAACATCAACTATGCTGAAACAAGGTTTGGAAATCAAAGATTACACACTAAAAACTTTTCTCGGCAAAGGGAGCTTCGGCGAGGTTTGGCTGGCGGAAAAGAAAATTGAAATATCTGATAAAAAAGTCCCATTCGCGTTGAAATTTATCTCAGACAATACAAATGGCATTTCTGATTATGCGAGCGTTCGACGCGAAATCAACACCTGGATTGATGCGAGCGGCAACAAAAATATCATTTCCGTGATGGACGGATTTATTTACGAAAATCTTTTCGTCATCGTCAGCGAATATGCCAACAACGGTTCTTTGCGCGAATGGCTGCGCGAGCGCGGCGGGCAAGCGGCGGGATTGGAAAAAACGGTCGAAATAATGTGCGGAATTTTGGACGGTTTAACTCATCTGCATTCGCAAAACATTATTCATCGTGATTTGAAGCCGGAAAATGTGTTGCTCAAAGGTGATGTGCCGTGCATCGCGGACTTCGGCGTGTCGAGAATCGTGGAAAATACTTCGCTGGAAATTTCACAAGCCGGAACGAATACGGCAGGTTCGCCGCTTTATATGTCGCCCGAATCGTTCGAGCGCATCAAACCCGCGCCGCAGATAGATATTTGGTCGGCAGGCGTGATGCTGTTCGAAATGCTAAGCGGGAAAACGCCCTATAGTTCCGATACGATTCCGGGGCTAATTTATGAAATCGTGACTAAAGAGCCGCGCTCTTTGCCCGCCGATATACCGGAAGGTTTTCATCAGGTGATGAAAAAAGCGTTGGCGAAAGATGTTTCCGAGAGATTTTCGTCGGCTAAAGAAATGCGCGAGGCATTGATGCGGGCGTTGTATTCGCAGCATCACAGCCCGGCGAATGCAGAAGCAGCAACATTAATTTCTGCGGCACAACCGGAGAAAAAGCCGACCAACGGAAAATTCGGAGCAGATATGTCGAGAACTCTGCCGTTGAACAAAGATGTATCAGTCGTTGGAATCGAGAAAAATAATGGCGAGAAGGGAAATAAGAAAATGTTTGCTTTGGTCGGACTTGGCGCAGTTGCGGTTTTGGCAGGTTCAATCGGGATTTATACGGTGACGCAATCTTCTGCCGACAATAACTCAAATCGTAAAAATGATTCTATTTCCAATCAAGCGGCAACGATTGAAACAAACATCGGGAGTAACTCTAACAACGCGATTAACGAAACGACTGCCAAACCGCAAAATACTGAAAAGCCGGTTGAG
>Ga0136611_10003616_pt1 | contig 10811 bp, 14 predicted proteins | sample AntDrymUQ2232306_2_FD_106645 | JGI IMG/M metagenome (GOLD analysis project Ga0136611, IMG submission 106645) | Polar desert sand microbial communities from Dry Valleys, Antarctica - metaG UQ223 (23.06) | ecosystem: Environmental > Terrestrial > Soil > Desert | place: Antarctica: Dry Valley... | reverse complement strand
GCCCGGCACGAGTTCGACTACGCCGTCTCGTCCGACCTCGACCGTGATGCGGGCATCACCGACGGCCACGATCTGATCGTCAGCGTCGGCCATGACGAGTACTGGTCGGTCCGTCAGCGCCGCGCGGTCGAGGATCACGTGCGGCGCGGCGGCCACTTCGCGAGCTTCTCCGGGAACACGATGTTCTGGCAGGTGCGCCTGGAGGACGGCGACGCGGCGACCAACATGGTGTGTCACAAGTACTCGGCTCACGTCACCGATCCCGCCGTCGCCGAGGGGCGCGCCGAGACGACGACCGGGATGTGGGCTGACCCGCTCGTGGCGCAGCCGGAGTGGGCGCTGCTCGGGGCCGGCTCCGCGTTCGGCCTCTACCACCGGTTCGGCAGAGCGACGCCGCGTGGCGTCGGGGGCTTCGTCGTCTACCGCGACGACCACTGGCTGCTCGACGGGACGGGCCTCACCTACGGCGACGTGCTCGGCGCGGCCGACGGAGTCGTCGGCTACGAGACGGTCGGCTGCCCGCTCACGTTCGACGACCTCCAGCTCCCGGTCGCGGTGTCGCGCCCGGATCTGCCCGCCGACATCGAGATCGTCGCGTTCACGCCGTCGAGCAACCTCGGCATGGGGGACTACCCGGCGTCCATCGCCGCGCTCAGCGACCAGGGCGACATGGAGTTCCTCGCGGAGCGGCTGTACGGCGACACGAGCGCGCACAACCTCGCCCGCGTGCGCCATGGCAACGCAGTGATGCTGACGTGCCGGCCCTTCGGTGTGTCCGGCGGCGATGTCGTCACCGTGGGGACGACGGATTGGGTCTTCGGGCTCGCCGGCGACCCCGCGGTGGGCCGCGTCACAGCGAACGTGCTCGCCCGCTACTGCGGCTGAATCTGCCGCCGTGCTCGCCGGGTGGGCGCGAGAATGACGCGATGCACCTCGCGCAGCTGAACGTCGGGCGCCTGCGCGCGCCGATCGACGACCCGATGATCGACGACTTCCGCAACAACCTCGACCCGGTCAACGCGCTCGCCGAGTCGAGCCCCGGCTACCTGTGGCGGCTGCAGGACGAGGGCGGCAACGCGACGAACATCAAGCTCTTCGACGACGAGCTCGAGATCGTGAACCTGACGGTGTGGGAGTCGATCGATGCGCTCGCCGACTTCACCTACCGCACGGGGCACGTCGACTTCCTTCGTCGGCGCCGTGAGTTCTTCGAAGCGCCGAGCGAGCCGATCCTGTGCCTGTGGTGGATCCCAGAGGGCACGATCCCGACGGTCGAGGAGCCGCTCGCACGACTGGTGCATCTGCGCGAGCACGGCCCGACGCCGACGTCGTTCACCTTTCGCCACCGGTTCGACGCCGATGCCGACGACGCCGGCCTCCGCTCCGAACGCGACGTCTGCCCCGCCTGACAGCGTCCGCCGCGTGCCGCCGTTCCGATCTCTGTGTCAGCGCACAGAACGACTGCCCTTCGATCTGCTGACACAGAAAGGCGCGCCCGGGCTGACGGGCTCTTGGCGCGCGCTCTGACCGGAACGCGCTCATCGTCGCCGACTCGAGGCTCTCGACTCGCGCTCCAGTGCCAACAGCGTCGCCTTCGCCTCCGCGCCGCCGAGGTAGTCGCCGATGCGGCCGTCGCTGCGGACGACGCGATGGCACGGGACGAGCAGTGGCAGCGGGTTGTGCGAGCACGCGCTCGCAGCGGCTCGCACTGCTGCAGCGTTGCCGGCGGCAGCGGCGATCGCCGCATACGTCGCGGTCGTGCCGTAGTCGATGTCCTGCAGGCGGGTCACGACGGTTCGGCGGAACCCGCTCACGAGCCGCAGGTCGAGCGGGACCTCGAACCGGTGACGACGACCGGCGAAGTACTCGTCGAGCTGACGGGCGACCGCATCCGTGCGGTCGGACGACCGCAGGATGCGCGGGCTGATCGTGTCGGACAGTGCGGCGAGCACGGCATCGTGGCCCTCGCGCTCGAACGCCACCCGCACGACACCCGCGTCGGTGGCGGCGACGAGCAGCCGGCCGATCGCGCTGTCGACGATCGTGTACGCGACGTCGAGGAGTCCGGCCTCCTGCGCACGTCGCACGAGGAGCGCGTGCAGGTCGGTCGTCGCCGGCCGTTGCTCGGGCGCGAGGCGCGCGATCAGTTCCTCGACGGCAACTGTCCGTTCGGCATCGGCCATCAGATCCGTCCTTTCTGGTAATGGCGTCGAAGTGACGCGATCCCGTCTGTGACACTTCGCCGCGCAGCGGCCTCGCTGCTGTCGAGCAGCTGTGCGATCTCCGCGTACGACATGCCTGCGAGGTGGCGGTAGATCACCGCCCGCTGCTGTTTCGGACCCAGCGCGTGCAGCGCGTCACGGAGGTCCTCATCGATCGCGTCCGCAGCATCGTGCACAGCGGGCTCCGGCATCTGCGCGGAGGGGATCGGTGTCCTGGTGCGCCGGCGGATCACGTCGATCGACTTGCTGTGCGCGATCGTCACCAGCCACCCGCGGACGTTGCTGTCGGGCCGGAGGTCGGGGTAGGTGCGCAGGGCGGCGAGGAACGTCTCCGACCAGGCGTCGTCGGCGTCGACCGGACCGACGACGGCGGCGCACACGCGCAGCACGAGCGGCCCGTGCTCCACGACGACGTCCTCGAACGGCGGCCGTACGGCGCGGCGCTCAACCACTCAGGCCGGTCTCGCGCACGGTGATGCTCAACCGACCGCGCACGAGGCCGAGGCCGCCAGGCGCGGTGCCGGCGAACACCTTGGGCACGCCGTGGTAGATCCGCCGGTTGACGCCGCCGAACACGAGCAGGTCGCCGCTGCGCATCGTGACGTCGACGAAGGGGCCGGTGCGCCGGTCGACTCCGGCGAGCCGGAAGGTGCACACGTCGCCGATCGCGATCGTCACGACGGGTGCTTCGGACGGCTCCTCGCCGTCGCGGTGCAGGCCGAGCCGGGCATCGCCGGCGTAGAGGTTGACGATCGCGGCGTCGGGGGAGAACGCAGATGCGTCCGGCGAGCGGTCCCCGTAGGCGTCGACGACGGCGCGTCGCGCCAGCTCCTTCAGCGTGTCCGGCAACGGCTTCACCGGCGCTCCATCGGTGTCGTCCGCGGTGCGGCTGTAGGCGTACGGCTGCCAGTGCCAACCGAGGCACACGGATTGCACGCTCATCAGGTGCCCCGTCGGGACCCGCGGGTGACGCAGGCCGGCCGGAGGGAGCCCCCAGCAGCGGAACTCGTCCACCAGCCGTCGTTGCGCGTCGAGGTCCAGCCAGCCCGCCACGTGCACGACGTCCGTCATCACCCGACGCGGCCCCCTCGGTCGCTCCGCGTCGGGGATGCCGAGCGAGAGCTGATGCTCGTCCGCGGCATCGTCGTTCGGCGGGAGCGCCGTCGGCACCCCGCCGAGTCGGCTCCGCCTGCCGCCTTGGCGCGTCGTCGGCGTGATCAGCTCCATGTGTGGTGAACGCTCGCCGCTTCCGATGTGTGAGGTCGCGATGCAGATTCGTGCACCCGAGGCCGGAAGCCGTGGCGCATCGCAGCGACCGACGTGGGTGGTGTCAGCACGTCGACGACCGTGTCGACCGGCAGCGGTTGCGCAGCTCCCCACCCGGTGAACCCGAACGCGCGCACACCGTCGGCCGTGACGAGGTGGGGGTGGGGTGCGCCGTCGACGACGACCGTCCCGTCCGGGAGATCACGGAGCGGCGATGACCACAGGATCCGCGTGCCGGCGCGCTCGAGTCCGCGCCCGGGCACGAGCCGCTCGGCCGCCAGGAGCCGGTTCAGCCCCGCGGCGGACACGGGGTCCGCTGTCTCGCGCGCAGCCGTCACCGCATCGCGGTACGACACGTAGTCGGCTCGCCGGCACTCGCCGCACGGGCGGTGACCCGCGGCGAGCGCGACTGCGTCGTCGAGGAAGAACAGCGGCGTCCACCGGCGCGGCTGGTCGATCGCGTGCCGGCGCCCGCGGAACTCCGTCACGCACGTGATCCACAGCGAGCCGACGTGATGCCGCACGAGATGGCGCGAGTCGTCGACGAGGCACCCGCGGTTGCCGGTGAACATCCCGCGCACGGCAACGGCGTGCAGGTCCCCCCACGGGTCGACGCGGTTGCGGCGCGGCATCCCTGCAGTCTCGCGCCCTCCCGGCTCCTCGCTCAGCTGCCGACGACGGGCGAGCCGTGGTGGAGGACGAGCTTCCAGATCCCGTCGTCGCCGGCGATGAACATGTTCGTCGCAGCGATCGTTCCCGCCGTCGACCCGGCGACGAGGTTCTCGTCGAGCGTCACCCATGCGAGCTGCCCCTCGACCGTGCAGGCGGTGTTCGTCAGGATGAACTGGTTGCGGCCCGGACCGCCGAGGATGCGGCGCCACGACTCCTCGACAGCCGGCCACCCCCGCAGGATCGGCCAGCCGGGGTGGACGCAGACGGTGCGGTCGCTGTGCTCCCAGACGGCCCGCATCGCATGGAGGTCTCGGCGCTCGTGCGCGTCGTAGAACGCGTCATTCGCCGCAAGCACGTCGTCCGACACCGCCCGGACGTTACCGGCGGGTGTCTGACGCCGGGCTCCGGTGGGAACAGGGCCGGCATGACCCCGCTCGCACGCCGGCTCGCTGCCTCGGTCACGGCCATGTCCGCCGTCGCCTTCGTCCTCGGCTGGCTGCAGGGCGCCGGCGTCTGACTCCTGTCGTCTGTGAGCGGTAGACCGCTCACACGCGCCAGAAGCGGGCGCTCAAGCAGACCCGCGGGTGTGCCGACACAGAAGGCATGCCGCGCCTGCTGTCTCAGCCCGTCGACGAGATCACGAGCGAGATGGATGCGCTGACGAGGGATCACGACGCGCTGATCACCACGACTCGCGTGGAGTGGCTCGCGGCGCGGGTCGCTGCGCAGGACGGCCTCGCAGTGCAGAAGTCGCGCACGAGCATCGGCGGTGACCGGGTGTCGCTCCGGCTCGATGCCGGCGTGTCGCTCGGTCTGCATCTGCTGTCACCGAAGCGGGCACGGCTCGCCACGGTGACGTCGGTCCGCAGCCGGTGCAGCGAGAGCTGGATCGTGCGCGGTCGCACGTCGGGCGGCGAGCACGTCACGTACGTCTGCTCGCGGATTCGCATCAACCGCGGCTGACGCCGCCGCTGCCCCGGGACGGCGCCGGGATGTGCTCGGATGGCGGCGTGCTCTACGGCGACTACCTCCACCTCGACGAGGTGCTCGGCGCACAGCATCCACGATCGGGCGACCACAACGAGATGCTGTTCATCGTCCAGCACCAGACGAGCGAGCTGTGGATCAAGCTGATGCTCCACGAGCTCCATGCCGCGCGTGCCGCCATCGCCGGAGACGACCTGTCGTCGGCGTTCAAGATGCTGGCGCGGGTCAGCCGGATCATGGAGCAGCTCGTCCACTCCTGGGATGTGCTCGCGACGATGACGCCGCCCGAGTACTCGGCGATCCGGCCGTCGCTCGCGTCGAGCAGTGGCTTCCAGAGCTGGCAGTACCGATCGCTCGAGTTCATCCTCGGCAACAAACGGGCGTCGATGCTCGACCCGCACCGTGAGCGTCCGGGACGGCTGGCGGAGGTCGAGGCCGCACTGCACCAGCCGTCGCTCTACGACGAGGCGCTGCGCCTGCTGGGCCGGCGTGGCCTTCCGGTCCCGGAGTCGCACGTGGAGCGGGACTGGACGGAGCCGTACGAGACGAGCGACGACGTGATGCACGCTTGGCTCGTCGTCTACCGCGACACGAAGCAGCACTGGGACCTGTACCAGCTGGGCGAGGAGCTGACCGATCTCGAGGACGCGTTCCGGCTCTGGCGGTTCCGCCACGTCACGACGGTGGAGCGGATCATCGGCTCACGTGTGGGCACCGGCGGCACGAGCGGCGTCGGCTACCTCCGCTCGATGCTCGACGTCGTGCTCTTCCCGGAGATCTGGGAGCTGCGGACCCACCTGTAGGCGGGGGTCGTTCCTCCCGGCCCGGCGTGGTGCTCACACCCTTGCCGGGCGGCCGTGGTGTCGGGTTCACTGACGTGGATGGGGCCGGTGGCGTACCGCGTTCGCAGCGTGCTCCGGATCCGGTGGACGAGCGCGATCGCGACTGCGTTGATCGTCGCCGCCGTGGGAGGCCTCGTGCTGACGCTCGTCGCGGGAGTCACCAGGACCCTCAGCGCGCCGTCCCGCTACAGCGCCGCGGAGGGCGACGAGTACGACGTCTCGATCGAGCAGCAGGGTGGTCGTGCACGCGCAGCGGAGGTCGCCGCACTGCCCGCCGTTGCGGCGGCCGACATGGCCTCGTTCGTCTTCGCGGGCGTCACCCGCGGCGGCTTCGAGAACGCGACCGAGGCGTTCGTCTTCGCTGGATCGCCGCGTGCGTTCGGTGCGCGTCTCCTCGACGGACGCCAGCCGGATCCTGCGGTGCCTGGCGAGTTCGTCGCCACGGAATCGTGGCTGGCTGTGGCCGACGCGGACATCGGCGACAGGTTCGAGGTCGTGACCATCACGCAGGAGCAGGCGGACGAGCTCGGCTTCGACGTTGCTGATCCCGCGGGACCGACCGTTCCTGCGACGCTCGTGGGCGTCATCGGCGGGCCGAGCGAATTGCAGACGAGATGCCGCTCGCAGCGTTCGGCTTCGGGTTGCTCGACGCAGGCGATGTCGGGGTCGCCAACAGCATCGGCGTGCTCGCGCTCGAGCCAGGAGCGACGGTGGAGGACCTGCGCGCGCAGCTCGATGCGCGCCCCGGCGGCGACGCCTTCGGGCTCGGTGCGGCGGAGTGGGTGCCGGCGGATGTGCGCACTGCGGTGCGCGCACAGGGCCAGGGGCTGGCGGTCGTGGCGGCGATCGTCGGCCTCGCAGCAATCGCTGTCGTCGGTCAACTGCTCAGCCGTCAGGTGCGGTCGTCCGCTGCGCAGCGTCTCGCGCTGCGGGCGGTCGGGCTCACACGAGCGCAACTCGTCGCAGACCCGGTGTGCTCGACAGCGCTTCCCGTGGCCGCCGGCTGCATCGGCGCAGCGGTCGTGGCGTACGCGGCGTCCGGCGTCTTCCCCCTCGGTTTCGCTCGGCGCGTGGAGCCGGATCCCGGCGCCCGCGGCGACCCGTTCGTGCACCTCGTCGCGCCGATCCTGCTCGCGTTCGTACTCGTCGCGTGGGTGCTGGTCGTTGTCGCACTCGCGGAGCGCGTGCCGCGCGTGGCGAGTCGTCCCGGACCGCTCGAGTCGATCCTGCGTCGGATCGGAGTCGGCCCCGCTCCGACCGGCACCCGCTTCGCCGTGATCCGTCACCCGCGTGACCCAGCGTCGGTTCGGACGCCGATCGTCGGGCTCGTGCTGATCCAGGTCGTCGTCGTAGCCGCGGTCACGTTCGGGTCGAGCGTCGACCGTCTCATCGACAATCCGGCCAGGTTCGGCGCGAACTTCGACTTCGCGACGGGCGCCGGCGGCGACGAGGTGCCGGAGGACATTCGCAAGCTGCTCGTGGAGGACCCGGAGGTCGAGGACGTCACGCTCTACGGCACCTTGTTCGCGAGCGTCGGCACCGTCTCGCTCGACGTCACCGGGATGCAGCCCGTGCGGGGATCGCTCGCACCCGACGTCCTGGCCGGACGCCTCGCCGCTCGCGCCGACGAGATCACTCTCGGTCGCGTCGCGGCACGCGATCTCGACGTGGGCATCGATGACGAGATCCTGATCGTCGGTGCGAGCGGGGCCGTGCGGTTCCGCGTGACCGGCCTCGCCGTCATCCCCAGCATCGAGGGTGGCGACGGCGTCGGTGAGGGCGGTGTCGTCACGGTCGACGGGCTGAGCAGGCTCGATCCGAGCGCGACGCTCGGGGCCGCCGCCGTGCGGATGCGCGCGAATGCCTCCCCCGATGCCGTACGGCGGCTCGCCGACGCGCTCGGCGGGACCGTCGGGCTGCCGAATCCTCCGTCGTCGATCGTGAACGTGAGCCGTGCGCGCAGCACACCGTGGATCGTCGCCGGGTCCCTCGCGGCGCTCGGCGTGTTGAGCATGAGCCATCAGCTGATCATGTCGACACGGCGGCGCCGGCGAGACCTGGCGATGCTGCGCGCGCTCGGCGCAGAACGACGATGGGTGTCGAGCGTCGTGCACTGGCAGGTGACGGTGCTCGCGGTCGCCGTGTCTGCGCTCGCGGTTCCGCTCGGGATCGCCGCCGGCAACGTCGTGTACCAGTCGTACATCGATCGCATCGGGGCGAGGACCGACATGAGTGTGCCGTTCGTGAGGCTGGCGTCGCTCGTGATCGGCCTCGTCGTGCTCGGCAATGTCGCCGCAGCGGTCGCCGCGTCGCGTGTGCGGCGGGAGCCACCTGCGAGCTCGCTCGCATCGGAGTGAGCGCCGGTCGGGATCACTGGCCGGACAGCCAACGGCGCACCATCGTGCGCTGCACGTTCGCGACCCGGTGGAGGATCCGCGGCGTCAGCGCGAGCATGACCAACCCGAAGATCCCGATGCCGGCGACAGCGCCGACCCGGCCCCATCCGTCGAGGACGGGGGAGAACGCAATCGGGACGTCGGCGGTGTCCGATGCGGACATGAACGCCTGGTACACGGGGAACGCAGTCGCACCTGCAGCGACGGACCAGAGCACGACGGCCGTCGTGAACGTTCCGATGCCGACCGGCAGGGAGACGAGCGCGTCGGCGATGCCCTTCCACGACGGAAGGTCGGTGAGCATCCGCCGACAGCGCGCCCACCAGCCACTGCCACGTTCGATCACCGGGTGCGGCGGTGGGTCGATGTCGAGAAGCGCGCGAGCCGTGGCCCGTTCGACCGCCGCGATCATGCGGCCGACGCCGAAGAACGCTGCCATCAGCGGCAGTCCGACGACGGTGACCACGGCTCCGGTCGAGACGGAGAGGCCGGTGACGGCGACGGAGAACCACCCGACGCCGAGCGGGAGGCGAGCAGGAGCGCCGCCGTCTCCTTCCATGTCTCGGGGGAGGCCAGCGGGGCGAACCAACGGCGGACGGCGGCGAAGGGTGTGCGGGAAGCGGAGACGTGCGTGTGTGTGGTCATGCGGTCATCGTCGAGGAATCGCTGCGCCGCGTCATCGGCTCGCCGAACTGTTGTCGCGCCTCTCGCGTCGATCCCGAGGAGGAGGGTCACGTCCGCCTGCAGGACCACGTCAAGGGCCGCAGCCGCGCGACGCCGGGTCCGCCCTTGTCCAGCAAATCTCTGCGGTCGGGCCGCGGGGCGCAGCGCTGTCAGGTCAGCGCGCCCGTTCGGGCTCACACAGCCGACAGCGCCTCCGGATCCGCGACGATCGTCGCCGGATCTCTCTGCTCACCCGACGTGCTCGATCCGCTCCTGGCGTTCCCTCGATGCAGGGGATCCACCCGCGGAGCCGACGACGGGCTATCCAGTCGCTGCCATCGGCGCGGATCTGGGCCCGCAGGTGCACGACCGGGAGCGCCTCGGCACGCGCCATGGCGAGCAGTTGTGCCACCCGGTCCGGAAGGTCGGGTGACGTCGCGGAGGCCTCGGCCGCCCAGAAGTCGTTCTGCAGATCGACGAGGACGAGTGCGTGCCCGCTCCAGCTCATCCGTGCAGCTTCGCGGACGACGTGCTCGCCCTGTCACAACCCCGGTCTACCGTGTCGCCGAAAGCAGCGTGAAGGGAACGCCATGACCACACTCGAGAACCGGCCGAACACCGCGCTCCTCGTCGTCGATGTGCAGAGCGGCGTCGTCGAGGGCGCGCACGAGCGCGATGCCGTCGTCGCGAACGTCGCGAGCCTCGTCGAGAAGGCGCGCAAGGAGAAGGTGCCGGTCGTCTGGGTGCAGCACTCCGACGACGGGCTCGAGCGGGGGAGCGACGAGTGGAAGATCGTCCCCGAGCTCGCGCCGGACGCAAGCGAGCCGCTGATCGAGAAGAGCTACGGGGACTCGTTCGAGGCGACGAACCTGGAGGCGGTCCTGTCCGATCTCGGCGTCGGCCGGCTCGTCGTCGTCGGCGCGCAGACGGACGCGTGCATCCGCTCGACGCTGCACGGCGCGTTTGCACGCGGGTACGACGCCACGCTCGTCAGCGACGCGCACACCACCGAGGACCAGAGCTCGTGGGGCGCGCCCACACCCGATCTCGTGGTCGCGCACACGAACCTGTACTGGAAGTACCAGTCAGCGCCGGGCCGCACGGCCGGCACCGTCGAGACCAAGGACGTGGAGTTCCGGTCGACACCATGATCTGACCGCCTGTTCGCGGGGTCCACAGTCCAGCTTCATCAGCAGCCGGCTGACGTGCGTCTCCACGGTCGCGTGGCTGACAAACAGCGTGGTCGCGATCTCGGCGTTGGACAGGCCGCGGGCGACGAGGGCGAGCACCTCCCGCTCGCGATCGGTCAGCTGCCCCAGCGACGCTGCCGCGGCGGCCGTGTTGCCCGGTTCCGGACGTCGGGCGAACTCCTCGATCAGCCGCCGCGTGATCCGCGACTCGATCAGCGCATCGCCAGCGTCTACGACGCGCACTGCGTGCAGCAGGCGACCGGCATCGTGTCCTTCAGCAGGAACCCGCTCGCCCCGGCGCGCAGCGCCTCGTGGACGTACTCGTCGAGATCGAACGTCGTGAGGATGACGACACGCGTCGCCGCGAGGGAAGCGTCGCAGGTGATCCGTCGCGTCGCCTCGAGACCGTCCATCACCGGCATCCGGAGTCCATCAGCGCCGTCGCCCGTGGGGCCCTCGACCGCGGTCGCAGCGAGGCCACGGCCGTCGTCGACGACCTCGACCGCCACCGCTCCCGGCTGGTGGCGCACAGCGACGTCGACGCGGGTCGGCCTGCCGGCGTGCTTGATCACG
>Ga0136611_10003615_pt1 | contig 10812 bp, 8 predicted proteins | sample AntDrymUQ2232306_2_FD_106645 | JGI IMG/M metagenome (GOLD analysis project Ga0136611, IMG submission 106645) | Polar desert sand microbial communities from Dry Valleys, Antarctica - metaG UQ223 (23.06) | ecosystem: Environmental > Terrestrial > Soil > Desert | place: Antarctica: Dry Valley... | reverse complement strand
TTCGTGCTCCGTGACGATCGAAAACGTCGGGCTCTGGACCGGTCCCTTCACACCAAGACCTGAGGCAATGCCCTGGGTCAACGTCGTCTTGCCTGCGCCCAGTTCACCGTGCAAAAGGACAACGTCGCCTGTCCGGAGGTGGCTGGACATCGATTGGCCGAAAGCGCGCATGGCATCCGCGTCGGGAATGTCGAAAATGTCGTCCGGGATCATGACGATGCCGTCGCCGGAAAGGCGACGGACGGCATCCGCGTCGAAACCCGGACAGTGGCTCCAACCTGAAACGCAGCTTCCGGACCGCTCGTGGCCTTGATGGTGACTCCGGAACGGAGCCGGACGGAGAGGGACTGGTATCGCCCAAAGTATTCGCGGCGGATAACCAGACCAGCAGTTGAATCGTCTTCCGTAGCCGCGGTCAATGTGACGCATTCAGGCCGAAGCAAGACGTCCACAGCTCCGGTACGGGGCTCCATCAGCTCCAGACGCCCGATCTCCGTTTCGGCAACATGACCGGAGGCGGTTCCGGCAAGAAAGAACGACTCGCCGATAAAGCTGGCGACTTCACGACTCAACGGCTGGCGATAGAGGGCTTCCGGGTTGTCGACTTGGACGATGCTGCCCCGAAACATCAAGGCAACCTGGTCGGCCATGCCAACGCTTCTTCCTGGTCGTGTGTGACGAGCACCGCGGTGGCTCCAGCGTCGCGCAGGATGTCGCGCACCTCACCGCGGACACTGATCCGGAGTTCAGGATCAAGGTTGGAGAACGGCTCGTCCATGAGCAGGATGCGCGGCTTGGGCGCAAGGGCCCGAGCCAGGGCCACTCGCTGCTGCTGCCCACCGGAAAGATCCTGGGGCATGCGATCCCCGAAACCCCCGAGACCAACGAGTTCGAGCGATTCATCGACCCGCCGCCGGGCGTCTCCCCCTCGGCCAAGACCGAACGCAACGTTACGGGCAACCGAGAGATGCGGAAACAGCGCGTAGTCCTGGAAGACCATTCCTATCCGACGGCGCTCGGGCGGGTCGTGTCGACCGGCGCCCGCGACCAGGTCGCCGTCGACCTCGATGCACCCGCCATCGATCGTCTCCAGGCCGGCAATCATGCGCAATGTCGTCGTTTTGCCGCACCCGCTGGAACCGAGGAGCGCCATGATTTGACCGGTCGTGACCGACAGGCTCAGGTCTTGGACAACCGGCACGTCTCCGAATCGCTTTTGAATGTTGAGGCATAGAAGCGCGCGAAGGTTCGAACGGTCACCGGACGCTGGACGTTGGATCACCAGGATACTCCGATTGGGGAATGAGATTCGGGACCGGCATGCTGCATCGGGAATGGATATCAATCGCCTGAAGTCCAATTCAGCCCGCCTGGTCCAATCCTCGCCGGGACAGCAGGAAGCTCGGTATGGCCGAGACCGCTATCAGTATCAATGCTGGCGCTGCCGCCCTGCCATACGCGCCAGTCTGGGTTGCTTGCCAGATACCGGTCGCCAGCGTCTCGAACTCGATCGGCGCCAGCATCATGGTCACCGGGAGCTCCTTCATGACCGTCAAGGCGACGAGACTGAAGCCGGCAACCAGGCCGGGTCGAGCCAGATGCAAGGTGACCCGTCGCAACGTGCCGAGCACATTTTCGCCCAGGGTTCGGGATGCTTCCTCCACGCGAGGGCTGATCTGCAACAGGGAAACCCGCTCCGCTCCCAGTGCCTGGGGAAGGAACCGAACCGCGTACCCAATGAGGAGCAGCCAGATCGTTTGATACAACGAGGGTACGTAGCGAGCGCCGATGTAGACGAAGGCGAGGGCGATCGCGACGCCCGGCAGGGCATACCCAAGATAGGTTTGCCGTTCGAGCAGTGTCGTAAAACGATTGCGATAGCGTACCGAGAGCACGGCGGTCGGCAAGGCCAGGGCCACCGTCACCACACCCGCCGCCAGGCTGACCGATGCCGAGTTGACCGCCTGGCCCCAGAGTCGCCCGACCGCCTCACCCGTTGAGGTACCCCGCATCATCCAGTAGATCAGGACCAGCAGCGGCAGCACCACCGAACTGACAAAGATGATCGCGCAGTATCCAACCCCGAGCCACTTCCAACGTCCGAGATCGACCCGGCGCACGGTGCGCGCAGCTCCGGTGGCGACCCGATATTGCCGCGCCCGCCCGCGCACCCACCACTCAAGGGCAAGAATCATGATCGTGAAGGCGACGAGCACCAGCGCCAGTGAGGCGGCGGCAGTCCGGTCGAAGCTGGATTGATACTGCACGTAAATGGCGCGGGTGAAGACATCGAACCGCATCAGCGAGACGACCCCGAAATCGGAAACGGTATAGAGCGCAGACAGTAACGCGCCCGCAGCGATCGCTGGCCGGAGTTGAGGGATCATCACCCGGAAGAAGGATTGGAACGGTCCCAGTCCGAGACTTCGCGCCGCCTCTTCAAGGGCGGGATCGATACCCCAGAAAGCAGCCTGGACACCGAGGTACACATAGGGATAGCTAAAGAGCGTCAGTGCCCACCAGCTCCCGAAGAATCCGTAGATAGAGGGCAGGCGCTCGATCCCGAACGGTCCTTCCAGCCACCCCTGGAAAATTCCGCGCGGACCCATAGCGGCCACGATGGTCAGTGCACCAACGTAACTTGGTATCACCAGGGGCAGGGCGGCAACCACCGTCCAGAAGCGCTGGTTGGGCAGGTTCGTACCAGTCGTGAGCCAGGCAAGCGGCACGGCGATCAACGACGCCGAAACTGCCACCGAGGCGGCGAGGAGTGCGGTGTTCCGGATGACGACGAAGGTACGAGCCCGAATCAGGGTATCGGGTATCGCTGAACCACTGTCGGTGGCCCGAACGATCAAATAGACGACTGGGGCAAGCATCAACAAAGCAACCATCAGGGCCGGAATCACGAAGATCATTGGTGGGAAACGCATGGCGAATGGACGCATACGGTGCGAGCCAATGATCATGTTCCCGTGCGCTGGACCAGTCACCTTGCCACCAATCGCCATCGTCCTATTGAAACCATCCCTTCGTCCAGAAGGTCACGACATACTGACGTGACCTTCTGGATCCGGACTCTTCGTCGAGCTGGCTAGAGGAGACCGACGTCGGTGAGCAGGGCGACCGTGCCTTCCAGGTCGGCGAGATCGGTCAGGTCGATATCTGGCGTCTGGATGTCCGCGAGCGGCGGAAGGTCGGCCCTCGGCTCAACACCCGCGATCAGGGGGTATTCTGACGTGTTCTCGGCGAAATACGTTTGCGCGTTTGTGCTGAGGAGTACGTCGAGCGCCCGCAAGGCCTGATCCGGGTTCGGGGACTCGGCCAGGATGCCTCCCCCCGCAATGTTGACAAGGGCACCGACATCGCCGTTGGGGAAGTAGTAGTTCGCCGCCGGTTGCTCGCCTTCTTCGGTAATCTTTTCCCAGAGGTAATAGTGGTTGACCAAGCCAGTCGCGATTTCGCCGGCGCAAACCGCGGTTACGATCTGACCATTTCCTTCGTACGCCACCGTCCCATTGTCGATCATGGCCTGTAGCCAATCGCGGGTCGCATCCCCACTCAACTCCTGGCGCAGTGCCGTGACGTGCGACTGGAAGGACGCATTCGTTGGCGCCCAGGCTACCTGCCCAGACCACGATTCATCGGTCAGGTCCACGAGCGATGTCGGCAGGTCGGCCCCGGTTAGCATCTCGGTGTTGTAGACAAGGACCCGAGCACGAGCTGACAGCCCAACCCACAGACCATCAGGTGAAACGAATCGTGGGTCGACCCGATCAAGGAGATCAGCCGGCAGGGGGGCGAGCCGGTCTTCGTTTGCGAGTTGACCAAGCGCCCCGGCGTCCTGGGCGATGAAGAGGCTGGCCGGGGAGTTCGTGCCTTCTTCGAGAATCCGAATCGCAATCTCACCGGTGCTGCCGTAGCTAACCTGGGCATCGATCTCACCATCGGATTCGATGATGTCGATCACCCCGGCGATGAGGTCCTCACTTCGACCGGAATAGATCGTGAGGTCACCAGGCGCACCGAGCAATGTCGTTGCCGGCGTGGCCTCGGGCGAGGCGACCTGGGCGGCCGCCAACGAAGATCCGGAAGCGATCCCCGCCAAGCCAAGGGCGCCACCCGCGGCGCCCTTGAGGACCGAGCGCCGGTCACTCGCAGTTGATCCAGTTCCGGAGATGGTTTGCAGCACTGGTCGAGACTTCACGATGTTGCTCCCTCTTTGCGCCATGCACGGCGCCACTTGCCCGCGCGCTGCGGAACCACTCCGCAACCCTCCTTCACGGCGACCATCGCCGCTCAGGTGCTACCCTTTCAGTTCAACCAGGTGGTGACTTCGTCGATGGAACGACGCTGCCGGTCCGGAGCGTCCATTGCCGGATACCCGAGATAGATGAAGCCGAGCATCCGGGCCCGGGAGGAAAGGCTGAAGTGATCACGGATCTCGGGCTCGAAGGTTATCCAGCCACTGCGCCAGATCGCTGCCAGGCCAAGTGCGTGAGCCGCGAGCAGCATGTTCTGCGCCGCGGCGCAACCGGCCGCAATCTCCTCAATCTCGGGGACGGATTCATCTGGTGAAGGTTCAACGGCGATCGCGATGACGCAGGGAGAACGCATCGGTTTTGAGGCGGCCTTCGCCGCCACCGATTCCTGGCGGACTGGATCGGTTTCACGTTTCGCGGCGACACGGCCCATGGCGCGGCCGAGATCGGCCCGCGCCTCGCCTTCGAGCACGAAGAATCGCCACGGCTCAGTCAGGTGATGGTTAGGCGCCCAGGTGCCAGCTTGCAGGATCTGGCGAACCTGGGAACGATCCGGCGCAACCCCCGTCATTTTGCCGATGCTGCGACGGTTGCGGATTGCGTCCAGAATTGGGTGCGAGACACTCTCGGAAACAGGCGCGTTCGGAAATACGACTCCGCTATTGACCATCAGGGACTGCTCCTCAAGTTCAGGGCTGCGTTTCAGGCCAAACCGATATCTGACCAAAAGCATCAGAATAATCATGACCGATCAGGTCGGAATTGTGCAAGGACGATTGTGCATGTCAGTCCGGATCGCCTCGCTTTTGAGCGGGTGATTGGTGCGAATGCGTGGACAGGAGAGGGACGAGACACTGGCAAGACATCGAAAGGCTTCGATTACAAGCTCGACATGTTCACCAAGGACGTTGGGATGACGAGCGGTGCATCTCAATCTTTTCGCAGGCGATTTCCTCAGAAGGATGCGGCTCTCAGCCGAAGTGGTCGAACGCTCCTTGATGGGAATAGACAGGAACGCCATTCCGCAACAGAGTCAGGTCGGACGCGGGATCGGCAGGCACAATACGTCCAATCGAGGTCAGGGATGCGCCAATCGTCGCGGCCTGAGCACGTAGCTCCTCGAAACGGTTTCGGGGCACCGTGAGCAGCAGCTCGTAGTCCTCGCCGCCACGCGTCGCAAACTGCTCGAACTCGTCGGGAAACAATGCACGCACGGCAGGAGCAATGGGGACCTGATCAAGTTCGATCGCGGCGGATACGCCGCTCGCCGTGAGGATCCTGGGCAGGTCACCCATTAATCCATCGCTCAGATCCATGGCGGCCGTTACTCCCAAACCGTGTAACACCAGGCCGAGCGCGATACGCGGGTTTGGACGGAGGTGGGCGGCGATCAGGAGCGGACCACTGGTTCCCGGATCCATCCTCCGTTCAATCAGTGCCATACCCGCTGCACTGGCCCCCAGCGTTCCGCTGACCACAACCAGGTCGCCCAGCCGGGCGCCAGTCCGTGTCATCGCCTGGCCCGGCCGCACGCCGCCCAGCAACGTGACGCTCAGCGTGACATCGTTGGGAACGCGGACCACGTCACCACCGGCAATCACGACGTTGTGCATTGCAGCGAGCGAGCCCAGACCCTGGTAGAGCGACTTGATATCAGCCACAAGCTCCTTTCCAGTCAGGCCAAGGACGATGGTCGCGATGTGCGGGCGAGCCCCCATCGCCGCAATATCGGACATATTCACCGCCAGCATCTTGTGGCCAAGGCTCGTCCAGTCGGTCCAGTCCAACCGGAAATGGACGTGCTCAACCAGCGCATCGGTCGTGATCACGACCGAGTGGCCGGGAGCCGGATTCCAGATTGCGGCGTCGTCACCGATACCCAGCCCAAGCTCGCCCGACGTCCGGGCGGCAACAGGCAACGACTCCGTCAACCGTTCGATGAGCTCGAATTCTCCGATATCGCGCACGCGAACCCGGGCGTCATCCACGCGTCAAACCTCCTCGTCAAAATCGAAAGGCCTCGCAGGGCCCCTGCATACCATCCATGATCCAACAACCACCCCGGATCGGTCCGGCGGCCGGGATGGCTCAGGCAGATGGTATGGTTCACGCTGCGGAAACCATGCGATGCATCGTGTCACTACAAACCCATTGGAGCCTTGGACGAGTGTCCCCCTCAACTTCCAACGATTATCCCACCCCTGCCGATGGCGACCGTCAACCATCCCAGTCATCTCCACTGTCACATCTCCTGGAGTCGGCGGACAGTGAGGGCACTACGCGGAGTGCGCGGTCCATGGCGGCCGCCATCGAGCAGTTCGCGGTGCACTATCCCTTCCCCCTGGACGAATTCCAGCGGCAGGCAATCCGGACGCTCTTGCAAGGTGACTCGGTGATGGTCGCGGCGCCGACCGGTTCCGGCAAGACCGTGGTGGCCGAATTCGGCATCTACGATGCGTTCCGACGTACCGGGCGCGTCTTCTACACTGCGCCGATCAAGGCGCTCTCTAACCAGAAGTTCCGCGATCTCCGCCAATTTTATGGGAACGACGTTGGCCTCCTGACCGGCGATGTGTCGGAAAACCGCCACGCGAGGATCCTGGTAATGACCACGGAAATCCTGCGAAACATGCTCCTGCAAAGTCCTTGGGAACTCGACGGCGTGGAGTGCATCATTTTCGACGAGATTCACTACCTCGCTGATCCCGACCGGGGGACGACGTGGGAAGAGTCGATCATCCTTTGTCCCGACCACATCCAGCTAATCTGCCTCTCCGCCACCGTCACCAATGCTGACGAAATCGCGGGCTGGATCGGACGGACCCATCGCCAGATCAGGCTGATCACGCACAACCAGAGGCCTGTGCCGCTGGCCCTTTACTACTATCACGACGAATCGCTCACGATGGTCATCGATCACCTCGGACGCACGATCAAGGATTTCTCGAAAGTTGGCGGCGAGCTCCGGCGCCAACCTGGCCGCCCGAACCGCGGCCGGCCATCGGGCCGTGACGCCCGGGCGATGGACGAGCCGCAGCCTCGCGAAATCATCGACGCGCTGGCCAGCGGCAAGCTGCTGCCCGCCATCTATTTCCTGTTCAGCCGCAACGATTGCCAGGCGTTTGCCGAACAGCTGGCACTCATGATCCCGGATCTTGTCGGGCCGCCGCAGCGCGAGCAGATCGAACAGATCCTGACGACGTATCACAACAGCTTGCGGCCGGAAGATCGCGAACTGGACCAGGTGAAGGTCATCAGCCGGCTCGCCCGGCACGGGATCGGGTTCCATCACGCGGGCCTGTTGCCAGTGCTCAAGCAGCTCGTCGAAGTGTTGTTCAGCCGTGGATTGATGCAGGTGGTGTTCGCGACCGACACACTGGCGCTGGGTGTCAACATGCCCGCCCGGACGGTCGTCATCGGTCGGATGAGCAAGTGGGATGGCCGTCGCCGGCGACCACTGATCCCCAACGAGTTCCAGCAGATGTCGGGCCGCGCGGGCCGCCGGGGCATGGACAAATTCGGGCATGTCGTCGTTCCCTACTCGCCGTGGGTCCCATTCAAGGAGGCGCTGGCAATCGCGACCGGGCCTCTGCATCCGGTTCGTTCTGCGTTCGCGATTCGATACAACACGGTCCTCAACCTGTGGGATCCACCGCACGGCGAACGTGTTCGCCAGATGCTCCAGCGTAGCCTGGCCCAGTACCAGACCAGCCAACGGATCCGGCTCATCGAGAACGATATCCTCGATATCGAGAGCGAACTCGCGGGCCTGGTCCACGGCCGGCAGGCGGAAATCCAGCACCTCGACGAATCGTTCGAGGAGTTCCGGAGTATCGATCGACGGTTGCAGACCGCCCGGTCGACACAGCGGAAGATCGACCAGGAACTGGCGGACCTAAGCCTGCAAACGCGAGCGGGAACGCCATGGACCGAGCCAGGCCGCCAGGCATTGCGCAAGGCGTTTCGGTTTGCCGCCGCCGGAACGGTGGTCCACACGCTTGATTTCGGCTGGGCAACCTTCGTCGGACGTGGAACCCAGGGCGGGATCGGCATCTTCCTCAGCGCTCGTGATCGCGAACTGCATACGTTGGCCGAGTATCGCCTGATCGATTACCTGCCAGACGAGTTGACGGTCACCATTCCTGAGGCACTGGTCGAGCCGGCTGACGCGAACGTAGCTCCGGACTCCCTTGTGCCGATGGACGAGTTCGACAGGATATTCGAGCAGATGGCTGCGCTCGACCTGCCGGACCTCGACGCGATGGCGGAGGAATACCGATCACGCGAGCGCGAGACTCATGACGCCAAGCGCGCCGGGCTCAAGGTCGAACGGGATGCCATCAACGACGACATTCGCGCGCTGCAGGCGGAGAAGGTCAACCACCCCTTCGCGGACACCTCCAACCGGAAGCAGCACCAGGCATTCCTGCGTCGGCGCGACAATTTGGAACAGGAACGCAACGCGCTGTCAGACGTGCTCGAACGAGAGATCGAAGCCGAGGATATCCGAATTCGCAACGTCATTCGCGGCATTCGAGACGTGCTTTCCCGATTCGGCTACCTGCGCCAGGGCTATCCGACCGAACAAGCTGACATGCTCGCCGACATCTTCGACAACGATGGGTTGATCCTCTGCGAATTGATCGACCGGGGCACGCTCGATCCGCTCAGTCCCGAAGAACTGGCGGAGTTATTCTCGTGGTTCAGTTTCGACCGCGAGTATCGCTACGCCAACCACTTCACGTTGCCCGAGCGGCTGGTCCTTGCCCGCCGTCGGCTCGAAGAGCTGGAACACGACATCCTGAGCGAGGAACGGGACCTCAAATTGTTCATCTCGGAGGGGCACAACCCCAGCTTCTATGGGGCCACACTGGCCTGGTCGCACGGTTCGACGATGGTGCAGATTGGCGAGCAAATGGAGCTTTCCGAGGGCGACCTTGTCCTGACCTTCAACAAGACCATCGACCTTATGCGGCAGGTGCGCGAGATGCTGATCGGCGTCATGCCCGAGCACGTGCTCGTCAACAAACTCGTCATTGCCGAGCGGCGTCTGCGGCGTGGGATCGTCGAGCAATCGCTGAGCCTCGGCTTCTCGCCGATCGCGATTGGCGCTGACGCCGACGATCCGGATGACGCAGTCGGCGAGCCAGACGACACGCTTACTGACGAGGCGGCAACGGTCAATTAGCACAATCTGGTATCTCCCCTTAAATACGAACACATGTGCTAATCTTGGACGAGCCTTACCAATGGCCTTGGCGACCGGTTCTCGTTCGGAGGTAGCCCATGTCCACATTGAGCCCGACCGCCGTTGCTCGCGCCTGGTGGCAGGCGGTCGATCGGGCAGACTTTGATTCAGCGGTCAGCCTGATGTCGCCTGATGCCGTGATCGATTGGCCGCTATCAAACGCGCGCATGGCCGAGCCCCGGCTGTGGCAACAGGTGAACGAGCACTATCCAGGCCGGTGGGCCGCGTCGGTGCAGTCATTAGTGGCCGATGGCGACTCGGTCGTCACGCTTACGGACATCAGCGATGGCAGCATAAACGTGGTTGCAGTCTCGTTCTTTACCGTGCACAACGGCCAAATTACCAACCTGGTGGAATATTGGCCCGAGCCCTACGCCCCGCCTGAAGCTCGATCGCAGTGGACCGTTCCGATCGCAACCTGCCTTTCCCAAGCAAGGAAATGACGATGCTCTCAACCTATGCCCTGCCTGCATCGGTATACAACGACGCTCGACGTGCCGTCGCTGAGGGCCGCGCCTTCGTCGAGCAGGCTGGATTCCCACTCGGTGTGGCAATGATCGACCACGCCTGGAACGGGGGTTCGTCGGAGGCGGTGATCCAGCACCTGGGCGCGTTGCAGAATGACGATGGTGGACTTGGGCGTGGGCTCGAAGTGGACATCGAGTCCCCAGCCAGTAACCCGTTCGCCGCGCGCCTGGGGATGATTATCGTGCTCGGTCTGGACGATCAACGCGCCAACAGCCTGACCAGGATGGCGGGGCTACAACAGTGGCTCACTGCCAACCAGGCCGAGGACGGCGATTGGCATTTTTCGGAGGGAACGAAAGACGCGGAACTGGCGCCGTGGTTCGCGGCCTAGAGTTTCCCCTCGCTGAACCCGGCCTGTTGCGTGGTCGGACTCGCCAACCGGCTCGGCATCGCAACGCCGGACATGCTGGAACGCATTGCACAACTCTTCTCCGAGAAGGCGACGCTGGACGATGCGCGAACCGGTGACTTCTACACATTATTGCCTTACAGCGAGTATGCCGGAGGAGTCACCTGGACAGGTCGCGACTCATTTCTGGATGCGATTACCCGGAACATCGTCGAGAGCGACCAGGCAGATACCTACGCCGACGCGGGTCACTTCTGGGAACATGTGCTCGGCGGTGGTCCCGATCTTGCCGCCAGAATCCCCGTTGACGTTCTCTCGCGAAACGCGGATCGACTGCTGGTCGAAGGGTTACCGGACGGCGGTTGGCCGACGCCATATAACGAGGCCTGGCGACCGCTTCTCACATCCCACGCTTGTATCACGCT
>Ga0136611_10003614_pt1 | contig 10812 bp, 10 predicted proteins | sample AntDrymUQ2232306_2_FD_106645 | JGI IMG/M metagenome (GOLD analysis project Ga0136611, IMG submission 106645) | Polar desert sand microbial communities from Dry Valleys, Antarctica - metaG UQ223 (23.06) | ecosystem: Environmental > Terrestrial > Soil > Desert | place: Antarctica: Dry Valley... | reverse complement strand
GCCAAGTGCTGTGTTCGTCGCGTTTGCGCTCTGCACGACGGCGCTCGCCTCGGCGCCATCCCTCGCCACCTGTCCGGGATCGGGCGCGGCGGGCTGGCAACCACTGGTTAGCACCGCGAGCGCCCCAATAACTTTGATCAGCCATGGCGCTCGGCGATATGCGCGATTCAAAGCATCTCCCGTTCCTGTCAAAGTCCTGGCGCGCGCCACTCATCAGCGAGATCAGACGATGAAGTGGCCCGCCGCTCTCACTGTATCGAGCTGGATGCCGGGCTGCCATAGCCAATTCGTCCCAAACCGGGTGGGCATGGGCCCGCGTACGGTCGGAACGCTATCCGCCGTCGCGAGATGGATCGGCGGGGCGTGGCGGAGCGAGCGTCTCGCGGGCTGCGGCGATCTGGGCGCGGCACCCGTCTTCAGGGGGGCGCGTTTGGCCACCCTTGAGCTTCTCACCGTGGGCGATATGATGCTTCCGAAAGGCAAGCTCGGCAGCGGCCTGAAAGAACTGCCGCTGCGCACGGCGCACCGCAGGTCCACGCTGCCCGGCATCCGCAAGGGCGCGGCGGCGGGCGGCGGTGTTGGACAAAAGCGCGTGCTCCTGCGCGGTGAGCACGCCGCCCGTTACCTCCCCACCGAGCTGCTCGCGAATGATGCGAGACTCACGGGCGCACGCAGCGCGTGACACGGCATACAACAGGAGGGTCGCGGGCACGAGCAACGCGAGTGCCTGCAAGCCCAGGCGGGCGGGTGCGGGAAACTCCTCACCCAGGCTGATCGCGAGTAGAACTGCACCGGTGTTCCACAGGGCGTGCTGGAGCACGGCGAGCGCCCAGCCGGCGACCGGGACGACGAACCGGAGTACGCCCACCCCGTGCCGTCCCCGTGCCCAGCCAACGGCCGCGCCGGTGGTTCCGGTGAAGAGCGCGTGCGCCGCGCCGGTAAGCACCGGACGGAGCAACCACTCTGCCCCCAGGCCCGCGAGGCCACGCTCCAGGTACGCGCCGCCGAGGTACAGCACGTCCTCCGTTAGCTCGAACCCCATCCCGATCAGCGCGCCATACACCAGACCATCGAGCACGTTGTCGAACTCCGCGCGGAACATCACGAGCAACCCGAGAAGCGCGATCCCCTTCAGGGTCTCCTCGATCAGGGGCGCGCCAAGCGTGACCGCGAAGAGTTCACCAAGCAGGACGGCATTGATGGAGTTGAAGATACCCGCGAAGAGGGTCGCGACCAGCGCTCCCCAGCCAAACGCCCCAAACACCATGCTCCAGGGCTCGCGCTCGTACCGGTCGACGGAGAGAACAAGCGCACTATAGAACGCCGCGGGAACGCACGCCGCCCCAAGACTGAGCAGCAGCCCAACGGGGTCAGGCACCGAGGCCGCAAGTGCGAGGGCGTTACACGCCAACAGGACGATGGTCAAAACGCCAAGCCCGATGGTGACGGGCGCTCTGCTGGGCGAGTGACAGGACGCTTCAGCCGGAGTCAGCGAGGCTGGGAGCGCAACACCGCAGCGGGCGCAGATGTGATCTCCCACTCGCACTGGGGCATCGCAGCGCGGACAGTGCATCCAGAAGACCTCCTCGTCGGTAAGTCTACCGGAAATCGCAGGGTGAGAAGTTCACACGGCGGGAAAGAGACTCCTCGTCGGAGCGGCAACACGGACCAGCACGCGCTCCATCCGGGCACCGGGCGGGAGATCGCCAGGCCGCACTGCCGCCTGTCCCTCCTGAAGCCCCTGCCGCTCGTCCGCGTTCATCGCCTCCAGGGCGCGCTGCAAGGCGCCCTGGACCACCGCCACCGCCGCGCTCGGCGACCCAAGCGTGCTGATGCAGCCCGGCAGACCCGGCACGCTGACGTTGTATATCGCGGGGTCATCCTCGTCTCGCTCCAGCAACACCGTAATGAGTAGCTCGCTCACATCGCCTCCTTACCACTTTACGCCTTGCCAATCATCGTATGGCCACCACGAACCGCTTACCACGCCCGCTGCGCAAAGAAAACCCTCCGTGTCGTAAATATCGCATGAACATACGCGGCTCCCAATACCAATGCGCTTGTCTGGTCCGGGATGGCGGAGTAAGCTCGGCGAGTTGATGTGTCCCGCGGGACACAAAGCGACCAGACAGGAGGTGCACAGGTGAGTGTGAGTCCGATGATCGAGAGGCCGGTGCCGCGGGAGGTGCCCACAATGCGAGTGCTCGCCATTAGCAACCAGAAGGGCGGCGTGGGCAAGAGTACCACGGCCCTGAACCTTTCGGCGGCGCTCGCGGAACGCGGCGAACGCGTCTTGCTCGTGGACCTTGACCCGCAAGCCACCGCGACGCTCGGCTGCGGCTATGACCCGGCGGACCTGGAGCACACCGTGTACGACGCGCTGATCGAGCGCGTGCCCCTCGGTCGGACGATCGTTCCAACGCAGATGGGCTTCCACCTCGCGCCGTCCAACATCGACCTGGCTGGGGCGGAGATCGACCTGCAGAACGAACCGGGACGGGACTCGCTCCTGCGCGCGGCTATCGGAGGACTGGGGGATCGCTACGATTCCGTCCTCATCGACTGCCCGCCGAGCCTCTCACTCCTGACGCTGCTCGCCCTCGCCGCAGCCACGGAGGTGATCATCCCAGTCCAGTGCGAGTACTTCGCGCTCAAGGGGCTGCAACTGCTGAAGGACACGGTCGGAAAAGTACAGCGGCGCATCAACCCTACGCTTCGGATCGGCGGCATCCTGCCGACAATGTATGACAGTCGGGCATCGCACGGCCGAGAGGTGATCGCCGCGCTCCACGAACTGTACCCCGAGGAGGTGTATCCCATCATCATCAAGCGCAGCGTCCGCCTAGCCGACGCCCCCCTCACCCATCGCAGTGTCTTGCAGTACAGCACCGGCTCGGATGCGGCAACGTCGTATCGAGCGCTGGCGTCGGAGGTGCTCCGTGAGTCGTAACAGCAGACCGTCAGTGATGCAGAGCCTGCAGCGCGGCAAGGGTGTAGACGCCCTCTTTGACGCCGCCGCACCCCCACTCCAGCTCATCGAGCGCGCGGACGTCTCACAGATCGTGGAACTCGAACTGGACTCCCTGCGTCCCAACCCGAATCAGCCCCGGCGCGAGTGGGACGGCCGCGCGCTCGATGAGCTTGTGCTGAGCGTTGGGGAAACGGGCGTCCAGGATCCCATCAAGGTTCGCACCGCGCATGATTTCGAGGGGCATTACATCATCACGGGCCACCGGCGAGCCGAGGCAGCACGGCGGGCCGGGCTACGCACGATACCAGCGCGGGTTATCCCGAATGTAGACGAGTTATCTGAGCGCATCATCATGCTCGATGAGAACGCTATGCGCCAGGATCTCAGCGTTGTGGATAAGGCGGCGGCGATTCTCAGCATCGTGGATCAGATCCCGCACGGCGAGAAGGAAGGCTTCTACTCCCGCTACAGCGTGAGCAGGCCACAGGTACACAAGTGGCGCAGGCTGCTGGAGCTCTCTGAGGAGATCCAGGACGATATCCGCCAAGGCCGCTATACGGAGCGCCACGCCCGAGCGTACTGGAAGCTGCCTCCCGCCGCGCAGGAAGCGCTACGCAACCGCATCCTGGAAGACTCGCCGACGAGTGATGCGGCGGTGGAGATGGGGCGGGCACTGCTCGCCACACTCTATGGCGCGCTCGGTGATGAGTACCGTCACGCGCCGAGACAGGAGATAGCCGCGATCGCGGAGCGTACGCTGGCACGTCCGGCGGCGGAGAAGACGCCAGAAGGGCCGCGCAAGCGGCACAGAGCGGATGTGCCTGCCTTCCAGCGACTCTTCACGCTCCAGCGGTCCCTCTCGCTGATGAGCTGGCAGGAGGTCCAGGAGGACCGGCGGCGGATGAATCCCCTGCTCGATGAGATCGTGCTCACCGGCGTGAAGCTCCGCCGACAGACCGGCACGGCGGGACTCTCCGTCGAGGAGATCGAGGAAAGCCGCGTGCGCGCTCGTGACCTCCTGGAGGAGGCCGAGGCTTGGCTGCAGGAGGTCTCTCCCACCGGCCGATAGCGCTTTGTGTCCCGCGGGACACTTCCGGTTGGCGTGGGCCAGCGGCGTGGGGTGCCGTGCCGCTGACCGGCACATGTCCCTCACCTGTGTATCCGGGACGCGGTGGCCAAACCCGAATGCTCCCACCAACGGCGTGGCATGCCCGATGCCGTGGCGGCCCGGATGCGTCCCCGTCTCGGACTGGCATTCGTCGGCGCCCCGGCGGGAACGCGGCACACCCAATGTGCAGCGAACACCGCCGGCGAACGTTGTGCCCGACACACTGGAAAACCAGGGTCACCGTCCTTCTTTTGCTCTTTGGACGCAACCATTGTATATACACCTCCTATGGTGTGTTGTGCTATACTCACGGTGTGGCGGGGCAAGCGGTGTACTTGGCCGACCTGCACATAGTGTCGATCACAGAGGAGGGATCCGAAGGGCTGTCATGGTCTGAGGGTTCCTTTTGTGTTCTATGGAGGCAGGTGAGCATTGAGCTCCGGGCCGGTGTAGCCGCGTTCCCACCGGAAAGAGGGCGGTATGGCAACAGGCACCATCAAACGGCTGACGGACAGGAACTTCGGCTTTATCGGCATGGAGGGGCGCGACGACGTGTTCTTCCACGCTTCCGCCTTGCAGGAGTCGTCCTATGACGACCTGCGCGTCGGCCAGACGGTCGAGTTCGACGTGGAGGCGGACCCCCGTGGCAAGGGCGACCGCGCCGCGAACGTGCGTCCGAGTTAAGGATCCTCACCGGCCCCGTGATTTGGGACGGGGCCGGTCGTTTCACCCGAGCGGCCGTAGTTCACAGGATCGGAGGGTTCCATGTCCAAAAAGGGCGGCGCCAAGAAGAAGGTTGTCCACAAGCCACCGATGACGAACAAGGGACCGAAGAAGAAGTAACCGCAACCCGTCCCCACACCGCAGGCAAGCCCTGCTCGCTCCCCATGGGTCTGAGTGTGCCCTGCCCGGAGATTGAGTTGTCCCTCATCGCCGTCGTGAAGACGGTTCGCCGCGCCAGGCCCGGCAACATCCCGTCGTGAGACGCTCCGGTGGCGTGATCGTCCGACAGACCATCGTCGCGACATACGAAACAGTGAAAGCAACGTAGCCGAGGAGAACTTCCATGAGCATCGCCGATAAGAGCCTGACATGCAGCGACTGCAACGAGGAGTTCGTGTTCACGGTCTCGGAGCAGGAGTACTACAAAGGTAAGGGATTCGATTACCAGCCGCAGCGGTGCGCCAACTGCCGCTCCACGCTCTTCGAGCGCCGGCGGGCCTCCGGGGTCCGCTACCGCCCCGCACGCCGCACATCATAAGCGGAGGCATTCGGAACAAAGGTGGGTGCGAAACCTGAGCCCTGTCAGGCGGGCCCAGGTAAACGGCGTGCAAGCAGCACGGTAGCATCACCGACACTCCGCTGCGTCTTGCAATAGCAGAGTTGCCCGTGGGGCCGTGTCATCCCGAACCGCGTGAGGGATCCGTAGGCTCAGACCCCAGTTATTCGCTCAACGCACAATCAAACGCAGACATGGTTAGATAAGCGGCCATGTGACCCGCAATCGGGTTGCTCGCTTTTCCGTTTCGGCGCCAGCGGGGCACGGCACGCCGTGCCCCGCCATAGTGACATGAAGTGTCGCGAAGTGGTCGAGGCGAAGACGGCTCAGTCGTCGCCGGCATGCTTGTGCCTGCCCTTCCGCACTTCCTCCAGCGCGCTGTTCCTCTCCTCCTCGGCAGCTCGCAGCACGTCGTCGCGCTTATCCTCGGTGGGGCTGAGCAGGCGGTCCCGTTTGGACTTGGCCTTGCCCAGAGTGTGGTCGCGAATCTGCACGGACGCTTTGATGAGGCTGTCCCGTCTCTGCCCGGCCAGCTCAAGTATCCGGTCTCTGTACGGCTCATACCTCGCGTCATTGTAAACTTCCAGCGAGATCTTGTTGTAGAGCGCGTTCTCCCGCTGGGATATGCTGTTGGACGCTCGGTATGCATCGAGCGACATGTTGTTGTACTCGCGGTGGGCCTTGAGGCTGATGCAGTTGAAATTCCTGTATGCGGCCAGGGCAAGTGTGTTGTAGTCGCGGTATGCATTGAGTTCCCGACAGTTGTAGTACCGGGTCCACTCCAGCCAGTCGTAGTTTCCCGCGAAGATGCGCTCCAACTCCGACGCACCGGCTGCATCGTGGTACGAGCCGCCACCGGCCGTGGCCGCTGCGCGAAGCTGCTTGGCTGCCTTTCCGTCCACGTCGAAGCCGACTATGTTGACCTCTACGCCGACGTCAGACCCCGCAAGCTTCCTGGCGGCGGCCACCGGGTCGCCGCCACATGTCTCGATGCCGTCCGAGACCAGATATACGAAGTTGCTATTCGTGCTCGGATCGAATCGGGCAAAATCCTGTCGTGCCTTCTCCAGTGCGCCAGCAACTGGGGTCCAGCCGCGCGCCTCAAACGAGGCGACAGCCTTTGAGAACTTCTGCTCGTTCAGCTTCTGAAAGGGATATACCAACTCAGTGCCGGCGCACGAAAGCGCCTTATCTTCACGGGAGTTCGACCCCTTGTGCCCGTAGACGCGCAGCGCCACGTTGGCGCTGTCCGGCAGGGTGCGGATGAAGGCAGCGAGTACTCGTCGGGCAACATTTATCTTCCTCTCACCACCCGCGCCCCCCTGCATCGAGCCGGAGGCGTCGAGGATGATCTCTATGTTGATGTTCTTTTTCAGGTCCGTCTTGAGTGACGCAGGCTTGGGACAGGAGCCCTGGGAACGCGTCCCTGCCTGGCCGCATTCTAAGTAATCCTGCGAGTACTCAACAAGACGTTGCTGGTGGCGCGCCTCTGGACTGACCGACTTAGGAGCGGTCGGCGCATCGAACTGCGAGAGCAACTCCCGGTACAGCTTCTCAGCGACCTGGCCAGTGTCCGGCGTCTCTGTCGCTCCCGCAGGCTCGGTAGCCACGACCTCACCGGTCGGCTGAGGTTGAGTTGCGGCGGTCGGCTGCGCGACCGTTGGAGCCGCCCCGCTGGTCGACTCGGCACCAGGAACGGGGTAAGTCTCTTCACGTGCCGCGGGAGTCATCTCCAGGTTCGCATCAGCGGCTGCGGTGGCGGTAGGCGCGTCTATTGAGGCAGGGGCAGGTTCGTCCCCTGCCTGAAACGCCCCGCACGCCGTGAGCGAGAGTGAGACGAGCAGGATAAGGGCGATCAGGCGCCTGATCCCGTTGCGCTGGGTAGTCATCATGGTCTCCTGTCGTTGTCGTGTTTCTGCGTGTGCTGGTAATGTACTGCTTCAGTATTGCGGGGTTATGACGGCGGTGTTCCCATACCCTAACAGGGTGTGACCGTCCTGCAACATCGGCCAGACCGTCGCCCGCGTGCGTAACCCCTCGCCAGTCCGTAAGCCGCACTATCGCTCTTGCTTCGTCCGTGAGGTAGCCCCCTGCAGCACGCGGTAGACGTGCCGCAGGTCGCGCACGGGTGCCTGTCGGGTAATCCCAGCATCAGACAGCGTCCAGGAGCCGGTCACGGCTTACGAGCTCGTCGGAATGCGTCATCAGGTACTCAAACAGCGCGACCGCCGTGGGCGTAAGCGGAAGCTCCTGCCCGCGCAGCCACGCCCGACGCGATGCCCTGTCGAGGCGCACCTCCAGGCTCGTCAGCTGCCGTGCCCTACAGAGGAGCGGGCGGCGTGGTCTGGCGCACCGCAGAACCGCCCGAGGTCTCACCGGCGCGACCTGTAGCTGTTGCACCAGAGGCTGAAGGCATAGCTTATGTTAGCAGTTCCCCCCGGATGGTGCTGATAAGATCCATTACTCGACGTTCAGGCCGGTCTTTCTGCTCATAACGCGTTTATGCGCCCTCGTGAACGAGCGGAAAAGGCTTCTGATAACAGGAGAGGGCTCGGTGTACAAAAGCACATGCACGCTCGCCGAAGCGCCTGCAATGTATCTCCCGCTGTTCCTTGCCGTTGTTTTCCCGAATTCTGATTGCCTTGGTCCCTACCCACCTCCCTGGACCGTCTGTACCGCAGCAGCCGCGCAGTGGCGAGGGTCGTCAGGCGGGGAGGGAGTAGCCCCCGTCCACGAGTATTGTCTGGCCGAGGATCATCGCGGCCTCCGGGGAGCAGAGGAAGCGAACCGTCTGCGCCAGGTCCTCGGGGGTGACGAGCCTGCCCGCAGGTGTGCGGACTCGGCCATGCTCCAGCATCTCCTCCCTGTTCGGGAAGTGCAGCAACGCCTCCGTATCCACCACTCCGCCCGAAACACAGTTCACCGTGACCCTATCCGGGGCGAGCTCCACCGCGAGATACCGGGTGAGCGCCTCCAGCGCCGCCTTCGAGACGCCGACGCTCGTGTAGTTCTGAAGCACTCGCCCCGCGCCGATGCTCGATATGCTCACGATGCGGCCCCCGCCACGCTCGCGCATGGACGGCGCCGTCTCCTGCGCAAGGAAGAGCAGCGCACGGGTATTGATGTTCATTGTCCAGTCCCAGCCGGATGCTTCCAGCTCCATCGCGGCCTTGTTCGAGCCGGACGCCGCGTTACTGATCGCGTAGTCCACACCCCCCAAGGCACCGACCACCTCCGCGACCATCTCGCGCACGCGGTCCCGGTCGCGCACATCGGCCCGAACAGCAAGGGCGGGTACGCCGAGCGAGCGCAAGTGCTCAACGGTCTCATCGGCGGGTCCGCGCCGTCGCAGGTAGTTCACTGCGACCGCCGCGCCCTCGTGCGCAAACATCGTCGCGATCGCCCTGCCGATACCCCGTGTGCCGCCCGTGACAAGCGCGACGCGCCCATCGAAGCGGGGTGGCGGAGTGTGGGCGGGGCTCGCCGGATCGCCGGTGGTCATTGCTGGAAACTCCTTGTGCTATGCTCGCGTCCAGTGGACTGAGAGCGCGCTGGCTCAAGTCAATCAGTCTCTATACTAGCCGTGCCCCCAGCATCCTGGCAACGCTCCGCCGCACAAAGCGGGCTGCATCCGGTGTGCAGGTGGCAGGGGTTATACGCAATCCGCTTGAACGATATTGCATGTCATCCCGAACGGAGTGAGGGATCCGTTGTCCCAGACCAAAGATCCCTCGCAGGCTCGGAATGACAGATGTTCTACTATTCAGCCGGAGTTGGTAGTAGGCACCAGAAATGGTGCAGGGGGTGAGTCTCCGTACCTGCCCGCGTACCTGCCCGGCCACACGGTAGCAATGGGAGGCCATCACTCCCAAATATAATTCATATCAGCCTGACGCTCGCCCCAGACGGCCAGCCGAGAAGATGCCCTCGGGCTCACCGCGCAGCAGGGTTGCCATCAGATCCTCGGCGGCCTCAAGGCCAAGACCCAGGCCGTGGCCGGTGAACCCAACCGCGTATCCGACACAGGGCAGATCGCGCAACGTGCCAACGAGGGGCATCCCGTCGGGTGAGAAGCCCATCACCCCGGACCAGCAAAGCTCGACCTGCCGCGAGACCTCGGGGAATCGCTCCCACAGAAACCCTTCCAGGCCACGCTGTACCTGCTCGGTGGTCTCATCCGTATAGCCGATCTCCAGGTCCTTGTAGAGGCTGCGCCATCCGCCCATCAAGACCCTCCCATCCGCGAGCTGCCGGAAGTACTCGTAGCCGTAGTTGGCGTACGCGAGGGTGTGGAGTATCCGGGAGGACGCCGCCGTGAGCAGCATCTGCGCGCGGGTCGGGAGCACCGTGCCCTGGAACGAGGGATGGAGCAGTGCCGAGTACCCGTTCGTCGCGAGCAGCGCGTGCCCCGCCCGAACCGTGGCAAGGCGGGAGCGCAACTGCACGCCGCCTTCTGCTGCCTCCAGCGCGTACACCTCGCAGTTCTCCAGCAGGGTCGCGCCGGATGCCGCGAGCATTGCCTCCGTGAACCGAGCCGGGTCTATGCCGACGTCCTGCGTTTGTTCGAGAGCAGCGGCGAAACCGCGCCTCAGTAGGTCGGCCGGGTGGTACACGGCGGGAAGGCCATCCTCGGTCATCGCATCGTATGCCGTTCGCAGCTCTGCGGCTTCGGCATCATCGACCGCGAGCAGGAGCGAGCCGCACGCCTCGTACGGGAGGCCGAGCTCGTCGTGCAGCGCGCGGGTACGGCGGCCATTGGAGAGGGTGCGCTCCCAGGCGGAGCGGGCGAGCGCGCGGCCATGCCGCTTGATCGCGGTGTGATAATATTCCCCGAGGCCGGAGAGTACCATCCCGGCGTTCCTGCCCGTCGCGCCCGCCGCAGCGAAGCGGGCCTCCAGCACGACGACGTCGACTCCCTGGCGGGAGAGGGCGAGCGCGAGGTATGCTCCGACCACGCCCGCGCCGACGACTGCAACGTCGCACGTGATGTGTCGCCGTCCACTCCTGTCCTGCCAAACGGACACCGTCACAGTTGTACCTCCTCCAGCACTTTCGACCGCGTCGCTGCAGCGCGATATTGTACCGCACGCCGACGAGGGAGTTGTCGTAGCAGGGGCGCGGCAGATAGAATCATTGGACCTGGCCTCGGAGCACGAGGATGCCATGACTTGTTGAGCCGTGCCGCAGGTGCGGCGAGCCTTGCAAGGCCCGATACCTCAGTGGTGAGCAAGAAGATTGAACCGCCAGAATGGCAGGGGGCGGGCTGCGGCCCGCGGGCAGGCACGGAGACCTGCCCCTGCCCGGCTCAAGGGTGGCTCCCACCGCAGTAATGCTGGAGGGGTCAAATCCGCTACTGTGTGTGCTCCGACTCAGGACAATCTCACTCGAATATGAGATGGTATAGCGATGGGCAGTTAAGTGGCTGATAACAGATACAGGCGCAAGCCCGGAGAT